>Ga0209012_1000691_pt1 | contig 43145 bp, 35 predicted proteins | sample RS3BMetagenome_FD_184735 | JGI IMG/M metagenome (GOLD analysis project Ga0209012, IMG submission 184735) | Ferric oxide microbial mat and aquatic microbial communities from Rainbow Spring, Yellowstone National Park, USA - RS3B (SPAdes) (version 3) ...
CGGCGAGGCGATCCGGGAAAGTTTCGTGCTTCCCTTTCCCGACCTGCGGCCCTGTCTCAGGCGATCCATCGGCGGACCACTACGCGAACATGGCGTCGTGGATCACGGAACAGAGGAGGACCCTACAGTTCGCCGGGCCGGTGAATCTTGGCAATCCGCAGGAGATCACGATGAACGAGCTCGCGGGAGAGGTGATCAGGATCACCGGCTCGCGGTCGAAGGTGGCGCACAAGGCGCTCCCCGAGGATGATCCGAAACGACGGCAGCCCGATGTGGGCCTCGCAATAGCGCGCCTTGGCTGGCGCGCGCAAGTCCCGCTAGAGGAGGGACTGGGGAAAACAGTGGCGTACTTTCGATGTGAATGCCGATAGTCAGCGCTGCTCCTGTCGTTCGCCATTCCGTTCGATTGCTACCGCCGTCAGGAGTATCACCCTGTTCCGCGGGCTGGCCCATGCGAGTACATGCGGCGCTTGTGTCCACGGTGGCCCGCCGCCGCACGCGAGGGTTCGCGCAGCTCACGCCATAGTTCCGCACGGCGAAAGAGCTGCTTCGGAACGGGCTCCGAGGCGCGACAGCGGGGCTGCTGGCATCATCGTCTGACTGCTCGTAGTGGGGCGTCGCGGCGATCGTCGCGCACTATCTGGCCGCGCTCGAGGTAGATGATGCGGTCTGCGGCGCCTAATAGCTCCTCGGTGTGGGCAGCGATGATGACCGTTGCGTTCGTCGACAGGTCACGGACGATGCCGGCGACGAGCCCGACGCCTGCCCGATCCAGATTGGCATCGGGTTCGTCGAGCAGCAGAACCGACGCGTTCCTGCAAAGAATGCGGGCCAGGGCGACGCGCTGCCTTTGGCCGACTGAAAGGGAGTCGACTCGCACGCTAAGCGGATCGGGCTGTGCAGAAAGGGCGCCGAGAAGGCCGACACGATCTAGCGCGCAACGGATGGCATTCTCCTCCGCGCTCGGCGCAATCAGACGTATTGCACTTCGCAGGTCCGAAGCGGGCGGCAGGTACGGCCGTTGGGGCAGAAACGCCACCTTGGCGCGCCACGCCTCGAGGTCAATTTGGTCGAGCGGGATCCCGCCGATAGTGATCTGACCGGACTGCGGCTCGGCAAGCCCGAGGAGTAGCCGCAAACACGTGCTTTTCCCAGACCCATTAGGTCCGACGAGTGCGAGGATCCGATCGGAGGAACGAAACGAGACGTCGCGCAGCGCTGGGCGGTCGTACTCTGACTTCACATATCGGAACGAGACTCGCTCGAAGACGAGCGGTGAAGGTGAAGGACAGGTCGGAGGCTGCGCCTGCGAAGCGCGCGCGTGACTTTCGGCTTCCACGAGAACCCTGGACACCAGTTCAAACCATCGACGTGCTCGTGTAGTCGCGAACATGTCTTGGGCGACGCCCATAAACGCAGGCATCGTGCTCGCCAGGAACGCAACGTCAGCCCACGACACGTGCGGTGCATCGTGTTGTAGGTAAAACACCAGAGCAACGGCTGACGCCACGGCCGCTAGAAGCGTCGCCGACGGCACACTGCCGGACATTACAAACGCTGCAGCCGAACGCGCGGTTTCCTTGCCCCATTCGAGCGCACGATCCTGCAGGTCCCTAGCGAATGCACGGTCTTGCGCCGACGCCACGATCTCCAGTCGCCCCCGGAGGGCATCTGCAAACTTGGCGTACGTCGTTTGACGCGCGCGCCACGCCCGCGCGACAGCGCCCTCCACAGAATTCCGCGATGAGATCAGGATGAGCGCTGCCAGCAGCGTGAGCAAGAGCGCTGTGCTGACCAGACGAGGCGGTTCGGTGAGCGCAACTACTACGGTGAGGAGCGCACATGCAATCGCGTCCGCGGCCAGCGCCGGCCGGTCGTGTGCCAGCGATTGCGCCGTATGAAACACCGCCTGACCGAGTTCGACTGAGGCGTCGTCGTCCGGCAGGACGGTGTCTCTGAGCACGTCTCCGCTCAAAACGGCGCGGCCCACGCGAACGAGCAGATCGGCTTCGATGCGCGCCGCGAACGCACGCTGGAGCAAGCGACGCACAGCGACGACAAAGCCAATCACGAATGTGGCGCCGACCTTGGCGACAAGACCTTGTCGAAAGAACAACCACGCGGCAGCGGGAGCGAGTAGGCGCTCGGCGAGCGTAAGCGCAGCGAGGACGTACTCGCGGCGCGACACACGGATACGAGACTGGTCGGTGTTTCTCAGCCGCCGCCGCCTGCGTCCTGGATGGCATAGTGGGCACAAAACGCGGGGACTGGCGCAGAAAGGTTGTCGCCGCACTTGGTATCGGCGCCGCAGATTTGAGAAGTGCACTCCTGCGTGTTGGAAAGACTGCAGCCGGTCCCATTTGACAGCAACGGCTGACACGTCGCCGCGTCAGGTTGCTCGGCGTAGGTGCAGTACAGGCCTGTGTTGTCCGATCCGAGATAGCTGCACATCTCGTTTCGAGGTGCGTTGGCGTTGCATGGGTGTCCTTGAGGCACTAGTGGCGAGCAAAGCCCACCGTCCACAGTGGTGTCGCAGAAGTTCCCTGGTGTGCACTCCCACGAAGACTCGCACCCGGGCTTGTTTGCGGGGATGAGGCCGTATAGAGCGGCGTAGCAACTGTCCGATGTACTCTTGTAATACGCCGCCGTTTGCGCTCCGCAGGGGAAGTTCCGCATCGCGGCGAGGCAAGCGGCTCCTGCAGCGGGATCGAATGCGACGTTGCCCCGGGTATAGGTATTCGGATCGTACGGGACGGTGCGTGTGACCCAGCCCACGTTGAGGAACACCTGTTCGCATTGAGCGAGGTTGTACGCGCCTGCGTCCAAGCCTCCCGGGCAGCAATTGAGCACGCCCTCGCAAAGAGCCGTTGCCTCCTGCAACGACCAATCTGCTGGAGGCGCCATGGGCGGACCGGCATCCGCCTCCGCAAGGCCGTCGGGTCCTGCGTCGCCGTCGGGTGCCGCGTCGCCGGAATCGATCTCGGGTGCGTCTCCTGTTGCGTCCGTAGACACGTCCGCCTGGACGTCAGCCGTCGCATCCCTGCCGCCTCCATCGGGCAGCGCCACGTTGTGATCGCCGCCACATCCGGACACGATGGCGGATGCCAAGGTTCCCGCGGCCAGAGCGCTGCCGATCGCGATCGCTACACCGGACCACTTTTGCATGGCTAAGGTTCTCCCGCGGTCGAGTTTACCACGAACGGCCCAGTGCACTAGCGGCGGCTTCGACCGGGCAACCGTGCGATCTCTCGCCCGACCGGCGGCAGAAACTGGAGCACCTCCCCAGCGACCTCGACCCATGCGTGCGCGAGTAGCCGCGCCTCCGGCCGCAGTTCGACCCCAATGACGACCTCACTGGCCGGCGTCCAGCATGCGATGACGAGCGACCGGCTCAAGCACGTACCCGCGTTGCCGAGCGCCATGACTGCGTTCTGCAGTTCCTCGGCACTGGTCAGCGCGGGAAGAATGGTGCCAATGCGGAGCATGATGGCGTGCGCCCGCCGTGGCGATGCGAGGCGCAGAAGCCCGCGTGCGCAGAGGTGCAAAAGGCGTGCGCGCACCATCGCACGCCTCACTGACGAACAAGTAGTCCGCGCGTCAATAGATCATCGGCCAGAGCGACTAGATCGGCGATGGCGCGCTCGCGAGTGACGTCAAACTCGCGAACAACATCCGCCGCGATTTCTTCGATCGTTTGACCAGACGCGAGGCCCTGCCACAGCATCGTTCCGATAGGGTCGAGCGCGTAGTACTCACCCCCTTGAAGGTCGAGAATCACGAGTTCCTCGTCGAACGCTCGCGCATGCACGGAATCTGCGGGACGTGCTTGCCCGCGCGGACCAATCGAAGTCATTCGTCCTCCCCTGCGCAGGCCTTGAGCTTTCGCACCAGAATAGCGCCGACCTGCGGCTCGTGTCGTCGCCTGACAATTTCAATCACGGAAGATTGCTCACAAATCAGGACCAACTGGTCGAGTTCCCTCTGCCGAGCCACCTTGTCCTCGACATCGAAGCGGAGCACGCTGCGAAGAAGTAAGAGGACGGCTTCATATCCGTGCACGGCGCGACACGTCGTTTCCGCTACGGAGTCATCGAATCGAAGAAATGCGACGAGCCCTAGGCGGCAGCTGCGAGACGCAGCCCGCACCGCGGGTATCAGCTGCTTCGCAGCGTTGGGGACGCGTCGACTCGAGGATAGCCTCAGACCAACGCATGACTCGTCGGACAAGAAGTGGAGTCGCTCGGTGCGCTGGACGTAGGCGCTGCCGCGGGTCATGCGCAAGCAAGCCGCATCGTCGGCCAAGAGCTTGCCACCGTACCGCAGGCAGAGTTCAGCGGCTGCGGTGGATTTTCCCGCACCAGAGTCGCCGAGGATCAACACCGCGCGCGAGCCAAGACATGCGGCGGCTGCGTGAAGCCCCAAGGAGCCTCGGCGCTCTGACAAGAGGACACGGATGAAGCCGCGAAGCTTTTGAAGTGCCTGCGGTCCCGCGCCGCCATGCGCGGTCACTTGGAAGCGGGTCCCATCACGAGAGCAGTCGAGGCGCGCGAGGCCCGGCCACTCCGCGATCAATCCCTGGGCCGAAGTGCCGGAACGGAAAGTGACAAGGCCGTTCAACTCCACGACATGTGTCCACCGGATTCCATCAGAAGATATTGTCATGACGCGGAAAGGTGGTGGCGAACGAACGCTTCGACGGTAAGCAGTTGCCAGATAGACTGCCAACTGCCGTCCATTGGATCCGTCGTCGTCCGTTCGCCGCGGCGGACGGCGCGCAGCCACCTGTTGAACACCGGCTCAAAGCGGCTAGGTTCGACGAGGCCCATCTCGGCCAAGCCGCGGAGCGCCGACAAGTCCGTAAGCAAGTCAAAACCACCGGATGCAAGTACGGCCTCGGCAAGCAACGGTTGTCCGAGCGCCTTATCGGCGCGAGTTCGAACGGAGTCCGGAATTAAACCTTTCATGCATAAGCGATAAAGGCCGCGGTACGTTCCTCCGTGTGAGAGCAGCGTTGGGTCGATAGCGCAAGTGAATCGCACGAGTTCCAAGTCGCGGAAGACATCCACGGCAACGCTGCGTGTCACAGAAGCGATCTGGCCCCAGACGGTGGCTAGATCGGCAAAGGCATAGCTCATGCAATGCTCGCGCAGCCGCTCGTCGGGAGTACGCGGCGGCGTGGCCGATGCTGTATCAAGGCAGGCGTCCAGGAGTTCGCGAAACGGCCGCCGCATCCACGGTGCAAGAAGGCGTCTGCGGCGAGCGCACGTGACGAGCTGTGGTGGCAGCAGCGGGCGAACTAGTGGGAATGCGATCCAGTGCCCGAGGCGTCGAACCGGAGACACTCGAGTTGGCACGCAGATGCGAAGCGCTCGCAGCGTGGCGTCGAGTGGGCGCCCACGTCGAACCAGCGGTGCGAAATCGATCGTGCCACCGCATACGTGATCGCCGCTCGCTCCGCTCAGCGTCACCTCCGCTTCGCGCTCAGCCGCAGTGCTCAGCAGGTGCAGGTTCAAACAAGCTCCGCCGTGCACCACGGGCTGGTGGTCGATGCAAAGCGATGTGGGAAAATGGCGAGCTGCTTCACGGGCAGGGTGGCGGACGACCTTCAGTCCCAGGTGCTTCTCGAGTTCGGCGAGATGGGGACGATCATCACCCGGGGTTGCGCCGACTAGTGAGATTATCTCTAGCTGGCGAGTCGTGTGGCAGTGCTGTGCAGCAAGTGCGGCGACGCCCGCAGAGTCGAGCCCCCCACTCGCCAGCACCGCGACGCGGCGAGCGGATCCTATCGCACGGCCGACTGAGTTGCGCAGTCGCGTGAGGAGCTCCTCGGCGAGAGCGTCCGGGCTGCCGCGTAGCTCCTCGCGCTCGGCTGAGGGCATTTGCTGCTCTGAACGAATGCCGTTTGCATCGACGATGATGCGTTCGCAGGGCCGTACCCGACGAATGTGTCGATATACAGTCGCTCCAGCATCGACGTCGCGCTGCCACGTCGCCCAGGACACCAGCCTGCTGATGTTGAGCTGCTTCGACGCTACAATCCTGGCTAGAGGCCCCAGGAGAGAGCAGGCCACCACGAGGGAATCACCGTCGGCGCGAGCATAGTAGAGAGGCTGTTGGGGCAGGGGACCAACGGTGATCGCCAGGCGCGAATCGGTCAGGCGAATGTCTGGCCCAGGCGAAAATTCGGCGTCGAGATAGGGTGAGCCGGGATACAGCCAGCCAACCGCAAGGTCCCCGGTTCGGCGAATGCGGCTCGGCGTTGCTGCGAGCAGTGAACCTTGCCCGACGTCGCACCGGGCGACGCCAGCGCCGGTGCACGCCTCGAACTCTGCCAGGCAGGCCGATAGCAGTGGCGTTCCGCTGCGACCCCATACTGCAAGCAGCATCGCGCCATCGCGCCCGCTAGTTGAAGTTCGTCTGGGTTCCCAGAAGCGTGAGTTCCCGTACCGAGCCGAGGGGCTTCAGCGACGGCGGGGCGTACGCCCTTCTCGGCGAACCTTCACCGCGCTTCGTCCGAGCCTGCCCCGGTTGCTTCTCGTGCCCTGCCTTCTTCTTCTGCCGATCGGACATAGCTGCTCCTCGATGTCGCCACTATGGTGCGCCAGCGGCGCCGTACGTTCAGTGTAACAAGGGGTCGCGTCGCGTACACTAGCATGGCAAACTTGGCGCGTGCGACACCGGGCGAGTTTGGTGGTGTTCGGGGCGATGGTGGGGCCGCTTGCGGCCCTCGCCTTGACCATTGGCGCGTGTGGGCTTGACGTTGCGGGCCTGGAAAGTTTTGGAGGAGCCGACGGGACCGCGCCCGACGTCATGGCCGATGTCTCTGCCGATCGCGAAGGTCCGCTGCCAGATGGGGGGCCTGGAGACGATGGCGATGCGGGTGGCGATGCGGCTGGCGACGCGATGGCGGCGTGCGCGGCGCTTTGCACGATGGAGGCAGGCAGCTGCCAAAGTGGCGGCACCTGCTTCATCAACTGCGGCGTTCTGAATCCGTGCAACAGCGTACAGTGCCCGCCCGGCATCCCATGCCAAGTGTACTGCGTCGGACAGGACGCGTGCGCTGGCGGGGTGGACTGCGCTGACGCGAGCGCGTGTCAGGTGACGTGCACTGGGAGCAGCGATTGCGGTGACATCAAGTGTGGTGGCTCGAAGTGCGAGGTCGACTGCGTCTTCGATAACACCTGTCAAAACGATATCGACTGTGTCGCAACGAACGCGTGCGATATCGAATGCAAGGGTAACAACTCTTGCGCCGGGACGATCGTCAGCTCTGCTCCGAACACGACCGTACAATGCCTCGGTCAGAATAGCTGCGCGAAGGTAATCTCCTGCGGGGGTTCGACCTGCGGTGTAGGTTGCGACGGTGGAGGCTCGTGCGCGCAAGGCGAATGCTGCGAGGCCGGGACGTGCATGCCTTCGACGATGCAGCACTGCAACTAGCCGCTACGAGGTTGTATTGTGGATATGGATGCCTGTGGCGCTCACCGGTGGGTCACAGCTGAAAGCAATCGTCGCGCTCTGATCGACATGGCTCGGGATCTCGAGCCATTTGGCATAGAGCTTTTGGCGATTAAGGGCATCTACATGGTTTACGAGCTTGACGTGGACGCGATTCGTCGGCCGCTGCAGGATGCCGATGCCATCGTCGCCAGAGGCTCGTTCGACCAGGCCATCAGTGTGCTGACTGCCTGCGGCCGGTGGACGCCGGGCTCTGGCTGGTCGTCGAAAGCCGTGTCGCGCAAGCGAGGGCTCGGCGGCACCGTGGACCTACACCGCACCCCGCTTCCGCTATTCTTTGGTGCGATGCGCAGCGCCGCTTTGCATTCCCGCGCTCGCCGAAGTGAGGCGTTCGAGCGGCGGGTCTTCGTCCCGGACGCTGAGGACGCCGCTTGCATCGCACTGGCCCATTTCGTGAAAGACGCCGTCAGTGTCAGCAGAGTTGTCCGCACCATCGATGATCTGCGGCAACTGGGCGAGCGGGCGGACGTGACCCCGCAATCCGTCGCGCGTAGGCTCGGCGACCATGGTTTGCGTCTCGTAGGCCTCGTCGCCTTCGCGGCGCTAGAGCGTGAAGATAAGGGATGGCGGTACTGGTCGGACCATCTCGCTCCCAGCGGGGGCGAGCGCTGGGTCGCGAACGAACTCGTGGATGTGCTGCGCTCGCAACTGGCGCACCACCCAGATCTGGCCCACCTGCTGGTTCGGTCGCTCGCTGATACCGGCCTGCGTCGCGCAGGCGGCATGTCGGCAGCCGGGTTGCGGTTGCTGCGGGATCGGGTCCTGATGCTCCGAGCCCGTCCCGGTAAGCAGTGGTTCCGAGTTCGCAGCTCGACCGAGAGTGCGGGCCGCTTCTAGTCGAAGATCACGTACGGAGCGAGGTATCCTTGGCGTCGCACGCCGGAACGAAAGATGCCTCGGCCCACGCACAAGAGCACCAGGCTACCGCTGGCGACGCGGGATATCCTCAGCCGCTGCCTTCTCGCTGCAGGCATCGCCGCTTCGGCGCTCGCGGTGGGTGCCGTGCACACCGCGACCCTGTGCGTGATCACAGCGGTACTGGGAGCGGCCGCGCTCATTGCATGGTGGAGAGCGGAGCCAATGGCGCCGCGGTCGGCCGCCACCGTGCTGCTGTTTACTGGTATCGGCCTAACGGCATATACCGCTCTTCAGTGCGTCCCCATGCCGATCACCTGGTTGCAGGCGATTGCACCGCACAATGCAGACGTTTGGGAGAGAGCCTTGGTGCCTCTGCACGAGGACGGGCCCAGTTGGGTGCCGCTGTCGCTCGATCCGATCGCAACGCGGATTGAGGTGCTCAAAGGCGTCGCCTATCTACTGGCTTTCCTAACAGCGTTGAGAGTCGCCGCACGGAGAGAGGGGGTGCGGTTTCTGAGCATCGTGCTGGCATTGACGGCGCTCACGCTGGGGACTGCCGCGCTCCTGCACCCGGCCTTCGGTGCAACCAAGTTGTTTGGGATTTATCAGCCGGGCCCAGGCATCTCTGAACGACATATTGCCCCTCTGATGAATCCAAATCATCTGGCAGCCTACATAAACATCGGTATATGCATGTCGCTTACAGGGTGTTTGGTGTCTGAGGCCTTGGTATTCCGGACCATCGCTTCGGCTGTGTTCCTGATACTTGGGGCGATTCAGGTATGGGTAGCCTCTCGTGGCGGGCTGCTGGCGATGGTGCTGGAGATTCTGCTTCTCGCGGTTGGCATGCGCATCGCTAAGCAGGATGCACAATGGCGCAGAGCGAGGGTAATCCTTTTCTCGGGCGGAGCGGCGCTGCTTGCGATCTCGCTCGTCGTTGTCGCTCTGTCGCAGGAGGCGCGGCGGGACATTTTGGACTCGAATCTGTCGAAGTTCACTCTGTTCGCACAGGCGTTGACAATGCTCGAGCACCATGGCCTTTTCGGCGTGGGGCGTGGCGCATTCGAGAGTACGTTCCCCCACTTTCGCCGGGAGATCTCCGATCCCGTGCTGTCTGGTTATGTCACCTTCACTCATCCCGAGAACATACTTGTTCAGTGGCTAGTCGAATGGGGCGTTGTCGTGGCGCCTGCGGCCATCGTGGCATGTGTTCTAGCGCTCCGCCCTGGCACTGCGCTGGCCCGTTCTACATTCGCCTTGGGATCATGGGTGGCGATCGCCGCCAATGTTTTCCATAACCTCGGGGACTTCAGTTCCGAGGTGCCAGGCGTCATGCTGGCTATCGCGACCTGTGCTGGCATCGTCACCGGAGGGGCCGCAGCCCCGAGGACGCGGGGGTTGGGACAAGTATGGGCGAGAAGGTCGACGAGTGTCGCGCTGGTGGCCTCCGCCGCCGCAATCGCGGCGATCACCATCGCGGCAGCGTCGGTCGGACGCGAGGTAGGAGTCGAACGAGAGGCACTGTACGATGCTGCTATCGCGAATCCCGCAAGTCTCGACGAGTTTCGGGCTCTCGAACGACGAGCAATTCTCCGTCACCCTGCGGAACCGTATTTCCCCTTCATTGCTGGGCTGCGTGCGGAGCACGAGCACGATCCAGGCGCGCTGGATTGGATCGCGGCGACGCTCGAGCGCGCGCAGGTCTACGGCCCGGCTCATCTGGTGCTCGCCCGAATTGTGGCGCGTCGATCTCCGTCGCAGGCTCGGCTGGAATACAGATTGGCAATGGAGCAAGATGCGGATCTCGTCTCGATTGCAACGTCGGAAGCGGCGCCACTGATACATGGCTATTGGGATGCAACCGAGGTGGTTCCGAAGAACGATACGGCCATACTTGTCCTCGAGAGGCTCGGTGCGTTGCTCTCGAAGCGCTTGCCGGCGACCGTAGTCGAGCTCGACGCGGACCTGGCTAAGCGATCGCCTTCGTCCCCGGGGCCATTGGTTCGTGCCGCACGCGCTGCGGTCGAGGACATCGAGGCGCCGGCGCCCTGGTGTCGGGATGCCACTCGCGGCGCATGCCTGGAGCTGGCCTCGGAGATGTCCCGCCGCCTCGAGGCACAGCAGCCGCGCCTTTGTGACGGGTACGAACTTCGCGCCCGACTCGCCGTTGCGACTGGCGATTCTGCTCGCGGACTGCGCGACTTTGAGGACTCGATGAGCCAAGTGGCCGATCGCGTTGGGTGTTTGAAGCAACTTGGCCTGCTCGCGCAGCACGTGCACGATGATGCACGTTTTGAGGGCGCACTGTCCGGGATTGCGAATGCGGGCTGTGTCGAGGATTCGGAGTGCGCCAAGAATCTGTCGTGGGTGGCGAAGCGCGAATTGGACGCCGGCAACGTCGGCCGGGCGCTAGCGGCCTATCGCCGGGCCTACGAACGGGATCCGGACAGCGACGCCTTGCTCGCCAGAATTGCGGACCTGGCGGCATCCGAAGGCCTTCACGTCGAAGCGGCTCAAGATTATGAGCGTCTGGCCCGCAAACACCCGGAGAGTAGTCTTTGGGCGAACCGAGCCACTGCAGAGAAGCACGCGCTCAGGATGATTGCGGCCCCGGAACACTAAAGTGCATGATTGCAAGCAACCATGAGAGCAGCGAAGCAAGCCGGGTGAGCTTCGCGGCATAGAAAATTTGGTGGCTCGCCGCGTAGATGTGGGTCTTTCAGGGGCACTTGGGTATCCGATGCACGAACTGCGTCTCGTCGGTGCGGGGTGAAGGTCGCACTATCGCGGCGTGACGTGCGAGTCGGCTTCGTCAGGCCGCGGTGTTCGCCGCGCCCTTCTCTTCGGTCGCCGTGGCGATCGGCGGCGGGATGTTGAGGGGCCCGAGCTCGCCGGCGAGCTGCTTGTCGTCGAGCCGCGCGCGGGTGCCGGCCCAGTACTTGGGCGCGAGCTCGAGGTAGCGGTCGTTGGGCCAGTGGGCGAGCACGCGGAACAAGTCGCGCAGGTAGGTCTCCCACGACACTAGTACGGCCCAAGCTCGCGCACTCGCACGACTCATCGCCCGACGGGACCTGCCGCGTGAGGAGCGCGCCCCCGTCCGCGTTCTCGGCCGCGTGCGGGCCTCCCTCGACGATCAGTTCGGGGGCGAGGAGCTCGCGCTCTCCGGCAAAGCGTCCGCATCCGCGCTCGAGCGATAGCCGGCACGCTTGTAGTAGTAGTAATGGTAATAGTATGAGTACTCGTGCCGATTGAGGTTTACGGCGTTCAGAACAGCGCCGACGACCGGCACATCAACATCGCGGAGAGCTCGGAGTCCCTGTGCCGCCAAGTGCTTTGAGGTCTTGAAGGCCCGAACCACGAACACCGTGCCGTCGACCAGCGTTGAGATGATGGCCGAGTCGGTGACCGCCACGAGAGGCGGACTGTCGAGGATCACGCGGTCGAATCGCTCTGTCAGGTCGGCAAGGAACCTGCGGAAGCGGTCCGATTGAAGAACGTCCGCAGGGTTCGGAGGAATCGGCCCCGATGGAATGGACCAAAGGTTCGCGATGTCGGTGGGCTTGATCACGTCGTCAATAGTCGCATCCCCGACCAAGACATTGGTCACGCCGACGTCGCCGGCTCGCCCGAAGATGCGGTGGAGCCGCGGCCGACGGAGATCGCAGTCGACGATACAGACTCGCTGCCCGCCCTGGGCGAGGGCGATCGCGATGCTGCAGGCCACGGTGGTCTTGCCCTCGGCAGGCGCCGCGCTCGTGACGAGCAGCTTCCGATATGGCCGGTCGGGATTCACGAACGTTAGGTTGGTTCGGATGCTACGGGCGGCTTCGGCTACGCCGCTTAAGGGACGTTCGTGCACCACGAGTTCGGGATGCGTCGTGGGGCCACTGTCGCGGCGGTCGGTCCGCCGGCGCCGACGTCGATCCTTAGGCGAGTCATCTTCAGCCAACTCTGGCAGCAATCCAAGAAACGTGACGCTGAGCAGATCCTCGAGGTCGTCCGGCGTTTTCAGGGAGCTGTCGAGCTGTTCACGAAGCAGTGCGAGTCCAACACCCAAGAGCAACCCCACGAACAGTCCTATGCTGACGTTCATGGTGACTCTCGGGCGAATCGACAAGCGCGGCTCCGTCGCGACATCGACGACGCGGATGTTGTTGACCTTCATCATCCGGCCGAGGTCGGACTCCTTGAGTCGCTCGAGAAGCAAGTCGTAGAGCTTCTCGTTTTCTTCGCGAGTGCGATCGAGGCGGTGATACTCGATTTCCTTGAGATTGAGGTCGACCGCGCGCCTTCGCGCCGCTTCAAAAAGAGCACTCTCGGAGGCCTCTTCCTGCTCTGAAACTGCCAAGTCGCGCCGGACTGCGCCCTGAATGTTGCGAACTTCGGCCAGCAGTGCCTCTCGGCTCTCCGTAATCTTTTCGTCGGCGCGCTTAACGAGAGGGTGATCCGCACCCTTTCCCTCAGCGATCAACGCGGCCCGCTCCTTAGTCGCATCCTGGTACTGAGTTCGCAAAGACTGCAGGAAGGGACTGGCCAGGAGCTCCGATGCCGGAAGGCGGTCCGGATTGTCCGCGGAGACCTTCGCGAGTTCAGCCTCCCGCGCAGCCAACTCGGCGCGTCTTGTACGCGTGTGCGTGAGCGCGATGTCGAACTCCTGCATCTCGACGCGGAGCATGTTCGACGAATCATTGATCGATATGCTAGGAAGCCCGTTCTTCTGCTTGAACTGATGCATGGCATCCTCGTCGTGTTCAAGCTCTTGTTTGATGTTATCGACTTGACCATTCAGCCAAGTCGCGGAGTCGGACGTCGCCGCCAAGGCCATCTGCAGATTCTGATCGATGTACGTCTGCGCAATAGCATCGCAGATGCGCTTGGCCCGACTTGGATCCGTGTCGTCCACGTGCACGTATACGAGGCGACTATTCCGGACTGGCTCGATCGTGACGTGCTCGCGAAGATGATCAGTCGCCTCGTCGGCGGCTGAGGCGGACGACGCTTCGTGACGGTAAACAAAATCTGGGTCGTTCGTCAGACCCAAGTCCTTGACTACTGCGCGAAGAACGCGGTCGGATCGAAGGATCTTGTACTGCGTCTCGTAGTAGTCGCGCGTATCCCAGTAGGAGCCCGCGCCCATGTTCAGGACGTCGTCGCTCTTGGCGCCGAGAGGTTGCGGAACCTGAGGATCAATCTCAAGCATCGACGTGGCCTCGTAGACTCGGCGCTCGGCTTTCGAGGCGACGAGCACGAGTCCGCCGATGACGACAGTCGAAGCGAGCACGAGGGCCCAGTGCCTACGCAGCGCCTTGACGAAGTTCAGTGGTCCGCCGCTGTTGGGCGCGGGAGGCGATGCTGTCGGAGGACGGGAGATCATGGGCACTCGAAGGAGACTGACCCTAACACATGCGCAGGCAGCAGGCCTCTTGCCTTGCAATCACGCGACGTGTCGCGCTCCGCGGAAATGGGGTGCTGCTGCGTGCAGCGGCATTCGACGCGATGAAAGGCGTTACTGAACGCGCGTTCGCCTCAGGGTCGCGAGATACATCAAGGCGAGCGCGAGCCAAACGGCGTAGGAGATCGAACTCACGACGGGCGCGGCCATCACGCCGAATCGCGGCAGGAGGAGCAAGTTGAGTACCACGTTTACGGTCAGTCCGACAGCCATGATGCCAAGCTGAGCGAGCGGGTAACCGGTGCCGGAAAGGTAGGGATTGACGACAAGCAGAGTTGCCAAGAAGGCAACGGCGGGCAAAAAGGCTAGCAACAGCGGGACCGCTGCCGCAAAGGACGCGCCGAACAGAAGGATCACGAGTCGTCGCTCGACAAACGCGAACGGGATGAGCGCGGCGCACATCCCGAGCAAGGTGAAACTGGCGATGCGAAACGTAGCCCGAGCGGTAGCGCTTCGGGTTTGGTCCTTCGCGCCGGACGGGAAAAGCACGAGCCCGATCATACTGGGCAACTGCGTCAGAACTTCCCCGAGCGATACCGCGACGCCGTATAGGCCGAGCGCTTTGGATCCAAGCAGCACCTCTACGAGGTATTGATCCACGCGTTGGTGCAAGAAGCTCATCAAGTTGATCGATGTCGCGCGCCAGCCGACGCGCAGGCACGCCTTCAGGTAGCGAAGGCGTGGCCACGACAAGCCGCTTCGAGCTAGATAGGCGACACCAAAGATAGCTGTCGCCAGAACCGTAAGAAGGTGAGCCCCTGCAATGTTCTGGGCTCTCCGGAGGTGAAGCGGATACGTCACAACGACGACGAGCACGCCGAAGCCTCCCGACTTGATCAGCGTGAGCACGCCTAGCGCCAGGAAGCGGCTGGTGCCGAGCAGAACCGCCCGCGCTTGGTTGACGACACAGAGCCCTGCGATGCTGACCGCTGCGAGCACGAACCAGCTGAATCCGTGTTCATCGGGGAACACCGCCCGATGGATCGGCCGAATGAAGCCGACGGCCAAACCGACCACCGTCCCGAGAGTCAACCCGTACGAGAGGACCGTTGCGCGCGCCACCGGGAGAGGGAACGAACCATCGTCCCGAGCGATGAGGTAGGAGCTCGAGTAGTAAATGCCGACGAGATCTGCAAAGAGCGCGATGGTGGTCGTTCCGGTAACGAACCAAAGCGCTTGCCCCCACTCGCTCGGACCGAGCGCGCGAGCTGCGATGATCGCTCCGACGCCGTAGAGAACGACGGCCAGGCCATTGAACACAATGGTAACGAGGGAACCGATGAGCAAGGTCCCTTGTCGCTCTCGGATTCGTGCGAGGACCCCCAGAGTCATGGGGCGGACCCGTCAAACACTTCGAAACCTCCGAGAAGACGCACGCCAAGTCGACTCGTGCGAACGGCGCGCCCATGCAGCTGAAACCCAGCGCGCTCAACTGCCCGAATAGATGAAACGTTGTGCTCGTGGACCAGATACCAGAACGCTCGTCGCGGTTCCGACTGCATCGTTCGCACGACAGCGCCGATGGCATGACTGGCGATGCCGCGACCGCGGTGCGCGGGGGATGTCCATAGGTCCCCGAGCTGAAGGTCATCCGGTTCCATGAATGGGAAACGAAACCACCCGGGGAACACTCCCAGCCGATGCGCGAGCTGGCCGCCACGCGTCACCAGCACCACCGCGTACCCTGGATTCCTGAACACGCGGCCGCGATCGAAAGCCCACCAGGCGGCATACCGAAATCGGGGAACGCCAGGTGGGACAATGTGGCGGAGGGAGGGCCTCCAGACGTCGAGTCGATAGCCCTCGGGCAACGGCGGAGCGGCTGCGTGGGACAGCTCGACCGCACGAAACACCAGATGATCGGCACCGCTCGCGTTCACGCTCGACAGACTCGATCTGGCGACGGTGGCCGAACCTGTTGCGACTCCTGGGCGCGCACAGTTCGAAACAGTTGGGCCATGTGGTCGGCGCCGACGCTTAGCGACATTGTCCGCTTGTAGTACTCGTGTCCCTGGCGTCCCAGGCGCTCTAGCTCGGGACGCGGCATCGCAAATAGCTGCCGGATGGCCGTAGCCATCGCCAGCGGATCGCCGGGCGGGACCGCCAAGCCAGCGTCGGCTGCACGCACTACATCCGCCGCGTCGCCGGCGACGGCCATCAGAAGCGGCCTACCGCTCGCGAGAGCAACTTGCGTCTTGCTCGGGATCGTCGTCGCGAAAAATGGCAAATCCCTCAGATGCACCAACAGCACATCCGCAAGCGCATTGATCGCAGGCATATCGTCGAGCGACTTTCGGCCGAGGAAGTGAACATTGGTGGCTCCAATCTCCACTGCGAGTTGCCGCAATCGCTGCTCATCGACGCCGCCGCCGACGATAACGATCTGAATTTCGGGGATTCCCGTTAGTGATACTGCCGCACGCACGACCGTTTCGAGCCCCTGCAGCGGTCCAACGTTTCCTGCGTACACGACGTTGAAGCGACCGGCCATGCCGAGCTGACCCGCCAGTCTCTCGTCACGCGTCTGCGGTCGGAAACGATCGTCGTCGGCCCAGTTATATACGACGTGGATCCGATGTGCATCGACGCCTCGCTCGACGAGCAGGCGCTTGAATCCAGGGGAAAGCACGGTAATCGCAGCGCACTGCCCATATACCCACTTGCAGTATGCGCTTAACGTGGCCTGCGCCACCGCCTTCAGAGTGCCGTTGCCGAGCATGCCCGATTCGATCGCGGACTCCGGCCACATATCGGCGATGTGATAGACGATCGGCACCCCTTGAGTTTGGCGAAACGCCGCGGCCGCCGCACCGATGGTGGGCGGCGGGTGATAGACGTAGAGCACGTCGGCCGGTTTCGTGAGCAGTGGGCCCAGCACGGCAGAAGAGAGCGCGAAGCTGGCGTAGTTGGCGATGCGGTGGGCGGGGTTCCGGTCATGGCTGGGGTACAGCGGGACGCGCAGCACGGAAACGCCATCGACGAGCTCGCGCTGCCACGGGCGGAGGCGGTACCCGGGGTACAAGCGTCCATCGGGGTAGTTCGGGAAACCGGTCACTACCTCGATATCAAAGCCCCTGCGTACGAGCTCTCTGGCCAGGGGCAGACCTCGAATGGCGCCCGGCTCGGGATCGAACCACTGCGTCAGGAAGGTGACCCGCATGGCTCTACGCGGCGATGCCGCTACTCGTGGCATATCGGTTTAGCCAGAGGTCGAGCATGATCAGCCCGAAGACCTCGCGCGAGAACTTCGTCTCGGCGGTCAGATTCATCTTTCGAAGGTCGTACAGATCGCGGAACCGTGAAGCAGTCAGTTGCTCGCGCACGAGGTGCGACGACTTGTTCACGAAAGTCCCAATCGGAGTCGTGAATCCCATCTTGTCTTTTCGGTGAATGACGGACTTCGGCAGAATGCCCCCTGCAAGCTCCTTGCCGACGTACTTCAGCTCGTCGTTCGTCAGCATGTCCGTCGAGTCGAGCTGCTGCATATGGCGCACGAAACGCTGGTGAAGAAGGCTGGGGCGACTCTCGAGCGAGTGCCTTCCGCACATTTTGTCGTCGATGTTGAGGAGGCCCGCCAGGAAGTAGCGCCGATCGAACGTGAGCATGCGACGCATCTCGTCGCCATCGGGCCCGCATGCCTCATACGCATCGTGGAACGTATCCGCGACCTGCGGCTCGTAGAACTTGTAGAAGCTAGGGTCGCCCTTGCGATGGGCGAGCTCGAAGCGCGCCGCTGGCGACGTCAAGGCGTGCATCTTCGCGAACATTGCGCGATACGAGTCGTGGAAGCAGCTGCCCATCGCGAGCTGGTAGCGCACGTACCCGGCGAACAGCTCGTCACCGCCGGTTCCGGTGAGGATGACCTTGTAGCGGCGTTTGACCTGCGAAAGCAGGTCCTCGAGCGGCAGGATGACCGAGCCGATCGTCAGCTCGTCGAAGTCCTCGACGATGCTCCGCAACCGGTCGACGAGATTGAACTGCTCCTGCGCGTTCACCACGAACAGGCGGATGTTCGTCCCGTCGACGACCTGCTGCGCGTAGAACGTCTCGTTGCACTCCGGGTCGGAGTAGTTGCAGTGGTAAGCGATCTCCGGCGTGGTCAGCTTCGTGATGGCGCTCGAGTCGATGCCGCCGCTGCAGAACGTGGTGAACGACGTGTCGCTGATGGTCGAATCGACGCAGCATTCTCTCAGGATGTGGCGCGTCCGGTCGAACCACTCCGGCGTCGCCCGCTCGGTGCCGTTCGCCGGAGGCGCGAAGATGTCCTCGTAGCAGCGCGTCGTGATCGCGTGCGTCTCGAGGTCGTACTCGACGATGTGTCCCGGCAACACCTTCTTAACGCCGCGGAGGAACGTCTTGTCCCCGAAGGTGAACTGGTACCGGACGTACTCGCTCATCGCGCGGTGATCGAGCTCCGGCGTCTGCCCTGCAGCCTTGAGGAGCGTCCCGAGCAGCGAGGAGATGATGATGCCGTCGTCGGTCTTGAGGTAATAGAGCGGCTTAATCCCCAGCTGGTCTCGAACGAGATAGAGCTTCTTCTTGAGCTTGTCGTAAATTGTGAAGGCCCAGAAGCCCGTCATCTCGGCGAGGATCTTCTCGCCCCAGCGACTCCAGCCTTCGAGCAGCGCCTCGGCGTCGTTGGAGAAGGTGACGTGGGCGCCCTCGGCCGCGAGCCGGCGACTCAGATCGAGGAAGTTGTAGATCTCGCCGTTGTACGCGAGCACGTGCGTCCGATTCTCGAGCGGCTCGACCCCACGCTCGTCCAGACCGACGATCGCCAGGCGTGTGTGCGCCATGTTCGTTCGCCCGTCCGACCAGAAGCCGACGCTGTCCGGACCGCGCTTCCGAAGGCCGTTGAGGAGACGATGGTGGAACGGGCGCGGAGCGCCCGAGGTGACGAGAATGCCGCACATGAGAAGCTCGTTCGGTCAGCTATTTGAAAAAGTCAGCCGCGCACCTTCCGTGAGCGGTAGCGGGCGTCGCTGCAGCACGCGAGACACCTCTGCCGGGTCGCCCAGGCAGTGCCGCATGTCGCCCGCCCGGTGACCGCCGATGACATCGGGCGGGCAGTCCTTGCCCATCGCCTTCGCGATGACGGAGCAAGCCTCGGCGAGCGTGGCCGGCACGCCCGTGCACACGTTCACCAGCGCGGGAGCTCGGTCGCTCTGCAGTAGCGCCTGGACGGTCGCGACGATGTCGCCGACGTAGACCCAGTCGCGGATCTGGCGGCCGTCTTCGAAGAGGCGCGGGCGGATGCCGTCGCGGATCCATCCTGCGATCTTGGCGATGATCGTCGCCTCGCCGTCGTCGAGGCGCAGGCGACGGCCGTACACCGACGAGAAGCGCAGGATCGTCAGCGGCGCGTGCGAGAAGCCGCGGTAGCAGAGCTCCTGCATGTACTTCGAGGCGCCGTACGTTTCGAGCGGATTGGGAGTCGCGCGCTCGGTGATTGGGACGATGCGCGCCTCGGAGCCGCACTTCGCGCACAGGACCTCGAAGCGACCGGCTGCGAGGTCCTCCTCTCGCCTGGTTCCATCGCGCTCGGTGCCGCAGTCCGGGCAGCGGTAGGTGTAATTCGAGCCGTACGCGCTGAAGCTGCCCGCGTGGACCACGCGCCGGAGCTTCGGCCACGTCGACATGGCCGCGACCAGGCGCGCCGTGCCGCCGCAGTTCGCGTCGATGACGTTCTGCGGCTCGCGTCCCGCGCGCGTAACGCCGCCCAGGGCGGCCAGGTGCACGACGCCCTCGACGTCCGCGAAGCGGTCGTCGGGCTGGAAGTGCCTCAGATCGACGAAGCAGTACTCGGCATTGCGGTTCAGGTAGTCGGGCGCCGCGCGGAAAACGCCCGGATCGAGGCTGTCGATGACCAGGACCCGAGCGCCGGCGCTGCAAAGTGCGTCGACGACGTGCGAGCCGATGAACCCGGCGCCACCGGTGACGAGGACCTTCATCGTCCTTCCTTCGCTGTCGATTCGGCGATGCGCGCACGGTTCTCGCGGAACCACCCGACCGTCCGCTCGATGCCCTGAGACACCGTGACGTCGGGCTTGAAGCCGAGGATCGTGCGCGCACGCGAGATATCCGCCTCGCGGTGCAGGCTCTTGTCCCACGCCCGGCGCGCGACGTACTCGATCTTGCTGCTCGAGCCGCACGCCCGGATGATCATCTCGGCGAGATCGCGGATCTTCGTCTGCCGTCCGGTGCCGAGGTTGAACGCACCGCCGCGCGCGTCGGGCGTCTTCGCGCAGAGGACCAAGCCCTGCACGAGGTCCTCGACCCAGATGAAGTCGCGCGTCTCGTCGCCGGTGCCCGTGATGAGCAGCGGCTCACCATTCAGCGCGCGCCAGATGAAGTTGGGGACGACGTTGCGGTAACGCCCGGGCACCTCGCCGGGGCCATAGGAGTTGAAGAAGCGGCAGCGCACCGTCGGCACCATCGCGTCGAAGTAGTTGCAGTAGAACTCTCCGAGCGCCTTGGTGATCTGGTACGGCGTGTCTAGGTGCAGGCTGACGGGCATGTCCTCGCGGATCGGCGCTTCGATGCCGTGTCCGGCGATCGAGCAGCCGGCGGACGCGTAGACGACGCGCCGCGCCTTCTTTGCGGCGGCCCATGTCAGGACAGTCAGGGTGCCGCGGCCGTTCGTGTGCAGGTCGTCCAGCGGGTGATCGACGCTGTTCTGATTGGCGAAGAACGCCGCAAGGTGGAAGACCAGGGGTCGATCCACATGGGCCGGCAGCGCGTCGGCCGCGCAGATGTCCTTTCGGATCAGCTGCACGCGCGAGTCGCGCGGCAGGAGCCACTCGTACCCGGACGACAGGTCATCCACCACGACGACGCGCTCGGCGCCGTCCTGCAGCAGGCGGGCGACGAGGCGCGATCCAATCGCGCCCGAGCCTCCCGTCACGACAACCGTGCCAAGTGATTCGGTCATATTGACGTCACCCCAATCGGCGCAAGCGCCGGCATGCTTCATTCAGCTGGTCCATCGTCTTCGCAAAGCAGAACCGCGCGTTCGTCTCGCCGTGGCCTTCGCGGTAGAAGCTCTCGCCCGGCACGGTTGCCACGCCGGTGACTTCGAGCAGCTTCATAGCCCGTTCCTTGCTGGTCCGCCCCGGAATGCGAGACAGGTCGGCGAGCACGTAGTACGCGCCACGGGGCACGAACGGCGTCAGGCCGGCATCTTTCAGCGCCGCGCAGATGATGTCGCGCTTGTGCCGATACTCGTCACGAAGGCTCGTATAATAGCTGTCGGGAACGGCCTCGAGCCCGTGCGCGACGCCGGCCTGCAGCGGCGCCGGCGCACAGACGTAAACGAGATCGTTCATGTACCCGATCATCCGCGACCACCGGGCGTCGGCGACGGCGTACCCGATGCGCCAGCCGGTGATGCTGAACGTCTTGGACAGGCTACCCATCGTGATCGTCCGCGACCGCAGCTGCGGAATCGTTGCGGGGCTGACGTGCTCGGTGCCATCGTACACGAGGTACTCGTAGACCTCGTCGGTGAACACGAAGAGGTCGTGGCGCTCCGCGAAATCGGCAATGAGCTCGAGCTCCGTGCGCGACCACACCTTGCCGCACGGGTTGGCCGGAGTGTTGAGCATGATGCCGCGCGTGCGCGGCGTGACGATGGCCTCCAGCTCCTCGGCGCGGAACGTCCACTCCGGTGGGTTCATCGGCACGTACACGGGGACTGCATCGACGGCCAGCAGCGTGTTGACGTGGTAGCCATAGAACGGCTCGAAGAGGATCACTTCGTCGCCCGGATCGAGCAGCGCCATGCAGGCGCAGTAGAACGCGCCGGTCGATCCGGCGCTCACGATGATCTCGCTGTCCGAGTCGACGCGCAGGTGGTTGTAGCGATCGAGCCGCCGCGCGAGGGCGCGCCGGAGCTCCGCGATGCCGTCGTAGCGGGTGTAACTGTTCGGTCCTGCGTCGATCGCAGCCTGGGCTGCGCGCCGTACCTCCGCGGGGATCGGCGTATCGCAAACGCCTTGGGAGAGGTTGATGCCGCCCACGCGCTCGCACTCGATCGACATGTTCCGGATCTCGGACTGCACGATGGAGGACGAGCGCTTGCTGAGGCGGAGGGCCATGGTCTCCTCGATGGTCAGCGGGCGAAGAAGCGGCGGATGGCGTCGACGGTGTAGTCGACGTCCTCGGGGGTCGTCTCGGCGCTCATCGGCAGCGAGATCACCTCGCGGCAGATGGCTTCGGTCTCCGCCATCGTGTGCTCGCCCAGTCGCAGCGCGAGGTGCTTCCACATCGGCTTGGGCCAGCTGACGATCGTCTCGACGCTCTGGTCCTTGAGCCAGACACGCAGTTCGTCCCTGCGCGCCGTGCGAATCACGTAGTTCTGGAAGACGTCGAAGTACTGCTCGCCCTCGAAATGCGGCAGCCGGACGTCGCCAACTCCGGCAAGCCCCTTTCCATACCGCTGCGCGATGTTCCTGCGGTGCTCGATCCATTCGGGCAGGTGTCGCAGCTTGCTGTCGAGCACCGCTGCCTGCACGTTGTCGAGCAGCGCGGTGTACCCGTGGTGGTGGTACTCGCCGGTCTCGCGGTCTTCGCCGTTGAAGCGAAGCAGCGTCACCGTGCGAGCAACGTTCGGGTCGTTCGTCGTCACAGCGCCGCCGTCGCCAAAGGCACCGAGCATCTTGAACGGATAGAAGGAGAAGCAACCCGCAACGCCGAACGAGCCGGCCCCTTTGCCGCGGAACTTGCCGCCGATCGCCTGCGCAGCATCCTCGATGATGGTGAACCGGTACTTGTCGGCCAGCTGCTGGAGGCGGTCCATGTCGCAAACGCGACCGTTGAGGTGGACGGGGACGACCGCCTTGGTGCGGGGGGTGATGGCCCGCTCCACGGCGTCCATGTCCATGTTGAAGTCGGGCTTCACGTCGACCAGCACGGGGGTGGCGCCCGCGTGCACGATCGCCGACACGGTGGCGACGAAGGTGTGGCCGACGGTGATGACCTCGTGACCGGAGCCGATGCCGGCGGCCATCATCGAGAGGGCGAGGGCGTGATAACCGCTGTTGACGCCCACGCAGTACTTCGTGCCTACGAAGCGCGCGAAGTTCTCCTCGAACTCGCGCAGCTGGCGACGGGCAATCAGGTCGCCGCCGGTCAGGCAGCCCGTGATGGCGCCATCCAGCTCGGTCTTGTACTTGGCATATGCCTGGTCGGGTTTGACGAAGCGGATCTTGTAGGCCATGGCACTCTCACTCGATGGTGGCGAACCCGATGTACGGATCGAAATCGAGCCGCTCGATGCGCAGCCGGTTGAGCCCCAGCTTGTCGAGGGCGGCCCGGGTCTCGCCCGGCCAGAGCGGGTTGTCGAGCTCGTCGAAGGCGATGATCGCCCCCTTCGGCATGCGTGGCACGAAGTGGTCGATGGCGGCGCACGTCGGCTCGTACAGGTCGAAGTCGAGATAAAGCAGACTGACGACGAGATGTGGATGCGTCTCGACGAACGCCGGGATCGTCTTGGCGGCGTCGCCACGCACGAGGTGCACCTTGTCGATGTGATTGAGCAGCCGGTTCGAGTCGTGCACTCGAACGAGCTCGAGGAGCTCCTCGTAGCAGTCGGACTGCAGCCCGCCCGCGGACACGTGCTGCGAGCTCGGCGCCTGGTCCTGCGCAGCGACCGAGGGGAAGCCCGCGAACGTGTCGAAACCGTAGATGCGCCGGGTGAAGTTGACCGGCTCGAGGATGCTCGAGAGGTGAAACCAGGTGAACAGACTGCCGCCGCGCAGCACGCCGCACTCGACGATCGAGCCTTTGACGTGCTGCACACGCTTGAAGATCTCGTATTGGGCGAGCGACTTCGTCAGCGCCTGGCGGCGAATGTATTTCGGGAAGTTGTCGATCCTCTTCTCGAACGGGTCGGGCGAGCGCTCGAACGCTTCACGCAGCCGTGCTCCCACGAGCTGCTCGTCGGTCGTGCGGAACCCTCCCTCGAGCGCCGGTTTCTTGTCGGTCATCGAACGAGTTCCTCGATGCGTTTGGCGATCGACTCCGCATCCAGGCCATAGCGAGCCCGGAGCCACGGCAGCGTGCCGTGCGTGTCGCAGTAGGCGTCGGGCAAGGCGATGCGCTCGACGCGTCCGCCCCAGCGCAGCGCGAAGAGCGTCTCCACGACGGCCGTGCCCAGACCGCCGATGAGGCTGTGCTCCTCGACGGTGACGACGGCGCGCGCCGGGCGCGCGATTTCGGTGATCCCTTCCTGATCGAAGGGCTTGAGGCACGGCACGCTGTAGAGCGAGACGTCGACGCCGGTGGCGCTGGCCACGCGCTCGCAAGCCTCGCGCGCCGTCGCGACGATGTGCCCCGTCGCCAGCACGATGACGTCGCGCGACGTGCCGCGGACTCGCAGCGGCCGGCGCAGCGTGTCGACGGCACCCGGGTGCAGAGCGGGATCGTTGTTCTGGCCCAGGCGGATGAACGTCGGCCCTTCGTACGCGAGCGCGGCACGCACCGCCGCCGCCGCCTCGTGCGGATCGCCAGGCGCGAGCACTTGCAATCGAGGCAGGCTGCGCAGAATGGCGAGGTCCTCGATGGCATGATGGCTGACGCCTTCGTGCCCGTAGCTCAGCCCTCCTCCCACGCCGATGACGGCGACGGGCTGTTCGTGCGCGACGACGTCCAGCCGGAACTGCTCGAAGGCTCGCATCATCACGAAAGGGACCATCGAGTAGCAGAACGGACGCTTGCCCGTCAGCGCCATTCCGGCGGCGACGCTCAGCATGTTCGCTTCCGACACGCCGGCATTCGTGAACCGAGTCGGGTGCGCCTCGCGGAACGGGTCGAGAACGCGAAAGCCCAGGTCAGCCGTGAGCAAGTGAACGTCGGCCCCCGCGGATGCCTCTTGCGTCAACGTGCGTATGACCGCGTTACGCATCGCCGAGCTCCCGCATGGCCGCCTCGTACTCCTTTTGATCGGGGCAGCGGTAGTGCCAGAGCAGCGAATTCTCCATGAAGGAGATGCCCTTGCCCTTGATCGTGTCGGCGATGATGATGCTGGGCTTTCCAGGCTCGAACGGGAAAGCGTCCAGCGCCTCAACGACGGCACGCATGTCGTGACCGTCGACGCGCCGCACGCCCCAACCGAATGCGCGCCAGCGCGCATCGAGCGGCTCGAGGCCGAGAATGTCCTGCGTCACGCCGAGCGCCTGCATCTTGTTGAAGTCGACAATGGCGAGGACGTTGTCGAGGTGATGGTGGGCGGCGAAGCCCGCCGCCTCCCAGACCGTGCCCTCGCCCTGCTCGCCATCCGACATCATGACGACGGTGCGCCAGCTGCGCCCCGCGGACTTGGCCACCAGCGCCATTCCGCAACCGAGCGAGAGACCGTGTCCAAGCGAGCCAGTGCCAAACTCGATGCCGAACGCCGGATTCTTCTTGGGGTGATGGCCGAGTGGACCGCCTTCGCAGCCGTAGTCCTTTAGAATCTCGCGGGGCAGGTGACCGAGCTGCGCCAGACAAGAATAGAGCGGCACGCATGCGTGCCCCTTGCTCATCAGAAAACGGTCCCGCTCCGGCCATGCCGGGTCCTCCGAGTCGAGCCGCAGGAAATGAAAAAACAACGCCGAGATCAGCTCTGCACACGAAAGCGACGACCCGATGTGCCCTGTCTTCGCCTTGTACGAGAGGCGGACCACATCGCGCCGCACGCGGGCCGCGTGCCCATTCAAGGCATTCAGAAGGGATTCGCGCGTCAAGAGCTCACCACGTTCGCCTCGCCCGCTCGCGGCGGGCTGTTCTTGTTGGCCGACGGTCTGCCGGCCGCACCCTCCCCGGCGCGCGTCCTCCAGAGCGTGGCAACCGTTTCGAAGAGGATTCGTACGTCAACGCGGGTGGACCGCTCCTTCACGTACTGAAGCTGAAGCCGTGTTTTCTCCGGATGAATCAGCTTGAGGTAGGCCTCATCGGGGTCGGCAATGCCACTCGAGGCAATGATTTCGCCCTCGTTGTGGAACTTGATCGATGCCCAGTCCGTGATCCCTGGACGCACGCTCAGCACCGCGCGCTCCTCCGATGACAGCCGGTCCACCGCCCACGCAACTTGGGGTCTGGGCCCCACGAGGCTCATGTCGCCGAGGAGCACGTTCACGAGCTGCGGAAGCTCATCGAGCTTGTAGTCGCGCAGAAGCCGCCCTACGCGGGTGATTCGCGGGTCATCCTGGCTGGTGGTAGACGGTCCACGCCCATCGTTCACGAACATGGTGCGAAATTTCAGCAAGCGGAATGGTCGACCATTCCGCCCGATCCTATGTCCTCGGTACAGGGCGGGGCCTGGCGAATCAACGCGAATGGCCAGCCCGATTGCGGCCATGGGAGCGCTGAGGACCGCGAGCGCGGTGGCCGAGGCGGCGACATCCAGCGCGCGTTTCAGAGCGCCATCAAGAATGCTGCGCGCGAACGAGTCCATGCATCTGAGGGGAGATCGCTTCGGGTGGCAGGGTAAGGTGCCGGCTACGCTAGCAACGTTCAGCCCCGAGGAGAAGCTTGCCGAGCGACAGCCGGTGCGGGCTAATGTATTAATTGCCCCCGTCCTCTCAAGCCGAGGGTGGTGAACGAATCGTGCCTGCCCGCGCAACGAACAGCAGCACAATGACGCGTGTCCCGACGCCGGTCGCGAGGCTTCTCAAGCACGCCGCCGATGCGGGTGTCCTCGTCTGTGCCTATACCGCTGCCTTTCTCGTTCGTTTCGAGGGCGCAATCCCGCCGAAGCTGCGAGGAAACTTCGTCGTCACATTGCCCATGATCATCGCGCTTCAGCTTGTCCTGCTGCGCGTCCACGACGTGCACCGCGTATCGTGGCGCTACGTCAGCTTGCGCGATGCGCGGCGCATTCTCTGGGCCATCACGGTCGCTGCGTTGGTGTCCATGTTCGTCCGCGCCGTTGTCGGCTCGCAGTGGTTTGAAGCGTTCCTGGCGTCGCGGACCCACCTTGGCTACGTATCCAGCCCGATCGGCGTATTGTTGGTCGATGCCGTGTTCGCGTTCTGCGGGCTGGTCGGCATCCGCGCCGTCCGGCGGCTACAGAGCGAGCACACCGAGGTCCTCGAGCGCTCGAACGGCAGCAAAGGCGAACGCGTGCCTACGCTTCTCGTCGGAGCGGGGCGCGCTGGCGCGCTCGTCGCGCGCGAGATTGCAAGCCGTCCGGACGTTGGCCTCGAGGCCATTGGGTTCGTCGATGACGATCCTGCCAAGCTGAACAACCAGATTGCCGGGCTGTCGGTTCTCGGTCCGACCACGGACGTCGGCGCGATTGCCGGGAAGGTGGGTGCGAAACAAGCTCTCATCACAATGGCGAGCGCGCCCGGCAAAGACGTGCGCCGAGTGATGCGCATCTGCGAGGAGGCTGGCCTCCCCGTCAAGATCATTCCGGGGCTCTTCGAAATCATCAGCGGCTCAGCTGCGCTGACGAGAATCAGGGACGTCGCCATCGAGGACTTGCTGCGTCGAGAGCCCGTCGAACTCGATGTCGATGCGATCAGCGAATTCCTGCGCGGCCGCGTTGTGCTGATCACCGGCGCGGGCGGTAGCATCGGCTCGGAGATCTGCAGGCAAGTCTCTCGATTCGAGCCGAAGTTGTTGGTGCTCGTGGAACGCGCCGAGAACAACTTGTTCTTCATCGAGCGTGAGTTGCGAGAGGTGTTCCCGCGTCTGAATCTCGTGCCGTGCATAGCAGACGTGACAGACGGCGGACGCATAGAGCAGATCTTCGCTGCGTATCGTCCGCACACCGTCTTCCACGCTGCGGCACACAAGCATGTGCCAATGATGGAGCTGAACCCGGGAGAGGCAGTCAAGAACAACGTGTTCGGCACGAAGATCATCGCCGACGCCGCGGATCGCTTCCGCGCGTCTGAATTTGTGATGATCTCGACAGACAAGGCGGTGAATCCCGTCAGCGTGATGGGCGCGACGAAGCGAGTTGCTGAGATTTATATCCAGGCTCTCTCGGCGCGCAGCGAGACGCGCTTCGTTGCCGTGCGTTTCGGCAACGTATTGGGGTCGGCAGGCAGCGTCGTTCCCATATTCCAAGAGCAGATTCGCAGAGGTGGCCCGGTCACGGTCACCCACCCGGCGATGACCCGCTACTTCATGACGATCCCGGAGGCCACGCAGCTGGTGCTACAGGCCGCTGCCGTTGGCAACAACGGCGAGATCCTGATCCTCGACATGGGCGAGCCCGTGAAGCTCGTGGACCTGGCGCGCGACCTCATCCGGCTTTCGGGGCTCAGGGAAGACGAAGACATTCAGATTGCCTTTACGGGCATGCGGCCTGGAGAGCGTCTGTTCGAGAAACTCTATTCGGAAGAGGAGAGCGCCGACCGTTCCAGGCACTCGCGCATTCTGGTCGGACGAATCCGCCCCTCCGAATGGGACGAGGTGACGGTCTTGATGTCGCGGCTGGGCGCCGTCATCGAGCGGGCCGACGAGCGTGGCGTCAAGAAGACACTCTCCGATGTCCTTCCGGAGTACCAGCCCGCGCCGGCCCCGAGCGCCGCCGACGACGAAGAGCTTTCGCGTGAGGCAAGTTGAATCCTCGCATACTCGGTATTTCGCCCGTTCGTCGATTCTCGTGTCGTGCGCTCCTGGGACACGCGTGATGCGGAGCTCGCGAAGGCGTCGTTCTCGAGCCTCTTGCGGTCCGTACCCGACCGCTGCAAGACTGACGCCTCGATGACATTGGAGAATCGTGACGTGCAAACGGTCGCTCTCGTCGCGGGCACTCGCCCCAATTTCATGAAGGTCGCGCCTATATGGCGCGCCCTCCAGGGCCGCGGGGTACGCGCTCGGTTGATTCACACGGGGCAACACTTCGACTCGGCGATGAGCGACGTGTTCTTCCGAGATCTGGGTATGCCGCAGCCCGACGTCCGCCTGAACTGTGGAGGTGGGACCCACGCGGAACAGACCGCGGCCGTGCTTATGGGAATCGAGAAGACGCTGACGGAGTCTCGCCCGTCGGTGCTCGTCGTTGTCGGCGACGTGACGAGTACGATGGCGGCGACGCTTGCCGCCTGTAAGCTTGGCATTCCCATAGCCCATGTCGAAGCTGGTCTGCGTTCGCGTGACTGGACGATGCCGGAGGAGATAAACCGAGTTGTCACCGATCAGCTCGCGGATCTCCTCCTGACGCCTTCAAGGGATGCCGAGAGCAACTTGGTCGGCGAGGGGATCCCCGTCGCTCGGATACGCTTTGTCGGCAATGTGATGATTGACTCGCTTCACTGGGCGCGTGAGAGACAAACGGATGCGGTGGATCGGTTCGGACTCAAGCGCCGGCAATACGCGCTGGCGACGCTGCATCGCCCGGCGAATGTGGACAGCCGCGACTCGCTCGAGGCGACGATTGCCGCCCTGGAGGCGGTGGCGAGCAAGCTGATCACGGTATTTCCTGTGCATCCGCGCACGATTGCGAAGGCGAAGGCGCTTGGCATGGAGGAGCGGCTACGCAGCGTTTCTGGACTGATGACGTGCGAACCGATTGGCTACAACGACTTCGTCACTCTCATGTCGAACGCACGAGTCGTGGCGACGGACTCCGGCGGCATTCAGGAGGAGACAACGGCTCTTGGCATCCCTTGTCTTACTCTTCGCGAGGGGACTGAGCGCCCAATCACCGTCGATGAGGGAACTAATGTTATCGTTGGGCTGAGCGTGTCACGGATTGCGAGCGAGCTAGGTGCCATCTTGGAAGGGAAGGGGAAGCGCGGACGCATTCCCGACGGCTGGGATGGACGAACAGGCGAGCGCATCGTGGACGCGCTGCGGGCTTTCATGGACGGCAGTCCTCCCCCAAGGACCGCGGGCCCACGAGCATAGGCGTGCATCACGCCCTGCCCGGACGGTGGCTTCGGCGGGCAAAAATTGTGAGCGGGACTAGGAAAATCGCGATCCATGGCGACCCGGCGGGGTCGGCCGAGGTTTCGCACGCGCAGCCCCCGCCCGACGGAAGATCGCCGTTCTCAGTACCTGCGTCCTCGTTGATGCCCGCGTCGCCAGTGCTCGCGTCCACTCCCGGGGGCGTGCCTGCATCAGCGGGGAAGTGCACGGTGACGCCGTTACTCATGGCGTCAACCGAAGGCCCAGACGTGCTCAGTGCTCGGACCGCAAAAAAGTACTTCATGTCGTTCGCGAGGGGCAGTCCCATGACGCTAGTCGATGTCGCACTTCCAACGTTCTGCCATGCCGGAGTCGATATCAGTGTTCCGTCCGCCGTGACGACTTCGACGGCGTAGCCCGTTGCACCTGCCACTGGAGCCCACGTGGCTGACAACTTGTCGGTCGTTTCGATGTCATCGACGTCGTGATTCGTTATGCCGTGATCCGGATCGGTGTCCCAAACGTACGCTGGTTTGTTGATGGCATTGTTCTTGAGGTCGTACAGGTAGCCATCCGCGGCTGTGACGAGAATCTCGTCTCGACCGTCGCCATCCGTATCGCCAAATACAGCTTCCCCCACTTCGACTCCGAATGGGACCGAAAAGTCGAGCGTGCCCGTACATGGGTTCACACCATAAAGCCATCCGTCGCTCGACCCCACGACCGCCGTCGGCCGTCCCTGGCCGGTTAGATTCGAATCGACATTTGCAGCCGTCAGCTGCCCGAGGAACGCGCCCGCGGTCCGCGCGGCTTGCTCGCTCGAGTAAAGCTTTCCGCCGGCCAGCACAACGGTCGAAAAGGAACCGAGCGAGGTCCCATTCAATATGGTGAACTTCAGACGGGCTGGGTTCTTCCAGGATCCTTCCACGAGCAGCGTGGACGTCGTCGTCCCAGGACACTGCGCGATTGAACCGTACGGGTATGGTCGGTCGTCGTCGGTCGATAGCCAGAGGGCCGTCTGCAAGTCGTGCGAGTAGAGCTGTACTGGGGAGAAGCCCGCGTGCAGAACGGCTTCATCGGTTCCGTCGCCGTTCGTGTCGAAGAGCAGCGGCAGCCGGTACGCATCATTCGGTCCACCCTGAGCGAGCTGGGATCCGGTCGCACCAGAAAGCACGCGTGTGCCCGTTCCCTGGAAGAAGATGTCATCAGTGCCATCTCCGTTCCAGTCGCTGACGGACATGCCGACGGATTGCAAGCCACCAGCCCCCGGGAAGAACGGGGCGGTGGTCCACAGAGGTCCGCCAGTGGCGCCGGAAAGAGCGACGGTAACCAGATTCGTATCTACGCTGTCGCCGAGTTGTACCGAGACGTCAGGAACACCGTCGGAATTGAAGGTTCCGGGGGCAAGGTCAGCGAGCGGGGTGCCAGGAAGCGGCACATCCCATTTCACCGAGCCATCGCTCCGGACCACGCGAACTCGATAGGTTGGCGGGACGGTCGCAGGGACAGCCGTGCTCAGGCAAGCAATCGCGGGGTCGTTTCCATCTAGGTTGGCGAGGATCTCTGGACCAAACGTGTGGGGGACCTCCCAGACACGCGCGGGAGGACTCGCCCAGCTTGCGACGGACGCATTCAAGCGCAGAAGGGCGCTCCTGCTGTCGTCGACGATCACCGCGTCGCCGGCACCGTGTGGAAACGGCGCCAAACGCGGCGCATGCGCTAGCTCCCGCCAGCCGCCGGACGCGTAGTACCCGCCGAAGTGCACGCTAATCTGACCACTTGAGCCACTGGCTGGTTGCAGGTTGGGGGCAAGCAGATTGAGGACACCGTCGCTGCGTGCGAGGGCAATCGGCGAATTCGGCGTCGGAGTGACGAACGTGTACTGTTCGTCGACATCCGTTGGTAGTGCCAGAGCGGCGATAGCCTTCGCCTTTCCGCCGGCGGCGGAGTAGCCGGTTACGTTCGACGTAGACGTCGAGGCGAGAACGTCCGCGAGCCCATCGCCATTGAGGTCGGTCGATACCAGCGTCGTCGCGTCAAATCGAAGGGGGATCTGCGCGAAGGCGGCGTAGTCCAGGAGCGTCACCCCGACGAGCGCCCACTGCTGTGCGACGGGCGGAGATGCAGCACGAGAAAAGGTCCAGCCGGTGACTGTTCCGGCGGAATCGGTGAGGATAACTCGCTTGGCGGGATCTTCCATCGGCGCAATCCCATCGATCGTCTGGTTGGGTATCGCCGCAAGTAGAGCGCCCGTGCCGGCATCGAGTATCTGCGTTTGCCATCCGTTCGTAGGATCCTTCACAGAAACTACGACTTCGTACGTACCGTCGCCGTCGAGGTCGGCTACCGGGTCGAGCCACCGCGCATCACCGCCGGTATCTGGTGCAATCGTCTTCGACCATAGGACATTGAGCGCCGGAGGCTGCGTCGTGTAGTCGTAGTGCAGGACCGTGGCTCGTCGCTGATTGGTGGCGGGGGGCTCTGAGCTGTTCTCGATACAGACCACCTCGTCTCCCGGGACGCCATCGATATTGGCCGGATAGCACTCGTGGACGGACGTCCAAGTGCCTACCGTGCCCGTGGCCGCCAAGGTCGCTCCGTCCGACCCGCGAATCACCGCGAAATGTGAGTAGTCCGCTGCGAGTATTTCGAGGGGCGGCTTTCCGTCTGCGTCGAAGAGCGACAATGCTCGGTTGCCGCCGCAATACACGAACGGCATCGTAAGCAAGACCTTCGGCGCTGAGAAGCCTTGCCCGAACGAGTAGGCGTAACCGGTCCTCCCGCTGTTCACACCGCAGCAACCGCACTCCTGGATCAGCACGTCGGGCTTTCCATCGCCGTCGAGATCGCCGACGCGAACCGCGCCGATGGTCCCCATCTCGCCGTCGGGCTCCGCCCACTCGATGGCGCCCGTCGCCGACGACAGGACATACACGTGATCGCCCGAGTACGCGATGACGTCTGAGATTGAGTCGCCGTTCACGTCCGCTACATCCGCGATGGCAACGATGCTGCGCGGGCTGCTTTGCCAAAGGGTCTGGTCGTCTTGCATCCGCGCAAGCACCCCGCCTCCGGCGGCAACGAGGAAATCGTCGCGCCCATCCCCATTGACGTCGGCCATGAGCACCTGGCCTGGGCCGAGCACGCCGCCCAGATACGCCCGCCAGTACGGCACTGGGTTCGCTGCGTCGCTGCTGCCGGGGGCCAAGCCGGTTCGCTTGGCGTCGTGGCGCGCCATCGGCCACGAGGCGTCAGCAGGCGCCGAGAGGGCGAGACCTGCTAGTGTAATCAGAGCCGCTGCGACCGCGAAGGGGCGACGAACCGCGAAAATCATTGTAGCAACAGTATGCGTCGCCGGTAGAGCTGCGGCCATTGAACGGCCGTGGATCGCTGACTACGGCCGCCGCAGAGCGGGCATCTGCAACACCGCGAACGTGCGTTGCCAATCGCGCAACGAATGGTGCTGAGCGTTCGCCTTGACGCCCGATCACGCCACACGTAACCATCGGCAGAACCTAAGGGATCGACCACTATGGCGCACGAGAACGGGACGAAGACCGCCGGCCAGCAGAGCGGTACTTTTGCGTGGGACGTCTGTGTCGTTGGGGGAGCCGGGCACGTTGGCGCGCCCCTTTCCGTCGTTTGCGCGGTGAAGGGCTTTCGCACGCTCATCTATGACCTGAACTCACGCGCGATGGAAATCTTGGCGAACGGCACCATGCCGTTTTTCGAGGAGGGGGGAGAGGCACTTCTTCGCCAAGCCCTTGAACAGCGGACGCTCGATTTCTCGGCTGACATCGCCGACGTCGCCCGTTCGCGGTGTGTCGTCCTGACGATTGGGACGCCGATTGACGAGTTCCACAATCCGACCTTGCGCGTCGTGCGCGAATGCGTGGACTCGCTGATCCCACACATCTCGGACGCACAGACCATCGTGTTGCGGTCAACGGTGTTTCCGGGCGTCACCGATTTCGTCCGACGGTATTTGGCCAGCCACGGCAAGCATCCGCGCATCGCGTTCTGCCCCGAGCGCGTCGTCCAAGGCTTCGCTATTCGCGAACTCCTCAATCTGCCGCAGATCATTAGCGGTTGCACTCCCGAGGCCGAAGAGCACGCAGCGGAGATTTTCTCCAGGATCGCCCCGAAGTTGATCCGCATGCAGACGAAGGAGGCCGAGTTCGCGAAGCTGTTCTGCAATGCGTATCGGTACGTGCAGTTCGCGATTACGAACCAGTTCTACATGATGGTCGAGTCGGCCGGCCTGAATTACCGACGCATCCTTGATGGGATCAAGGAAGACTATCCACGAATGAGTGGGCTCGCGAAGCCTGGGTTCGTCGCGGGACCATGTCTCTACAAGGACACCCTTCAGCTCGCGGCGTGGGCGGACGATCGCTTCCCGCTTGGGCATGCGGCAATCGAAGTCAACGAGGGCCTGCCCGCGTTCATCGTGCGACGCCTGTCGGAACAGCGCCCACTCCACGAGACGACAGTCGGGCTGCTGGGAATGGCGTTCAAGCCTGACAGTGACGATATTCGCGCATCGCTCAGCTACAAGCTGAAGAAGTTGCTGGAGTTCTCGGCGCGGGAGGTGCTGACGACGGATCCTCTCGTGAAGAACGACCCGGCCCTCAAACCGCTCGATTACGTTCTGGAGCGCAGTGACGTGCTGATTCTCTGCGTGCCGCACAGCGCATATCTGAATCTGGCCGCTCAGAAGAAGCCGATCATCGACGTCTGGGGCGCGCTGCAGTCCACTCAGCACGACGGGTTGGGCTCGGAGCCGTCGGGCGTCCGTTCCGCGTTGGGCGGCTCGTCGAACGGCGCGAGAGCGGTGGAGCGCGACGGGTGAAGGGACGCATTCGCGTTGGCATCGTCGGGATCGGGTTCGGACAGCAGGCCCACATTCCCGCGTTCTGCGCGGGCGAGGACACCGAGGTCGTCGCGATAGCAGCTAGCACGCCCGCGCGGGCCCAAGCGGTTGGGGGGCGACACGGTATTCCCCACGTATGTGACTGGGAGGAGCTCGTGTCCGCGCCCTATGTGGACGCGGTCTCGGTCGCCGTTCCCCCGACGCTGCAGCCACCCGTCGTACACGCAGCGATCACGAGTGGCAAACATGTGTTTTGTGAGAAGCCGCTAGCGCTGACGGCGGCGGAGGCGCGCCATCTCCTGAACGCGGCGCAGCGTGCGGGCGTCGTGCACGCGGTCGATTTTGAGTTTCGAGCGTCTCCTGCATGGCAGCGCGCGAAAGACATCCTTGCGAATGGCGATATCGGTCGCGTGCGAAGCGCAACCATATCGTGGCACGTCGCGACCATGGCGTACCGCAAGGGCCTCGACAGCTGGAAAACGCGGCCTGCGCAGGGTGGGGGAGCGCTCAACAACTTCGCAGTCCACTCGATCGACTTGCTGCACTGGTTGTTCGGACCGGCCGTATCGGTGGCGGCTTGGTTGAGTCCGAAGGAATCCGAGCAAGAATGGCGCGCGAACCTTTGGCTCGAGCTTCCCGATGCCGTGCAGGCGACGATTTCGGTGGCAAACGATGCTCTTTTCGGCTCCGGGCATCGTGCCGAGATCTGCGGTGAACGGGGCACGATGGTCCTGGAGAACCGCTCGTCCGACACCCTCCGCGGATTTCAGCTGACAGTCGGCACATCCGCGTCGAACCAGCTTGCTCGCTTGCCGTGCGATGAGCTAGACGGGCCTGACGGTCGGGTCCCAGCAGTAGGTGTCCTCGTGAAGAAGTTCGTGGCGGCAATTCGCAGTGGGGGTCGAGCGCGGCCAGACTTCGAAGACGCACTTCAAGTAGCACGTGTCGTGGACGCCGCGCGTCGAGCGGACCGGGGTGGGACATGGCAAGCGCCGTAGAACTCGAGCTCGACATCGTCATCCCCGTTTACAACGAGGGCAGGAACATCTTGCCGGTGCTCGACTCGTTCGCCCGGCACGTGAGCAGCCGATTTCGAGTTCTGATTTGCTACGACACAGATGACGATGACACGCTCGCGGCGATCGCGTCGCATCCCGACTACCCGTTCGAGATACGCTACGTGAAGAATCGCGGCAGTGGCGCCCTTGGCGCAGTGCTCACCGGGTTCGAAGAGAGCACAGCGGCAGCCGTGCTCTTGATGCCGGCAGACGACGATTACAACGCGCCCCGCATCGATTCCATGATGGAGCGCTTTCGCGAAGGGAACGACATCGTCGCGGCTAGTCGCTTCATGCCAGGTGGGTGCATGGTCGGATGCCCCTTGCTGAAATCGGTCCTGGTTCGCTCGTCCGCCGCGGTGCTGCACGGCATCGCTCGGCTACCCACACGCGATCCATCGAACGGCCTTCGCCTGTTCTCCAGCCGCGTCCTGCGGAGCATCCCGATCGAGTCGCGGGTTGGCTTCGCGTACAGCATCGAGCTACTGGTGAAGTGTCACCGGCTCGGCTGGCATGTTGCCGAGGTGCCGTTTCACTGGTACGAGCGCAAGGCAGGCCAGAGCCGATTCAAAGTCGTCCGATGGCTACCCCAGTATCTGCAGTGGTTTGCATACGCGTTTGCGACGACGTATCTGCGACGAGGCCCCGAAACGGTTCCACTGCGACCTACTTCCGCTGAGAAGGTCGCGGCAGCCATCGCACCGGTAGCGGACACCCGAACATGAAGATCGCGGGAACTAAGTTCTTGGTGACAGGCGGCACCGGATTCATCGGCGCAGCGCTCGTGCGGGCACTCGTGCGAAACGGAGCCCGAGTTCGTTCGCTCGATAATGACTCGCGCGGGGCAGCGCGGCGTCTGGCGGACGTGGAACAGGACGTGGAGCTCGTCCGCGGCGACATCCGAGACGCGACCGCTGTCCACAAGGCGACTGAGGGCATCGACTGTGTTTGTCACCTCGCGTACGTGAACGGGACGGAGTTCTTCTATTCGAAACCGGACGTTGTTCTCGACGTGGCCGTGAAGGGCATCGTCAACGTGATTGATGCCTGCGTCGCGCATCACGTGCCAGAATTTGTCCTGGCGTCGACCTCCGAGGTGTATCAATCGCCGCCGCGTGTGCCGACGGATGAAAGGGTACCGCTCGTCGTGCCCGATCCCCTGAATCCGCGGTACTCGTACGGCGGCGGGAAGATTCTCGCGGAGCTGATGGCGATCAATTTTGGCCGTAAGCACTTTTCGCGAACGATGATCTTTCGGCCGCACAACGTGTACGGCCCCGATATGGGCACCGAGCACGTCATTCCTCAATTCGCGTTGAGGATGAAGCAGCTGTGCGCCAAGGAGCGTACGGGTCGCATCCGGTTTCCGATACAGGGAACGGGCACCGAGACGCGCGCATTCATCTTCATCGACGATATGATCGATGGGCTGATCGCCATGCTCAATGGCGGAGAGAATCTCGGCATTTATCACGTCGGCACGTCGGACGAGATATCCATGGCCGATCTCGCTCGGGAAGTCGCCCGGTGCTTCGGACGCGACATCGAAATCGTGCCCGGTGAGCTCCTAAAAGGCGGAACGCTCCGCCGATGTCCGGACACGACCAAGCTGCGGGCGCTCGGATTCTCGCCGCAGACGAAGCTTCGAGAGGGACTGGCGCGCACGGTGTCGTGGTACGCGGAAGCCAATACGACGGAGAATTGATATGAGCCAAAAGCAGCTGACCGCCGGAACGGGACGGAGTCGCGTCGTCGACCACTGTCAGGTGTGTGAGAGTTCGGAACTCTCGTCGGTGCTGTTCCTCGGCTTCCTGCCGCCCGTGAACACGATGGCGCCGATCGGCTCCCGCCCGACGGAGCAGACGTCGTACCCCGCCCAAGTGCTGCGCTGTACGCGTTGCGGGCTCGTGCAGCTGGGGTTGACCGTCGATCCGCATATCCTGTTTCCGCCCGACTACGCGTACACGAGCGGAACGACGCGTATCTTGCGTGAAAACTTCGCCGAGTTGGCGTCCGAGGTCAGCTCGCTGTACCCATTGACGCCGAACGACCTCGTCGTTGACGTCGGCTCGAACGATGGGACGCTGCTCAACGCGTTCCAGGCACGAGGCGCCCGAGTTTTCGGAATTGAGCCGACCCAGAAGTCCGAGCTGGCTCGCACGCGCGGCATACCCACGATGACGGCTTTCTTCGGCGATGCTGCCGCGCGGGCGGCGGTAGCCGAGAATGGCCAGGCCAAGATCGTGACGGCGACGAATGTGTTCGCGCACATCGAGGACGTACATTCGATCGTAAAGGCGGTTCTGACGCTTCTGCAGGATGACGGCCTGTTCATAACGGAATCGCACTACTTACTGCCGCTTGTCCGCACCATCCAGTTCGACACCATCTACCACGAGCATCTGCGTTATTACTCGCTGACCAGCCTCGCGTACCTGCTTCGACAGCATGGCCTCGAAGTGATTCGAGCCAAAGCCATTCCGACGCACGGCGGATCTTTTCGTGTGTACGCTGCGCGCGCGGGACTCCACCGTGTCGATCGTTCGGTCGCCGTGATGATGGAGGAGGAAGGCAGACACCTTACGCCAGAGGCACTCTCCGCGTTCCGAACTGCCGTCGTCAGGGCGAAGTTGGGCATCTTGGCGCTGCTAGACGGGCTGCTGCGACAGGGCGCTAGGATCTACGCAGTCGGGGCGCCGTCGCGCGCAAGCACTCTGGTGAACTACGTCGGCATCGACGACGCGATGCTCGAGTGCGTCCTCGAAGTTCCCGGGTCGCACAAGATTGGCCGGTATATGCCGGGTACTCTCATTCCGGTGGTTGACGAGAAGCGCTTGGACTCCGACCCTCCCGACTATCTCATGCTTCTATCCTGGCATATCGCGGATGAGCTCATGCCCAAGCTGCGCCAACGCGGCTTCCAAGGAAAGTTCATCGTCCCGTTGCCTGAGCCTCGAATCGTGTCCGGCTGACGGGAGCCATGCAAGACAAGGCGGCAGAGATCACTTTCTTCGACGCGTTCGGCACCGTCGCCTACGACGTCTTCGACGAGCGAGGCTACGAACGCATTCTTGGCGAGTTCCGGCACTATGTGAGCGCGGGCGGCGGACGCGCTCTCGACATGGGATGCGGCACCGGGGCATTCACCGCACGCCTTCCGGCACTTGGCTACCAGGTGACGGGCATCGACATTTCTCCGAAGAGCATCTCGTTTGCACGACAGAATTTCCCGTCGATTCAATTCGACATTGGAGACATTGAGAAGACCGCATACGCGGATGAATCCTTCGACGCAGTGTTCCTGAGCGGCGTGCTGCATCATTTCCCCGACTGCACGGCGGTGCTACGCGAGGCGCGTAGAGTGCTCAAGCGCAACGGCGTGCTGCTCGCGTATGACCCGCATCGTCGCAATCCGATCATGTGGGCGTATCGGTGCAAGGACTCCCCATTCTATTCGTCAAAGGGAGTGACTGAGAATGAGGCGCCGGTCGCGAAGCAGCAGCTCGAGGCGGCCCTTTCGGATACCGGCTTCTCTCAAAGGCGCGTGTATGCGATCTCAGGTGTTACGTACAAATACGTCGAGAGCACAATCGCCAAGCTCGCGCTGCCCATCTACAACTCGCTTGAGCGCGTATTTGACCTGCCGATGCTTCGGGATCGCTTTGGGTCATTCCTGATCACTTGCGCACGCAAGTGACTTCATGGTTTGCCGGGTGGTCGGTCCCAGGTGTTCCGGCCCAAATCGCGAAGGCGCCTGCCACAAGACGGATCGACGAGAACGCCGGAAAAGAAGCCGAGTCCCCTGTTTCCGCGCACGACGACGTCATCGGCACGCGACAGGAAGATGCCCACTTCGTTGATGTTCGTCGCCGCGCCCCGCCGAGCGAAAAACGTCAGATCGTTGTCGACAATGTCGACGCCGAGCATCTGCGCGCCAGCATTGGCCGTGATGCCCACGCTCCCTGCGCTCGGCTGGTTGGGGCCACCCTTGACCTCGACGTGGTTCCGCGCAATTTCGACGTCGCGCCAGCCACCATCGAATCCGTGTACGTAGATCCCGGAGAAGTAGTCGTTATCGTCGACTGAGCGCAGCACGTTGTCATCGAACCTCAGGTCGACACCTGGGCCCGGTACCAGTCCGAGTCCGCTGCGTCCACCTTGTGCATAGAGGGCACGCTGGGCCACGCCTCGCGCGACGAACGTGTTGCTATCGATGCGCACGTGCTCCGGCGGCGAGCCCACGGCGTATCCGGCCAACGCCATGCTGGAGCGCGTCGCAACTGCAGCTTGCGACAGCGCCAACGAGTGATTCGCGTAGTCGATTGCGACGACTCGCGCGCCGGGCGCTAAGCCGTCGCCCGTCACGACCGTACCCTGGGCACCGACGATCCACGAGCGCACCTTGGTGACATGGGTGATCGTGGCGCTGCCAGCCTCGATGTCGCCAGTGGAGCCTGCGATCTCAACCGACCGGGTTGCGACCACGATGACGTTGTTGTCGGGATCGTGGCCGCCGATCACGTTCTCGAAGACATTGTGGTCGACCTCAACGTTCACAGAGCCCGCCAGCCGTAGCGCTTGTGCGTAGTTGTGTACGCCGGAGATGGTGTTGCCATAAATGCGCCCGTCGCGATCTGCCGACTTGGAAACGCCGTCCGCCGTCCCGAGCTGTCCCATTATGTCGATTGATGCTCCGAAGTCACGCGCATCCGGGTACTCGCCACCGATAATGTTGTCACGAATATCGAATTGCGCGTTGTCGGAGTCGAGGTGAATGGAGTACCAGCCGGTGTTCTGCACCGCATTGCCGGCCACAATCGCGTGCGTCGTGCTGTCGAGGAAGACGAAGCTGCCCGAGAGTGACAGCGGATTGACGGTGCTCGACGCCCGGCAGCTTTCGATGGTGGGCGCATCCACGTACGCGAGATACACGCCGTGCCAAACAAGCATCCAATGTTCTTCTATTGGTCCCCCGCGCTGAGCGAGGTTGTCGAAGGAGCAGTGGCGAACAGCAATCGCCGACAGGTGGTGCTCGGGTGCTCCCAATGCTTGGATGCAGTAGCGATTGCCGCCGAGTTCTGTCGTGTGTTGCATTCCGGCGCCATCGAAATGGATGCCGTCCACCACGACCCCCGAGGACTGGATCGAGAATAGGACGCCTCTTGGCTCAGAGACAGGGATGTCTGGGATGATGACAGCACCATCAGACGCGAGCGTGAGTGGGCGCCTTATTGGTATGGTCTGCGTGAGCCGGTATGCCGCGGTGCCCCTCGGGATCCAGACGGTATCCCCGTCGCGTGCGTGGTCGAGCGCAGCTGAAAACGCAGCAGTATCATCGCTGCCGCACAGGACGGACGCAGCGAGCAGCGGGCGCCGGGCCGCGTCAAACAGTGCAACCTGTGCGCTCGAGAGAACCTTCGTGATGCGCGACGAGAAAGTCACACCGTCGAGTCCCGTTGTCTGAACGGTGACGCCTTTGCCGATGTCAGCCGGCTGGAAGGGCTTCGAGCTGCAGATGAGTACGACCGAGCCGCCCGAGATGCTGCAGTCGCTCAAAACCCGAGCATCCCCCTTGGCTCCGAAGCGCGTCACGTCGAGGGCGTGTGCGGGCGGTCCGGCAGACATCACCCGATGGTTTTCGTGCGCACACGTCGCAGTCAGCGCGGCTAGCAGGAGGACGTATATCCAGACGCGATTGCGTCGCGGGATGCGCTCCAGCGCGTCTCTCGATCGTGCGAGCAAGGGCATGCCACGCTCACGCGAGCGCAGCTGCCGTGGATCCTCTCCGATCCCGGAGTAGGTGCACTGCGAAACCGATATTCAGGAGGTGCATGAAATATGCGTTCGTCGAGTAGTACGCAGCTTCGTAGATGAAGACATTGATCATTGTCTGGAAGGCGATGATCGCGACACAAAGCAGCGGGAGTAAGTCCCTGCGACGCCACGCTGCGAAAGCGCAAAACGGGGCTGCCGCGTATGACGCGAGCAGCGTCACAACGCCATACACGTAGGACACGCCGGTCAGCATGCCGCCAATGACACGAACGCGGCTGAGGCCGTGCAGCGAGCCTGTCAGGAAGGCGATCGGTAGCCGCGTGAGCCCAATGGCCGTCAGGCGATGAACAAACACGGACCGGCATCCCTCGCCGCAGGACGCATCAGCATAGAACTCGCCCTGGTACACGCCGCCGGTGAGCGTCTTCCACAGGACGTATGCTAACCGTCGCAGGTATTCGCCCTTATCGGCAAGCGCTAGGTGCATCGTCTCGCGTTTGAGGAACGGGTCGGCATCGGCCGAGAGCGGATTGGTGCCGGGGCCGATTGCCTCGGCAACGATGCGGTGGACTGACGGGTCGCCGTCAACGGGAGTGATACGCCATACGTTTCCCGGTAGATTGCCAAGTCCAATGTACATCGCCATCCCGCCGTTCGAGGACGTGAACAGGTAATGGCCGGACACGTGATGCGCGTACAATGCCCACGGGACGAGCATCACATAGATGCTCGAGAGCCAGATCAACGAGGAGGCGAAGGAAGCCCGCGAACCGCGGTAGACTGCGAGGAGCGTAGCGGCGATGACGAAGGGCAAAAGGCAGTAATCGGAGCGAAAATTTAGCATCAATCCAAATACGCCACCGGAGAGCAGAAGCGGCCCGAAGTCGATGTGCCCTGGGCGCCGCTTGAGCGCAATTCCCAACAGCGTGAATGACGCCAACAGTAGGCTGAAACTCGGCGAGTACGGCCACAGCACCGCATGGAAGGCATACAGCGGCAGAGCGAGGACGAGCGCCAGCTTCGTCAGGTCAAGCGCTCGCGGTGAAAAGAACTGATACCTTTTTGCGCTATGGAAAAAGAACCAGTAGGCAGCAAGTGCCAACAGGTTCTGGATGATGATGAGCGCGATCTTGTTATCAGTGGCGACAAGCAGCCAACCGTAGCCCCACATCGGAAACGTCGGGGCATGCATTGTGGCCACGGCCGGGTTGAACCGGGCGAGAATTATCCGCTTGAAATCCTCGTAGTAGGCGAGGATGCCCGACATAGCACGGGCATTGAAGTTAAGCGCTGACGCGACGGCTGCTAATGCTGCCATCCAGAGCAGATAGCGTCCGAGAACGAGAGCACGCAGTCGATCGCCGTAGCGGCGGAGCCTGTTCACGCAGGACACAGTACAACACGAGGACCGGCCCGCGAAGCTCTGCGATGGCGGGGGGACCGCTCAGGCGTCCTGCCAAGGCGCGTTCGCGCGGTGCTCGTACGTGCTCACATCGCCGGGGCCCGCAACAATCTCAACCTGGATTTCGCTCCATTCGCGCGCTTCGCATCGTGACGTCATGAGCGAAAAGGTCGCGCACAGGGCTTGAAATGCAGCGCGGCGTGTCCATCCCTTGGTCACTTCCACATGATCAAGACCAGCGACACGCCGCGCACCCGCAAGGTGCGACGAAGGAGCGCCGGAGGCAAGCCCTCCCGGGGCTGGGAATTGCAAAGAGCCGGACGCCGGATTCGACGCGCCGACGTGCGCAACCTGCGAATCGGCAAA
>Ga0209012_1000693_pt1 | contig 43039 bp, 38 predicted proteins | sample RS3BMetagenome_FD_184735 | JGI IMG/M metagenome (GOLD analysis project Ga0209012, IMG submission 184735) | Ferric oxide microbial mat and aquatic microbial communities from Rainbow Spring, Yellowstone National Park, USA - RS3B (SPAdes) (version 3) ...
GCTCTTTTGTATCGATATTGGCCCCACTGATAGCGGATGAAGCAGCCGACGCAGAATCCCTGAATGGCTACGAATGCAGCGAGAGCGACTATGGCCGTAAAAACATAGGCTACAATCGTCCAGTGCGCCGCATAGGCTGCCAACCCGATCGCCAGGCGCATGACTGGGTTCACACCAAAAAGCAGACCGCAAAGTCCAGCCATGAGCGGCGGCAAAAGCCATGCATACGCTCCCGTGGTCCAGGCAAGCGCCACGCTGATGATAATGAACCATTGATTGGTTCGGATGAGCGGATACGGAATCATGGGTGGTTGTTTCATTTTAAATCCGACTTTTCTAATTAGAATACTTATATATTAACGTATAACAGTGGTGTAGTGTCAACTGGACTTTTTCGCAGTTTCACAGTGGCGCCTCCAGAGCTGCTTGGATGGATTCTGGACGCGCAGCGACTTGGGGCCGTGCGATAGCGAACACTATGTATGTATTGACTTCATTGGCGCTGCAGTGCCACAATTAATCGATCAACTCTGAGTTTTGCGAAGCAAAATGCAAAGGGATGCGCGGCGCTATCAGCAGATGAAAAACTCGCTCCGCCGGGATCGCGACCTGTTCCGAGGCGAGTTCGGCGCAGCCGTGTCTGAGCAGCGGAACAGGTCGCGATCCCGGCGGAGCAGGCACATTTTCCCGGACAGCGAGGTGTCTGGCACTATATTTTGCAATTCGGGCGCCATACAAAACCGTGCTTTTGTGGCTGCAGTCTCTGGACGCGTGAGGAGTGGTTCGGATGGGCGTCAACCACCCGGTGTTCAGCCGGTTGTATATTTGGAGTCAGGAATATTTGGAGCGAGCTGTGGGGGACGTTCGAATACGGCAGAATGAATGCGCCTATGGCCGGACGCTCATCGTGGGGGCGGGGTCCGGTCTTGATGTCGCAGTCCTGGGCGCTCACGTAATCGAGCTTGTGCTTCTGGAACCCGATCCACTGCTCGGTGCGTATCTGCGCAAAGAATACCCTGCAATCCGTCTCGTCACGTCTACGGCAGAACAGATGGAGTTGGAGACGTGTTCGTTTGATACTGTCATAACGAGTCTGGTCCTGTGCTCTGTGTCTGACGTTGACCAGGTGCTGCGCGAGATTTGCCGTATCCTGAAACCGGGGGGCCAGTATCTATTCATGGAGCATGTGTTGCATGACGCTCCGCTCGCGGGCATGATTCAGACTTCGCTGACACCAGTATGGAAACAAATGGCCGGCGGCTGCAGGCTGAATCGGGATATCAAAACTGCATTGAATTTGTCAGCGCTTACTGTGCTGCGATATGAACTGGCTAAACCGAGTTACTTTATCCCCATCGTGACGGGCCAGGCAGTTCGGCCGCTCGAATCGTGACGCCCGGAAGCGCCGGTCAAAAGTAGTGCAATAAGACTATTTTAGCTCCAGACCCTAAGCAGAATGGACTAACCCGTTTGCGTCTATGCGCATGAGCAGCCAATCTGTAAAGTTGATCGTGGGCATAGTATGTACTGACACAGTTGTGATTGTCAGTCGGCGCATTTCAACATCCAAATGATTGGCATCGGGAGGAACTCCAACTGGTGGAGTTCCGGGGCGAAAGCGAGGAATGGGCGATGACGCGTATGTGGGGCGAGCGGATACAGGGTACGCTGGAACGCATCGATCGCATTGTGCTGGAACAGTTGAAACTGCGGGCTACGCTGATCGCCGCCATGATTGGTCTGACCTTTTTGGGCTGGTCTGTGGCAGCGCAAAACGGCTATCTGGGACTTCAGGTTGTGTTGGCTGGCGCCATTGGCTATGCAGTCGGTTTTGTGCCCGCTGTCGTAGGTGGTTTGGCGGTTAATATCGTTGATGTGTTCATGCATGGTCTGCATGGCATCCATGCGTATACTATGCTTCTCCAGGTGGTGGGCTGCTCCTATATCGCCTGGTTGGGCCATGCCCATCGGGTCGCCGCAGTGGCGCGTCGCAAAGAAATTCAGGAGATGCAGAACCGGACGCACATTGTTCCGTGGACGGTGGTAAACGAAGTGCGCAATTCATTGCTCGCAGTTCGACTGTTGCTCTTTTCCAACAGGACTATTCGAGTCTCCCCTTCCGAAATGCGCCTGGTTGAAGATGAGCTGTTGCGCTTGGAGGCTATGCTAAAAGATCTTCCAGAACAGGATACGGTTGAAAAACACCAGCCTGAACTTAGGGCCCGAGTTGACATGACATGATAATCCCTCATAGTGGTACATGAAACGGATAGCTTTATCGGTGATATGTGTGAGATGATGGATCTGAAAAGATCTTAAAAGGTGATGTGACAGGGGATGATCAGGTGACTATCCGGGTTGTGGTGGTGGACGATCACCAGTTATTTCGACGTGGAGTTATTGGAATATTGCAAGCGACTGCAGATATAGACGTTGTCGGTGAAGGGGTGGACGGCACAGAGGCTATTGAGCTGGTGGAGCGGCTCCAGCCTGACGTCCTGATCATGGATCTGTCCATGCCAAAGATGACTGGACTTGAAGCAACCCAGCGAATCCATGCTGTAAATCCACAGTTGAAGATTCTGATTCTCACTGTCAACGAGGAGGAAAGGTCGCTGTTTGACGCGATCAAACAGGGTGCGCAGGGCTACGTCATTAAAACGATCGACCCTGAAGAACTGGTTCATGCAGTGCATCGGGTGCAACTGGGGGAAGCTGTGGTTCCTGGCAATCTGGCGCTGCGCATTCTTTCGGACATGGCTCAGCCCAAACAGGTTTCTGTTGGAGAGGGCTGTGTTGAGCCGCTTACGACAAGGGAAGTGGAGGTCTTGAGAGAACTGGGCACGGGGGCCGCCAACAAAGACATCGCAAAGCGTCTCTATATCAGTGAAAATACGGTTCGCAATCATGTGCGCAACATCCTGGACAAACTGCACATGTCGAATCGCGTCGAGGCTGCCACGTATGCTGTGAGAGAAGGACTGATGAGAGACTGAGGACAAGCGCGGCCGCCACGGACGACTCGCGGGAAGTTAACACAGTCATTGCTGGACGGAAGCCAGTTGATCAGATGGTCGGGGCAACCGAATTGTCCAGACGGTTCCAGAGTTTGAGCTTGATACCACCGTTGAGACGCCGCCCAACAGTCGGGAGCGTTCGACGATGGACTGTAGACCAAAGTGCCCCTGTTCTTTCTGGACGACCTTGGGGTCAAAGCCACATCCGTCATCCTGCACGGTCAGGAGCAGCAACTCCTGAGTGCGCACCAGTTCGATCTGCACCTGCGTGGCGCGAGAGTGTTTTCTGATGTTGGTCATGATCTCCTGAACCATGCGCGCCAACTGTATCTCATCGCGGACTGGCCATGGCGAACCGGAGTCGCGGATGGCAACATGCGTCTCAATCCCCGAACGCAATTCGAGTCGCAGAGCGGAGTCGCGAATGAAGCCGACCAGATCTGTTTCTAAATGAAAGTTCAGGTCATAAAGGGAATTGCGTAATTCCTGTATGCTTTGATCGACGGCTTCGGAGATGGTTTCCAAATGTTCGAGAATCACAGCCGATTTGAGTAACGGCGTCGATTCACAGGTTTTTTTCAACAGTGAGAGCTGCATGGCTCCATAGGCTAGGTTTTGCGCCACGGTGTCATGAAGATCGCGCGCTATCCGCTCGCGTTCAGCCAGCGTGAGATTCAGGGATTCGTTTTGAAGCCGTTCCTGTTGCCACTGTTTTTGTACGGTGACATCTCTCATGGCCATCATGATCCAGGGTTCTCCAGAGTCTGCAGGAATGTAGCTGTAGGATACGCTGACGGGAATGGGCTTTCCATCCGCCGACATAACGTTCATCTGTCGATCTCCCAGGGAAGTTTGGCGTTCCCTGACGATACATCCCAAACAGGTGGAAAGCATACTGTGACCGTGGTCGTCATGGCAGTTGAGAATATCGCCGCAAAAGACGCCGTTCTCCCCTGAGATGTCGCCGAACCACGATCGCGCGGTTTGATTCATATAGGCGATGCGAAGATCACTGGTAAGGACTATATATCCGTCAATAGCTTTTTCAAATAGTTGTCTAAAGAAATCATCGCTCAATTCTGCCGGTTTTTCCATCGCCATGTCACTCCTGTTTGAAACACTGCAGGTGTTCTTAGGATATCAGAGATACCATATGCCGTCTATGCCGTGGTTTATGCCGGTGTTCATCGCAATTCAACCAGCATCGGGCCTGCGCCCGCCGATCAGCAGGACGCGCACCAGGCTATAGAACAGCAACGCCGAGCCGCTGCATGCGATCAGCCCGGTCAGCATCCCGGCCGTTCCATCGCTGCGGCTTGCAAGCGGCGCACTGATGGGCAAGAGCAGGATGAAGCCGCACAAAACACTGAAGAAAAAAAGGAACATGCCTACCGTGACGGGTTTCTTTGGCATCATGTCGTCCAGAGCGGGAGCGCTTTTGCGGTCTGGCGAATGGGAGAAGCGATATTCAAACCAGAGAAAAGGAACGATTTTTTGCGTATAGGACAGTATCAGAGCAATAAATCCGCCGAACAGCAGCAGGTAGGATCCGGGAACAGCCCATGCCGCAGCGCCGCTCGCCAGAGCCGCAAGAAGTATCAGGGCTCCCGTGAGAATCAGGACAGTTGCAAACAGCGCAAAGCGGAGAGACGGAACGATGCGTTTTCGCTTGCGCGCCATCAGTATCCGCCGTACGTCAAGCGCAAACAGAACTACAGACGCGCCACACAGCAACGCTGCGCCATCGCGGATAAATGAATCCAGAGGCGGGGATGTAAACGCGGCTGCCAGGAACAATCCGACACCTGCGTAGTAGATCCGAATTGTAACATTCACCGCTATCTTGTATCCGTGGCTCAGCGAAAACATGGGTATGAATTTATAGGAAATAATCATGATGAGACCGAGCCAGAATCCAAATGTTCCGAGCAGCACATGGGTGAGCAACAGCGTGTTTGCCGGATCGCTCACCCCGGAGGCCGCCATGATGCCCAGTATCATGACAATGATAATACTCATGAAAGGGAAGAGCAGTTGGCGATGAACCGCAGTGGGGTTGCGAGCCATGCGGTAGCTTTGCAGCACATAGGCGCCAAAGATCAGAGTGGCCGCGAACAGGACAGATCCGCCAATGGCGACGATGATCCAGCGATTCGTCAGGAATCCGACGACCATGACCAGTACGCTGCCCGTATGAACAGGCAGATGCCAACTGGCGACATGACGGCTGATGGGCGGCGCCTGAAAGGCGATCGGAACGACCTGATATAGAACGCCGCATGCGGTGGTGAGCATGAAGCCAAGAATCAACGCATGAACTAAGGCCAGTGTCTGGGGGCTGGAAATATTGCCCGTTCGCCATTCTGGCAGCAGTTTCCCTGAAAGGACAAAAGCAGGCCACGTCCATAATAGCCCCGTAAGGATATACCAGACGGTCGGGGATAGACTTTTTTTTGTTCCAATCGGTTGGCTCATGGCAGTCACTCCGCCCAAGGTGATGCTTGAAGTATAAACGATAATCCGGGGATCGGTTGTGATGCGATGCACAAAGAATGGCCGAGGACAGGGTCCTCGGCCGCCGGTGTTCCTTATCGTGCGCGGGCGCGTTTTGCGCGCTTCCGCACATACCGGGCCATGGCGAGCGGCGTTCCCAGCACCAGAACCGCCAACAGCATGACGCCCACCCCGATCAGACCTTCGCCCCATCCGATATGCCCGATGAGAGCTCTGTAAATAATCCCGGTTCCATAGACTCCAATCACGGTGACCACGAGCACCAGCCAAATGGGAGGAAGAAATTTCGGCCGTTCATTGCCGTGTTTCATACGGGTTGCCTCCTGATCGCACTTCGCGGTAGTGGCGACGCCAGATGAATTTGTAGACGCCAACAAAGCGGGGGATTGAGCGCAGTCCAGGAACGAAGGGGGTCAACATGAGAATTCCCGTCACGATCATCACCGTCATGACAACCAGGAGATCGGCCGCGCTGGAGGTGTTGTACGGTGGAATCTGATATAACAGAGTGTAATACCAGAGCCATACAGCGCCTGGATAATTGCCGGTTTCCTTGATAACGCCCCAGTCTTCGCCCAGCATGTTGAGCTTTTGGGCATAGGTGCTGTCGGCGGCGCCCTGAAAGAGAAGCAATGACTTTGTGCGGTTGATGAGCGGACTGGACCCCTGTTCGCCGTCTATGGCCGCTTCCAGCAAACCGCTGTTTGCCAGTGCCAGATAATCGTTCGTGATTGCGACCACCGGGCCGTATGATCCACGCGCGGCGGCTGGCATGATCAACTTGCCCCCTGCAATCGCGGCGTGCGGCAGGACCCGCTGGACATTGTCGACCCAGGAGGACTGTTGGCTTTCAGAAGCGTGCGTCCAGGTTGCCAGGATTCCGTTCAAGGCGGGGTCCAGCCATTTCATTCGCTCCAGCGGTCGGATGACTTCAGTTTGGGCGGGATCAATAGGGATGTGCACCCCGGACCACGCCTGTGGGGAAAAACCGCCGATCGCCTGCACGGACTGGGTTCCGTGGTTATAAGGCGGCCCATATGTGGAGAGTTCACTCTGCCCGGACAGATCATTCAGTTCCGTTTGCACAAGCAGGAGCGGATCCTGTTGCACCACCTGTTTTGCAGACAGGACAGGCACATCCGGGGTGGAGAATACGGCCGCCAGCACCAACACCGTCACGCCTACGCCAACGGTTGCAAGCGTTAACTCGCGAATCAGGTCATAAGGAACCTGGCGATACTTTGAATTTGGATAATTCATGGTCATGGATGCGATTCCCCCTCAGGAACTGACGGTGTGGGCCGTTGTCCGGCTGTTCGGTCGTCGCCGTCGTCCAGGGGGAGCGGTTCGACGACGCCAAGTTTGCGCACGAGGAACAGATGGACTGCGATCATGAATAAAATCAGCATGGGCAACAGAAAAACGTGTAATCCATACATTTGTCCAAAATTCAACAGGTTAAAGAAACCGCCCACTCCCACGGAGTTCATCGCGTCCTTACCCTGCGTTCCAACCCACTGGGCGTCAAAGTTGTTTTGGGAAAGATAGCCAGTGAAACCAGCCAAAATGGAGAGCAGAAACAGTATCCAGCCGCCGATCCAGGTCCAGTGTCGTCCGCCGCGCCAGGCGGCCATCAGGAATTGCGCCCATAGATGCAGCACCATGAAGAAAAAGAACGCCTGCACCGACCAAAAGTGCGTGCTGTTAAAGAAGTGCCCCACTGTGGAAACATGCCACCAGTCTGGTCCGAAAATGACCAGAATCACGCCGGAGATGATGATCCAGACGAAGGCTGCGAGTGTCAGCACACCGAACAGATAGACGTAAGAGTCCACATAGCTCGGCATTGTATCGGGCAACAGATGCTCCATGGGAACATTGCGCTCCATCCAGTTGCGCAGTGATCGTGTCCAGTTATTGCCGGTCACTGTGGCGCCCTCCTGAAAATGGAATGACGACCGCAAGAACAAATACGACAATCATCAATCCGACGACGATCAGGTCCGGAACAGACAGGTTGAAAAACGAATATTGCCAGGCGGGTCCTGCGATTATTGGAGGCTGCAATCCTGAGCCGGTCATCGTGCCACCCCTGTCGTTATGTAATAAAATAACAAAAAATAGAGCGAAATTCGAGTACGAAGCGTTTGTGCAACGTCTGAAATTGTACACTCCAAACCTAAGCATGTCCAGTGAATAAATATCTAATCATGAATATTATAGTAGATAAAATCGTTATTTGTGATAGAACAGTGAACAATCAAATAAAATAATGAATATATGATGGCTAAAAAAGCCCGTGGTGCGCCGTTTTCACGGGATGCGCCACGGGCAAGATCACTACAGGCCTGTCTGAACCATCACCCATTTTTAAAGAAATCACGGTTGGTTGCGATCCAGTCTTTTTCGGTGTCAGGCACAAACTCTTCCTGAAAAATTGCCGCCACTGGACACACCGGTTCACAGGCGCCGCAATCAATGCATACATCGGGATCGATGAGATAGGTGTCGCCGCCGTCGTGAATCGCGTCGACGGGGCATGCCTCCACACAGTCTGCAGCTTTTTCCCCGATGCAGGGTGAAGTAATCACGAATGTCATGGTACTCCTCCTTAATAATACGAATACTGCGAGAGCCTCGCGAAATCAGTGTACCCCAATATGAAGCGGACTTCTATGCGTTGCGTCACAGTGTTCTTTGCGCAGTCCGGTGGGTGTTCGTTCTGCGGCGATTTTTAGGGTAGCGGGCGCGAAATCGTGATTTTGCGCACAGCGTTCTGTTGTTGAAAGAGATATGCTGGGAATACGCAGTGTCCTGTTTCGGGTTTGCACTGTGAATACGGAAATATGGCAAAGGAGCTTTGAGAATATGGCCAGAAAAATCGTCGACCTTGACGTGCGGGAGATTCTGAAGCAGCATGGAGAGCCATTTGACCTGATCATGAAGGCGTTCGGCGAACTCACGGAAAATGATGTGCTGCAACTGCACGCGACATTTGAACCGACGCCGCTCATGCGCATACAGGGGAAACAGGGATTTCAGAATGTGGTCCAGCAGGATGACAGCGATCACCTCATTGTCCAGTTTTATCGTCAGGCTGCTTCCCTACCTTTTTGGCACATCGACAATCGCGGATTGGAGCCGCCGCAACCCATGATTCGATCGCTCGAATGGCTGGACGGCCATCAGGAAGTTCAGGCTGGAACGATGGGGCTGGAAATCTGGAACGAACGTGTGCCAGCTCTCCTGCTCCCGGAACTGGAGGAGCGGAACCTGCGGTACGAGATCGCTGACGAAGGGGATATGACGGTTGTCGTGAAAATTCAGCACTGACACATTCTGCGTCAGGGTCTACTCTACGGGGGCGCGTTCAGTTCCCTGCTGGAGGAGGAACATCTTGTGATACAGCCCCCCCTTCGCGAGCAGTTCCTGATGAGCGCCGCGTTCGACAATTTCGCCGTGATGGACGACCAGAATCAAATCGGCGTCCTGGATTGTGGACAGGCGATGAGCGATCGCAATCGTGGTGCGGCCCCGGCGCATATTTTGGAGCGCACTCTGGATCGCCGCTTCCGTTTCTGTGTCAACACTTGCCGTTGCTTCATCCAGCACCAGCACCTTGGGAGCGCGCGCCATGGTACGGGCAAACGCGAGCAACTGCCTCTGACCGCTCGATAGTGTCGCGCCGCGTTCTCCCAGCGGTTCCTCGTAACGGCGGGGAAGTTTTTCGATAAATGTGTTTGCCTGCACGAATTCGGCGGCTTCAATGATGTCCGTGTCAGAGATGTGGCTGTCGCCGAGACGGATATTGGACAGCACATCGCCCACGAAAATAAACGGATCCTGCAGCACGAGCCCAACTCTGCGCCGCAGTTCTTCATCTTCGTATTCGGTGATGTCGACATTGTCGATGGTGATCCGCCCCTGCCCTGGTTTATAGAAACGCAGCAGAAGGTTGGCGATCGTACTCTTGCCGCTGCCTGTGTGTCCGACCAGCGCAACGGTCTGACCGGGCAGGGCCGCAAATGAAATGTCTTTCAGTATGTCTGTCTGACCATCGTAGGAAAACGACACATGTTCAAACCGAACAAGCCCACTGTGAATCAGGGGATGGCTGCCGCCTTCTTTGCCGGGGGCATAGTCCTTCTCGTCGAGTAACTGAAACACCCTCTGTGAAGAAACCATGGCTTGCTGAAAGGAATTAAGGCGTTGCATCATGGCGTTGACAGGTTCGAAAAAGCGATCGAGATAGTTGACAAAGGCATACAACACTCCAACATCGACCACATTTGACAAAGAATGGATTCCGAAAAATCCGAGGACAAGAATCAGTGCAAACAGATATAGGACATCCATGAGAGGACGCAACAGCAGGCTGTTGAATTTGACGTTGCGCAGCCGCGCTGCCCGATAGGACATGTTGATGTGCGCAAATTCCGAGCGCAGCCGCGCTTCCTGGCGCATGGCCTGAACGATGTTCATCCCCTGGAGCGATTCACTCAGTTTTGCGTTCAGCAGGCTGAGCCGGTGTCTGGCCAGGTGAAAAATGCGGGAACTCAGTCGGCGATAGAGGCTCATGACTCCGTAAATGAGTGGAGCTAAAACGAGACAGAACAGCGCCAGGCGCACATCAAGGATAAACATGGCGATATAAATCCCGCATAGCAGGACAACGTTTTGCACAAACGTCGACATCACACTGACGTACATGTCTTTGATCGCTTCCGTGTCATTGGTGATCCGAGAGATCAGCATACCCGTCGGAGTCCGGTCGAAGAAGGACAGCCCGAGTTTTTGCACTTTGCCAAACACGTCAATCCGCAATTGCTGGATCACTTTCAGGGCTACTTTTTGAAACAGGAGCAACTGCGAAAAATTCAGGATGCCGGTGGCTGTCTGCAAGGCGAGGTAAGCGCCTGCGAGAAGGGCGACGGGTCGCCAGGGAAACTGGCGCGGGATGAGGTACCTGTCGATAAATGTCTTGATCAGGATCGGTCCAAGCACATCTGAACCAGTTGCCAGAATGAGCAGCGCGAAGGCGACGATGAGAATCTTCGCATGCGGGTGGATATAGCGCAACATACGGCCGAGCGCAGAGCCCTGCACGGGTATGGCGGGTTGTGTATCCATGAGTTCAGTCATGCGCGCAGTCCTCCTTCCGCCACGAGTTCTTCCAGCTGTTGCCTCCGATACATGGCGGCGTACAGGCCGTCTCGCTGCATCAGATCGGCGTGTGTGCCCCGTTCCGCAACTCTGCCGTCGTCCAGGACGATGATCAGACTCGCGTGCTGGATCGCGCTCAGTCGATGTGAAGCGATCAGCGTCGTGCGCCCCGTCCGTTCCTGGCGCAGTGAGTCGAGAATGTGAACCTCTGTGCGCGCATCTACCGCAGACAGCGAATCGTCCAGAATGAGGATTTCCGCGTCGAGCAGCAGGGCGCGAGCGATGGATATGCGCTGCTTCTGACCTCCGGAAAGCGTCACGCCCCGTTCGCCTACGACAGTCGTGTAGCCGTCTGCGAACCGGACGATGTCGTCGTGAACGCCGGCAATGCGAGCTGCACGCTCGATGTCGTTCTGGCTCGCGCGCGGCCGCGCGAATGCGATGTTCTCCGCGATTGTCGCAGAGAACAGGAAGTGGTCCTGAGGCACATACGCGATCGCCGCCCGCAGCGCCTCTTTCTGCACAGAGTTGATCGTCGCGCCTCCGATGGCAATGACGCCCTGCTCAATATCAAATTCGCGCAGCAACAGCCGCAGCAGGGTTGTTTTTCCGCTGCCTGTCCGGCCGACCACACCCAGTGTCTGGCCGCGCTGCACCGTGAACCGCAGTTCGCTGAGAGTGGCGTGCATGGCGCCCGGATAGCTGAAGCGAACGACATTATATTCGATGTCGCCGCAAAGCGCGGCGACGGTTGCGCCTCTGCGGTCGACAATTTCTGGCTTGATCGCGAGCAGCGACTGTATACGGTCGTAGGAAGCATGGCCGCGTTCCACGATATTGAACAGCCAGCCGAATGCGAGCATGGGCCAGATGAGTTGCCCGAGATACATCGTGAATGTCGTCAGACTGCCGATGGAAAGTCGGCTGTGGGCAACAAAGTAGGCTCCCGCGGCAACGCTGAGAAAATAGGAAACGCCTACGACTATCTGAATGGTTGGGTCAAACAGCGCGTCGATTTTCGCCACCGCGTAGTTCTTGTCCACGACATCCTGGGACAGGGCGACAAACTCTTGTATTTCAATCTCTTCCTGTCCAAACGCCTTGACGACGCGGGCTCCTGAAAGGTTTTCCTGGACCCGGTCGTTCAGGTCTGAAAACGCCGCCTGCGCCTTGTCAAATCTGAGATGGAGCAGCTTGCCGTACCGACTGGTGGCAAACGCCATCACAGGCATCGGCAACAGGGCGACAATCGTTAACTGCCAACTGATTGTGATGGCCATCGTCGCGATGACCACAGTGCCAGTCGTAATGGAATCAACGAGTGTCAGGATTCCTTCCATCGCTGTCTGTTCCACGGCCTGAATGTCGTTGGTTGCATGCGCCATCAGATCGCCGACGCGCTTTGTCTGATAAAACTGCGGGGACATCTGCGTGAAATGATGAAACAGCCGTTCCCGCAGCGTTGTTGACAGGTCGATGGCGGCGCCAAACAGCAACCAGCGCCAGACATAGCGCAAGCCGTAACTGGAAAGCGCCGTTCCCGCTATGATCAGCAGCCACTCCAGCAGCCTGGCCCGCGTGATGTCGCGATGTTGGATCGCGTTTATGGCGAAACCCACAATCTGGGGTGGAACAAGCGCCAGCAGCGCGACCATCAACAGTGTGGCCACGGCAAATAGATAGCGCCATTTTTTACTCTTGAAATACCACATCAAGTCAAGAAATACGCGCAAATGACACCTTCCTTACGCGAAACGCGGTGGTCGAATTCATACACAAGTTCAATTATAGCGCAAGATATGGCGGGAGAGGGAAGGAGAGCACAGTGTGGCCGGATCATTTTCCGAGTTTCAATCGTTGCGTTTTTCTGTCTATGGTGTCAAAATGGTAGTGATATAGACATTGTTAAAGGCAATCGAGCGGGTGTGGTTGCGCAAGGTACAGTCTCAGGAGGCAGGGAGTTATGGTGCAGGTGACATCACAGCCGATTGAAGAACAGACCCACGAGCAGAAATCGACCATCCAGGCTGTTATGGATAACATTGGGAAGGTGATCGTGGGCAAGACAGATGTCATCCAGTTATTCCTTGTTTCCCTGATCGCGCGTGGCCACATTTTGCTGGAGGACGTTCCGGGTGTGGGCAAGACGATGCTCGTGCGATCACTGGCCAGGAGCCTGGATTGCCAGTTTAAACGGATACAGTTCACTCCGGACTTGCTCCCCTCTGATGTTACTGGCACATCTGTCTTTAATCAGCGTATTGCCGATTTCGAGTATCGACCGGGACCGATTTTTGGGCAAATTGTTCTGGCTGACGAGATCAATCGAACTTCACCCAAAACACAGGCGGCTCTTTTGGAAGCGCTTGAAGAACAGAGTGTCACGTTTGATGGGGTGACGCATGAATTGCCTGACCCGTTCTTTGTTCTGGCCACACAGAACCCCATTGAGTACGAGGGAACATTTCCGCTACCCGAGGCGCAGCTTGACCGCTTTCTCATGAAATTGTCGGTGGGCTATCCGAGTCCGACCGAAGAACTGAGCGTGCTCACGCGCGGTCTGGATGGTATCGACGTCGACAGTCTGGAGCCGATGGCCACGCCGAATGATATCGCACTGTGGCAGGCGGAAGTGAGCGGCGTGTACATGGATCAGACGATATTTTCGTACGTTGTGGATATTGTCGGCCGTACGCGGGTACATCCTCAGGTGTATCTTGGCGTTTCGCCGCGAGGAGGAATCGCCCTCGCGAAGGCGGCGCGCGCGTACGCCTATGTGGAGGGGCGTGAGTTTGTGCTTCCTGACGACATCAAGCGATTGGCGCCATACGTGCTCAGCCATCGCATCCTGGTCCATCCCGAAGCGCGCATACAGGGTATCTCGGCAGAATCGCTGCTCGCGGACATTCTTCGCGAAACACCGGTTCCCGTCTTGCCTGTGCGGAGGTAGCCGTGCGCAACGCGATGCTGTTGACTTTTTTTTATGTGATCGCTGCGGCGATGTTTGCCGTTTCCCACATGTACGGGGGGTTTGGCGCATGGTTCCTGTTTTGCGCCGCACTGCTGTTCGCCTGTTACGAGACCTTGGCATGGTGGTCGCTGCCGCGATCATTCACCGTTTTGCGCCGCGTTTCCGCCGGGAGACTGCAGGCTGGTCAGGATGTCACGGTTGTTATTGACCTGAAGCTTACAGAGCATGCTTGGATGCCCGTGCAGTGGCTGCGCGTCGAGGATGTGCTGCCGACTCGGCTGGCAGTGCGCAGCGACGAGCCGTATCATACCGTTTATCCATGGGATCGCAAGGAGTTTTCCGTTCAGTATCAGCTGACTGACGCTCCCCGCGGCCTCTATCGTCTGCACGAGGTTGCGGTCAGCGGCGGCGATGTGTTTGGTCTGTTGGTCAGGCGAGTGGTGGTGCATTGTCCGACGCAACTTGTTGTGTACCCCCGTGTGCGTAAAGTCGCCTACTGGTGGGCCATGGACCAGCGCCGTCTCGGCAATAGGGTGGCTCAGTCCAGGAGCGTCGCAGACGCTACGCGAGTGATCGGAACCAGGGAGTACATTCCGGGCGACCGGCTCAGCCGCATCCATTGGCTGGCAACTGCGCGGACCGGAACACTCCGCTCAAAAGAATTTGAACACTATGCACTGAATGAGCTACTGTTTATACTGGATACATCCTATGAGAGTTTCGGAGGATATCCTTCATCGTTTGAACTTGCACTGTCGGCAGTGGCCTCGCTGGCGGAATATGCGCACAGAACTCACATCGTGTTTGGTTACTACGCGTTTGGAACTGGCATGCACCATGTACCGGCCAAACAGGGTGACCTCACTCTCCTGCGCATGCTGGAACATCTTGCCGTTGCCGAGGCGGATGGACAGGCGCCCTTCGCAGAGGGGCTGTGGCATTTGATGTCGGCGCCGCGCCAGTCAACGGCCGTAGTCGTGACCAGGGGCGTTACGGATGGGTTGGTGCGTTTTGCCGTGCTTGCGGCGGATCGTCAGCTGCGCGTCCAACTGCTGCTCGCACGGGCGGAGCAATCATCATTGACGCCAGAGGAAGATGCTCTGGCAGATCGTCTGCGGCTGTTTGGGTGGCAGATTCGAACGTTGCACTCATTGGACAGTCTGGACACCCTTGGGGCTGGGGGATCGGTATATGCGGGTCACGCGTGATACTGTGCATGGCATCGTTGTGTCACTGCTGCTTTGGGGGTGGACGGCCCAGATTCTCTTGGCCGTTCAAAATGTCGCCTATATGGGCAACACCATTCCGATTATCTGGTACATAGGCATTCTCTTGCTCGTGGATCTGATTTCGTATCGGGCGTTGCGTATCACGGTGCTCACTGTCGTGGTTCTCGTTCTTCTAAAATGGGAATACTATCCTCTCGTATCGTGGTTTCCTCCGACTGTGTTTTTCACTCAGTTCCTGAACGATCTGAGGACCGCCGCGTACAGCCTGCTGTCGGGAAACATTCGCATGGTCAGCGACGGCGTCCGGACGCTGGCGTTTATCGGCGTCATCACGTTTGGCACGAAACTGTTGCAAGAGTGCCTCAGCAAACCGCTTCTTGTGCTGGCGGCGCTCATAGCAGGGGAAGCAGTGCTGATCGATGCGGTCGGCGCTTTTGGCGTGCGGGATCATGTACAGATCATCCTTTATATGCTGATCGGGTTGGCGCTATTGGCGCTCACGAATGCACCGCGCCTGCAACTGTTTTCTGCGGTGCTGTCGCGGCGGGAGATTATGCGGCACCTGGCTATTCCCGGCGGACTGGCGGCTGTGATTGTGCTGACCGGATTGGCGATTCCGAAAACGACGCCTGATTGGCCCAAACCGCTGGCGTTGCTCAAACGGTTTGAAACGGCCTCCCCATCCAGGCAGTCCGGGCAGGTATACGGATCCAACGACGCCAATCTGGGGGGGCCGTTCAAGGGGAGCCATAAAGTTTTCTTACGTGTATTCGCCAGTCAGCCATCATACTATCGCGGTGAGTCGCTGAACCAGTACACGGGTCAGGGATGGGTGCAACCAACATCGGCAACCGACCGGTTTGCGTCGGGGAACGCAATCCCGACATCGCTGATTGCGCAGATGGGCCCCGATGCGGCGTCACCCGTTGTCACCATAAAGGAACGGATTCAGGTGGTTCGCGGACAATACCCGGTACTGTTTGGCGCCTATCAGATTGCGCGTGTGACAGCTCCGGGCGGGCACGCCCATTTTACTGTCGCCCCTCAGACAGACACGGTAGCGGCGGGAACGATTGGCCCAGGCGATTCCTACTCTGTGACATCCAACATGCCGGCGCCGCCGTCCTCCCTGTTGGCGACCGTGCATGACGGTAACCTGGCATACGCGTTTCCGGGCGATCTGGAGTTGCCTGCTGGTTTCCCCGCCCGCGATGTGCAGCTAGCGCAAAGGATCACGGCTGGGATTCACGGCACATATAACAAGGTCGAAGCGATCATTATGTATTTGCAGAGTCACGAAAGGTATCAGACGAACAATATTCCGTACATTAAACCTGGGCAGGATTTTGTGGATCAATTTCTCTTTGTGACACACCGCGGATACTGTGATCAGTTTTCCAGCGCGTTGGCGGTGCTCGCGCGGTCCATTGGCATCCCATCGCGGTGGGTGAAGGGCTTCGTCACGGTGCCTGCGAATCCAAACTACCATGGTTCAACCAACGAATACCTGTTGCGTGGAACGGACGCCCACTCCTGGGCGGAGATCTGGTTTGCGGGGTACGGCTGGATTCCGTTTGAGGCGACGCCGTCTTTCGTATTGCCGGACGGCGTCGCCAAAGCTGCGCAGCATGCGACCCATAAGGCTCCTGTTTCAGCTTTGCACAAGAAGTTGGCGGGACAGAAACACGGCGGCAAGCGTAAATCTCCTGGCGCTTCGCCGATTCTGGGCGTGAGCGCCAGGGGATTTGGCATCGCCGGCGCCGCAGTGGTTGTCGTATTGTTGGCCGCTTTTACCGTCAGTATGCTTCGCCGGCGCCGGATCAGAATGCGCTGGCCCGTCCTGGAGGTGGAGTCGCTGATCCATCAGTTTATCCGCCGTTTTGGCGATCGCTTACCAGGGCAAACACTGCGGGAATACGCGTGCGCCTGCCGCAATGACACGCTGCGCCGCGACTTGTTGCGTTTTGTCGACTGGTTTGAACGGATTTGTTACGGCGGTCAGCAACAGGACGTCGACATTGCGGAAGGCGACAGGTTATTGCGTGAGTTAAGCAAAAGTAAACGCACAACACAAAAGAGCTCGGGCAGAAACCATCAGGAATCGCAAAACGAAAGTTGGGTGTCGTCTTGACAGCACATGTAGACAAGGTTGTCGTTCTTGACTTTGGTGGTCAGTATAACCAATTAATCGCGCGCCGCATCCGCGACTTGCATGTTTTTTCGGAGCTTCTCCCGTATGACGTGACTGCGCAGACGCTTCGCGAGCTTGATGTCAAAGGGATCGTGTTTTCCGGTGGACCGCGCAGCGTGTATGATCCGGGGGCGCCCGTTGTCGATCCGGAGATCTATCAACTGGGCATTCCCATCCTTGGAATCTGTTATGGCATGCAGTTGATCGCCAAGGATTTCTCTGCGCATGTCGAGCGCGCGCACACGCGCGAATATGGACAGGCGCAGATTGAGATCGGGAACGCTTCCTCGCTTCTGTTCGCGAATACACCAACGCTGCAGCGCGTTTGGATGAGCCACAGCGACATCGTATTTGGTGTGCCGGACGGCTTTCTGGTGGATGCGATAACGGGCAGCGCTCCCGTGGCAGCGATGAGCGACCGCGAGCGCCAACTGTACGGCGTGCAGTTTCACCCTGAAGTGCAACATACCGACCACGGGGAGACGCTGCTCAGCAACTTTCTCTTTGCCATTTGCGGGTGTGAACCGAACTGGCGGATGGAGTCGTTTGTCGATGACGCCATTGCGGAGATTCGCGCCAGGGTTGCCGATCGCCGGGTGCTCATGGCGCTGTCAGGCGGTGTGGATTCGTCCGTGACGGCGGCGCTCCTGCACCGCGCGATTGGCGATCGTCTTACCTGTGTATTTGTCGATCATGGACTGCTGCGGCTAGGCGAGGCGGAACAGGTGATGGACATGTTTCGCGGCGTATTTCACATGGATATTCACAAAGTCGACGTGCGCGACCGCTTTCTGGAGATGTTGGCGGGTGTTACGGACCCCGAAGAGAAGCGCAAACGCATCGGTCGTGAGTTCGTTCGCGTGTTTGACGACACGGCCGCTGTTCTGGGCGATTTTACCTTTCTAGGACAGGGTACGCTGTATACCGATGTGATCGAGAGCGGCACGAAAACAGCTGCAACCATTAAATCACACCACAATGTGGGCGGCTTGCCGAGTGACATGCGGTTTCAACTGATTGAGCCGCTGCGCGCTCTGTTCAAAGATGAGGCCAGAGCGCTTGGAGAACAGCTCGGCCTGCCGCATGATTTTGTGTGGCGCCAGCCATTTCCGGGGCCTGGATTGGCGGTTCGCCTGATCGGAGAAGTTACCGTTCCACGCATTGTCATGTTGCAGCAGGCGGACGCCATCGTCCGCGAGGAAGTATTGCGTCACGGGTTGAATCATGAAATATGGCAGTATTTCGCGGTGCTGACCAATTCGCACAGTGTAGGTGTGATGGGTGATGAGCGAACCTATTTTGCGACTGTCGCCATCCGCGCGGTCACATCCCGCGATGGCATGACCGCAGAATTTGCCCGCATTCCTTATGAGGTGCTGCAGGTGATGTCGAACCGGATCTGCAATGAGGTGGCGGGCGTAAATCGGGTCGTGTATGACATTACGTCCAAACCGCCGGCGACCATCGAATGGGAGTAGCGGCAGACGTACAGGGGCCTTGCAGGGAACCCGGCGAGAGCTGATATGAGGGGGCAAACGGAGTGAGTCGTTTACAAATTGGCGTCATTGGCTGCGGGAGTATAGCCCGCCACCGCCATCTTCCAGAATACGCCGCAAATCCGCGGGCGAACATCCGGGCCGTGTGCGATATTGTGGAGCCGCGCGCCAGAGAGCTGGCCGCAACTTATGAAGCGCACGCGCACGCCGATTATCAGTCGTTGTTGCAGGACCCGGAGATTCAGGCTGTGAGTGTCTGTCTTCCCAACCATCTGCATGCAGAAGTTACAGTGGCTGCGCTGCAGGCGGGGAAACATGTGCTCTGTGAGAAACCCATGGCGACTTCCCGCGCTGAAGCGCAGGCGATGATCGACGCCGCCCGCTCTGCGGACAAACTGCTCATGATTGCCCACAATCAGCGGTTTATGGCCGCTCATGTGAAGGCAAAGCAGGTTCTGCACAGCAGTCGTCTGGGAGCTGTACTGACATTTCAGACCGCATTTTCGCATGGTGGTCCGGAACGGTGGTCGATCGATGGGGCGGATTCCTGGTTTTTCCGTAAATCCGAGGCGTTTGTGGGCGCTTTGGGAGACCTCGGTGTGCATAAAGCCGATCTCATCCGCTGGCTGCTGGAAGACGAAGTGGAAAGCGTAGCCGCGTTTGCAGCGACGCTGGAGAAACCGGGAGACGTCGAAGACAACGCTGTCTGTGTGCTGCAGATGCGCTCCGGTGCGCTGGGTACGCTCACGGCGAGCTGGACCTTTCATTCCCCGGAAGACAACAGTACACATCTGTACTGCGAGCATGGCGTCATGCACATCGCGGCCGATCCTGTCTACCAGGTGATCGTGCACCATGATGACGGCGGCGTGGAACGCATCGAGGCCGGACAGGTGGCGACGAATCAGAGCCAGACGAAGAGCGGCGTCGTGGACGAATTTGTGGACGCGATTTTTAGCGATCGCGAGTCCGCGATACCAGGTTCCGAAGGCATGGCCTCCCTACAGGTGATTTTGGCGGCGGTGCAGTCTGCGGAGACTGGCCGGGCCGTGGCGATCGGTTGACAACGTTTTGCGGCGAACTCCCGTCGCCCCGCATGCGGCGCTAAGGCCCGATCGCCTTGCGCCACACCGCGATGGTGTGTTCTCCGTACAGTTGCATCCACCGGCCGTTGCGCAGGAAAAGCAGGGTCGGGAATTCCGTGACTGTTGAGCGCCAGTTATGCAGCAGATAGTACACATGAAATCCCTGCAAATGAAGACTGACGACCTCCTGCGCTGACAGACTCTTCGCCTGCGCGAGCGTGGTGCCTTGTGCATACCCGGTGCTGATCACAATCGGCAACCGTTTGAGACTCTTTTGATTGCGGTCCAGCAATACGAGCGTGCGCTGACAGTGTGGACACCAGTATGCGGCGATCACCGCGGGGAGCAACTGCGGACCAAGCTGCACGCGGGCGCCGCTGCCTGTCAGGACGATCAGGTGTTTGTCAGGAGGATTGGCGGGAGAAGCGTTGAACGTATTGGACGGTATTACAATTTCCGCTTTCAAGAGGTTTTGAAAAGGTGGATTTGTATGATACAGCCGCCACACCGTTACTCCCGCAATCAATGCCAGGACTGCGATGATGACCACGATGGGGCCATACCTCATGCGCAATGGATACAATTTTCCCTCACTCTTTCGTTGAACTGCCTATTTGACGCAAAGCGTGAACCGCTGAAGAAAGGCGGTCGCCGATCTCGGTCTTTCCTGTCTAGTATAGGACATTGCAGAGGCGTTTTCAGCGTTTCCGCAACTCATGCAGATTTCTCCGACGATCTGCCATAACGGCCAAAACCATTGCATAAATATAAGCGATTGTGTATAGTAATGAGGCGCATAAATGGGTGTGCTCGTCGTATTGAGGAGTTCGCCGCGGTGGAACGGCAAGGATGCGCAGGAAAGGGGACTGCCCGTGGACGCAGAGGAGCGGATGGCGGCAGGATTGGCTGAGGTTCCGGGCGTTTCTTGCTCTGGCGGGGCCATTGGCATCAAACGCAATGGGCAACACGACGCCGCGCTGTTTGTCTGCGAGCAGCCGTCAGTCATGGCCGGCGTGTTCACGACAAATCGCTTCCGGAGCGCCTGCGTTGAAAGCGCGTTAGATCGTTTGCACGGTGGAACAGGGGTCAAGGCGGTGCTTGTCACCAGCGGCAATGCGAACGCAGGAACGGGAGCGGCGGGGCGAGCGGATACGGAGTTGCTGGCGGCGAGCTTGGGCGAGTTGCTGGGGTGCCGCGCCGATGAGGTTGTTGTCCTGCATACAGGCGTGATTGGCGTTCCTCTGCGCGCTGAACGCTTTGTCGATAAACTGCCGGCTCTGGCGGCGTCTGCGAGTTCAAGCTTTGCGGCAGGGTTGACAGCGGCCAAAGCAATGATGACAACGGACACATTTGCGAAAACAGCAGTGGCCTCTTTTGAGGCGGATGGAGTCCACCATAAAATAGGCGGAGTGGCCAAGGGAGCAGGCATGATTCATCCCCGGCTGGCGACGATGATCAGCGTGCTGGCGACCGATGCGACTGTCCATCCTGTCGCCTTGCAAGCGGCTTTGCAGCGGGCTGTCAAGACCACATTCAACGCCATCTCAGTCGATGGGGACACGAGCCCCAACGACAGCGTGATTCTGCTGGCGCGATCCGCGCAGTTTCCTGGCGCGGACGGACAACGGACGGCGTCTGTGATCCGCGAGGGCACGCAGGCCTATGAGAGCTTTTGCACGGCGCTTACGGAAGCCTGCGAGACGCTCGCCAGAATGATTATAAAAGATGGGGAAGGCGCGACCAAGTTCATTGAGATTCGGATCGAAGGGGCTGCCACGGAACAGGACGCGGAACGGGTGGCGTCTGTGGTGGCAACGTCGCCGCTTGTCAAAACCGCATTCTTCGGCGAGGATTTTAACCCGGGGAGAATCGTTTCGGCGATCGGACGCGCTGGCGCAGAGTTTGACTGGAGTCAGTTGCGGGTGGCGATCGGTGGTGAACCGGTCTTTCAAAATGACACATTTCTGTCTGTGCCGGCCGCCACTGCCCGCGAACTTATGGCGCAGCCTGAACTCATTGTGGATATCGCGCTCGGAGCTGGCGCCTGCGCGTTACGGTTCTTCACATGCGATCTTACGCATGATTATGTACGGATCAATAGCGAGTATACGACTTGATGAAATAATTTTATGTCCAGGAGTGTGAACAGGGTGATTCGGTCCGCAAAATTAGGCGATGTTGACGCGATCGTGGCGCTGTTGCGGGATTATGCAGAACAGGGGTTGTTGCTGCCGCGTTCCAGACAGTCTGTTTGCGAAGGGCTGCTCTCCTTTGTGGTGGTTGAGGAGTCCGGTCAGGTGGTGGGAACGGCCGCGCTCCACATACTCGGAGATGACCTGGCGGAGATCCGGTCGCTTGCGGTGGCGCAGGATGTGCAGGGGAACGGCTATGGCAGAATGATCGTTGACACACTGCTTGATCAGGCGCAGCGTTTGGAGGTGCCAAAGGTGCTTGCGCTCACGTATCGGGAAGCATTTTTTTTGCGCTGCGGATTTCGCGTCGTCGATATGCGGGGCCTGCAACAGAAGATCTGGAAAGACTGCATCCACTGCAAAAAATACTCGGCGTGCGACGAGATCGCGATGATCTATGAGACGGCCTGCGCGGTCGCGGGCGAACAGCAGGTTGCAGGCGACCTGCAGGTTGGCTGAGCAGACAGACAGACGGGTTGAGCAGACAGGCAGGAGCGCGCGTGAGCCTATTGCATGACCTCCCGCAACAGGCGGTCCGCTTCCTCGATTCGTTTTGTCCACGAGTTGTCTTGCGCGATTTTCTCGCGTACGGATAGCTGAGTTTTGCGCGAGCCGTCCACAATGCCGTCGATGCCGACTGCCAGTTCCTCGCCGGTGCGCGCAAAATGGATCGCGTCGGCCATCGGCAGCAGTTCGCGCATCGGCGTGGCGATCACTTCGATGCCAGCGGCCAGATATTCATACACCTTGACTGGATTCACGCTCTCCGTCAGTTCATTGAGTCGAAAAGGGGCGAGTCCGACAGCAAACGACTGAACGATCCACGGCAGGTCCGTGTATGGTTTTGGACCCATGAGCTTAACGTTTTGCAACTGCGCGAATTTACCCAAATTCGTAAACACGGGACCGATCAGGACCAGCGTGTATTGCGGCCGCAACGTCGCCAGTTCGGCGAGCATGTCCGTATCGATCCAATCGGCGATCCCGCCCACAAAACCCACGACCACATCCGCACCCAATGATTTCCGGAATGCCAGACCACGTTCGCGGTTGTCGTCTGTGGCCGCAAAATGATCGACATGAACGCCGTTTGGCATGAGATAAGGGTGACCTCCATACCTGCGCAGGCGTTCCGCGAGTTTTTCCGAAGTGGCAAATACGATGTCAGACTCTTTTGTGATGCGCTGTTCCAGATCGGCGACGTAGGGCCTGCTGATCAGTCCGGTGAACGCCGCATGGTCATCCACGCAGTCATACAGGATACGGTGCTTGCCAGACAGCAGCGGCAACAGATCAACGGCGCTGGGAAGCAGCGAGTATAAAACATACGACGTTATGGACGCGCGTTCCAGTTCCGCATTGATCGCACGGGCAAGACGGTTCTGATTCCAGATGTTTGCCACAGGCCACATGGAGCCGAACGGCGCGATAACAGGGGGTTCCAGCACGCGGATGCCGGGCTCCACTTCTGTGCTGCGCCACTGCGTATCCCATTTCCGCAGCAGCGATCGGTTTTTTAAGGGGGAGAGCCAGGTGATGGGCGCATTCACATAGAGGATTCGCCATCCGGCGGTCGCCAGCCCACGCAGCATATGCTGGGGCCTGTGGTTGATTCCTTCCCAATCGGTGGAACCTACGCACACGATGAATTGACTCACGGCAGAGAAGGCCCCTTTGCAAATGATAGTCACAGTAAGTTAAACAAATCGATTGGTGGGTTGTCAAACAACGCGCCACTGCCAATCGCCGGCCGTGCGGTTCTGGCAGCGTGCGACAGCCTCTCTGCTGCAAGGTTCGCACAGGAAAAACACGAACATTTATTATTTCCATAAATAAATCGTTCGTCTTTTGGTTGACCGACCTATCATCTCTTGTTAGACTGGAGACGTATAAAAGACGCTATTGAGAGCATAACACGGACTGACTGCGTTCGATACGGTCTGGAAGCGAGGGAGCGCGTTTTGATAGAACGGTATTCATTACCTGAGATGGCGGCCGTCTGGACTCTGGACAACCGTTATCAGGCCTGGCTGGAAGTTGAAATCGCCGCCTGTGAAGCATGGGCTGAACTCGGCGTCATTCCTGTCGAAGACGCCCGGCTGATTCGCAAGAATGCGGTTGTCGACGTGCAGCGGGCGCTGGAAATTGAACAGGAGACCAGGCATGACGTTGTGGCGTTTACGCGCGCGGTGTCCGAGAGTCTGGGAACAGAACGCAAGTGGGTGCACTATGGACTCACAAGCACCGATGTGGTTGATACGGCTTTGGGCTTTCAACTGCGTCAGGCAAACGGACTGCTGCTTCTTAAATTGCAGGCGCTTACGGCGACGCTGCGCCTGCAGGCGCTGCGCTACAAAGACACGGTCATGATGGGCCGTACGCACGGGGTGCACGCGGAACCGACCACGTTTGGACTGAAACTGGCTCTTTATTATGCGGAGATGACACGCAATCTGGAACGCTTTCAGCGCGCTGCGGAAACAGTCCGCTACGGCAAGCTCTCTGGAGCCGTGGGCACATACGCCAACATCGATCCACGCGTCGAGACGCTGGTGTGTGAACGACTCGGGCTGAAGGCGGCGCCGATTTCGACTCAGACACTGCAGCGTGACCGACATGCCGAGTATATGGCGACGCTGGCGCTGATTGCGACAACGCTCGACAAGATCGCCACAGAGATCAGAGGTCTGCAGAAAACGGAGATCCGCGAAGTGGAGGAACCGTTTGCGGCAGGCCAGAAGGGATCCTCCGCGATGCCGCATAAACGCAATCCGGTGACTTGCGAGCAGATCTCCGGTCTGGCGCGGGTGATGAGAGGCAACATGCTCGCCGCTTACGAAAACGTGGTTCTGTGGCATGAGCGGGACATTTCACATTCGTCCGTCGAACGCGTGATTCTGCCTGACAGCACGATTTTGCTGCACTATCTGCTGCACAAGATGAACGGCATTCTCGCCGGTCTCACGGTATTTCCGGAACGGATGAAGAAAAACATGGAGAAGACGTATGGGCTCATCTATTCGCAGCGGGTGCTGCTTGCGCTGATTGAGCATGGCGTCGCGCGGGAAGAGGCGTACGACGCCGTGCAGGCGAAGGCCATGCAGGCATGGGAAGAAGAGCGTTCCTTCGCCGAACTGGCGGCGCAGGAACCGCTGGTGCAGCGGCATTTGCAGAAGGACGAACTGGCCGCCTGTTTCGACTACCGCGTTCATCTGCAGCATGTGGACATGATCTTTGCACGGCTCGGTTTGCAGGAGTTGGAGCAGTAATTCAGGAGCAGTAATTGTTTGGAACGATAATGCGGAGGCGCCGCATGCGTCATCCGGTCGGGGGGAACAGTCGTGGAGAGAGGTCGCTTGCTTTACGAAGGAAAGGCGAAACGCGTCTATGAGACAGAGCGCCCGGACGCCTATCTGGTTGAGTTCAAGGATGACGCGACTGCATTCAATGGGCAGAAACGCGGTCAGATCGAGGGTAAGGGACGTTACAACAACCGCATCAGTGAAATCCTGTTCGGCTTCCTGACCGCGGCGGGCATTCGAACGCATTTCTTGCATGCAGTAGGGGAGCGCGAAATGCTGGTTCGCCGCGTGACGATCATTCCTCTGGAAGTCGTGACGCGCAACATCGTGGCGGGCACTCTGGCGACGCGAGTGGGGATTGCGGAAGGCACTCCGCTGAAGCGTCCGGTGGTGGAGTTCTATTATAAAAACGATGATCTCGGCGATCCGCTGGTCAATCGGTCGCATGCGCTGGCCCTGGAACTCGCAACCATGGAACAGATGGCTTGGCTGGAAGAGACCGCGCTCCAGATCAACGGCATCCTGCAGAGGGAATTTTCAAAGCGCGGCGTGGTCCTTGTCGATTTCAAGCTCGAATTCGGTTTGCTGCCAGATGGGTCGCTGCTGCTTGCCGACGAGATCTCGCCGGACACCTGCCGATTGTGGGACGCCGCCAGCATGGAAAAATTGGACAAGGATCGATTTCGCAGGGATCTTGGCCAGGTGGAAGAGGCGTACAGAGAGATTCTGCGCCGTCTGGAGGCGTGACGAACGTTGCGAGTCGAGGCGGGCGCTTTTTGGGATTCGCGCGTAGGCTGTCCACCACAACCGTTAGGGAGGCTTGGTGACTTGAATCTGTTGGCGAAGATTTATGTGACACTGAAAGGGAGTGTGCTCGACCCTCAGGGGGCGGCCGTCACCCATGCGTTGCACGCTCTGTCTTATGAAGCAGTGCAGGATGTGCGGATTGGCAAGTATATGGAAGTGACGTTGTCTGCGCCGGATGAGACGCGGGCGCATGAGCTTGTGCGCGGAATGTGCGAACGTCTGCTCACCAACCCGGTCATTGAGACATACACGTATGAACTTGCGGAGGTCACACTGTGAAGTGCGCCGTCGTTCAGTTCCCAGGCAGCAACTGCGATATGGACGCCGTCAAGGCGCTCAACCTGGCGATCGGCGAGTCCGCCGACATCGTGTGGCATACGGTCGCGTCGCTGGAAGCGTACGATCTGATTGTTCTCCCCGGCGGATTCGCCTATGGCGATTATCTGCGCGCTGGCGCGATCGCGCGTTTTTCTGCGGTCATGGAGGCCGTGGCGCGAGAGGCGGACCGGGGCAAATGGGTGCTTGGCATCTGCAACGGATTTCAGGTGCTTACGGAAGGCGGATTGCTGCCGGGAGCGTTGAGGCGCAACGAGTCGCTGCAGTTTCGCTCTGAGATCGCCGCGCTGGAAGTGGTGAACGCTGACACCGCATTCACCCGTCATTATCGGGCGGGTGAGACGATCCGCATCCCGATCGCGCACGGAGAGGGCAACTACTACGCAGACGAGCAGACGCTGCAGCGGATGCGCGAACGCGGCCAGATCGTCTTTCGCTATGCCAGAGAGCACAATCCTAATGGGTCAGTGGACGACATCGCCGGCGTGATTAACGAACGCGGCAATGTGCTGGGGATGATGCCGCATCCGGAACGCGCGGTCCACGCGCGGCTTGGCAGCGCCGACGGGGCGCGTCTGTTCACAGCGATCTTTGCGAGTTGGAGGGAAGAATATGCCGCGCGATGATGCGAATATCGGGAACGCCGCAGCGAGTGAACGGGGAGCGGTCACTGCAGCCGCGCTGGCGGAACCAACCGCAGCGCAGGTGAAAGAACGCGGCCTGTATCGGTCCTTTGGCCTGACTGACGATGAGTATGAGCGGATTGTCAGCCTGCTTGGCCGCCAGCCGGGATACGTGGAGACCGGGATCTTCAGCGTCATGTGGTCCGAACACTGCAGCTACAAGAGTTCGCGCAAGGTCCTGCGCCGGTTTCCGACCACTGGGCCGCAGGTCTTGCAAGGACCGGGCGAAAATGCCGGCATCGTCGACATTGGCGACGGACAGGCAGTCGCCTTCAAGATTGAGAGCCACAACCATCCGACTGCGATTGAACCGTATCAGGGTGCGGCGACAGGCGTCGGCGGAATCATCCGCGATGTGTTCACGATGGGAGCGCGGCCAGTGGCGCTCCTGAACAGTCTGCGTTTTGGCACGCTCGATCAAGCGCGCAACCGCTACCTGTTTGCGCAGTCAGTCGCTGGCATTGGGGGATACGGAAACTGCATCGGAATTCCGACGGTTGGCGGCGAAGTCGTATTTGATGAACGCTACGATCATAATCCGCTCGTCAACGCCATGTGTGTAGGGTTGCTGGAGCATGGCCAGATGGCAACCGGAACAGCGAGCGGAGTGGGCAACCCGGTTCTGGTGGTTGGCGCCAGAACGGGCCGCGACGGCATTCACGGCGCCACGTTCGCCTCGGCTATAGATCCGCACGCCAAAGAGCGGTCGGCAGTCCAGGTGGGCGATCCATTTATGGAGAAGCTGCTGCTGGAGGCGTGTCTCGAACTGATTGCCACAGGCAAAGTGGTGGGCATACAGGATATGGGCGCCGCGGGACTCACATCGTCGTCCGCGGAGATGGCAAGCCGTGCTGGCAGCGGCCTGACGCTTGACGTAACGCGTGTGCCCTGCCGCGAAGAGGGCATGACGCCGTACGAGATCATGCTGTCGGAGTCTCAGGAGCGCATGCTTGTGGTGATGACAAGAGGCGAGGAGCACGCGGCTGAAGCGGTGTTCCAGAGATGGGGCCTGGAAGCTGCCGTGATCGGAACGGTGACGGATGACGGGCTGTTGCGCATCCGTGAAGGTGACCGCGTAGCGGCTGAGATTCCGGTCACGGCGCTTGTCGACGAGGCGCCCGTGCTCGATCGCCCGGCGACGCGGCCGCGCTATCTGGATGAGTTGCTTGCCAAATCCGCACTGACGGAACCGGAAGACTACGGGCAGGACTTGCTGCGTTTGCTGGCGCGCCCGACGATTGCCAGCAAGGAATGGGTGTATCGGCAATACGATTCGATGGTGCGCACCGAGACGTTTGTCAGGCCAGGTTCCGATGCGGCTGTGATCGGAGTGCCGGGCACGGGCAAGGCGCTCGCCCTCACGACAGACGGCAACGGCCGACACGTTTACCTCGATCCCTACGCTGGCGGTGTGCGGGCGGTCGCGGAAGCGGCGCGCAACCTCGTGTGCAGCGGGGCGCGTCCACTGGCTGTCACGGACTGCCTGAACTACGGGAACCCCGAGAAGCCAGAGGTGTTCTATCAGCTGGAGCAGTCCGCCGCCGGGATGAGCGCCGCCTGTGAGGCGCTCCGGACGCCTGTGATCAGCGGCAACGTGTCTCTGTACAATGAGTCGCACGGTGTGGACATCTACCCTACGCCAGTGGTCGGAATGGTTGGTCTGATCGAAGATCTGGCCCTGATCACGACGAGCGCTTGGCAGGGCGCCGGTCACGACGTCTATGTGCTCGGCGCGTTCTCCGCTGCAGCGGGAAACGGCAGCCAGCTCGGCGGATCTGAATACCTGGCGCTGCGCGATCCTGCAAACGCGCTGCGCTATGCGCCGCCGCTGTTTGATCTTGCCGCGGAGGCGGCGTTGCAGCGTCTTTGCACGGAGGCGATCCGGCAGCGTCTGATCCTGTCGGCCCACGACGTTTCGGACGGCGGATTGCTGACAGCGTTCGCGGAGTGCGCAATTGCGGGGGATCTGGGCGCCGATCTGCACTTGGCGGACGGCGGTCAAGCGCTCATGAGTGTGTGTTTTGGCGAAGGCGTGTCCCAAATCGTGGTGGAAGTGGAGCCGTCTTCTGCGCCTGCGCTGCAAAGTCTGGCTGCAGAGCTGGCCGTTCCGGTCACGCGTTGCGGCGTGACGACCGCCGCTGGCGCGTTGCGGGTGTCAGCCGCCGGCAGTGAAATTGTGAACATCGGTGTGACGGCGTTGCGAGAGTCATGGCAGGGAGCGATTGCCTCATGGATGCAGTGATGGACGATATCGAAATGGACGATGCAGGGGACAAGATGCACGAAGAATGCGGCGTGTTTGGCGTCTGGGGTCATCCGGAGGCGGCGCAACTCACCTACTACGGCCTGTACGCATTGCAGCATCGCGGCCAGGAGAGCGCGGGCATCGCCTCCGTGGACGAACTGACGATGCACAGCCATCGCGGCATGGGACTTGTGGCGGATGTGTTCGCCGGCGATCGGCTCCAGAGTCTGCGGGGACACGCGGCTGTCGGCCATGTTCGCTACTCTACAACCGGAGGCAGTACACTGCGCAACGCCCAACCGCTCGTCTTTGACTTCAAGCAGGGCAATATCGCGCTCGCGCACAACGGCAACATCATCAACGCGCGGCAGATTCACGATATTCTGGAGCAGCAGGGCAGCATCTTTCAGTCGACGAGCGATACGGAAGTCGTGGCGCATCTGATCGCGCGCGGCATCTATCAGACGATCGCGGAAAATGTCAGGGAGAGCATGTCGATGCTGAAAGGCGGGTACGCGTTCGTCATTTTGACCGACGACCATCTGATCGCCATGCGCGACCCGCACGGATTGCGGCCCATGGTGCTCGGCAAACTGGCCGGCGCCTATGTGGTCGCCTCTGAAACGTGCGCGTTTGACACGATTGGCGCGGAGTTTATTCGAGACGTGGAACCGGGCGAGATGCTCATCATCGACAATGAGGGACTGCGCGAAGAACGGTTTGCCGCCGCTTCGCGCAGAGCGCTGTGCACGTTTGAGTATATTTATTTTGCGCGCCCCGACAGCGACATTGATGGGTATAACGTGCACATGGTGCGCAAACAGCTGGGCCGGCTGCTCGCGCAGGAAACACCGGCCGCCGCCGATGTGGTGATTGGCGTTCCGGATTCGAGCATCTCCGCCGCGATCGGCTACGCGGAAGAAGCGGGGCTCCCCTATGAGATCGGTCTGATCAAAAATAAATACAGCGGGCGGACGTTCATCCAGCCATCGCAGGAACTGCGCAGTCTTGGCGTCAGGTTGAAATTGAACGCCATTCGCAAGATCGTGGCGGGCAAGCGGGTGGTCATGGTCGACGATTCTCTGGTGCGCGGCACGACGAGCGCGCGGCTGGTCGGCTTGCTGCGCGATGCGGGCGCGACGGAAGTGCATGTGCGGATCTCGTCGCCGCCGGTGACGCATTCGTGTTTTTACGGCATCGACACATCGGCGCGCGAGGAACTGATCGCGGCGCACAAGTCCGTCGAGGAGATTCGCGAATACATTGGCGCCGACAGCCTCGCTTTCCTGAATGAACGGGTCATGTTGTCCGCGTTTGAAGAGGAGCGGGGCGAATCGTCTTTTTGCAACGCCTGTTTCACGGGTCGTTATCCTACGGAAATCTACGCGAACCACAAACACTCGCTGGAAAGGTAGGAATTTCATGACGGAGATACGGGATGGTTACCGGGCGGCCGGAGTGAATATCGCTGCCGGCAATGAGACGGTGGACAGAATCAGGCCGCATGTAGAGCGCACCCGGCGCAAAGAAGTGGTGGGCGGTTTCGGCGGTTTTGGCGGGGGTTTTGCGCTTGATGTGAGCCGTTACCGGGAGCCGGTCCTGGTTTCCGGAACGGACGGCGTCGGCACGAAACTGAAAGTGGCGTTTGCGCTCGGGAAACACGATACGGTGGGCATTGACGCAGTCGCGATGTGTGTCAACGACATCCTGGCGATGGGCGCTGAGCCGCTGTATTTTCTCGATTATTTTGCAACGGGAACGCTTGTGCCCGCCGTGGCGGAGCAAGTGGTCAAGGGGATCGCGGACGGCTGTGAGCAGGCGGGTGCGGCGCTGATCGGCGGTGAGACCGCAGAGATGCCGTCCATGTACGCCGCTGGCGAGTATGACATCGCCGGTTTTGCGGTGGGCGTGGTGGAGCGCAGCCGGATGGTCGACGGAACGCGGGTGCGGGATGGCGATGTGCTTGTGGGGCTCCCGTCGAGCGGAGCGCACAGCAACGGGTTCTCGCTGATTCGCAGACTCGTGGCGGACGCAGGGATCGGCTACGGCGACCGGATTGCGGAACTGGACAGAACGGTCGGCGAGGCGCTGCTTGCTCCGACGCGGATTTACGTCCGCACCGTGCGCGCGCTGCTCGAACGGTTCGACATTCATGGCATGGCGCACATCACCGGAGGCGGACTGCTGGACAATATCCCCCGCGTGATTCCGGATGGCCTTGGCTGTACGATTGATACCGCCAGCTGGCCGCTGCCCCCGGTGCTGTCCTGGTTGCGAAAACTGGCTGACAGCGATCAGCAGACGCTCTATCGGACCTTCAACATGGGCGTCGGGTTTGTGCTGATCGTGGCGGCTGCGGTTGCGAACGACGTGCTGACGGCGCTCGCGAGTATGGGCGAGCCAGCGTATGTCATCGGCGCGGTGCAGACGGGGCATGACGGCGTCACGCTTACTGGGAGCGCTCCTGCATGAGCGCGGGAGCCTTGCGGCGGAACGCTGACGGCGTTGTGAGAATCGCAGTATTCGCATCCGGAACGGGCAGCAATTTCAGGCGACTGCGCGAATGCGGCGAGATTGGCCTGCTTGGTTCTGGACGCGTGGCGCTGCTGGTGAGCGACAGGCCAGCGTGCGCGGCCGTGGCGTACGCCCAAGCGACCGGAGTGCCCACCGTCGCAGTTACGCACAAGGAAGCAGGGGGCAGGGACGCCTGGGAACGGCTTATGCTGGCTGCGCTCCAGGAGCAACGCGTGTCGCTCGTGGTGCTGGCGGGGTATATGCGCATCCTTGGCGCGTCGCTGATCGAGGCGTATGCGGGTCGCATGATCAATCTGCACCCCTCGCTGCTGCCCCAATTCAGGGGGTTAAACGCGATTGATCAGGCTTTGGAAGCCGGTGTGTCAGAGACGGGAGTCACCGTTCATTATGTGGACGCGGGTCTCGATACCGGCCCCGTGATCGCGCAGGAGCGGGTGCCCGTATACCAGACGGATACGCACGACGAACTGGCCGGACGCATTCAGCGTGCAGAACATGATCTGTTGCCGCGTGTTGTCCGTGAGTTGTGCGCAAGGGAAAGGATGGAGAAACCGTTATGACAAGAGCGCTGATGAGCGTGTCGGACAAATCCGGTATTGTCGATCTGGCGAAAACCCTGGTCGCGGCGGGTGTGGAGATCGTATCGACAGGGGGCACATACAGAACGCTCTGCGACGCAGGCATCGCGGTGCAGGAGGTGGCGAATGTCACCGAATTTCCGGAGATGATGGACGGGCGGGTCAAAACCCTGCATCCGAAAATTCACGGCGGCTTGCTGGCGCTGCGCGACAATGCGGAGCATATGCGGGTGGCGCAGGAACACGGGATTGGCATGATCGACTATGTCGTCGTGAACCTGTACCCATTTGCGCAGACGATCGCGAAGCCTAGTGTAACCGTCGAAGAAGCGATTGAAAATATCGACATTGGCGGCCCCGCCATGCTGCGGTCGGCCGCCAAGAACTATCGCCATGTGGTCGTTCTGACCGATCCTGACGACTACGGGTGGATTGCGCAGCGTGTGCAGGCGGGCAGTCCGGTCACGAAAGAAGAACGCTTTCGGCTGGCCGCCAAAGTGTTTCGCCACAGCGCCGCCTACGATGCGCGCATCGCCGACTATCTCACACGCTTGACAGGCGAACAGTTTGCCGATTCGCTGACACTCACGTTTTCCAGGGTGCAGACGCTGCGTTACGGCGAAAATCCACATCAGCAGGCGGCATTCTATCGCTCTTCACAGGCGGCGCCGCAACCGTCGCTGGTGGGCGCGCGGCAACTGCAGGGCAAAGAATTGTCATACAACAACATTCAGGACGCCGATGCCGCGCTGGCTTTGTTGCTGGAGTTCACGGAGCCGGCGTCCGTTGCGGTCAAGCACATGAACCCCTGCGGCGTCGGCGTCGCAAAGACGGTGAACGAGGCGTTTGCGCGCGCGTATGCGGCCGATCCGGTCTCGATATTTGGCGGCATTGTCGCCTGCAATCGGGAAGTTGACGAGGAACTGGCCGGACGCCTCACCGAGCTCTTTCTGGAAATCGTGATGGCGCCGTCTTTCAGCGACGGTGCGCTGGCGACGCTCGCCAAAAAGAAGAATGTCCGTGTGCTCGCGTTGGGAGAATTCGCAGCGTCCGGAAACAGCGGCGCGCTGGCGATTAAAACCGTGAACGGCGGCCTCCTGGCGCAGGATCAGGATCGGCGTATTGTCGCAGAAGATGAGTTGCAAGTGGTGACACAGCGTGCACCCTCCAAGGGGGAACTGGCGGACCTGCTGTTCGCCTGGAAGGTGGTCAAGCATGTGAAGAGCAACGCGATCGTGCTTGCCAAAGATGGGCAAACCGTGGGAGTCGGCGCCGGGCAGATGAATCGGGTCGGCGCCGCGCGCATCGCCGCAGAACAGGCCGGGGAACGGGCGGTTGGGTGCGTGCTCGCGTCGGACGCCTATTTCCCGCTGCCCGATACGGTGGAGGTAGCGGCGCTGGCTGGCGTAAGGGCGATCATTCAGCCGGGCGGGTCGATCAAGGATAAGCTGTCGATCGCGGCCGCCGATGAGCACGGCATCGCCATGGTGTTTACCGGTGTACGCCACTTCCGCCACTGAGGCGCAGAAAATGGGCGCAAGGGAGGACGGGCAAATGAAGATGAAGATACTTGTCATCGGCTCAGGAGGCCGGGAGCACGCGATCGTGCGCAAACTGCGCCGCGACGAAGCGCGGTCCGGGCATGACCGACAACTTGCCATTTTTGCGGCGCCGGGCAATGCCGGTATCTTCGGGATGGCCGAGTGCGTGCCGATTGCGGCGGAGGATATCGACGCGTTGTTGCAGTTTGCCAGGACGGAACGGATGGACCTGACGATCGTCGGTCCTGAGGCGCCGCTCGCGCTAGGGATCTGCGATCGCTTTGCAGAGGCGGGTCTGCGCGTATTTGGTCCTTCACAGAGCGCCGCGCGCATCGAAGCAAGCAAATCGTTCGCGCGTGCGCAGATGGCGGAAGCCGGCGTTCCGTCGCCTGCCTATCGCGTCTTTCGCGAGCTGGACGCCGCTCTCGCGTATGTCCGTGCGATTGCTGGACCCGTGGTGGTGAAGGCGGATGGACTGGCCGCTGGAAAAGGCGTGACAGTCGCTGCGAACGCGCATGAGGCGGAGCAGGCGCTGCGGGCGATCATGGCGGAACGGGTGTTTGGCCAGGCGGGCGACGAAGTCGTGATCGAGGAATTTCTCGCTGGACGGGAACTGTCTGTGCTGGCGTTCGTCGACGCCGGCGGCTATGCGCTGATGCCTGCGATCGAGGACCACAAGCAGGTGCAAGACGGTGATCGGGGACCAAATACGGGCGGCATGGGCACGTACACCCCGGCCTATGCGGCCACGGACGCGGTGATGAAAGCGGTGCGCGAAGACGTGTTCGACCGCATGATGGCTCAGTGGCGCCGTCTTGGCGTCGTCTATCGCGGCGTCCTGTTTGCGGGACTGATGGTGGTGAACGGCCGCCCTTACGTGATTGAGTTCAATGCCCGTTTTGGCGATCCGGAAACACAGATTGCGCTTGAGTTGCTGGACACCGATCTATTGACAGTCATTGACGCTGTGCTCGCCGATCGCGTCAGCGGGCTTACGCTGTCCTGGTCTTCTGACGCCGCCCTGTGCATTGTACTTGCATCAGAAGGGTATCCGGAAGCGCCTCGCAAAGGAGATGCGATTTCCGGTCTGATCGATACGGATTCGTCCTTCGTGTATACTTTACACGCGGGCACAGCGTTTGACGGAGAAGGCCGCACGGTGACAAGCGGCGGGCGGGTGTTAAACGTAGTCGCGCGGGGCGAGACGATCGCACAGGCGCGCGCGCGCGCCTACACAGTGGCGGACGCTGTTGTCTACGCTGGCAAGCACTATCGAACGGACATCGGCGCGCGACGCTGATGGTTGTTTGGGCTGCCTGCCGCAGTATGCGCGGCAGGTTGTGCGCAGCGCCCGACAAATGATACGGGAGTTTTCCTCTGAATGGCAAAACGCAATACGCGCAATCGCTTGTACGCTCTGCTCGTTTTGCTTGGCGGAGCGAGTTATGGACTGGTGTCTCCCATCGTCAAACTGGCGTACATCCACGGTTTCTCCGCACAGGATGTGACGTCCGGGCAGTTTTACTACGCAGCCGTCATCTTGTGGCTGTTCACCGCATTTACCGGACGTCGCAACAGGCAGCGCGCGCGACTGTCTGTAGGAGACTGGCGCAGACTGCTGCTGTTGGGCGTCTTCGGCACTGGAACCGCTGTATTTTACTATCAGGCGTTGACCATGCTGCCAGCATGGATGGCCATTATCCTGCTCTTCCAGTTTTCCTGGATGACATTTGTGATCGCTTACCTCGTGACGCGCAAGGCGCCCACCAGAGGGGAATGGCGGGGGATTCTGCTCATCGCGGCGGGAACACTGCTCGCCAATATCCACGGGTTTCACGCGGGTCAGGCGCTGTCCGCGCGGGGATTCGTTTTTGGCCTTTGCGCGGGCGCGACCTATGCGTCCTTTTTGTATGTGAATGAGGGAATATCGACTCAGACGTCCCCGTTTTTTCGGGCGGCGGTTGTCACATCGATTTCGGCAATCTTGATCTCCTTTATCTATGCGCCCTCGCTGGCGCTCATACGGGCCTCCATTCATGGAATGTGGCTATTTGGCATTTTGATCGGGCTGTTTAGTCAGGCCATCCCAACATCGCTGTTTGGCATTGGCATTCCCCGTGTGGGAGGCGCCGCATCCGCAATCCTCGGCAGTGTGGAGTTGCCTGTGGCCGTGATCTTGGCCGCTGTGATCGTGCATGAGCATGTCCTTTGGACAGGGTGGCTTGGCGTAGCATTGATCATGATCGGCATTGCGGTTGGTCAGCGTCGGACGTCTGCGATGCCGTGAACAGGGCGCATGCATCTAAATGATCGCGGAACCAAGGGAGCTTCAGTGTGAGTATAAACAGGTCTGGCAAGCAGCGCTCCTGGCCACATATTCCCTCCTGGATTTCCTGACTCTTTACAATGCTGTTACAGTTGGAATGTGATATTACCGATACAAATTCGGAGATTACATATAACGGTAAAAAGAGAAATGTTGGATCTTGTTGAAACGAGACGTACGGCATGTGAGCGCCGACGAGGCCGGCATGATCTTTCAGGAACCCACGACTTCATTGAACCCCGGGCGGTGAAAACAAGTGTCGAAGAATGAGCAAAAACTGCCGCCGTCCATTCAATCCCTGTTCCACAACTATCACCTGGACAGCATTGATATCGAACGCCATAAAAAGCTCGTCATTCTAACTGTCTTGACAGGAGGAACATGGGAACAGGATCAATGGGTGGTTCAGACCTATGGATTGGAAGATATCGAGGAAGTGGTTCGTGAGGATCTGGATGGCTGTCAAACACTTCCGAGGCCTGTGGCGAACTATTGGAGCGTTGTGCTCTGGGGTCAACTCTTGCCGCCCCAGACGTTTAAAGAGCGTTGGGGAATGACAAGGAAGCTGCCGAAGGAGGAAGATTGAAGTTGTATTGGGATCGCATCAACTTCGACACGGCAAACATGCTGCAAACTTTGAGCGGTGGGGGCATTTTGCGAGATTTCTACTCGGTCATCGTGTGTCTGTCGATCTCGGCTTCTTCACCAAAAATAGCGCAGAGCAAACTGGAGAGTCAATCGCTGTTTCGCAAACTTGAGGAGAGATTCAAAACATTTGTCGTTGCGCCATCAGCCGAATGAAAATGTAGTTGATAAGGGTCAGAATGCCAATATATTAAGATTGGACGGACAACCGGGCCAGTCGGCGATCCTATGTCTACGAGAATAGGCGCTCAGATCCCATATATAGAGACCATTTGCCAAAGTAGAAAAATAGATTTTATCTGCATACAATCTATTAATGGTGAAATCGCCGCGGATTTCAACTAAATAGATGGGTTGAAAATCGCTGTCCGAAGTAGTGCTTGTAAAGGAAATAATGGGATTTTGCTCATGATAATAGACAGCTACTCGTCTTGCAAGCGTATAAGGGCTAATGGTTCGGTTGTGAAAGTAGACAAATAACGACAATGCAAGCACCACGATTGCCAGTAGTGTAAACTGACGTTTGTATTTCCTCAGCATAGACCCAGTCCTTTTTATTATGTTTGCGTATCGAGGGCCAAGATACACAGCATCTTACCCTCGATACGGACACTGCGCAATGGGAAAAATCAGGGGCCATATCCTGGAATAAATCCCTATTGCTCTTGAGATATTCCGGGATAGACATCCATGCTGCTTCGCAGCACCAACAACCGGGAAGAAAATTCGCCTACGGCGATTTTTCGGGATAGTACAATATAACTATTTACGTTCAGGTGTACGAACAATATAATGATATTCGGCACGAATGTTGACTAATTTAGTCGAGTTTCAATTTGTGATGAGACCACTTCGTAAACCCGCGATGCAGGGAATCCGCGGGGTTTGGATGATCACACATGAAGGCAATGGGTTGATACGGAGGGTATTTATTTTGGACGCTGACGCGAGTTATCTCAGATTTGCACGTCTTCGCAAGCTATCATGGGTGCTGGCCGCCGTCGGTCCGGGCATCATGGTGATGCTGGCGGATACGGATGCAGGCAGCGTCATTACTGCCGCGCAGTCAGGGGCTGAATGGGGTTACCGCATGGTGTTGCCGCTGGTGATTCTGATACCGATTTTGTACGTGATCCAGGAGATCACGGTCCGTCTCGGCGCATTGACCGGCAAAGGTCATGGGGCGCTCATCCGGGAGCGCTACGGCATGAAGTGGGCGCTGCTCTCTGTTGGCACCCTTTTTTTATCGGCCGTGGGCGCCCTGGTTACCGAATTCAGCGGAATTGCGGGCGCTTCGCAACTGTTTGGCGTACCTGGCTGGCTGTCCGTCAGCATCGCGACGATACTGCTTATTTTCCTTGGTTTGTCCGGCAGTTACAGGCGTGTGGAACGGGTCGGCATTGCTGTAGGGCTTTTTGAACTCGTATTTATTCTGATGGCGTTTCTTGCCCATCCCAATCCACAGCAACTGGTCGCGGAGATGGCATCCGTACCCTGGCGCAGCCAGAGCTACATGTTTCTGCTCGCCGCCAACGTGGGTGCTGTGATCATGCCGTGGATGATCTTCTACCAGCAGGGGGCCGTGATCGACAAACGGCTCACGATCACACAAGTGGGTACAGCGCGTTGGGACACAGTGATTGGCGCCATCGTGTCGCAGGTCCTGATGATTGCGGTTGTTGTGGCGACAGCCGCAACAATTGGGCAGATTCATCCGAATCACCCTCTTAACGACGTTGCGCAGATCGCTTCCACGTTGACGCCGGTGTTGGGGCGATCTGTCGCCAACACTCTGTTTGGGTTGGGAATGCTTGGAGCGAGTTTCATCGCGGCGCTTGTGGTATCCATTGCCGGCGCGTGGGGCATTGGCGAAGCGCTTGCATTCAAACACAGCCTGAACGATCGCCCTCACGAGGCGAAATGGTTTTATGCAATTTATTCTTTTGCTCATGTTGGCGGTGCGCTGCTGGTCATCTTTAGCCTGAACCTCGTGGCGCTTGCGGTCGATGTGGAAGTCATGAATGCGATGCTGCTGCCGATTGTACTGGGTTTTCTGCTCCTGCTGGAGGCCAGAGTCCTGCCGGTTTCCTGGCGTATGAAGGGTGTCTACAAATATACGGTGTGGACAATTTCGGGCGTTGTCATGGCGTTTGGAGTGTACATGGCCTGTGTGATGCTCTAGTCAGGTTGACGTAGAACCTGTACATGTGCTACGATGCTCGCAATTTTACATGTGACGGGCTGAGATGGAGAGAGTAGGCGTTTGCCGCAGTGCAGAGAGCCGGTGGTTGCTGCGAACCGGTCTGCGTGGACGCGCGAAGTACACTCCGGAGCTGCCTGGACCAACGCGCAGAGGCGTCAGTAGTCTAGGTCGGCGGCGCAGGACGCTGCCGTTATCGCAACGAAGGTGGAGGGCTCGCGTCCTCTATCAGGGTGGTACCGCGAGCGCGTCTCGTCCCTGGAGGGACGGGGCTATTTGTATTGGTACAGAGATTCGAAACGGAGGAGACGGCAATGACGGGGAAGCAACGGGAAGCGAAAATTCTGGATTGCACGATTCGGGACGGCGGACTGGTCAACGGCTGGGATTTTTCTGCGGAATTTGTAAGCGCGCTCTACCAGGCGCTCAGTCGCGCCGGCGTGGATTATATGGAAATTGGGTACAAAAATTCTCCCCTGTTGCATCATGTGCCGAATGCAGGGCCATGGGCCTATTTGACGGAGGAACTGATTCGGACGACGATCGGCGAGAAAACGGCGACCAAACTATCCGCGCTGGTCGATATCGGCCGGGTGGATGAGCGGGATATCGCTCCGCGCGACGAGAGCTTCCTGGACCTGATCCGCGTTGCCTGCTACATCAAGGACGTGGACAAAGGGATTGAGTTGGCCGGGAAGTTTCACGATCTCGGCTACGAAACGAGCCTGAACATCATGGCGGTGTCCCATGCGCGGGAGAATGATTTGAATGAGGCTCTCGAACAATTGAACGACAGCCCGGTGGATATCGTGTATGTGGTCGATTCATTCGGCAGTCTGTTTGGCAAGGACATCGAGTACCTGGTGGCCAAGTTTCAAAAGTTCGCACCCAACAAGACACTGGGTATTCACACGCACAACAACCTGCAAATGGCGTTTGCCAACACGCTCATCGGTCTGGATAAAGGCGTCGCGTATCTTGACTCGTCCGTTTTTGGCATGGGGCGGGCGGCGGGCAACTGTCCAACAGAGTTGCTTGTCGGCCATCTGCACAGTGCGCGCTATGATGTCCGGTCGCTTCTCGATATCATCGAACAGCAGTTTATTCCCCTGCGCGAACGGGTGGAGTGGGGCTATACAATTCCCTATGCGATCACGGGTCTGCTGGACGAACACCCGCGTACGGCGATGGCCTTGCGGGCGAGCGCCGACAAGGATAAATACCTGGAATTCTATGAAAAACTGACGACCGTGGAAACGCACGGCGCGCACCTGTAGAACGGAGGGGGAGGGGGAGGGGGAGGCGCCTGAATCATTGCAGCCATGCCGTCGCCCTATGTGACGATGCGAAGGCGCCAAACCGGTTCCCTGCCGGATCGCAGCTGGGATTTCAGCCCATAGTACAGATAGCCGTTGGCTCGATCATACCACCAGGAATCCGCGCCGCTGACCACGGTTTTGACGGCGGTTCCATCGACGAGAAAGATGGAACCGCTCATGGTCTGCGCCAGGATGCCTCCAGTGGGTAGTGTGACGGTTGCCGCAACCCGTCCGGGTATTGACGCCCGGCCGGACAGGGGGGCGCTCTCAGCAGAATTCGCCATGCGGCTGACGGCGTCGTTCTGTCCTGTTGCGGACTGATTTGCGGGAGAAGGGCGGACGGGCAAGTCGTAGTACGCCACCTCCGTGTTGCCGTTGCTTGCAGGCGCGATGGTGAACAGACGGGCGGCGCCGACAAATCCCCACGCACTCGTTGAGCGCGGTATGGTCAGCAGTGCGCCGCGTCTGCCGACTGTATCGTAAATAGCGATGCGGTTCCCCTGGGCTGTCGCCAGGAACCTGCCTGTGGAGGACCATGCCAAAGAAACGGCGACATTGCCAACCGTTTCTTTGGCTACAGGAACGTACTGACCAACTGTGCGAGTCAATGTTTGCGGATTATATGTTTCCAGCCATGCCGTTCCAGCAGCAACGGCCAACACCCCAAGCACCTTGCCATTGGGGGACCAGAGCACGGTCCAGACATCCTGAAGAATGGGCACAGAGTGCGTGCCGACATCCACCCAGGAGGACGTCAGCGGTCCCGCTCCCTTATCGTTTGTGACGCCCATCGCCCATTGGCCGCGGGAATTTTCGTCAGCTGTAAACGATGATTTGGCGAATGGGTCATGGCGTCCAGGGAGCCACTGAACGATTCCCGCACCCGGTCGCACCGCGTACCACAGGGGGGCTCCGCCTGCGACGCGGCGCATGATCACGTCTCCGCCGGGCGTCGACCCGTAAATGCCGGCGCCCGTTCCTCCAAAAACAGCATATTTGCGTCCGTTCATGGCTTCGAGCCATTGTTGTTTGGGCCCACGGACCAGCAGGTAGCGGCCATCAGGCGTCACGGAGGGAAAAAAGCCAGTTTGGTGAACATCCGGAGCCACCTGCAACGGGGTAGACTCGGCATTGGCGCCCGCAACACCCTGCTGCGTCCTGTGTCCCGCGCTTGCGGCAACGGCAGGATTTACGCCAGTTGCGAAGAGACAGACAACCGTAACGAAGTACAGTGTGAACCTGGCCTGGATGAGATGAGGCTCTCCACTTTTCGCCAAAATATGTACACCTCCTGTGATAGATCCGCTTCGACTAAACAGACGTTTGGAATACGAAATGGTTACCTGAATCACCGGTGTTTTCAGCCTTGCGGCGTGATCTGTAGGCTGCGGGATGCAAATGGTTCCTCTGACTCATACTAATGCACAGATGCGCGGCGGTCGGCAATCGAAAGCTAGATGGAAGCACGAGCGCGTGTCTGACAAGAGGAGGTCAGGTCTTATGGACAAGAAAACGAGCCCCAAAGCGGATGAACCGTCGACGATGCACCTGTCGTCGCTGGAATCTAAAAGCCAGGCGGAAGGGAAACCCAAAGATGAACTGATCCGAGAGAAGAAACGGGAACAGGAAGAACGTCTACACCACAAAGGATGAAAAGCCCTTTTTGAACAGGATTCCTATACTGTGCCCGGCAAGCCATGGGCCAAACTTTTCGTCCTTACACGGGCTACTGCGTTATGGATTGAGGTCGATCCGCGTTTCCGTGTACTCCAGTGTGGGCGACACATCAATCAGGCTCATCGGCATTGTGAAGCGACCGTTATGCATGGGAGTCAAAGCAGCCATGGCAACAAAGTGTTCGACCGTTTCATCGACATAAAAGAGGACATTTTCCCGAAAGAGCTGGATGCGTTCGGCGTCTGTGAGCGGAATTGCAGGCGTCGTCCGCGCATCATAGTCCTTTGCCGGCAACACGACCGGAAGCTGGCCCGGTTTTTTTGTCAGTTGTGCTGGATTGGCGAAGATCGTCTCGGTAAAGACGCCCGCAGTCCGCAGACGTCCGATCACGCGGCGAGCGGCGAGTTCCGCTCCGCGTCCGAAGTTGCCAGGAAATATTCCGATATCAGCCTGCAGATCAGTGAATGCAGGTCCGCCAAAAAGCAGCGGATACAGATCTGAACAGATGGAAAACACACAGGTGCGCGTCTCGTCGCCCTGACTCAAGGTGACGCGGCGTATGAAGTCGTACGGGGTGACGTTGATTTTGGGAAAGCGTTCGGAATACTGCACCATTTCAAATGACTGCGGCGTGACTTTGGCTGCGGGAACATGCAGTTCGCCCCGCGGTGTAATGAGTGTGAGCGCGTTGTAACGGTGATCCGGTTTGCTGTGCGGTAACAGTGCACCGTCGAGATTCAGCGTTGTGACAATCGTCAGGCGCCTGTCCTGCGCTTTTTTGATGAGCGCGTCCAGGGTGCGTTCGGCCTCTTCTGCTGTGTACGCCGCGTACTCCGGAAAGATCAGGATCTCACCGGCTTGGGCGCGGTCGCAAGTTTGGAGAATCTCCTCGCGAACCGCCGCCTCTGAACCTAGCTGATACGTTTCTACACGCCAATTCAAGTTGTCGTTCCTCCTCGCACTTCCGAGATTAGCATATTCAGCACG
>Ga0209012_1000694_pt1 | contig 42905 bp, 33 predicted proteins | sample RS3BMetagenome_FD_184735 | JGI IMG/M metagenome (GOLD analysis project Ga0209012, IMG submission 184735) | Ferric oxide microbial mat and aquatic microbial communities from Rainbow Spring, Yellowstone National Park, USA - RS3B (SPAdes) (version 3) ...
TTTATTGCGCTCTCCTAACGCCTCATATTCCGGATGACCGTGATAAGAGTATTCGGCATACCAGGTGAGACTGACCACCTCTAAACCATTGGGCTTGCGGTAGGTACGGTGGCCGATATAGACGGCTGGATCCGTTCCTTCTACGGCGTAACGGTCAATGAGCTTCATGGGCGATCCTCCCCGTTCATCTGGTCTGGGACATAACTTGGTGAATTAGACGTAGGGACCAGAACCGAAGTGGTTTTCCCCGTGACACACAGCCTTTGAAATAGCCTTCGCTGACCTTTCGCTTGAGGGTCGAGGGTTGAATTTTGATAATTTCCGCAGCCTCTTTTAGTGACAGAATCATGGGCAGCCCCCACATCTTGCAGGCATTCTCCACTTCCTCCATTGTTACGGGTTTGTCCAGGCGCGGTGACGACACCACTGATTTTGTCAGTGGTGTGCCGCTGGTAGGGGTCACGGACGTTGATTTTTCGCAGTAAACCATAAAAGTATCTCCTAAAAAACGGGCCACCATGGCTCGTCATAAATAGTTGTTTCGACTTTATTGGACACGGGTATAACGATTTATACATAATTAATTGTAATGGCGCGGTGCAATCCGCATTTCGGCACACAATCACCCCAAGGCGCAGTGAACTTGGGATCGGTAGCCGCCAGTGGCGGATTGGGACAGTTTTGGGACAGCGCCTATAGGTGCGGACAGATCGAAACGCAAAAACCCTTGTTAGACAAGGGTTTTTGAACGCACAATTGTTTTTAACGGAGAGAGTGGGATTCGAACCCACGGTGAGGTTACCCCCACACACGACTTCCAATCGTGCTCCTTAAGCCACTCGGACATCTCTCCAAGGGTTCGCCGAAGCGAAGATTATTAAGGGTATACTTTAACGCACTTTACGTCAAATTTGCAGTGGGTCTTATTTACCGGTGGCCGACGCCTCGGGCACGTCACTTACCGCAACGCGTTGTTTACAGCTTTGGCAATGGCGTGTTGCCGTTCAATTGTTAATTGCATCAGCCGCGTCTGGCTGCCGCGCTCCGGCTCTTCCGCAGCGGGGTGCCGCTGGGTCCAGGTGCCATCTGAACCAAGTTCCCAAGCCTGTCGATTATCCGCGAGCATAATATCCAGAATCTCGCGCATCCGCTGGGAAAGAAGTGGATTTTCAATGGGCGTGGCTGCTTCCACGCGGTGGCTTAAATTTCGGCTCATCCAGTCTGCCGATCCCATGTATATTTCGTCCTGTCCGTTGTTATGGAACCCAAAAATGCGGGAGTGTTCAAGAAATCTACCCACAATGCTGATGATGCGAATATTTTCGCTTAAACCCGCAACTCCCGGTCGCAAGCAACAGAATCCGCGCACAATTAAATCTATCTTTACGCCCGCCTGTGACGCCCGGTAGAGCGCTTCAATAATTTCCGTATCCTCAAGGGCATTCATTTTAGCTATAATTCTTGCCGGTCGGCCAGCCTGTGCATGAGCCGCTTCGCGCTGAATCATTTCCTGGAATCGCTGACGCATCGTCACCGGTGCTACCAGCAATTTATGATAATCACTTTTCAGTGACCGTCCCGTGAGAAATGAAAAGAGATTCACCACATCTTCACAAATATCCTCGCGGCAGGTAAACAGCCCAAGATCGGTGTAAACCTCGGCGGTTCGTGAATTGTAATTTCCTGTGGAAATGTGAGCGTAAGATTTCACAGCGTTATCTTCCCGCCGCACCACCAGAGCGATTTTGGTATGGGTTTTTAACCCCAGAATACCATACACGACATGTGCTCCGGCACGTTCCAGCGCCTGCGCCCATTGAATATTACTTTCCTCATCAAAGCGTGCCTTGAGTTCCACCAGCACGGCCACCTGCTTACCCATTTCCGCAGCTCGCGCCAACGCCGGTACAAATGGCGAATCGCCGCTGGTACGGTAAAGCGTCATTTTAATGGCCAATACCTGCGGATCATTAACGGCTGAAAGAATAAAGCGTTCAACGGAACTGTTAAAACTTTCGTACGGATGATGCACCAGAATATCGCTCTGTCGGATGAGGGCAAAAATACTGGCATCCGCATCGGCCAATGCCGGAGCGCAAACAGGCGTCCATGTCGGCATCCGCAATGCGGGAATATCCAATGTCGCCAGGCTCATCATGTCCGCCAACCCCAATGGCTCCGGCTCTTCCTCCAAATCTTCCGTGTGCAATTCCAAGCCGTCGGTTAAATAATGCCGCATTTCTTCGGACATTGCCGCGGAAATCTGTACACGCACCGTTTCCGCAAATCGCCTGGCCCGCAATTCCTCCTGCACTTCTTCCAGCAGATCTTCAGAATCCTCAATATCTTCCGCGGCTTCCACTTCCGCACTGCGTGTAACCCGGAAAATCTGTGATTCTAACACGTGCATTCCCGGAAAGAGCATTTCAAGCTGACCTTGAATAAGGCTTTCCAGAGGCACAAAAATAGTGCCCGACGGCTCTTCAAGCTTAAACCAACGTGGAAACAACCGCGGGACTTTCACCCGGGCAAACAGCGCTTCAGGCAGGGCCGGTTGCCGCAGCAGCACGCCGATGGAAATACTTAAATTACTGATAAATGGAAATGGATGCCCTGGATCCACCGCCAGAGGCGTCAGCACGGGAAAAATATAGCGCGTAAAAAATTCTGCCGCATGCGCCTGCTGCCCTTCGGTGAGTTGCTCATATCGACGCAACATAATACCCGCTTCCGCCAGCAGGGGCCGAAGTTCCCGGCTCCAGATGTCATGCTGCTGCGCCCCCATATCCGCAAGACGTTGCCGCACCAATTCAAGTTGTCGGCGATGGGTCAGGCCATCGGGGCCGGTTTCATTGGGTTTATTAATAATCCACCGTTTCAGAAGGCCGATGCGCTTCATGAAAAATTCATCGGTGTTGCTGGCAAAAATCGCCAGAAATTTTAATCGCTCCAATAATGGATTTCGCTGGTCGGCCGCTTCATGCAGCACACGCGCGTTAAAATCGAGCCAACTCAAATCACGGTTAAAAAAGTGAATATCCGGCTGTCCTCCCGTAAGTGCTCGCGGGTTGGCCGTGGTGTTTTCGGTGATGGTGGTCATATCAGAATCCGCAGCTTTCTTCATATCATACTGAAATTCAGCAATATGAGACTACCATTGACGGGCAGGTTTTGCCAAATCCGATTGTTAAGACGGTATTTGGATGGGTTCTTTCAGCCCCGGATCGCCCGTGAGTTGTCCATGAATGGAATCCAACTGACTGCTGAATAACTCCGGACGGGCCAGGTCATTGTATGCAGCTTTGGCACCAGAGCCGATTTTAGCGGCCAATGCGTTATCTTCAATTAACGCATTGAGTCTTGCGGCCAATTCGCGCGGATCGTCCGGGGGAGCCAAAAGAGCACTGGTTCCATTTTCCAATATTTCACAAACCTGATCCATCTTGGCGCTGATAATCGGCTTACCCAGCGCCATGGCCGCTAACAGACTGCTTACCCCTGCCGCCCGCTTTGGTGCAAAGAGGAAAAAATCCGCAACGCCCGCTAATTGGCCCCAGGTATACCGAGCCGGAGCAATCGTCACGAGTTCCGGGTCTTTGAGCGTTCGTGCAAAGGACTGGTAACCGGCATACGGATTAACCGCTTCTTTCCGCGGCACGTCATCATTTCGGATCAACGCCCAGAGATCTGCATTGGATTCCGCCACAATGCCCACCGCCCAAATTCCCATATCATGCCGGATCGATTCCTCCGACCAACCACCGAGAAACACCGCCGGCCCTTCCCGAGCCTGCATTCCCAGAGATCGCCGTAGGTTTTGCGGCAACGCCTTCGTCACCGGTGCCAGCCAACCCGCCGGACTGACGCGCACAACATTATTATGAGGTATCCCGCCAGCGAGCAACGCCGTCTGAACGCATCGCCAGGGCGTAATAAGCAGCCAGACCGCTCGTGTCATATTCCGCTGCAATTGTCTAAATTGCGTTGCCGTCGGCGGCGATTGGATAAACGCGATCCGTCCGCCGGAAAAGCCACGCAGGCGGCTGGCGGCGGCGATACTCCAATATCCCCACGCATGAATATGCGTGGGATTATTTTTTTTTACCCATTGTGTCAACGCGCGGCCCATGGTGGGATCCCACCGCGCCAAGGTTCGGCTCCAGGTAATGGATTTTTTCGGAATTCCCGCCTCAATGGCCGCTCCGAGCCAGCCATTATGCCCAAAAATCAAAACATGGTGTTTGCCCGGCACGCAATTTACCGCCAGGGCAATCGTATCCAATACGTCCATTCCACTGGTGGGATCAACCAGATGTACAACGTTATTCAATCACCCATACTCCATGTTTTGCGGGCCGTGCGCGACGAAAATACCCCGGTTTGCCGGCCGGGTTCTTCCATCACCAATGCCCGAGCATCACCACATTATATCCGTTGTGTTAAATACGGGGCCGTCTTTGCAGGTAAGTTTATATACCCAATCTTCGGCACCGTCGGGCCGGTATTTAATCACGCAGCTTTGGCATGTACCCATACCACAGGCCATTGGCTGCTCCAACGATGCGTAACATGGCAGTTTGAGCCTTGCGGCAACCAGCGCGGTAGCGCGCATCATTGGCGTTGGGCCACAGCAGAATACCACAGCTCCAGCATCCGGCGATGTTTCGCAGAATCTTTCCAGGCTCTGCGTCACAAAACCCCGGTTGCCCAGCGTTCCATCGTCGGTTGTTACAACTGTTTGGGTATTAAACGCCGCAAATTCCCGCACGTTGGAGGTGGGCTGCGTTCCAACGGCTCCGGTAATATGCAAAGGAATAAGATCTGCCTTTTGCGCACCAATAAATGCTATCGCGTGAATCCCCGCTCGCTGGAATTTTTCCGCCAGGTAAATCATCGGCGGTATCCCTACCCCGCCACCCACCAGCAGCGCCGAACGCATGGCTTTCGGCACCGGAAAGGCATTACCCAAAGGCCCAAGGATGGAGATCGAATCGCCCATAGCCAACGTCGCCATACGCCCGGTGGCCTTGCCGATAACCCGATAGATTAAATCTATTTCACTGCAGGCGTTTGCTGGATCATCGCGCCGCCCCGCTATGGAAAATGGCCGACGGAGATACGGTTCTGATCCCAGAAAATGTGGTTCATGAAACCGCGGCGGTAGCGTTCCGGCTTCCCAGACTGCTTCATGATATTGCGATTCGCTTTCCCCTGCCGGTTTGTCTGCGGACATTTCCGGCAGCGGGCATAATACCTGAACAAATTGCCCCGGTTCACTGGCTGGAAAATCGGGCACGCGCAATTTCAAAAGAAAATGTTCACGGCATATATTCGTATTGGCGAGAACCGTTGCGCGAAATTGGCCTCTTTTGCGGCCCATGCCGCTGTCGATAGCTTTGTTATATTCAGGACATTGAATCATCAGCAAAAGCATAACGTACAGCGTTAAAGCCTGCCAGCGGAGGCTTTGCGGCCCCCAAGAAGCAATCCAGGGAATCGCCGGGTTGCAATCGCGGCCATTACACGGACAGGCTTGGAGGGGTTGGAATTGCCGCCATTACGCCATAGAATTCCTGTTCTGACGGTTCAGATGCCAATAGGATATCTGATGCGGCAGATGTTAACTTGATGCGGAGACTTCATGCGGCGCGTAGTCATTACTGGAATTGGAGCGGTAAGCCCGCATGGTTTAACCAGCGGGGATTTGTGGAAGGGCCTTACTGAAATGAGATCGGCCATTGCTCCGCTGTCAGCGTTTGATCCGGTGGCATTTCCCAGCAGGATTGCCGGGCAGGTACCCGCTTTTAAAACCATGGATTACGTACCGAAAAGTTATCGCAAGGCCACGAAAATTATGGCCCGTGATATTGAACTGGCCGTATTAGCGGCCGATGGTGCCGTGCGTGACGCGCATTTGGCCACGCGCGGAGTTATGGAAACAGTTGGCGGAAAAAAGCCAGACGAGAGTTGGTTTGAAGTGGACTCACGGCGTATCGGCTGCAATATCGGGGCGGGTTTAATTTGTGCCGATCTCAACGAACTGGCGGCGGCCATGGTGCCAGCCAAGGGGGATGATGGTAGCCTGAGTTTGCAAAAATGGGGAAAATCAGATGATCCGACCAAACCCAGCGGGATGGACTTGCTGACGCCATTGTGGCTGCTTAAATATCTACCCAACATGCTGGCATGCCACGTCAGCATTATTCATGACACTCAGGGGCCTTCCAATACCATTACGTGCCAACAGGCTTCCGCCGGATTGGCTTTGGCCGAGGCCTGTCGGACCATTCAACGCGGTCACGCGGATATTGCCCTGGTCGGCGGGTGCGAATCCATGGTACACCCCATGGGGTTGATGCGCTGGACATTATTAAATCGACTGACAACCCAGGGAAATCAGCATCCGGAACTGGCATGTCGGCCCATGGATCAGGCTGCCAGCGGAACGGTCATTGCCGAGGGCGGCAGTGTATTGATTATTGAGGAACTTCAGCACGCATTGGCGCGCGGCGGAAAAATTTATGCCGAAGTTGCCGGCCTTGGTGCCTCCTCCAGCGCCCGGGGAATTGCCGGTCCTGATCCGGCGGGAGAAGCAATGGCGGTGGCCATGCAGAAATCCATGATGGACGCGGGCACAAATCCCGCCGAGGTTCAGATGGTTATCCCCAGCGGCTACGCCATCGTCAGCCATGATCGGGCCGAGGCATCGGCGATCAATCATGTATTTGGTTCTTTGCGTCCACAAGTCGTGGCGATCCGGGGCGGTATCGGTGATGCCGGAGCTGGGGCACAGGCACTGGACCTGGCGGCGGCGGCGATGGCCCTGCATCATCAGACCGTGCCCGGCACTGTGAATTGCACCGATCCCATTGGCGGACTTCATGTGCCCCAACAGACGCATACGGCAGCATTGCAGCATGTGCTGGTAAGCACCGGTTCCATCGCGGGGCAAAATTCCGCCGTGGTTTTACGACGCTATGCTTAAATCACAAAACAGGATCAACTTATCAGGTATAAACCTGATTCTACTGGAGCAATAATGAGAAATCGTGTGGTGATAACGGGAATCGGATGGGTTACGCCCCTTGGACGAACAATTGATGAAGTTTGGGCGAAACTGCTGGCAGGTGAAAGCGGTATTGCGCCAACGACATTGTTTGATGCGCGGTATTTCCCCACGCAGTTCGCGGCAGAGGTAAAAAATTACCAGCTTCCGGAAAATCTCAGAACTTCCGGCAAGCATGAGGAAATCAGCCGGGCTACTGGATTTGCTCTGGATGCCGCGCATCAGGCCTGGCGCATGGCGGGCCTGCCAATGCCCGGATCAAAAGAGTCTGCTAAAGTGGATCCGTATTCCGTTGCGGTGTATATGGGCACCGGAGATGCGGCCCTCGATTTTGATAATTTCACGCGGGCCGCATTGGGGTCATGGGACCAGGACGCACGCGGCATGAATATGGCCCAATGGGGTCAGCGGGCATTGCATTCGTTTAATGCCCTGCGGGAAATTGAGCAGGAACCCGCCATGCCCATCTCGCATTTAAGCATGGAATTTGACGCACGTGGTCCGGCCATCAATTGCCTCACGGCGTGCGCCGCTTCCACACAGGCTCTCGGTGAAGCGGCGGAGTTAATCCGTCGAGGTGATGCGGAAGTTATTATCTCCGGTGGTGCCCATTCCATGATCCATCCCTTTGGCGTAACCGGCTTTAACCGCTTGACAGCCTTATCGACATTTAATGAAAATCCCAAACGCTCATGCCGTCCTTTTGATGCCACGCGCAGCGGTTTTGTCATCGGGGAAGGTGCCGGGGTGTTGATTTTGGAGAGCCTTTCCCATGCGCAGGCCCGGGGCGCGAAAATTCTGGCGGAAGTGGTCGGATATGGCAGCAGTGCCGATGCCTATCGCGTGACCGACCAGCATCCCGAAGGTCGAGGGGCTATTGTGGCCATTGAATCGGCTCTGCGCGATGCGGAAATGCAAACCACTGATATTGATTACATCAACGCCCATGGCACCGGCACCAAAGAGAACGACTCCACTGAAACATTTGCCATCAAAGGCGTGTTTAAAGAACATGCCAAGCAGGTCCCCATCAGCAGCATCAAGAGCATGATGGGACATCTGATTGCCGCCGCCGGGGCCGTAGAGGCCATTACCTGCGTGCTGTGTATCCGGGACCAGATTATTCCCCCCACCGCGAATTACAGCGTGCCTGATCCGGAGTGTGATTTGGATTATGTCCCCAATCACGCCCGGAAAATAAAGGTGGATGTGGCCATGTCCAACAGTTTTGGGTTCGGCGGGCAGAATGATACGCTGATTCTTCGCAAATTCAGCTAATACCGATTCTGTGCAGCGAAAATAGCGGAAGCCCAAGCTCGAAGCACCCTTCGGCTATAATGCCCCGCTTGACGGAGAACGCTTTACAATGAGAATGTTATTAACCGGACAAGTGGGACTGGATCGGCAGGCCTATCTGAATCAGGTGGAATCGATCGCCCGATCACATGGCGAGCCGCTGAAGGTATTTCATGTCGGCGACATGATGTACCGCGAAGCACCGGATGTAAAACCCGGGCGTATTCTGGATTTACCGCTTTCGCGCTTAACGAGCCTGCGCCGCGCGGTGTTTCGGGATATTCTGGCCGATCTGCCCAATCATCCGCATGTGGTGATTAATTCGCATGCGACATTTCGCTGGAAACACGGTCTTTTTGCGGCGTTTGATTTCGATCAACTGGCGCAGCTTCAGGCGGATATTTATGTAACGTTACTGGACAATGTGGAATCCGTGCATCAGAGATTACTGCGGGATCACAACGTGGATCATAGCCTCAAGGATTTAATGGTCTGGCGGGAAGAGGAAATTCTGGCCACGGAACTCATGGCCCGGGCCAACGCGCAGCATCCGGGGGCCTTTTATGTTCTGGCCCGCGGAAGGCACGCCAGCACCGCTTTGACGTTGTTTCGGCTGCTGATGCGGCCCGGAATGCGGAAAGTATATCCCAGTTTTCCCATGAGCCATGTCATGAATATGCCGGATATACTCCATGACATCAACGCCTTTCGCAGATCGATGGCTGATAAATTTATCACCTTCGACCCCGGCGATGTGGACGAAAAAATACTGTACGACGCTGCGGTATCCGCCGTTGAGGAGGGACGCCAGACATTAAACGTTGAAGCGTCCGGCGGATCGGTGCAGTTGCGTGTGCCGGAAATATTATCCATCGGCGGCGACATCAATGGCCAGATTTACGCCCGTGATTTCATGATGGTGCGGCAAAGTGACATGATCGTATCTTACATTCCGGAACTCTCCGATGGCCGTCCCGGCTTATCCAGCGGGGTGGAACGCGAACTCCAGCACGCCTATGATCATGCGCGGGAAGTATATGTAATATGGCGGCCCAAAACCGCTCCCAGCCCGTTTGTCACGCAAACCGCGACCAGACTTTTTACAACCGTGGATGAAGCCATGGCCTATTTTTCCCAGTGCGGCTTCTGCCCGGCGCATAATTTATTTGACAACGCATAGTTGTAGCACGAGGGCTGTACAAATGGCTATTGCTGTGCCCGGATCTTTCCCTGGCCAGCGGATGTTTAAGAGGCCATGGTTGCGGTTTAACGCCCCGTGGCGTTGCTCATCGGGATACCGGCGATTAGGATTCCCATAAGACAACGCAGTTCGCCGCGGCGGACCGCAGCCGAAATGACTCGAAAAGCAGAGGCACTGGAATTATGACACAATCAGATCCATTGGAATCGCTAAGGCAACGCATTGATCAACTTGATCACAATATTGTCGAATTGCTTAACGCGAGGGCACGCATTGTTGTGGAAATAGGCAAAATTAAACAGCAATCCAATGCGCCAATCTACGCGCCGGACCGGGAAAAAATTGTTCTTGAGCGTATCCGCAATGCCAATAAAAGTGTCGGTGGACCATTACCAGATGCCTGCCTGGAGGCCATTTACCGCGAATTGATGTCCGGCAGCTTTGCCTTGGAAAAGCCCCTGCGCATCGCTTATCTGGGGCCTAAGGGAAGTTTTTCCCATCTGGCATCGGTTAAAAAGTTTGGTTCATCCGTGGATCATGAGCCGGTGGCTGATATCGCCAGTGTATTTGATGAAGTGGCGCGCGGCCATGCGGATATGGGCCTGGCTCCCATTGAGAATTCGACTATTGGTGGCATTGTGGAAACGATGGACGCGTTTATTGAATATCCGCACGTTACTATTGTGGCGGAAATGCAGATCATCGTGCATCATCATCTGCTGGCATTGTGTGAGCCGGGAGAAGTGAAAAAAGTATACAGCAAACCGGAAGTGCTGAATCAGTGTCGGCGCTGGCTCAATGCCACCATGCCGGATGTGCAGCGGTTACCAGTGGCATCGAGCAGCAAGGCGGCGGAACTCGCAGCGGCAGAACCCCATGCCGCTGCCATCGGATCGTCTCTGGCTGCCGAGCTTTATTTGCTAAAAACACTTTTCGCCAATATTGAAGACAATCCCAACAACGTTACCCGATTTCTGGTTATTGGCCGGCAACCGCCCCGCCGCAGCGGCGACGACAAAACGTCTATTATCTTCACCACGGCTCATAAATCCGGGGCATTGGTGGATGTACTGGATGTGTTCCGCAAGCATGGCATTAATCTCACCAATATTGATACGCGCCCCAGCCAGAAGCGTAATTTTGAATATTATTTCTTCACGGACCTGGTCGGGCACAGTGCAGACCCGGCATTGAAAGAGGCATTGGAGGAAGTACGATCTCATTGCCTTCATTTGGCCATTCTAGGGAGCTTTCCGCGCGCGGTGGAAACCATGTAGTTCAGCCATTGGCTCGCCGCCGGACCGCTTGCAAATATACCGCTGTGCTTATACAAACTGGTGCGGCCATAAATGGCGGCGGGCGGTACCTGCCGGCCATTCCCGGCTCTTTGGATGTTTTTGGAGTGTTCCCTGATGTATTGGTCCCGCACGTTAATTCCTACCAGCCGCGAAGCGCCAACGGACGCGGATATCCTCTCACACAAACTCATGATCCGCGCAGGGCTGATTCGCCGCATCAGTGCGGGCGTTTACGACTGGCTTCCGCTGGGTTGGCGATCCATGCAGAAAATCAATGCCATTATCCGGCAGGAAATGAACGCCATCAACGCGGAAGAGATCCATCTGCCCGCCCTGCTGCCTGCCGAGTTATGGAAACAGACGGGCCGCTATTTTGATTACGGTGCCCTGCTTTTCAAGCTTAAGGATCGCAAAGGTACGGAAATGATCCTCGGCCCAACGCATGAAGAGTGTGTCACCGAACTCATAAAAGCTTACGTCAGCAGCCACAAGCAACTGCCCATCACACTTTATCAGATCCAAACCAAATTTCGTGATGAGGCCCGGCCTCGCAATGGCATGCTGCGCGTACGCGAATTTTTTATGAAAGATGCCTACAGTTTTCACAGTTCGCTGGAAAGCCTGAATCAAACGTATCAGGATATGTACAATGCCTATGTACGCATTTTCCAGCGCTGCGGAATTCCCGCCATTCCGGTGGAAGCCGAAAGCGGGCCTATCGGCGGCGATGCCAGCCATGAATTTATCTGCCCGTGTGAAGCGGGCGAAGATGTCATTGTGCGCTCTGATGATAATTCCTGGGCGGCCAACTTGGAACGCGCTGGGCGTAGTATTCCCTTGCCTGATTTTTCCGCCGCACCGCAACTGCCCTCTGAAGAATTGGCAACAATTCAAACCCCTGATGCCGCCGCGGTTGATGACGTCTGTAAACTCCTGAATATCCAGCCCACGCAGATGATTAAGACCATGGTATTTCGCCTCGGAGACGCCAAATCCGGAAAATGGATCGTCGCCTGCGTCCGCGGCGACCATGAAATCAATGAAGCCAAAATCCGCCGTATCGCCGGCCCTGTTGAACTCGCTGATGAAGCCGCCGCGCGCGCCGCCGGTTTTGTCATCGGTTATGTCGGCCCGCATGTAGTTAACACCATCAGCGCGGAGCTGATTATTGACCCCGACGCCCTGCTGATCGCCAATGCCACAACAGGCGCCAATGAATCGCATTGGCATGTGACCAATTTTAACTGGAAGCAGCATCTTTCGGCAGACTTACAAACCAGAGCTATTATCGCGGATATTCGCAATGTCACGCCCGCGGATAAAGCCCCTAACGGCGCCAATCTGGTTTTCAGCAAAGGCATTGAACTCGGCCACGTATTTAAACTTGGAACCAAATACAGCGATGCCATCGGAGCTACGTATTCCGATGACAAGCAACAGAGTCACAGCATAATTATGGGGTGCTACGGCATCGGGCCGGGCCGCATTCTCGTTGGCGCCCTGGAAACGCTTTCCGATGCCGATGGCATCCGCTGGCCCATGGCCATCGCACCGTTCCACGTGATTATTACGCCCATAAAATATGACAGACAGGCTAAAGAAGTTGCCGACCGTCTGCATAAAGAACTGTCCGCACGCGGAATCGACGTTCTCGTGGATGACCGAGACCAGCGACCCGGAGTAAAATTCAAAGACGCTGATCTTATCGGTATTCCACTGCGTATCGTATTAGGTGACAAAGGTCTGGCTGTCGGGCAGGTAGAGTTAAAAGCCCGGTCCAGCAGGGAGCCGGAAATGGTAAGCCTGGACAGCATTGTCGAGCATGTCACGAAGCTGGTGCAAATGTGATTGGGAATGAACATTGGATTATCGCCAAGCTCAATCCATAATACTTAAGCTAAGGAGATCAACATGATTCCACGGTTATCACGCTTCGCCGAAAACTTTTTCGGATTAATAAATACGCACAGCAATGTGAACGTGACATGGAAAACGCGATTAAACCGCAGGGCAATCGTACTGTTCGCCTGCTTCGCGTTCGCCACCTCCGCGTACGCATCTGCCGGACCGGTAAACGTACTGACCAACCACAATGATGAGCACAATACCGGCGAAAATCTCCATGAGAGTGTATTGGACCCGCACAATGTCCGGCCAGGACTTTTTGGCAAATTGTTTGTCACTCATTTGGACGGCATAGATTATAGCCAGCCACTTTTAGTTTCTCATGTTGACATTACTTCCGGACCGCATCAAGGCGTGCAGAATATTGTCATTGCCACAACATCGCGTGATACGGTCTATGCCATCAACGCCGATAACGGCAGCGTGCTGTGGAAAACCAACTTGCTTAGGAAATTTCACAGCCCGCTGGATACAGTAACGCCCCGCGAAATCAATCCCAACTGGGCCGCTCGCAATCAACCTTTGGAAGATACACCGGTCATTGATCTGGCCACCGGCGCACTGTATGTGGAGTGCGAGGAGACGGAAAAAGGTCCTGGCACGGGCGGCCAATTACACTGGATACATCTGCTAAGCACTCTCAATATCAGCAATGGCACGCACTACGCGCACGATATTAAAATTTCCGAAAGCGGCCCTAAAGGCCAATATATCAGCGGCCCATCCATTGAAAAAATGAATGGCAAACGCGACCGGTTTTATGGCTACGAGATTACCTTCCGTTACCTGGCGATTGATCCGGTGAATCATGTACTGTATATGGCCTGCGCTGATCCCGGTGATATTGGGCCGTACAATGGCTGGATACTCGGTTATAGCACCGTCAAAAATTCACACAATGATCTGACAGTCAAAGCCCTCTGGAGCGTCACGCCAAACGGTTGGGCCGGTGGAATCTGGGGCGGCCCGATTGCAATGGATAGCAAGGGCAATCTTTTTGTGGAAACAGGCAACGGCACCTTTGATACAAAACTGGTCAAGGCACCCTACAGTGGGCGGCTGAGCACAGATTCTCCTGATATGCGCGTGCCCGCCATGGGAGATTATGGCGATGCCGCATTGAAATTAACGCCCGATTCCGACACCTACCAACACGCTGACAATCCCAATGGCTTTGGTCTGCACGTAAGCGATTATTTTGTGCCTCGGGATGAGGCTGTTCTGCTCCGTGAGGACTTGGATCTCGGCTCATCAAGTCCAGTGCTCCTGCCGGCCTCGGTCGGAGATGCGCAACACCGCCACCTGCTGGTCATTAACGACAAGCAGGGAATTATTTATCTGTTGGATAGAGACAATATGGGCTGGTATCACGGCGATGCTGCCGGCGACGGGAAATCCGGCTTTGATAACGTTGTGCAGAAGCTGGATCATGCCACAGGCTCGGGATTCAGCACCGGAGCTTTTTACGCCGGCGCCCGCAAGCACAGCGGTCTGATTTATTATGCGGAGGTGGGTGATTTTGCAAAGGCTTTTCTGATTTCTCACGCCCACATTAAGCGGACCCCGGTCTCTCAATCGCACGCTCGCTACCCCTATCCCGGCTCCACGCCGGAAATCTCCGCTAATGGCAGTCATAACGGCATTGTCTGGCTGTTAGACCGTAATGGTAATCGCCTGATGGCGTACAACGCCGGAAATTTACGGCAGGTGCTCTTCAACAGCAATCAGGGCAAGGGGCGTAACGGCATTACCAATAAAATTATAGGCAAGCAGGAGGATATGAACTCCATACCCACAGTCGCCAATGGCCGAGTATATGTCAGCACCAGCGATGCGATGAATGTTTATGGCCTTCTGAAGAAATAAACAATAAAGTTCAGCGGTGCGTGCCCTTGTTTGAGCATTCATATGTTACAGAAAAGTCTCACCACGCCAAGAGCCAGTGGTGTTAGATCACTACCCCACGAGCCTGTTTATATCATAATCACAATGGCGGCTGTTACACGGTGACCACGTTCAGGTGGAAAAGGCCCTTTTCCACAATTCCGTGATCGCAATGCGCTACACCAAAACAGTTTGCCGCACACCGTTACTGATATGCCGGGCGGTGCGTTCCAGCAGATATTCCTGCCCTTGCAGCAGATGGCTTAATTTTTTCAGCGCTGCAACTTCAATTTGTCGGACCCGCTCGCGCGTAATGCCGAGGCGCGCGGCAATTTGATCAAGTGTAAATGTTCCATTGACACCAATACCGTTGCGCAGGCGTAAAATAAATGCCTCCCGCGGTTCCAGGTGGGTCAGCGTAACTTCAATAACATGCGCCAACTCGCTGTGCTCCACCGCCGCTTCCGGCGCCGGAGTGCGAAGGTCTTCCAGTAGTTCATGTACTGAAAGAGCATTATTATCAGCACGATCAGAAAATGCCGCCGCGTGCATGGTGCATGATGCTTTACGCGCCGCCGCCACCATGGCCGCACTTAGATTCATCCGTGTGGCCAGGTCACCATCCGCCATGGCTTCGCCATTGTCATTGCGGCTGCTGGTTGTTTCACCCTGCAAACGCGCGATGCGTTGACTCATGTATGCCGGCAGACGGATGGGCCGGCCATTAAGCATCAGCGCTTTACGGATAGCCTGTCGCACCCACCAGGTGGCATAGGTGCTGAATCGCACTTCTTTATTCGGATCAAACAAATCTACCGCCCGCACTAGGCCAATGTTGCCCTCCGCCACCAGATCAATTAATGAAACGCCCCGGCGAACATAACGCCGGGCAATGCTGACCACCAGCCGCAGATTGCAGCGGATCATTTCCTGCCGGGACGTTGGATCACCCTGTTCCCGAATCTGCCGCGCCAGCGTCCGTTCCTGCTCAGCGGTTAAAAGCGGAAACTTGCGTATCTCATCAAGATACCAATGTAAATCAAGTTCACTTGCCATGAGACCTACTCCCTTCAAAACCCTTCCAGACCAAATTTTCTTCTCAACGAGTTGATTCAGATGCGTAAAACGTTGAACCAACTAACAGACAATGTACAGAGTTGTATCGGGGTTTGGCAAGCGAAAACTAAAATATTTTTCGGTCCGGTGTAGTCCCATAAATTCACATCACGGCAACAAGCTCCGATTGTGCCGCCGCAGCGCTGTTGGCAAGCCTGCCAAATATGGTCAGACCATGCACCACACGCACGTTCACAGCCACAATCTGACCTTCCAGATTTGCCGGGCCATCAAATACAACAATTTGATCTGCAGTAGTGCGGCCTGTTAATTGAATATGGCCATCAGTTATTGCCATGGGTTGATTATCCGAGCGTGGACTGGCACTTTGCATCGCACCCGCAAGACGGGGGCCAAGCTCTACCCGCGCAGCTTCCGCAGTCGCCGGTGGCTTCAGCGCACGTTCCGCCGCACCCGCAATCACCGATTCGGCCGGCTGATCCCATCCGCTGGGACCTTCGCACAACACGTCCACCGTGGAATTGATAAGTTCACGATTTAACTTTTCGCAAATATCATTTTGCAAGGCCAGCAAATCCTGATGGCGCGCCCGCTTCACCGCCTCGGGAACATCATCTTCATGCCGACGGATGGCCACGGTGCCGGGCCGTGGCGAATATTTAAAAATGTACGCATTTTTATATTTCGCCTGGGCTGCCAATTCGCGCGTGGCCTGATAATCCGCATCGGTCTCGGTCGGGAAGCCGACAATAAAATCACCAACAATGGCGATTCCCGGCAGATAACTTCTGGCGCGGTGCAGCAATTCGAGATAACTTTCCACACTGTAGCCGCGATTCATTAATTTCAGTATGCGGTTGGAGCCGCTTTGCGCCGGGATATGTAGATATCGGCATATCCTTTTGCATTGCGCCATGGTTTGGAGAATATCATCACCAAAATCCGCCGGGAAGCTGGTAATGAACCGTAAACGCGGCAACTGCGGTAACTCATCATGCACGCGCTGGAGCAGCTGCGCAAACGTGGTGCGGCGCGGCATGGGGCCACCCGGACCGGAAGCGGATGTCTGCTCATATACATAATGATTGACGGTTTGCCCCAGCAGCGTAATTTCCCGTGCGCCGGCATCCACAAGCCGCCGGGCCTCATCGACAATGGCCTGTGGAGATCGGCTTACTTCCGGACCGCGCGTATAAGGCACCACACAATAAGTACAGAACTTGTTGCAGCCCCGTACCACCCGGATGTAGGCCTGATATTTATTTTTTTCCGGTGAGAAACTGCGCGATAAATCCAGCAGTTCCAGATGATCTTCACCTGCCGACGCCAGTGTGCCGGATCGACGGGCGGTGTCGCCCGCCAATGCCGCCTGCTGCCGGTGCGTGGCCAAAACGTTTTCCAGAAGACCGGGCAGTTTGTCCAATTCCCCCGGACCACAAAGTAAGTCCACCTGCGGCAGGCGTTTGAGCATGCCGATGCCGTCGCGTTCCGCCATGCACCCGATAACGCCAATCACCAGCCCTGGTTCACTTTGCTTGCGTACCTTCAGGCGTCCGAGGCGGGAAAGCACTTTTTGTTCAGATTTTTCGCGGACGGAGCAAGTGTTGTAGAGCACCACATTAGCATCTTGGGCGTCGGTGACAAAATCGTAGCCCATCGCCCGCAGTTGCCCCTCCACAAGCTCACTGTCCAGCACATTCATCTGACAGCCAAAAGTTTCGAGATAAATTTTCTTCACAAATGACCATTCCATCTTCATACCGGATTCGCGGCCAGCGGCCAGCAACCACCGATCGTGCCCAAACCGCAGGCCGTTGGTGAATCATATCAAAATCAGAGCAAAAAGCATCATGCAGAGGGAATTTTAGCCCGTATTATACAATTAAGGGGCCGCCAAGAAATAACCTTTCCAATCTGACTTGGTCTTTTGACCTCTGGCCGCGTTGCCCGCTGGTTACGTATCCATGCGGATATGCTCCTCGCGGGCGTCTTGCCAGACGCCAAAATCCCGGCGTCATATTTGTAAACGTTATTTCTTGGCGGCCCCTAAGCGTTCTCCCGTCCCCCCGCGCCGAACTCCCGAATGCGGTATCGCCAGTGCAGTAAGTCAAAACAACCAACAGCGCTGGCACAGTGCTGGCGGATGACAGCTATACATACCGTGCCGATGTCCGAGTGGAATCAATAATATCGATCAAAATTCTGGATGATGCTACCAATGCTATTATCCAGTATCATACAACCTAGAAAAGAGGTGGCACTATGAATGGGAAAACATACAAACTCGGCTTTATCGGTGGCGGCAATATGGCGGAGGCCATTGCGCGTGGCGGCATCAGTGCCGGACTCTTTAAGCCCACCGAATTATTTATCGCGGATCCATCCGCGCAGCGGCGTGAATTGCTCGCCGGTGAATTGGGCATTGCCGCATCGGCTGAATCGGCCGAGGTGGTCAGTGCGTCGGCGGCAATTCTGCTTGCGGTAAAACCGCAGAAAGTTGAAGAAGCGTTGCAGCAGATTAAACCGGTGCTCGAGCCGTCCACGCTGATCATATCCATCGTGGCGGCCATCTCTACGGGCTTTATTGAAAAGCAACTTGGCACCGGGGTGCGTGTTGTGCGGGTCATGCCCAATACCCCGGTGCTGGTCGGGGCCGGTGCCAGCGGCCTTTGCCGTGGAAGTGCGGCAACCGATGTTGATATGCGATTTGCCGTGAGCATTTTCGGGGCCTGTGGCACGGTCGCAACGGTGGGAGAATCTCTGATGGATGCGGTAACGAGCTTGTCCGGATCAGGGCCGGCGTATGTGTTTTATCTGGCTGAAGCCATGACGGCGGCGGGTGTGAGTCTGGGGCTTCCACTGGCCGATGCACAGTTGCTGGCCCGGCAAACCATTATCGGCGCCGGCAGGCTCCTTGAGCAGTCCGAAGACTCCGCGGCGGAATTAAGGCGGAAAGTCACCAGTCCCGGCGGGTTTACTGAAGCGGCCATAAACGTCATGGCAAACCAGCGGTTTGCCGATATTATCGCGGCCGCATTATCCGCGGCGGTTAAGCGCGGCTCCGAGTTGTCGCGCTGAATCATAACAGGGCAAAAAGCTATGTATGCCATTGAAGTACACGCGACATTTTGCGCTACGCATCAGTTGCGCCTGCCCGGCGATAAGCTCGAGCCGCAGCACGGGCATGACTGGTGGGTGACGGCCCGTGTGGCGTCGCAGCAACTTGATGCCCTTGAAACAGTTATGGATTTCCACGTTCTGGAGCGTATGCTGAAAGAAATATGCGATTGCTGGCATTGTCGGCATCTTAACGATATTGCCCCATTTGACCACACCATAAATCCCAGCGCGGAACGCGTGGCCCAGCGGATTGCCGAACTTCTGGCACCAAAAATACCGCCGCCGGCCAAACTGTTGCGTGTCTCGCTTACCGAGGCTCCCGGTTGCGTCGCGATTTACATGCCGGAATAACGCGGCACCCGGGCCGGAAGCATATTAAACCGTTGCCGTCTGTTTTATCACCGCTGTGGGCTGGGCCAAAGCCTTTTCAATGCCCGGCAGTACATAATCACGGGCCACAACTTCCCAACTCATGCGTGAGGCGAGTTTGTAACCCTGTCGCAGCAGACGGTCAAATTGTGCTTCTGATCGCGGCAGGCGGCGATGAATTTCCGCGGCTATTGTCTGGGCCACGGTGCCTTCAATATATTCGCGGTTGGGACGATCAATCAACAGGCAATCCTGTATCGAGTGGGGATGCACTTCGCTGGATTGGGTGTAATCAACTTCAATGGCATTTTCCGTTCCAGCCGATCCGGCAACATGCCGAACAAAGCCCGCGCATCCGCACAAAGCGGTATAGACACAAATGGCACCAAAGGAAATCGGTTCAATCTGGGCAATACCAAAGGGTTCATAAATGGATTGGCCAAATTCAAGATCCGATCCGTGCCGGATGTCCATAAATTCCATATCGGCGGGCATACGATCGCCGCACGTGCGGCGGTCAAAGCCAAACTGATTGATGTAGACAATTTTGGCATTTCTACTGCGGGCATTGAATTCCTGCACGCCGGCATAAAATGCCGCCTCGCCGCCGGTAAGGTCCGGATAGCCTTCACGATGTGCCGTGGGCCATTTGTAGGATGCTTCCATATTCTGCACATCATCGGTGCGCCGGGCGGAAGTTTCGGTGGAAAGCACCAGCAGGACGGCAGACTGATTTTCATGCCGCAATAATTTTTCCAGATGTTCCATCACGCGCACATCGCGCCACAATCCCTTGGAAAGAACCATGCGGGTAACGTGGGTAAGCACAAAATCGGGACGGTAGCCCAGTAATGTCTCGCAATAATGTTGCAGGCGGTTGCGCGAGGCCATTTTTTCTTCCAGTGATAACTCAAATGCCGGTACGCCGTTATAAGCCAGATCAATATTCTTCTGTTTAAACGCGGAATCCAAAAACCTTAATTCATCAACAACATAATCACCGACGGCAAAAATGTTGTCACAATGTTTGGCCGCATCAACCAGGGGGTATTTGTAAAAGAATTTCTGTGAACCAAATACATCATTGACGTTCAGGCCCTCGCGCGTGGCCTGGCGCATGGCATTATAAAACGCAATGTCCTGGCCGGGATGAGATTCCACAATCCGGCGCATGGGAGCCACTTCATGGGCATAAAAGATGGTGCGAAAGTGTGTCGGAGCATTAAGCCGCGCCGCCAGAGCCGTGGGCATTCCCATATATTCATGGGAAAAAATCACCGCCGGATGCGATGCGCTGCCGCAACCAATGGCCAATAGCGCGTCAATCGCCGGCTCGGCAATGCGCATATACTGCTCATAATCCCAGATATATTCATACCGGTTGGATTCAATGCCGAACTTTTCAAACAGATGAAACTTAAACATCCCGATCCGGGCCTGATCAAAATGATTCACATTGATCAACAGCACTTCCGGATGTGATGTTATGCCCGTGAACTTATCGTGAAATACCTTGCGGCCATAAATCAAATCCACATGGTATTTGCGCTCCACCTCCGCCAGGGCCGATGCCAGAGGATGGCCGGTTATGCCATCCATGGAGCTGTATAGCACTTCGCCATCATGTCCCAGCCGTAAATCAGCCGGACCGTCAGTGTTGAATAACGGCCCGACAAGAATATTGCGATCCACATGTTCCGAGTAATATTTGGCCGTCAGCAAGCCATGCAGAACCGCTCCGATGCCGCCGATTTTTTGAACCGCTTCATGTGTGACGTGAACTACCGTCTTCATCATTACCGTTAATCCTTTCATTTCATGCCGGGATAATGCAGGCCCCGGCCAACAATTCCCCATTATCATCGGTTATTTGATGGAATTGTCCACAGCAACAATGAAAACATAATTTGAAAAGTACGGATTCATGCGGCGCTTTATGCCACTTCCGCCATTTCCGGAATGTTCAGCCATTCGGTAAGCTGTTCCGGTGCGGAGCGATGGATAAACTGCCGGAAGCTTTCATCATCATCAACACGATTGGTTTTATAGGCTTCCACAATCTGCTGGATGGATTTATGAACATAATCCGCCGGCACTTTTTTCAGTGCCACTTTGGCAAAACCCGCGTCCGCGCCCAGGCCGCCGCCGAGAACAATTTGATAGGCTTCCGTTCCGCGCTGTCCGCGGAAATTGCACACCACCCCCATCAGACCGATGTCGGCAATCTGGTATTGCGAGCAACTGTTGGGGCAGCCGGTGACGCTGACCATAATTGGTGTATCAATGGTCACATGGTCTTCCAGATGTTTGAGAATGCGCCTGGCGCGTTCTTTGGTTTCCACAATGGCGAGATTGCAGAACTGCGTACCCGTGCAGGAAATCAGGCTGGTGCGCCAGAGCGGGGCATGCGGCGGCAATCCGGCGGCATCAAGCTCGCGGGTCATTGCCGGCACAGAATCTGTCGGGATATTGAGGAATAGCAGATTCTGCTTGTTGGAAAGAGCCAGTTTGGACAGGCCTTTGCCGGCAAATCGATTCGATATTTCCGCCGCCGCGTGCAGTTGCTTGCCGCTGATACGACCGCGTTCCACCGGTACACCGATATAAGAAAGTCCCGGTTCTTTTTGCCGCCCCGAACCGAGGTGATCCGTATGCGGGGCGAATTCCGGTGCCGCGATATTGTCATCATGCTCAAGCTTAAAGCCGATGTCGGCTTCCAGATATTCGCGGAATTTTTCCCATCCCCAATCTGCGACCAGATATTTCATGCGTGCCCGGGTCCGTTTTTCACGATAGCCATGATCACGGAAAATGTGGGCAATTCCCCGGCACACCGCCGGGACCTGCTCAGGTTTGATAAACACCCGCAATCCCTGCCCGATATAGGGCTGACTGGATAATCCGCCGCCAACGGTTACGCCGTAACCCGCTTCTTCCTGTCCGGTGTGCGGATTCGTCCGCTTGACGCCGAACATGCCGATGTCATTAATTTGCGGTTGATGGCAATGCAGATGACACCCGGCAATGGCGGACTTGAATTTGCGTGGAAAGTTGCTGAATTCTTTGTTGCCGTCCAGGAACATCTGATTGGCGCTTTGTACCACGACCGAGGCATCAATAACTTCGTCGGCAAGATGACCGGCCAGCGGACAGCCAACCACGTTCCGTGGCGTATCGCCGCAGGCAAATTTGCTCACCAGACCCACGCGTTCTAAACGTGGAAGAATTTCGGCCAGAGCTTCAATGGTAAGCCAGTGGAGTTGGAAGCACTGCCGGGTGGTAATGTCGGCAAAGCCGTTGGCGTATTGATCCACAATATCCGCCACTTCCTGAAGTTGCCGGCCACTGACAAATCCATTGGGAATACGAATACGGAGCATGAAGTGGCAAAGATTGGGCAAATGCTGATAAATTCCGAACCATCGCAGGCGAACGAAATCTTCCTCGGATATTTTGGCTTTGCGTTTGGCGCTGCGAATAACTTCCGCGCTGCCGGCATGGGGGATGGTCTTTTGAAACAGTTCATAATCCTTGGGGCTTAAAAGCTGTTCCAGTGGCTCGGCGACATCGGCCTTGGCATATTGGAAAATATTATCCCATATATCCAAACCGTCCTTCGCCAGTTTAAGGGCTTCGACCTTATTAAGTTTTTTGCCTTCGGCGGTTACTACATTACCGGTTTCTGCACTCATGTTTCAAACGACTCCAAAAAAGCAAATCCCATAATACCGATAGGAATTTGAATAGTCAACAAAAAATCAATATTTATGGCTTATATCAGCCATAACAAAACCAAATACCTATATATTTACTAGGTAATTATTCTTTCCCTCATGCGCTGGCGGAGTGTTCATCGGCCTGGGCCACCGGCGGATGCAGAGTTCCGGATTCGCTGGCAGCCGGGGTGATTTTTTCCATAAGCTGTTCAACGGGAAGCCCCAGCGTTTGGGCAATCAATCGAAGTGTTTCCCGCTGGGGCCGCATGATTTCATTGCGTTCAATGCGCGCAATAGTTTTGGCATCAATACCCGGAAATTCCGCACGCCCCAGTCGACGTTCCTTACGGATGCGGCGAATGAATCCGCCCAGGGAGTCATTTTGCGTAAGTTCCAATCGGCGTAATGTCCTGCGGAAATTGGCATCAAACGAGCTGATAATCTGATGCGACTGCCACCGTCGCGACCCGATTTTCACCACGGAACCATCTTCCTCGAGTTTTAACGCACGAATATCAGTTAGACCGCTGTCTCCGCTTTGTTCAAACCAGTGCGCCGGCAGACATATCGCGGATAAATCAGCTCGAAAAACCGTGATCGCCGCTAAAGCCAAATCCGGCACCGCCCCGATCAATCGTGCCGATTCCGCGGCATGGATGGCCTCACAGAGCCGCTTTGCATTGTCCGGAAAGGCGTTAATAGGCAGCGGTAAAACGCGATGAAAACCGCGCAGCAGAAACGGAAAAATCTCCGCGCGCGGCAACCATGGAATAACCAGCACCCCCGCTTTTCGCGGCGCGCTGACCACCGCCTGAGCGATGGCATCAAGGCTGATTTCGTTAGCCGCCACGATCACCGAGTTGAGCTTGCGCCGTGCCGCCAGTCGCGGTACTTCGCCGGGGTTTTCAACCAACACCACCAGACGCCGCCCGATGAAAGGCTCCGAGGCAGGTGCTTGACTATATAATTCGTTTCGGTTCATTGTCCGTAACCGTTCAAATGCCGGAGCATGTTTGAGAGCAACGCGGCCACCCGCCATATTCTCAAACCCGCTCCCATATCCGGTTTCTATCCTACGATAGTCTCAACGCAAATGCGAGCGCCGGGAGCAAGCAATTCCAAGTCTGGGTGCGTGACACTTTACGCGGGTAATGAAAATAAGGTTTCCGAGCACCGGATGATAATCCAATATTGTCCGGCAATTTCGCACCTGTGAAGCGTGTGCGTGATAGTTTTTCAGATACGGCGGCATTTTTTATGTGGCTTGGAGGGTACTGGAGTGTCGGTGGGAATGCGACGGCAGGTTCAGCGCATGCGGCAGCGTAGCGGGCGAGGGGATAAATAAAATCTCCCCGGAACCGCTTAGGCCAATTTTTTCAGCGCCTTTTTCCTGGCATACCGCTGGCGTGCCAGTTCCTTCTCCCGTTCCAGACGTGCCAATCCGGCCATCATGCCGGGGTCCATCGCCCCGCCCATAAAGGCCATCTGGTAAACCAACACATCATATTTACTGGGCGGCCGCCCATGCAGCAGGGTGTGCAGCAGCAGGGCGATGGTCATGACATAGAACACAAAATGCATACCCTCCCGGCTGTGCGTGACCATGTGGGCAAAATGGTTATGAACCTTCAGCCAGCGGAAAAACAACTCGATCTGCCAGCGTTGCTGGTACAGCAGGCCGATGATATGCGCTGGCAGTTCCAGTAAATCCGTGATCAGCCGAATGGCGCGGCCCGGGCGGGCAGGATCCACGATGACAATTTCCCTTACCAGCAGGTGCGGAGCCTTGTGACGCGGAGAACCTGGAAAATAGCCGGTGCGATCCGAGACGACGCCATGGGCGGCGTCTTCCGCGGTCAGGGGACGCTCCTGATGGGTGTTAAAAGCGATATTGGCCTTCAGCCGCGCAACATAGTGGGAGCCATGCTTATGCAATGCCTCCAGACAATTGAAGCTGAAGATGCCACGATCTATGACATAAATCATATCGGGTTCCAGTGCCTTGATAAAGGCGTCGGATTCTGAGCCCTTGGCCCCGTCAAGACTCACCCCCATGGGCACACCACGTCGCGTGGCCCAGTGCAGATTCAGCCGTATCTGGGCCATACGTTTACGCATCTGCCGATCGGCTTTCTTTTCCTGCCCGGAGGCGGGTCCCGGCGCGCCGGGATTGGATTCCGCCGCCGGATAGTGCATCTGCATCGCCCATGCCACCGTCACCGGCACGTCGAAATAAGAGCCGTCATCCCGGCGCGCCGGGACGCTTTCCAGCAGCGTGCCGAGGTCTTCGTCGCCACGCCACTTTCCGGCCGCCGGAATTTTCTGACGCAACGCCTGCACCACCGGCATAAGTATCTCCGGCTCCGCCACGGCCAGGAAATCACTATGCGTACTGCGGCAGACCCGCTCCAGCCCCACCACCTCCTGTACATGCTGGTTCTGGCTGGCCAACTCAAAGGTTCGCAGACTACGCATCATGGGATTGTAGAATCCCAGCAGGTGCAGCGACAGGACGTGGTGGGCTTCCAGTATCCGGTTGCCGTGCCCGGCCTGCCGCGAGAGTCGTTCCAGAATATCTTTCAGTACACGCAACTCTTTGCGACCAGTCAGATTGCCCAGGCGGGGATCATCCGTTGTTTTCAGCGGCACCGGCAGCACGTTGGGATCCGGAATCAGAGATGGCTGGTCAGTTTTGCTCATGGCGGATAGTAGAACATATCCAGCGCAAATGCGCAAATTAAGATTGTGTTAATTCTTCTCTGGTTTTGTGTTAGCATTTTCCGGACAGTATTGGATGATAATCCGGTGGTGGATATTAATGCCGCGAACCAACCACCGGGTTATCACCGCGGTGCTCTATGCTGCCGAAATCCGTTCTGTCGTGTTTGGTTTAATCGCGGATTATCGGCCATCGCCCGCGGAATCTGTCACGCACCCTTCTCCCACGCGTTGCGGTGGGGTGCCGCCTGTTTGTTGCTGATCCTCTTTTCTGGTCGGTTGCTGGATTCATATCCCCTGATACTGTATGACATACAGGATGTATGGCCTTGGAGATACAGCGATGCGCATAGGCAAAGTTCTAACAACCTTATTGATGATGAGCCTGATTCCCGCAGGTGTATGTTCCGCTGCGGTTTGGCAGCCGCACGTGAATGCCGCCAATTTACGGGATACCATTACGGTACAGATTATTCATCATGCGGAACCGGCCATTGTCTCGATTACCGCAAAAAAGGTGGTGACGCGGCAGGTCAACGTGTTCGGGAGCATATTCGGAGGCCCGGGAATCGGCCCGTATGTTCGCGTACCGGCGGATTTTCTGGGCAGCGGTTTTATCATTCAGAAAAATGGTTACGTGGTTACCAACAACCATGTGGTCGATCAGGCAAAACAGATTTCCGTGACATTATCCGATGGGAAAAAATATGCGGCCCATGTTGTTGGCAGCGATCCGCAGGCGGATTTGGCAATTTTGAAAATTAATTCGGCATCGGGCCACAGCTTTCCCACCCTGACGCTGGGGGATTCATCCACGTTGATGATCGGTGAACCGACAATTGCCGTGGGCAATCCATTTGGCTTCAGCCAGAGTGTCAGTTCTGGAATTGTCTCGGCGATTGGAAGGGAAATTCATGAGCCAAACAACCCCGTGCCGCTGAAAAACCTGATTCAAACCGATGCCGCCATTAATCCCGGTAATTCCGGTGGCCCTCTGCTGAATGCCTACGGGCAGGTGATCGGCATTAACACCGCCATTCGCGGCAATGCGCAAAACATTGGTTTTGCCATCGGTGTCAATCGGCTGTATCAGCTTATCAGCACGTTGATGAACCCGGAGACAACCAATGGCCTGCTGATCCCCGTTACACTTGCCGGGGAAAGAACATTTCATTCTCCATCCACCATTGATGAACATGTCGTGCTTGCCGGGACGCATGGCCCGGCAGTGGTATCTGTGGATGGCATTGCCACGCCCAATTTACTTGATGCTTATGCGGCGTTGCTGCAGGTGACATTGCGGCAGAAACATGTGGTGGTGGATTTTTCCAATGGCACAACCAGAAGCTACCCCGTAACTGTGGCTCCGCCTACGCCGGCGGAAATAAGGGAATTGCGCATCATTCGCGCTGTAAAACAGGTCATGGGCTGTACGGTCGAACAGGTCACGCCGACACTGGGGGAAAAGTTTAATCTTGGCGTGAAAAATGGATTGCTGATAACGCAAGTCAATGCGAATTCCATGGCGGCCAAGGCTGGGCTGAAACCCGGCGATGTGCTCGTGCAGTTAGGCCCTTATCGCATTAGAACCCTCAACGATCTTGGTGCCCTGTTGCCACGATTGCCCAATCAGGGTCAGGTGCGGGTAATGGTGGTTCGCCACCATCGGCTCGGTGTCGGCCAGTTGACCATGCCGTGATGTAATGGCCCGATTATGGAATGATGATTTGCCGGGGGTCGGAGGTCGCTGACCAGCGTAACATCCAGAGTTGCGGCAGCGGCACACGCTCCACATGGCCATCTTCAAATGAAACATTAATGGCCCGGCCATGCCGATCAATACATAGCCGCCCCAACCCGCCGGGGCCTTTGGGCGCACCCGTGGGATACCCGGTATCAAGCGTATAGGGCAACTGTGGGGGTTGATTGCTGCAGTCGGGCCAGGTATCCGCCCAGATCGAATCAGCAAATACGGGCGTCTGCGGGCCGGGCGTTTGGTCACTGTAACTGAAATAGGGTGCCAACCCCAGCAATTCATGAAATGTATACCAGTAAAGTGGGTTGGGATCCGCTGCCGAAGCTTGCATGGACGTGTCAAACAGCCACGCGTTGATGCCATAGCTGCCATAATGGCCAGTGATCGTCGGTTTATTCCACCACGCCGCCGGCCCCCAAGTGGTAAATGCGTCACCGTAGCCCGCTGATCCGGGTGCAATCGTCTGATTCGGCGTGCTGGGGCAAATCAGAGCGGCCTGCTCAATAGCCGGAATGTACGATGCCGTGTTCTGATTCTGCAATACCGGTGGCTGATTGGCAAAGTAGGGTCCGAGCATTTCCAGCCAGTACATGTTGGGCAGGTCCGGGTCATAGGGCATGCCGTGGGCGTGTTCTTCCGCAAAATACTCAATATATGCCGCGCCAAACTCATGCAGATTGGAGGCACATACCGTGGCATCCGCAGCCCGTCGAGCCATGGCTAATGCTGGCAGCAGCAAGGCAATGATTATGGCGATAATAGACACCACCACCAGCAGTTCAATAAGTGAAAAAGCTGAATGCCCGCCCGCAAAAGTTCGCCTTAAAACGCGATGTTTTTCGGACACACCGGATACTTCATGCATAAAACAGTCCAATTCCGTCAGTTACGATAATAAACCAGCAGAAGCGTATCTCAAAGCGATTCATGTTGGTTATGGGCTGTAAATACAGTGTTTTCGGGCATTGTTCTTGTATTTTTTGTCTGTTTATGCCGATAAGCAGCGTGTCGTTATCAGATGCAATCGCGACCTCTCATTGCATCGGAGAAAGAACGTATGGCCATTGCTGAATTAGAATCGCTGTTCCCGGTCGTTATGCCGCATATCCAGCGGTGGTTTGTCTGTGAAGAATCCACGATACTTAGAAGTGGCGTCCCGCTTACCGGATCGCAGGCGAGCGATGCGCGGCTGGCGGGCGTACAGAATTTTGGCAGGGTTCGGGTGTTACAGGTGGAAGAAATCAGAGTCCATGGTGTGGGGTTGATGCAGAAGCTGGCCCCCGGCCTGGAGCTTGTGCGGCCAGACAGTTCCGCGATGACCTTCGGTTATGGCATTTATATCCGCAGGCTCTATGCCAAAGATCGTGCTGTGATGCTGCACCATCTGGTGCATGTAGCGCAAATGGAAGAGCTCGGCGGCTCCGAAAATTATATCAAACGCTACGTCAACGATTGTCTGCATTTCGGATATGGCAAATCACCACTTGAAATACAGGCGAGGTTTATTACTGAGCAGGCGATGCAGGTAGTTTCACCGCGCGACGCCTGCAACCGCTATCGCACATACGCCGCTGTAGGTTTTACCGGTGACGGTGCCCAAGAGGGCTGGTCGTGGCGACCGTCGCGGCAGTCAGCCGGCTAGTGCTCTGGCACCGCAAGATTTTAGGGCGGCTGCCTCTCAAAGGGCACACCCACCATCGCCAAGGTTCCTCGTCAATGCTAACATTCTGCTGTGACAGAGCACTAGCGTGTTATACTCTCGCCTGTGAATTCGCTACCCGCACAACATCCGTCCATTACCCTGCCTGCTTGCCAGATGGTTATTAATAATGCGATTCGGAAAAATCGTCGCAACATCCTCATCAAGGCGGCGGTCGGAATATCCGGTGCACTCATTACGCCGATACTCGTCGGCGCGGTTGCCACGCTGATGATTCTGGATTTGGCGGCCCTGAATACGGATTGGTCCAAAGTCTGGCTCAATCGTGCGGTCCGAGAACAGCTCGGATTGCCGCCGGACCATGGAAAAAACCGGAAATAACAGGCCGCCGCTCAAGGCGCAGCAGGTCTTGAACCGAACAGATAGTTATGCAAAATGTTTGTGACACACTTGATTCACGCCATCGCTTTATCGACAATGCGAAAATGGCTGGTATGGAATTATTATCAATTGCCGAGTTACTCAAACGCCGGGAGCAATCGCGCGACAAGGAATTGCTCTGGATGCTAAGTATCGGAACAGTGCTGACTTTAATACTTCCGGTGCTGCTTGGATCGATGGCGTATTTTGCGTATCGGCAATTTTCCAGTGGTCCCGGTTCGTGGTTGGGCTGGTTGGCCTGCGTGATATTTTTCACAGCAATATTTGTCCCGCTGCTGCTGTTACGCGAGAAATCCAACATTGCCCCGGAGGCAGCCATCATTCGCACACGCGAGGACGAAGATAGCCGACGGGTCGTTTCGGTCATGGAAACCGAGATGGATTTACAAAGTTTTGGCCCCCTGGGTCTGCAACTCAATGATGACCAGGCGGATGTGGAGCATTGGTTGATTCGTCCCTTTTTCTTCGGGCCGCGAATGGTGGTGCGGGCGTTGCCGTTGCGCAAGCTCTTGCAGATTCTCGCTGCCAATACGGATCGACCGCGCGCCTCGGAAGTACTGGTTAAACTGGCCTCGCGGGATCGCGGCGTGGCTACCGGTGATCTTTTGAAGCCTGGAGAAGAGCCGGCGGCACTAACGCCTACCTTGGCATATTTGCGGCAATTGGACTGGGTGGATTGCAGTGCGGATGGCTCACGAATTTGGCTCAATTCCAGTCGCCGGGATCAGATTACTCAAATATTGAATCAATTTGCCCCCGTCACCGGTTCCAACAGACCGAAATAACTGCCTGCCAACAATGCCGGAAGCAACAAAATATCTTATGATGACCGGAATATGCAATGGATTCTGGACATTATATATTGGTTTGGATTGCTGCTGGCAGCCCCTTTTCTGCTAATAAAAAGCCGCCGGACGGGCAAATATCGCACAGACTGGTCGGGGCGGCTGGGGCGCGTTTCAGCCGATGTTCGTGTGATTTTACAGGCCACGCCCGGGCGGCCGCGCGTGCTGATCCATTGCGTATCGGTGGGAGAGTTGTTGTCTACACGCAAACTGGTGGCAGAATTACTGCACGGCCATAACGCGCTGCTGATTGTCATTTCCACCACTACAGATACCGGTATGGCGCAGGCGCTGGCTTTATATCCGCCTCGCCCGGGCGCGCGGGTGGTCGCCGTGCGGTATCCGCTGGATTTTTCGTTTGCGGTGCGGCGTTTTCTTAACGCCGTCAATCCATCACTGATCGCGCTGGTGGAACTGGAAACATGGCCTAATTTCCTGGCCATTGCGAATCGCCGGTCGATCCCGGTACAGATAATCAATGGGCGAATGACCGCGAGATCATTGCGGCGTTATCGGCTCATTAAGCCACTGATGCGAAAAATGCTGCGGAAAGTGGCGCATATCAGTGTTCAAACCTCGGAAATAGCCGATCGCTTTGCGGCGTTAGGGGCAATTCCGGAGCGCATGGAAGTAATTCCCACGATGAAATATGACAGTGCTGATTTCGCAGATCAGATAACAGGTGCTAATGCCATGGCGGCAAGTTTGGGCATTCTGCCGGAGCAGCGGCTATTTGTGGCGGGATCAACTGGACCCGGTGAACAAGACATTCTTTTAACAGTGTACGGCGAGCTAATTAAAACTTGGCCCCATTTTCGTCTGGCCATCGCGCCGCGCAAGCCGGAAATTATCGGTGATGTAACGGCTGCGATTCGGCAGGCAGGGTATGAACCGATATTGCGTACAATGAGGCTTGATGGCACCGGCAACGCCGTTGTACCGATCCAAGCCGGGCAGGTAATCGTATTAGATACCATGGGGGAGCTTAAAAAGCTCTATAGCCTCGCATTTGCCATTTTTTCAGGCCGGTCGCTGGTGAATCTTGGTGGCAGCGACATGATTGAGGCGGCGGCATTGGCAAAACCGTGTTGTTTTGGCCCCTACACGTATAATTTTTCGGATGCGGTGGCTTTATTAACGGCCAGCGGTGCGGGTGTAACAGTGAAAAACGCCCAGGAAATGGAGAATTTATTGCGTGAGTGGCTGTCGCATCCGGAGGAAGCGGCGGCAGTTGGACAACGCGCCCGAGCGTGTCTGGAATCGCAACGTGGAAGCAGCGGACTTTATGCGCAAGGAATGCTAAAAAATATTTCTTCGATTGCTGCAACTTCCAATGAAGTGTCTCGTTATACCTCCAAGGGATAAGTGTTGCCGGACTTATTTGTCTGGTGGCAGCGCGACATTGCGCGTGGCGAAGTTTATCGATAACCGTGTATACTGTGGAATTCCGGTTTGCGCCGGATCGCGGAATACGGCTATTTTGCCTGTTTTTATTGGCGTAGAATAATACCTGGAACGGGTTGTTGTCATGGTTGAATTGAAAAATAAAACATCGCTGCTGGAAATTCGCGGCATGGTAAAGCGATATACGCTTGGTGAAACGGAAGTCCTGGCCCTCAATAAGGTTGACCTGACCATTGAGGAAGGCGACATGGTGGCAATCACCGGGCCGTCGGGCAGCGGTAAATCAACCTTGATGAATATTTTGGGTTGTCTCGATGACTTCGATGCCGGCACATATATTATTTCCGGTGAGGACGTTTCCAAGCTTACCGGTGATAAGCTCGCGGATATCCGCAATCGGCTGATCGGCTTTGTATTTCAGAATTTTAACTTACTGCCTCGGTTATCAGCTCTGGAAAATGTTGAACTGCCCCTATTGTATTCCGCACATAAAGATGCCAAGGCGGCGGCCCGAAAGGCACTGGAAGCCGTGGGACTGGCGGATCGTATGCATCATGAACCGACACAGCTTTCCGGCGGACAACGGCAGCGCGTGGCCATTGCACGGGCCATTGTGACCAATCCGGCAATTATTCTCGCCGACGAGCCAACGGGAAACTTGGATTCCCGCGTAGGCAAGGAAATTCTGGAAGTGTTTCACAAAATTAATGATCAGGGCCGAACGATTGTCATTGTCACTCACGATTCCAATGTGGCCCGGCATTGTCGGCGCGAGGTGCAGATTCGTGATGGTCAAATTGTCGATATTGTGGAGCATAATCGCTCAGCACGCGAGTTAGTAGCCAAGGCGGGTTAAGGTGCCCCGCAGACTCGGCACCGTTGTAAAAAAAACGCAGATAAACCAAAAAAGGAGCCGCAAAGACGCGGAACAGGAACGAATGAAAAAAGGTTTGATTATTACCGGCATTGTCGCGGCTGCGGTTATCGGCGGCGCGGTGGCCTACCACCACTATCAGGCGGCGGGTGCCGTCGTGGCACCCAAAGAGCATACCGCAGTGGTTAAAAAAGGCACATTGACGGTGCATGTCTACGCCACCGGTAATGTGTTGGCGAATCGAACGGTGGATATTAAATGCCAGGCGGGCGGCGAAATTGTCAGCCTGCCGTTGGGCACCGGCAATCCTAAAGATCAAATTCAAATTGGTGACGAAGTAAAAAAAGGGCAGGTTATTTTGACCGTGGATCCGACGCTTGAACTTCAAGCGGTCTCAATTGCGCAGCAGGATTTGGATCAGGCGAAATTGACGCTGGATACGGCCAAATTAAATTATGAAATCGCCAAGCAGAACCTCATTACCTCGCGACAGACCGATGAGGCGAATTTATTGTCCGCGCAGGCGCAAGTTAAAAATGATCAACTCAATGTGCAACGCGATGCAACCTTATTAAAAGAAAATTTAGCTGCCCAACAGACCTACGATACGGACTACACCACGCTGGTAAGAGATCAGCAGGCCGCCCGACTTGCCGAGGTTCAAATATCACAACTTAAGCAACAGGCGCTGCAGGTTAAACTGCAGAAACTCAATGTTGATCTCGATCAGGTAGCGGTTCAGAAAGCGCAGGCCAGCTTGGATCAGGCGAATACGAATTTGGGCTACTGCAAGGTCAAAGCGCCATTTACCGGCTACGTCGCGAATGTGGACGTGCAACAGGGACAGGTCATTGCCTCGGCTACCAATAATGTTGGCGGTGGAACGACCGTCATGACACTCGTGGATACATCACATATCTACATCAATACCACAGTTAACGAAAGTGATATCAATCACGTAAAAATCGGTGACAAAGTACAGATTACCGCAGCGGGAGCACCGGGCGTGGTGTTTCCTGGTCGAGTGGCCCTTATTGCGCCGGAATCCATTCAAGATCAAAATACCAGCAGCAGCAGCGGTTCGACGAGCAACATTGTTACCTTTCAGGCAAAAATTGAGGTACTCGGTGCGCAGAAGCAGTTGCTTAAGCCGGGCATGACCGCCAATGTTGATATTTTTGCCGATAAATTGCCCAATGTGGTATACATTCCATTGCAGGCGGTCGTCATTCAGAATAATGAAGATACCGTCACGATTGTGATGCCCGATGGCAAGCAGATATCGAAGCCCGTTACGCTTGGTCAGCGTAACGATTTGGATTGGCAAGTGCTGCACGGACTGAAACCCGGACAGAAAGTGCTGATCCATCTGGGCGTATCGTCAAGTATGTGGACGCCGCATCATTAATGATTTTTGAAAGGTTAACCATGCTTTTCTGGACAACAATTAAAATTGCCTTACGCAGCATGCTGGCCAATAAGCTGCGTGCCATATTAACCATGCTGGGCATGATCATCGGCGTAGCGGCGGTTATAGCGATGCTGGCGTTGGGCAACGGAGCCAAATCACGCATTCTCGGCTGGGTGTCCCGTATGGGAAAAAACACCATTACCATCTTTCCGCACAACCCGAAAATTCCGCCGGTGCTCAATGGCGCAGCCGAGCCGCTGACCATCGGAGATGCGAAAGCAATGCTGAAAATACCCGGCGTCAAATATGTTTCACCGGTGGTCACTTCAGGAGACCCGGTCAAATGGGGCACCAACGAAACGTATTGCAATATCATCGGCTGTGCTTCGACGTATATTATCATACATGATTTCCAGGTGCAGAGCGGCCACATGTTCAACGATTTTGATACCCGTGATCGGGCATCTGTGGCGGTCATCGGCCCGGAAACCGCGACTCGCCTCTTCGGATCACAGGACCCGCTGGGCCATACGATTACCATCAGTACCGAGCGTTTCACGGTTATTGGAGTTCTGGTAGCCAAAGGCCGTCACGGCTGGTTTGACCCGGACAATCAGGTTCTGCTGCCCTACACGACGGCGATGACCAAACTCATGGGGCGGGCGGTGGCTTTAAATCATATTGACATGCAAGTGGATCATGCCGTAGATCTTACGCCCGTGCAGAATAAGGCGGAAGAAATTCTTCGTATCCGCCATTCCCTAATCAAAGGTGATGAAGATGACTTCTGGATTTCCAATCAGTTGCAGGTTATCCAAATGGCGAACAACATCGGCGGGGCATTTACCATGTTCCTGGGCTCTGTAGCGGGGATATCGCTTTTGGTTGGTGGTATCGGAATTATGAATATCATGCTGGTAACAGTCACGGAACGCACGCGGGAAATCGGCATCCGCAAGGCCATTGGAGCAAGGCGGCGCGACATTCTGCGGCAATTTCTGATTGAATCAGTGCTGGTAAGTTTAATGGGCGGATTGATTGGTGTGGCTGTGGGCGTGGTGGCGGCGCATTATGTCAAGTTCCGGAATTTTTCCGGGCAGGTTGAACCGCACATGGTTATTCTGGCACTGTCTATTTCAGCGGCCATTGGTATTTTCTTCGGCTATTATCCCGCCCGCCGTGCCGCCGGGCTTAATCCCATTGAGGCTCTCCGATATGAATAAACCGTTTTCTCCGGTCAGGAAAAATCATGTTACGTTTAACGATCTGCTGGTAAAGCAGTCTTTGTGTGCCGTGGCTGCGTTGGGGGCCATGGTTGGCTTATGCGGGTGCGCCAGTATTGATTCAGGCGGCTTTGAAAACTACCAAAACTCCGCCATCGCCCATCAGCAGGCCGTCGAATCCGGAGCCACCACGCAAACCTCCGTAAAGGAGTTGTCCTCCGCTTTGCCGCCCAATGCCACTAAGCCCTGCACGCCGCCGACGGCGTATTTTGCCAGCAGTGGAAAAGTGATCAACCTGTCGCTTTCCGATGCGCTGGTAATCGGCTTAAAAAATAATCCAACTCTGCTGGTGCAAAGGTTTAACCCCGCGCTTTCACAGGAGCAAATTGAGGCCCAGCGCGGCGCGTTTGATCCAACCGTAACCGCCGGCGTGCAGGCATCTAAAAATCGCGTGCCCACCAGCGGCGGCTATGTCACGGCCAGCGGTGGCTATATTCCCGGCAGCCAGCATTTTGGCACCACTGATTCCGGAAACGCCAATGTCGGCCTGAGTGAAAAACTGCCAACGGGGACCTCTATTTCCGCGACCATGAATTCCGGCCTCAACGACAGTGAGACCGGCGGAGGTCAATCCACAACGGTCAATGGCTCGATAACTGTAACACAGGCCCTGCTGCAGGGCGGCAACCTGCAGGCCAATCTTGCCGGAATTGAAAGCGCCCGTATCGGCAAAAAAATATCCGACTACCAGCTGCGCGGCGAAGCTCTGACCATCACAGATGATATTATCCAGGCTTACTGGGCGTATGTGCTGGCCCAGCAGAACGTGCAGATTTTAAAAACCGCGTTGAATGTGGCACAGCAACAGGAAGATCAAACGAAAGAACTTATTCACGTGGGCCGTACTTCCCCATCCGAATTTGCGCCGGCGGTGGCGCAAACCGCCGTGACACGCGAACAGCTTGTCAGTGCCGTTGGCACAATGAAAATAGCCAGGCTTAATTTATTAAGTCTCGTGGCACCGGAGGATCGTCCCTTCTGGCAGGATCATCTCAAACTCACGACTCCTCCATATTATCCCGGTGGACCAACCGCTCCACTGAAGGAGCATACGGAACTGGCGTTGAAAATGAGTCCGGTGTTGAACCAGACCCGCCTGCAAATTGAACAGGGTGATCTATCGGTCATTCAAACCCGCAACGGGCTGCTGCCCGTGCTTAACATGTTTATTACCATGGGTAAAACCGGCTATGCCGAATCTTTTGGTCCGGCGAGTGAAAATCTTAACGGGTCGGCCTATCAGCTTGTCGGGGGCTTGTCGTTCAATTATCCGATTTTTAATCGCACTCCCACCGCGAATTATCAAAGCGCGGTTCTAAGTCGCGATCAGGAAGAGGCCGCGCTGGCCAATACTGTGCGCAGTGTGGAATTAAGTGTTCGCACCGCATATATTCAGGCCGAAACAGACAAGCAACAGATTACCGCTACCGCCGCCACCACTGAAGCGCAAGCGGAAACCTTACGCGCTACCCAGGGGGAATTTAAAGTTGGCGAAAGCACGGCCATTCAGGTTTCGCTGGCGCAATCAAACCTGCTTTCCGCGCGCCTGGCGCAGGCGCAGGCCAATGTGGCATATCTTGACGCGTTGAGCACCTTGTATCTGCAGGAAGGTTCCCTTCTGGAACGCTGCCACATGAAGGCCCCGGGCGCGGTGGCGGTCAAACCCATCGGTCCATCCTGGTTGCGGCGCTGGCCCGACGGCGTGTTTCATTGAATCGTGCCGGTCATGCATGAACCGTGTGAACGGGAAGCGACGAATACCGGTGTTGCCGTCTATGCTGATTTGACGGGACTCGATGCGCCGTTTACCGGGATTTTAAGAAAATTAGCCAGCAGCGTATAACCTTCCGGTGTAAGAAAACTTTCCGGATGGAATTGCACGCCGTACATGGGCCAGCGTTTGTGCTGCACGCCCATGATCTCTTTTTCTTCTGTCCAGGCGGTTACGATAAAATCTTCTGACAACGTGCCGGCACGGATGACCAGACTGTGATACCGTGCGGCATCAAAGGGGTTGGAAAGTCCCGCAAACACGCCCTGGTTATGATGGTAGATCGGTGAAGTCTTACCGTGCATAAGTCGATAATTGCGCTCGACAATTGCCCCAAAAGCATGGCCAATGCACTGATGGCCCAGACAAACGCCCAGAATGGGCAGACGCGGGCCAAAATGCCGCAGGACATCATTGCTGATGCCGGCCTCGCGCGGTGTACAGGGGCCGGGAGAAATGATGATTTTTTCCGGCCGCCACTTTTCAAGTTGTTCAATGGAAATTTTATCGTTACGAATAACTTCAATTAGCCGGGTGGAATCAATTTCTCCCAACCGCTGCACGAGGTTGTAGGTAAATGAATCGTAATTATCAATCAGCACAATCATGCGGAGGATTATATCGCCAGTAATCACAAAGTGGAAAATCGAAGCATTACCGCTCCAGATTCAGATAGTGAATCTGTTCGCGCGTAAGTTTAATTTTCAAGGCATCAATGCTTTCACGGGTTTCGTCAATGCTCACCGGGCCAATCATCGGAAAGGTCGCAAATGGCTGGCATAGCACGTACGCCAATGCGATGACAATGGGAGTTACACCGAGTTTACGGGCTAATTCTCTCGCTTTTTCCTGGCGGCGGAAATTATCCGGTGAATACCAGCACCGCGCCAGTTCCGCATCGGAGGTTTTATCCGGTGCCGCACGATCAGTAAAAAAGCCGCGGGCCTGACTGCTCCATGGCATAAGAATCATCTCATTGCTCTCCAGCCAGGAGCGCCATTCGATATCGGATGACGATACGCAGCCCGGCCAGGGAGGATGAATCATCCGTGCGAGGCTGAAATTATTGCTGATGGCACAAAAACCGGTTAATCCACGCGATCGGGCGCTGAAATTAAACGCTTCAATGCGCGGTATGCTCCAGTTGGACGCGCCAAATGCCCGGATTCGCCCGGCACGCTTATGCTCATTAAGTACATCGACAAATTGGTCTACGGGCACGGCGGGATCATCCCGGTGCATCATGTAGATGTCAACATAATGCGTTTTCATGCGTTCCAAACTCTCCATGAGCTGCCGTGTCAGGGCGGTTGGATTGCAGTCCGGTGTATGGGCCCCTTTGCCGATGATTACGACCTGTTCGCGAATCTTGCGGTTGGCTACCCACCTCCCCAATGCCTTTTCGCAAACCCCCATGGAGTAAATATGGGCCGTATCAAACGTATTACCTCCGCGCTGAAAATAATCATCCAGCATGGCCTGGGCCATCGGAAAATCATTGATACTGATTTTATCGACGCCAAAAATCAATCGCGATACTGGCTTTTCCACCCCCGGCACCCGGCCATATTCCATTGCATTGGGTTCATGGACGCTTAACGCGCCGCCATGCAGTGGCGTAAGGCGATTTTCCGGCTTCTCGTCGTCATAGACAACGCCCACCATGCGCCGCCAGCGATCCAGCGTTTTCATATTGCCCAGCGTATCCGCCCAGCGCATCGCGGGCCACGCCGGCTCCCGTTGCTGCTTTTCTATCGCGGCGGCAACCGCATCCGCTTCGAGCGTGTAAACGCCGGATGGAGCGTCCACGCTGATTTCTTCCGGCTCTTTGCCATGCCGACGGATGATTATTTTGTTCCCTTTTGGCTGCGGTATCCAGAGCCAGGGAATATAAATGCTTCCGCCGGTGCCATAAATGTGAATGTCATTATTCAGTGTGCATTGGATGGCCGTGCTGATACTGGCGATAATACGATTGGGAAATGTAAGTATCAGTGAAGCCATTTCATCGACCCGGCTTTTTTCACCGACAACGCCCGATGCCGCGACATGCAGGGGATCAAGAAATTCCTTTCCCGCCGCAATACCGGCGATCAGGCGGGCCAGGGAAACCGGATAACATCCAACATCCAATATGCCGCCACCACCAAGGCTATTATTGAGCAAGCGATGGTCATAGTTCAAGGCACACTGAAAGCCGAAATTGGCATGAATCATGCGCACATCATGAATCGCGCCTTCCCGCAGAAGTTGAATCAGCCGGTCCACTACCGGATGACAGCGATACATGAAGGCTTCCATGAGAAATACGCGATTGGCACGCGCCGCTTCGACTATGGTCATGGCGTCGGCATAATTTAATGCCAGGGGCTTTTCACACAATATGTGCTTGCCGGCCATGGCGGCACGGATGCTCCACTGCGCATGAAATGGATGAGGTGTTGATATATAAACAGCTTGAACCGTTGGATCCGCCAACAGTGCGTCATAACTGCCGTGTCGGCTGATCGGCAATTCCGCCAGGAAATCTTTGCCGAAGCGTTCTGCGGATTCCGGCGTGCGGCTGCCAACGGCGACAAGTTTTCCCGTCTTTGAGGCCAATAAGTCTTTGGCAAATTTGGCCGCAATTGTCCCTGTGCCAAGAATACCCCAGTGCAAAGCATCCGCCATGACATCTCCGGTTTCGTGTGAAGTCCGCGACCATGCCGGTGCCAGTGAACAGCACGCGCCGCATGATTACTATAAGCCTGATTTGCGCCGTGTGACAAATGGCGGCCCTGCCAAGGGTACCCGTTACACCATTGCCACTTCGGCGGCCTTGCCGGTTTTCACGCCCGCCAGGCGGGAAAGCTCATCGGCCTTATCCGTGGCCTCCCAGGTAAATTGAGGCAGTTCACGGCCAAAGTGTCCATGGCGGGCCGTTTCACGGTAAATGGGCCGCAGCAGATTCAGATGTTTGATGATGCTTTGAGGTTTAAGCGGAAATACCTTGCGCACCAGATCGCTGATAATCTGCTCATCGATGATCGATGTGCCTTCAGTATCGACCAGTACGCTGACCGGTTCAGCCACGCCAATAGCATAACCAAGCTGTACTTCACAGGCGGTGGCCAAGCCCGCGGCGACAACATTTTTAGCAATATAACGCGCCATGTAACTCGCTGAGCGATCCACCTTGGACGGATCCTTGCCGGAGAACGCGCCGCCGCCGTGGCAGCCGCGGCCACCATAAGTATCGACAATAATCTTTCGGCCCGTCAGGCCGGAATCGCCATGGGGTCCGCCAATGAGGAATTTACCCGTGGGGTTAATATGGAAAATCATCTGACTGTTCCACAATTGCGGGCATTCGGCCATGATGACCGGTTTGATGATTTTTTCAATAATTTCATGGCGTGCGGCATCAGAAAAGCTGTCGGTTTTGGCATCCACCGCTTCTTCGGTATGCTGCGTGGAAAGCACCGCGGTATGAATACGATGCGGCTTGTTATCATGGTATTCAACCGTGACCTGGCTCTTGGCGTCGGGGCGCAGCCACTTGATTGTTCCATCGCGCCGCAGTTTGGCGTGTTGCTCCACGAGACGGTGGCTTAGATAAATTGGCAGCGGCATTAATGATTTGGTTTCATTGCAGGCAAAACCAAACATAATGCCCTGATCACCAGCCCCTTGTTCTTTGGCGTCCGACGCGGTTACGCCGCGGGAAATATCAGCGGATTGGCCATGCAAGGCCCGCAACACAGCGCAGCTGCGATAATCAAAACCGGTGCGGGGATCGTCGTAACCAATTTGCCGGATTGCTTCACGGACCGTATCTTCCGCCCGGTTAAGCGCTTCAATGCCGGCCTGATTATGCACCGTTACTTCGCCCGCCAAGACCACCAAGCCTGTGGTGACCAGTGTTTCACACGCCACGCGAGCCAGAGGATCAGCGGTCAGCAAAGAATCCAGAATCGCATCAGAAACTTGATCTGCCACCTTGTCCGGGTGGCCCATGCTGACGGATTCACTGGTAAACAGGTGCTTTTTAGTCATCTTACGATACCTCTCTATGTACAATCTCATTTTTGTCCGCATCGGGCAAAGCGCTACAGAATACACCAATACGTCGATCAAGCCAAATTACTTGCGGCGGATAAATCTGGTAAACTGTTGTCATGAAGTCAGAACTGTCCATCCATCCTCCGGTTTTAAAGCCCCGCACCGCAAGCACGGGGCATTGGAAGCCACTGACCGTGAACCGGCCTCATCAGGCCATGGGTGAAGCCGCCCAAGTTGAAGCAATGGCGGGCAAACTCACGCCGGAGTCTCTTCTGCGCGGTAATGAACTGGTTATTTTGATGGTTCGCCCGTCTTTGTGGTATATTGTCGCAACAAGTTTTCGCTTTTGTGGGATTGTGATTTTATTGGCCATATTAACCATTCGTACCGGCGTTTTCGGCGATCTTCTGTTACCCAAAACGGCCTTGATTATTTCCGCAGCACTTGTTGGGGTAAGGGTTATTTACGCGTTAATGGAATGGACCAGCCATCTTTATCTTTTGACTACCTGCCGAATTGTGACGATAAAAGGTGCCCGGCATCCCACTATTTTTGAAGCTGGACTAGCGCACATTTCCGAAGCCCGGCTCATTGAGCCAGCCACGCAAAACATGCTCGGATTAGGCTCCATTGGTTTTGCCGTCGGCAAGAATATCGACCCCAGCAGCCTGTGGGAATGGATTCCCAACGCGCAACGCATTCATCAACAGATTCAAACAGCCATCAGCAAACGCAAAGGTACGTAAGAGCCTGCCAGAAAAGCGGCAGTTTCAACGATTATCAGCGTTTTTCAATGCGTTATCAGACGCATTGGATTGAAACGTTCGATTACTGAGCAGAGCCGGTGTACGGCAGCAGTGCCAGAAACCTAGCCCGCTTGATGGCATCCGTGATCATGCGCTGTTCAAACGCGGCGGCACCAATACGCGTACGGGGCTGAATTTTGCCGTTGAGTGTAAGCATTTTCTTCAGCGTTTCAGTATCTTTGTAATCGACGTAGACTTTGCCGGTGCTGGCAACTTTGCCAATCCGGATTTTCGGACGGCTGAAGCTTTGAAAACGTGGTTTGCGAGTGGTTGTGGCCATGAATAAATCCTCAACTTGCGGGCACGCGAACCGGCTGAATTAACATCCGCAATGACCGCCATTGCCAATGTGCCTGTTCGATGGTTAGCTGATACAAGTCAGCTACGTGATCCCACATAACGGCCAGATTTGGGAGAAATTTAACATTTTCGCCCAAGTCACGGCCCAGGTACCTTGCTTATTTCTTATAATGGTCCGCGTTAATGGCGATAAATTTCTTCCATTCTTCCGGGACATCGTCCTCGGGAAAAATAGCCTTGACCGGACATTCATCAACGCACAATCCGCAGTCAATGCACGTATCCGGGTCAATATACAACTGCGTAGCGGGCGTAAATTCGGACTCATCTTTGCGCGGGTGGATACAATCCACCGGGCATACCGCTACACATGAAGAATCTTTTGTGCCAATGCACGGCTCAGTAATTACATGTGGCATCGTCGCCAACTCCTCAAATCCAAATCCCGATCTCCCGCCGGTCTTAACGGCCCGGTATCATCGGAATCAAGCATTATAGGAAAAAACTTTATTCCTGCCAATAGCGCGTAAATAGCGTGTCAAGCCAAAGTTAAAATGTCCGCTATTTAGCCCAAGTTAAAATGTCCGGTCCGGGACACCGTGCCGTGGGACGGGGCGGCCTCGCAGGCCCGCAGATTATCTCGACACTCCGAAATATCGCTGT
>Ga0209012_1000698_pt1 | contig 42788 bp, 38 predicted proteins | sample RS3BMetagenome_FD_184735 | JGI IMG/M metagenome (GOLD analysis project Ga0209012, IMG submission 184735) | Ferric oxide microbial mat and aquatic microbial communities from Rainbow Spring, Yellowstone National Park, USA - RS3B (SPAdes) (version 3) ...
TTAGAAGGGCTGCAGCCCCTGTGCTGCCAGGCATGTTTGCGAGCTCATAGGCTATAGTCTCATCTACCTCCTTAACTTTGAATAGCTCAACAAGATATTCCATTATTGTAGAATAATTTCTCATTGCTTCATCTACAGGGTCTATATGAACAGCGTAGAGGTTTTCAGATATCTTGGTTTCCTTCGCACCTATGGGAACGCCAAATACATCTGAAAGGGTATGAGCCGGGTCTGACGACATCAGAAGGGTCTTCATTCCCATTTGAGAGCATCTTAGCGCTGTAGCTGATGAGATGACGGATTTTCCTACCCCGCCTTTGCCCGTGTAGGCTATTATTCTCAACCGACTCGCATCGCTTTGATTGCTATTCCTTTTAAAACATGCTGAGAATTCAGAAAATGGCTAAGGTGTTATCATCTTTCTGCGTATAAGGAATCTGTAAAGCATTACCATAGCTGTGGATGTGTAAGATAAGAGTGCAATAGTAAGCAAATAATTCCTGACAGGATGCAATAAATTCAAGCTACCTTGCAATTTAAAGAGTATTGATACCCCTCCTGCTGAACCTGCCGCAAAGAGAGGAAAGCTGGAAAGACCTATGACAAGGGCCATGTTCCTCAACATAAAAAGTGTCCCGCTTGCCAGGGACCTTGACCTTTCCCCTCCCTCGTTAACTGCAATTACAGTCGATGCAGTCCAGAACAGAGTTCCACCCACTCCAGAAAGAAAGAGAATGGAAAAGATGAGGAAGACGGAAGGGTTCACTATAGCATAAGATAGAGCAAAGACGCATGAGCCCTGCGTTAATAAGCCTATTAGCATCAATGCAACACCTTTTTGAGTTCTATCAAAGATGTAGCCTCCCAAGGGACTTGTGACTAGAGAGGCTATAGGGTTGGCTGCGAGTACTAGACCAGCAGTAAAAGGGGATAATTTTACGTCAGTCTGAAGGTATACACTCATTGCGTAGCTTACTGCAAAGAAGGATAATGCTTGCAGGGATGTAGCTGCCAGAAGAAGGGAATAGCTTCTGTTCTTAAGCAGAGACGATGGAACAAGGGGTGCCCTTTTCTGAGTCAGTGCAAAAATTGGAGATAGTAGGAATGCTGCTGCGAGCCAGTAATAGTTGAGAAACGATATGCCTGCAGTGAGAGGGACTATGAAGACCAGAAAACCTATTACATTGCTCAGATTTATTTTTGCTAATGTATCACCAGAGTCTGCAGGAATGTTTCTTAACCCCATAATAATCGCAAAAAGACCTATTGGTATGTTGATCAGGAAAATGTATCTCCAGTCAAAAGTCACCAGAAGCCCTCCCAGCACTGGACCCACAAGTGCACCGATAGACCAGGCGATTGAATTTATCCCTATGGCCTTTCCATGCTCGCTATTTGGGAAAGCGCTCAGCAGTATAGGGATTCCTACTGTACCCATGATGCCTCCTCCTATCCCCTCAACAGCTCTGAATATTACTGCAGTCAGCACATTGGGTGAAAAAGCTATTATCAAGGAAGATAGAGTAAATGTTGCAAAGCCGATCAGATACAGCCTTTTCTTTCCAAACCTTGTAGCAAGACCTCCGCTCGGGACCATTGTTGAGGTTGTTGCAATTAGGTATGCTACTATAACTAGCGTAAGGTAGCCTAGGCCGGTATGAAAGTATGAAGCCATAGCAGGAACCGCAAGGTAAACTATTGTAGAATCGAGCGATGTCATAAGCGCTCCAAGCGTCGTGACAGAAAGAACTGTATACTTGGATGGCACTTCCCCAACCCCCTTTCATATAATATTTAACGAATTCTGAATTAACGAATAGCATTATTATCAAATATACTGGTTAATACAGCAGCTTAAATAAATGCCATAGTTACATTACAAGCGTTGGGACGCGATATAGAGTCAGAAGTTTCAAACATGAATTGGAAGGAATTTGAGGTTTTGGCAGAAAAGGCTTTCTTGGCATATGGCTGGGAGACTGTAAGAAACTATCGTTTCAAAAGACCAACAATGGAAATAGACTTGATAGCAATAAAAGATGATAATGCTTTTTGCGTGGATTGCAAGCACTGGAAAAGAACAGTTGGAGAAGCAGCAATGCTAAGGCTTGCAAATCAGCAGATTAAGAGGACAGAAAGGGTTCTGAACGAAATGTATACTCTGAGTAGAGCAATGCCTATGATTCTCACCAGGTATGACGAACAGCTTTTTATTCTTCCAAACGGAGTGCCAGTCGTTCCGATTACAAGATTACCAGGTTTCATGAGGGAATGGGAAGGATATATAGGGAAAATCTTTGCATATATACGGTATATCTCTACGGATGCTGGTCGCTGACTATTAATCTCATATTCTTGTGGACCAGAGTTAATGCTAGCATTATTACGGATATAGATGTCATAACCAGCCATGAATCCCTGGGACCCAACATTGGACCCTGTAAAGTTGATCCTAGCCATGATGCTATTGAACGACCAGCAGTAGCTGTGGCTGAATAGTAGCCTTGGTAAGAGCCTTTTCTTGTCGAAGGAGCAACTCTAGTTATCCATATCTGAGAGGGAACAACGAAAAGAATCTCAGCAAGGGTGATTATTCCCATGGCTAGAAATAAGTGAATGTAGTTAACGGCGTAAAAGAGTAGAAGAAAAGACGATGCGGCAAAAATGGATGATAGAATTATTAGGTCATGTGAGCCATATCTTCTTAACAGCCTCATCACTGACAACTGAAGTATTACAATCAGGAATCCACTGAATGAGAAAAGATAGCCGACTTCAATATTGCTTACTCTCAGATAATCCCCCGCATACAGAGCAAACGGCTGTATGTCTTGGCCTATAACTATGTAGCCTATAAGACATAATAGAATGAAGAAGATTACATTTTTATCAGGTATCAGGCTCTGCTTCTGCTTTGCCAAATGATATGTCGCCTCAGAAAGCTGATACGTCATTAACAAAGTTATTAGACTCATTATGGCACTGAATACAAACAGGAAAGCATAACCTGTTATTGATACAAGGATACCTCCTATTGCAGGGCCTATGGCGAAGCCCAGATTAGAAGCCATTGCAAGTAGTGAAAAGTTTGTTATAGAATCAGTATTCTCTTCTGCAAGTAGTGCAGCTTGTGCCGGCATGGGGAATCCTCTAAGGAGGGAAAAGAGTGGATACGTGAATATTATAACCAGAGCTGACACGTTGAATTGCAAAAGCAAGGCCATGTAAATTGAAGAGCCAAATCCAAAGAAGTATCCTAATGCCAGTGTCTTCTTTGGCCCCCAGATGTCTGCTACGTAGCCAGCTATGACCTGTGATGCTAATGATGCTATTCCTTGAAGCAGATACATAATACCTACTAGGAATAAAGGTGTCTCCCTTTGTACTGCCAAGTAAAGCGCAAGAAACGGTATAGTAGATGAAAAGCCTATTGAAGTAACCATTCTTCCAAGGGTTATGTATCGTGTATTGCTTGTCAATTCTTTGAACATTGAAGATTTCTCTCATCGCCTGCCAAGAGCAACATCAGTTAAAGTATTCTGATAATTCGGAAACAACAACGGCTAAATAAATGACTCAACGAGTCCTTGGAGTTGAGGATAGCTAGAGCGGAAGAGCTGAAGAGTCTCATTCGCCAACTACCTGACTATCCGGTTAAGGGTGTAATCTTCTTAGATATAACGCCAGTGTTCAAAGATGCTGAAGCGATGAAGTTTGTGATAGATGAGCAGTCGAAGCTGTTCAGGAAAGGCGAAATTGACCTGGTGGCAGGGGTTGAGGCAAGAGGGTTCATTGTAGGAGCCCCTTTAGCTTACAAATTGGGAGTTGGCTTTGTTCCGATAAGGAAACCTGGAAAGCTGCCCTGGAAAAAGAAAAAAGTAACTTATCAGCTTGAATATGGTGAAGAGGCTGTGGAGATACATATAGATGCAGTGTCAAACGGTCAGAATGTGCTTTTAGTTGATGACTTGCTTGCAACTGGAGGCACTGCAAAGGCAGCAGCTTCGCTGATAGAGGAGCTAGGTGGCAAAGTTAAGGGGATATCGTTCATAGTCGAGCTTGAGCATCTTAAGGGAAGAGAGAAGCTTTCTAGTTATAATGTCTACAGTCTCATTAAGTACAGAAAGGGAGACGGGGTATTAGTATAACTCACATCCTTCCACCCCTAAAGGGTGTGGGCTTTCTGCGCTTTTTGGTAATCGGTTTAAAGGGTCAACTATAGCTTGCTTATTATTCCTTTAAAATGATTATGTTCTCTCCCTTCTTAAGCAGCTCAGCAGGAGCACCCTTTTGGTATGAAGATACTTCCATAAAACCCGTACTTCCTAAAACAATTCCCAGTTCCTTAATATCTTGATATGATGTTGAACTTCTAACCACCCATTCCGAATTTCCCACCCTGATGTAAAAAGTCTTCTTTCCTCCAGCCCACTTCCTGAATTCTTCGCCTGGTACGTTCAGGATTGAATTGTTGAAGTGGTCGACATGAAGAATAGCTGCCTCTATTCTATCTTTTAAGTATCTTGGCTTTGGAAAAGTGAACACTTCAATTTGAGACAGCTTTGGCCCTATGTCTGAAAAATTGCAGCCTCGCGATAGATGAGCAGCAGCTGGGGCGAAAACATCTCTTCCGTCAAAAGTGCTTCCTTTTTTGAGTATTATCTTTTCTGAACTAACTTGCCTTATTTCATCTATACCACAGTAGCTTGCAGCTTCATACAGTAGACCATTATCAGGGCCTATCAGAATGCATTTCCTCGTCTTCACTGCAATGGCCTTCCTGCTTGTGGCTACTCCAGGGTCGACAACACCTATCAGAATGCTACCTGCAGGAACGTATTTTGTAGCTTGAGTAAGAATAAAGGAGCCCCCCCAGATGTCAAATTTCCTTATTTGATGCGTAATATCGTAGATGCTGGCATCGGGGTTTATTCCCTTGATCACAGACTTCATCTGAAATACGTATTGGTCTTCCTCGCCAAAATCTGTCAATATGCCTATCATCGTTCTTAAGCACCGATGATATTCTATCCGCTAGTTAGAATGAACTCTTTCAACTTTCCATCTTCAAGGTCTACAAGCGCTCCCTTTAACGTACCTTCTCCGTAATCGCTTCCTGGATTCAGGCATAGTGTCCTACCCAACCAAACGAAGCCTCTTGACTCGTGAATATGTCCATGGAGCCCTAGAAGAGGTTGATATTTTTCTATGCTCGATTTTACAGCTCTGCTACCCGCGTTTATTACCTTCACCATTCCTAATCCTGCCTTTTCATACTCGAGCTGAGAATTTACGGCTGGGGCCTTGTCAAGTTCAGTGCCGAAGGGAGGGACATGTAAATTGAAGATGCTTGTTTCAGGCTTTTTCAGCTGTGAGGCTAAATGCTCTATCATTTCAAGAAGCCTTTCCTCGCTCACCTCTCTCGGGCTCTTCCATGGCGTAGGGTTTGCATAACCAAGAGTTATCATTTCATATCCCCCAGGGATCTCAACAACTCTGTTTTCAGGGTTGATTACATGCTCAGAATCCTGAAGAATATAATCCATCTCGAACCTGTCATCGTTTCCTGGTGAGATATAGCATTTTACACCTGTCCCCTTGAGCCTTTCGTTGGCAAGCTGTATCCAGGAAGATAAAACAGAGGTCATCTGCTCCATGAATATTTTATCTACCTCATCTTTGTTTTTAGCTAGTCTTTCAAGTTCTTCAGGCGTAGTCATAAAATAGTAGAGCCCATTATTCCTTAGAGAAGCAAGATAGTCCTGTAGCTCTTTTTTCTTTACCGTTATCTCTTGGCCCTGAAAATTCATCCTGAATTTATCCTCCGATATCTGAATAACTGGAACGAGAGCCTTGCCTGTTATATCCCCTCCAAGTATAAGTACATTCGCCGAGTAAAATTTGGCTGCATTAAGGAATTTGCGGAAGCAACGCTCGGAACCGTGAACATCGCTAACAAAAAATATTCTTGTCTTCACATTCTCTACCTAATCTGGGGGAATCTCCTTGTATGCCAGGTCTATATTTATTCCTCTTGCCTTGTGGTATCTCCTTGAAGCCCAGTAAATTATCACTCCAGCTATGAAAGAAGCTGCTGCATAACCATAAGCGAATATGTATCCAGGTATGCCGAAGAACGAAGCTGACGAGCCCCACACAGTCGGATTTTCGAGGAATTGTGATATGAGAAACAGAAAGACTATGCTCATTGCAAGGCCTGATATCATCAGAGTAAAAGCTGCTCTCCCCTTTTCATACCTAGCCCCATAGGTAAATGCTGATAATCCTATGAAGAAGAAGTAGATCATCGATGCTATAACTGCAGCAAAAAGTGATTGAAGACTGCCATAGAGGAATGCTGCCGCTCCAACCAGAAATATTGTTATTATCAAATCCATGGCATGAGCATTTATCGGTGAGCCATACTTCGGACTTATATAAGCCAGTCTTGTAGGCAAAAATCTGTCGAAGGCTTGTGCAAAAACATACCTGGAAAAGACTATTATCCCATAAGCTAGTATCGATAGATTCCATACTATCCATCCAAGGCCTATAAGGATTTGGAGAGCTGTCAGGTTAGTAACTCCCATCGCGAGTGTCCAGAAGTTGAACGAATAATCAAAGACAAGAGTTGTGTTTGAAAGAGCAGCGTTGATAAAAGGTAGACCTCCTACATAATACATTGTTGCAAATGCTGATGTTACCAGAGCAAAAACTACTAATGCAGATATAGGCACGTTCCATTTTATAGAGGTCTTTCCCTTTATCTCCGAGGCAACTGCTGGAGCTGCATTAAGCCAGGGGTAGACAAAGATGGCGAAGAAAGGAAGCATGAATATTGTGTTGTTGAAGTCAAAAGATGGACCATGATAAGATGAAGCTACCTTATCATATGTCAGGTTAGCGTTTCCAAGGGAGTTCATGTAGTTTACAACTCCTTGATGCCCATACGCAAGAAGCGTTATTATGGCTAGTATGAGAGTTATAATACCAAAGACTGTCAGAACTGAAACTAGTTTGTAACCTGCCTTTGGTCTGAATATGTTTATTGCTATCAGAATTGCGAATATAGCAGCGCCCAGAATAAACTGGTAGGCTGGTGCAGAGCCAGATAAATAGCCGGGAAGTGCAAGGCCAAGAAATCCAGAATTGCCAAAGAACAGGCCAACAGACCCAATTGCAAAGACTGCTGATAAAGTTATCAAAGCCAGGTAAGCTAAAGTCTCAAGCGTATATCCCATGAAAGAAAGAGCACTTCCAAAGAATCCTCCGAAGACTCTGGTTACCCATACATAGTCTCCACCAGTTCTCGAGACCCTCGATGTCATCATTGTGTAAACTATTATTTGAGGAATAGAGATCAGGAATGCTATAATAGAACCTATGGCAAGGTTTACCCCATTTACATTAACTGCAATCATTGTGAAACCTATTATACCAAGGGCGGCACCTGCAGACATATTGCTTATGTTGAGAGATATTGCATCGAGCATAGAAACTCTTTTTACAAGACCTGTGGATTCCCTCACGAATACTGTAGGCTGCTTTTGTTCAGCCATAGTGAGCCGAGGTTGAAGGACGATTATATTAGCTTTACTAATCGTTAATACAAAATTTACATCTTTATTTCAAAATCATGAAATATCTTTCAATATTTAAAATTGTTACTAGAAAATTGGTGCAGATTTTCTATTACTCTGCTGATAGAGCCAAGTGTATTGACACAAAAATTTGGATTTTGACTTTTAAATAGGCCATATTGCATTAAATTATATTTTCTCTTTATTAAGAGTTTTTGGCTTGCGAGCATTATTTATATCAGTAGCTTTCCAATGCTTTATTTATGTTTGAGAAGCTGAGCATACAGCATATACCAGATGACAAAAGGCATGGTAGAGTATTCAGCGTATTCACATTGTGGCTTGCGTCAAATTTAACAATAGCTGATTATGCTCTCGGCTCTCTCTTTTATGGACTACCTTTCAAATACATACTAATCCTCATAACTGCAGGGAATATTCTTGGAGGATTGCTTCTTTCTCTAGCAGTTGCGATGGGTCCGAAGCTGGGTTATCCCCAGATGATGATTTCTCAAGGAGTATTTGGTAGGTTAGGAAACAAACCGTTTGCAGCGATGAACTGGATAAGCACTGCTGGCTGGTATACGGTTAACATTATACTCGGCAGTTATGCTCTTGAGCTGCTTGCCAAACTCAGCTTTATCGAAGCTGCAAGCTTGCTTTCGGTCATTCAGGCACTGCTAGCTCTATATGGATATGATATAATACATCACTTCGAAAGAGTTATGGCAGTAGTGCTAGGCCTGCTCTTTGTGTCTGGAATCGCAATCATTTACCCCCTCTTCTATTCTCATCTTCCACAATATGAAGCAACCTCATCATTTGACCAGTATTATTTTGCACTTGTCTTTGCTGCAGTCTTTTCTTACTTGATGAGCTGGTCTCCGTATGCCAGCGATTATTCGCGCTATCTCAGCCCAACAGCAAGCAAGGGAAGGCTGATAATTTATGCACTTCTTGGAGGAGCAATAGCTAGCGGCATATCAGAACTGTTTGGTGTTATGGTGTTTATTGCGGTTGGAAATCCTTCACTGAATGCGATTGAAGCTACATACAGGCTGGGAGGGTTCATTGCATATGTAGCAGTAACAGCAATAGTTTTGGGCGCTCTTGCAGCCAATGCACTAAACCTTTACACGAATTCTTTATCAGCTGTTACTTTTTATCAAAGGACCAGAAGGTCTCTAGCTGTAATATTAGCAGTTATAGTTGGTTTTCTTCTTGCATTAGTCGGACAAGCAAGCTTTGGCACTTTTTATGAAGACTTCCTCTTGACACTAGATTATTGGATCACCCCATGGCTGGGTATAATAATAGCATCGTTTTACATTATGAAGGTGATAAAACCGGAATCTGTAGAAAGTGCTTCAAGTGTATGCTGGAAACCGCTTTTATCTTATATTGCAGCTCTGCTAGTGTCAATACCTTTCATGAATTTGGTATCCTACGGCATACCTTTTGAAGGACCAGTAGCCTCGCTTTTGAGAGGTGCAGATATAAGTTACTTCATTTCTTTCACAGCAGCAATGGTATTATTCATCGTTATTCAATCAAAGGCAGGGAAGCAATGACCTTTTGAAAAGATGAAAATTTTCTTTATTAAGAGTATGTAAAGGCAGGACTTTTTTCAAATGCATATGCAATATCTGGATGTGCTTTTCTTAATTCTGAAATCCTGCCAATAATCTTTGACCTGTCTCCTCCTCTTAATGCCAGATGAATTATCTCGGCAACTTCAAGCATATCGCTTTTGTTCATTCCTGTTCTTGTAAGCTCAGCTGTGCCAAGCCTGACAGCTTTGGGGACCTTATCATCGGCTCCAGGTATAGACTGCCTGTTGCAAAGTATGTTGTATGATTCAAGCAGTTTTTCAGCTGCAACACCTCCCCCATATCCAGAAACATCAAGGGCAAGCTGATGGGATTCTGTGAAACCCAATTTTTCGCCAAGAACTCTCTCTCCCAGCTCTGATAATCTTGCAGCAAGAGACTTTGCATTTTCAATTACTGATGCTGCGTAATCCTTTCCAAACTCTGCTAACTCAGAAAATGCAAGAGCCTTCCCAGCTACAAGGTTAGGATGGTGATTACTTGTCAGGCCGGGAAATATTCCCTTTGAAATATCTTCTTTGTACTTCTCCTTTCCTACTATAGCCCCTCCTTGAGGACCAAAGAGAGTTTTGTGTGTGCTGAAAGTCATCAAGTCAGCCCCTTCTCGCATCGGATTCTGGAACCTTCCCCCAGCTATGAGCCCTGCAACGTGTGCAGCGTCGTAAAGAATAGTTGAATTTACAGCATGTATAGAGTCAGCCATTTCTCTGACAGGATGAGGGAACAGGAAAAGACTGGCACCAAAGGTAACTACTTTTGGTTTTTTACCTTCACTAACCAGCTTGTTCAGTTTCTTAATCGATTTATCAGGGTCTATATTCAGCGTCTCAACGTCAAAGACTAGACCCTCTGTCTGCAAGCCATGAACCATCCATGCTGACCCATTTTCTTCTCTCCCTGCTGAGGATACATGCCCACCGTAAAGGACTGGTAAAGATAATATTGTATCGCCAGGAGAAGTTAGTGCTATGTATACAGATAGATTAGCTAAAAGGCCAGAAATTGGCCTTACATCGGCAAATTCCGCATGAAACAGCTCCTTGGCGGTTTCAACAGCTATCTCTTCTACTTCATCCATGTATCTGCATCCAGCATATATTCTAGCTCCTGGAGGTCCTTCTGCATACCTGTGAATGAAGTCAGAGGAGACTGCTTTTCTGACATCATAGGATGTAAGGTTTTCGCTAGCTACTAAAGGCAGACAAGAAGAGAACCATTCTTCATGCTGCTTAATCAGCTCTTTCACCTTCATGAACTTCTTTATGTTGATTGACATTGCCAAACTACTTAATCCATGCCTTTTTTAGAATTATGAATGAGAGATACACTTTAATCCACGATAGTCTGCTGTATAGCTAGTTGATGAATGGAACAGGCAAAGATGCGGGAAAAATTTCGGTGTATGAAGAGACTGATGGAAGTAGATATGTAGTTGAGTATCCTCCGACTTCAAAAGTAGACCTTGACCAGCTAGCTTCAGAATTGGCTCTTCCAGCATACATAGACATGAAGAGTGCCATGGTTGCAAATGCAATTGTAACTCTTTGGGCTTCTTATAACATTGATATCCTATTAAAAAAATACGAAGGGTTGAAAATCAAAGGTGCATTAACCCCTCTTCTGATGGGTGGAATTGCGGTCAAGTTTCTTTCGAAAAGTTCAAACGAACCAGGTCCTATGAATAGATTGGTAAAAGATATAGATTATGTAGTCAAGAGAGCGCATGGAGGAAGTTTCCTCCTGCTATTAGATAATCTATCGAAAATTGCAGGCTCCAAGTTCTATCACTTTCTGACTTCATCGGACAAGAGGTTCAATGCACTCAGGGCTGGAGATAGATATAGAATCAGGACGGTAAATTGGACAGAGCATAATAAACTTGGATGGGTAGATGTTCTTGTCGATAAAGTGGAAATGAGGCATAAAATAGATGTCAGGGATGAATTTGCTAGAGCAAGGGAGAATGTATACACAATAGGCGTGGAAAAGTTGTTGATTACAAAATGCCAGATGATAGAAGAGATAGATAAGCATCAATTTTCTCTGTTACAGGAGTCAGGACAGGAGTTCAGAGTTCTGAATTATCCCTACTACAAAGAGGGAAAATATCTGATCGGTATGGAGGAGAAGGATATGATGGATGTAGCCGCACTGCTTTGCGACTATTCAGAAAAGTCAGACGCTATTGCTAGAAAGATTTCTTCGTTGATGAGCAGGGATGAAAAGCTTCTTCTTACATTCAGACTTAACCTTGAAAATCTAGCTAATAGAATGGACTGGTTGAAGGTGAAGGGTTTGAGTGAAGTTCAGCTTTCGAGGATAGATGAGTCTTTAAGCATGATAGCTAGAATGCTACCTAGCAGCAGGAAAAGATGGGATAAGCCTTGGTGGAATAAGGACATAGACACACCTGTGGTAAACTGAAAATAAATAAATAAATAATATTAATGTTAAAATATGGTATATGTTGCTGATAAAGCTTGCCAAGCTACGACCTTGTTGTTAGAAACGTCAGAGTTGTAACAGAAATAGCCGTCAAGGAAGCAGATATCTATGTTAAGGATGGTAAGATAAGCAGCATAGGTTACAGGGAAGCAAAGCCTGATGCAGATGTTATTATAGATGCAAAAGGAATGCTTGCCCTTCCTGGGCTCGTTGATACACATGTGCACTTCAGAGACCCTGGAATGGTTCAGAAGGAAGACTTTGAGACCGGAACAAAAGGGGCTGCTGCAGGAGGTACAACAACAATCCTTGATATGCCGACTACTCAGCCTGTAGTTACCAGCTCCACCATATTCAGAGAAAAACTGAAGGTTGTAGCAAAGAAGGCGCTGGTAGATTTTGGCCTTTATGGCGCGGCAGGGGTAGAAAATGTGGATGGCTTGAACGATTTGGCCAGAGCAGGTGCTGCAGCTTTCAAAACTTACACAGTTTCACCACCGGCAGAAAGGGTTAAGGAGTACAAAGGGGCAGTTATAAAAAGTGCCGGAGAGCTGCTGATGGTTATTGAAAAATCAGCATCAACAGGGCTGGTTCACTGCATACATGCAGAAGAAGATTCGGTCATTCAGTATCTATCTGAAAAACTTCAATCGCTCGGCAGGAAGGACCCTGAGGCACATTGTGAATCAAGACCTAACATTGCTGAAGCATTGGCTGTTCATCAAGCAGTAGGTATAGCTGAGATGGTAGGAGCTAGGGTGCATCTATTGCATATAAGTACAAAGGAAGCTGTGCAGATTATCAGGTCGGCTAAAGCTAGAGGGGTAAGGGTTACAGCAGAGACTTGTCCTCACTACCTTTACTTTACCAGAAAAGATATGCAAAGGCTAGGTGCCTATGCAAAGTATAATCCTCCTGCCAGGTCCCATGAAGATATCATAGCGCTCTGGGAAGGACTGAAGGATGGGACTATAGATGCAATAGTGAGCGACCATGCTCCTCATGCAAGGGAGGAAAAAGATGCAGGTAGAGAGGATATATGGAGAGCCCCTCCTGGCACGCCAGGTGTTGAAACAAGGCTTTCGCTAGTTCTGGCTAGGGCATACGGATGGGGTCTGGATATCCATGACATAGCCAAGCTATGCTCAAAGAACCCTGCCAAAATTTATGGTTTGGATTGGAGGAAGGGAGAACTTGCTGAGGGATATGATGCTGATATAGCTATAGTCGACCCTGATGCTGTGTGGAAAATAAAGAGTTCAGATCTTCAGACAAAAGCAAAGGAGACTGTTATATTCGACCAGATGGAAGTCAAGGGACAAGTTAACTATACAATAGTCAGAGGAAGGGTAGTTTACGAGAGAGGAGTGGGATTCGAAAAACCAGGGATAGGTATGTTTCTTCCTGGCAAGGAATATGATTCAGGTATCAAGGTTTAACGTAAGCTTCTCCTCTCTTGCCGCTATTATTCTGCCAGAGCGTATTATGTGGCTTGGCTTTGCTGCCAGCCTTAAGGCATCCCTAGGATTTTTAGCTTGAAGTATATTCAAATCAGCCTTGCAGCCTTGCTCAATACCGTAACCCCTTAATCCAAGAATTCTTGCAGAGTTGTAGGTGGGCATCTGCAACAGCTTAACCATATCTTCTTTAGAGTTAAGCTGACCTTCGTATGCAAAGAGCCATGCGTTTCTTAGAGGGTCAAAATCTCCGAAAGGATTGTAGGGGTCTACTATGTTGTCAAGACCGAATGCAATGTTCACACCTGCTCTCAGCAGCTCCTTTATTCTGGTCACACCTCTAGCCAAAGGAGGAGATGCCCCTCCCCCGCTCACCATAGCTGTGCATGGGTTTGAAACCACGTTTATACCTGCATCTTTAATCATAGCTATTACCTTTGATGCATAGCTATCGTCATAGTAGGCAAGAGCTATGAGATGGTCTGCAGTCGCAGAATCCAATTTATGTTTCTTAACTTCAGCTATAAAATATTCAATATAGTTTGTGTAGGGCTGAACGTCTATATGCATATCTACAGGTACCTTTCTCTCTGCAGCCAGATTTAACATCTTTTTTATGTGTTCTATTCCCTTCTCCCTATCGACCTCCGCTTCTGGAAGCCCACCTATGGCATCAGCCCCTCTATCCAAGGCAGATTCAATCAGCTCAAACGCCCCTTCATCTCTGAAAACTCCTTCCTGAGGAAATGCAACTATCTGCAACGTCAGGTATTTTTCAAACTTCTTTTTCAGGCCGAGAAGCGCCTCGAAAGATTTTAGGCCTGCTATGCTGTCTATGTCAACATGGCTCCTCATATAAGTTACACCGTTCTGAATCGATGCTATGATGCATTTTTCTGCTCTTTTTGCCACATCATCCCTGCTGAAATTACTTTTGGCTTCTCTTACAAGCCTTCTAGCTTCTGCCATATTCTTGGCTTCCTGTAAATTTTCGGCCAGAAATGCCTTGTCAAGATGAACATGAGGCTCCACAAATGAAGGCAAGACTAGCCTGTTTCCAGCATCTATCTCTTCATCACCTTTTGCATCTATCTTTTCATTTATCCTGCTTATTATTCCAGATTCAAGTAGAATATCGACTGTCTTATCAAAGATTCTGCAATTTCTGATTATAATGCTCATGCCCTGCTCAAGCTATTATGCTGATTTTTTCGACGATATATGCTTGGCACAGACCTCGATAGCTATCTCTATCGCTCTTTTCTGCTTCTGCAATGGCATTGGCATGGTTTTATCATTATCCTTTATCATCTCAGGGAGAGGAGGAACATGAATGAAGCCAGATACAACTCCTTGATAAAGAAAAGAATACATCGCTGTATTGCAACAATGCGTCCCTGCATGGTATGATATAGCTGCAGGAATCTTTCTCTTCTTAAGCTCTTTTACTATGTCATCAGCCGGAAAGGTTGAACGAAGGGCTAAGGGGCCCTTTTTTATTACTGGTTCATCGCAAGGCTTGTTACCGTAGTTGTCAGGTACAACCTTGTCTGCAAAATAGCTGTTCATTATATTCAACGCTACCTTCTCTACTTTTATTGCTCTTGTATAGTCCCAGCCTGTAGATATGATAGCATCGGGCTTAACTTCAGCAACAAGTTTTCTGGCAAGGCGAGGTATGGCATAGAAGTCTTCCGGAAGAACCATTCCTACAACATGGGCATCAGAGATTATTTTTCCATCAAGCTCTTTGGCTATCATGCCTGAAGGGTTCTTATTTCCCGCCCAGGCCTCAAAACCGGTTAATAGAATGCGCACATCGTTTAAGTTAAACAATAGGGGTTAAAGGTTTTACCATATTCACCACTTAATTTATACAAGGGGTTTAAAGTACCAGCTGCATTGCCAGAAGAATCTATTCTGAAGGAATTTGAAAAACATAGGTATATATCTGTAGAGACATACAGGAAAGATGGAAGAGCTGTAAGAACTCCAGTATGGTTCGTTTCAGACGGTTCATCTCTGTATATAAGAACATATGATGATTCAGGCAAGGTTAAGAGAATAAGGAAGAATAAAAGGGTAAGAGCAGCTCCGTGCAGCTTTGAAGGTGCAGTCTTGGGCAATTGGTTGGAATTTGAGCCAGAGTTCACTGGAGAAGAAGATGAACCCAGACTAAAGAAGATGTTCAGTGCAAAGTATGGGATGCAGTTTAAATTTACTTCTTTTCTGGCAAGACTCAGGAGAAAGAGATACGTTATGCTTAAATTATCGCCGAAACATTCATGACGGAATCTTTTTTGTCACGTTGAAAAGCTCTTCTCTTGCTTGATGCAGATATCTGCCACAATACACACATAGCAGAAGGGGAGGTCTCCTTGATACTACTACAAACTCAGGAATTACTGGTTCCTTTGGCTGGGAGCTGACGCAGTTCTGGTTGGGACAGCTTAAAATGCCACGTACACTTGCAGGCAAATCTGGTTCGAACTTTTCTTCATCACCGTCTGAAATCATGCTTATTTCAGCATCAGGGTAAAGTAATGCCAGCTTTGTGGAAAGAGCTTCATCAACTTCCAATTTATCTGCCTTGATGATTGCTGTACCGTTCTCTTTTATAACTCTGATTTCCTTAGCCTTTTTCAAAATATCTTGAACGAGGTGTTGAGACTTTTCTATGCCAACTCTGATGACGAAATCAGCCTTTACCATATTTCTTTTCTCACTCCACTATCTTGCTGAGCAAAGCCATCCTTACGGGCAGCCCGAGCGATGCCTGCTGGAAGTACCTTGCATGGGGCGTATAGTCTATGTCGATAGGAATTTCGTCTATTCTTGGAAGATGGTGCATTATTATCATCCCCTTCTTTGCCCTTTCAAGCATCTGTCTTGTTATGAAGTAACTTCCTTTCACCCTTTCATATTCAGCTGGGTCGCTCATCCTCTCCTTCTGCAGCCTTGTTACGTATAATACATCAACCTCCGGAATCACATTTTCAACATTGTCGGTTTCAATAAAATCCATACCTCTTCCCCTAATGTAATCCTTCACTTCCTCTTTTGCTTTAAGCTCTTCAGGGCTGACAAGATACAGCTGCACATCTTTATAGTGTGTAAGGCCAAGGCAGAGGGAAGAAGCTGACCTTGTATGCTTCAGGTCTCCAAGGATAGCTATCCTTATTCCATCTATTGAACCAAATTCGTTTCTTATTGTGTAAAGGTCAGTCAACGTCTGTGTAGGATGGTGCTGTGTTCCGTCTCCTGCGTTTATAACAGGTATGGAAGCTATTTCAGCAGCAAGCCTCGCAGCACCTTCTATCTTATGCCTCAGCAGTATTACATTTCCATAGCTGTCAGCCATCCTCACAGTATCTGCAAGTGACTCTCCTGTTACAACTCTGGAGTAGGAGGGGTCTGCGAACCCTGTGACAGCTCCCCCCAGCCTAAGCATTGCGGTTTCAAAGCTCAGCCTGGTTCTGGTGCTCGGTTCAAAAAACAAAGTTACAAGAATCTTTCCGTGCAGCGTCTGAAGCCCTGACTTCGCGTATTTTTTCATACTATCTGCAAGTTCAAAAATGGATTCAAGTTCTCCCCTTGTAAAGTCTGTTATAGCTATGAAGTCTCTTCCTTTCATCTCGGAAGCCATAGCAATGTACCTACTTACTTAGTCTTTCCATCTGGAAGCAAGGTCAGCCATTCTGCAGAACCAGACATCGTTTTTCTGCATGATATATTGTATTGTCTGCTCAAGTAGCATTATCCTGTGCGCCCTTCCTATACTCTCCGGGTGAAGAACAAGCGCGAAGAAGCCGTTAGGCTCGTTTTCATAAGCATAGTCAAAATCCATCTTCCATATCTCGAAGACCTTGGAAGGATTGTCGAGCTTTGGATAGAAGGTTGAAACTCCTAGAAAGTATGCCAAATCGTCCTCTATCAGCTCGTTTACAGGTATGTTAAGCAGGTTTACTTCTTTGCCAAATTCTGGAGGTCTGTCTGTATGATATATATCTCCATCCCTCACCTTTGTGACTCTGAAGTCGTATGGCCCCATATGCTGAGAAATGTATTTGAAACCTAGCTCCATCATTATGCTGATTGTCCTTGATGTTATCTCGTTAGCTTGGGGAATCTCGAAAGGTACCCTGTATCCTACGGGTTTTACTCCTGTGGCCCTTTCTATTGCTCTTATCCCCTTCTCGAAAGACTCCCTCTCTGCCTTTTCATCCAGCGAAGCAGGACATTCGTGGAAGTAGCCATGGTGAGCTATCTCGTGGCCTCTCTTTGCAAGGTCCCTGACCATGTCTGGATATGTGTCTGCAATGACACCTGGGGTGAAGAAGGTTGCCTTGATACCGTATTTGTCAAGCAGCCTTGCTATTCTGGGAATGCCCGTGACTATTCCGAATTCTCCTCGTGAGAAGTTTATAGGTCCGTAATTACCTGGTCCCAGAAGGCCTACAGCCCTCATCCTCAGCATTATCGACCATGCATCCAAGTCGAAAGAAACACATACAGCCAGTCTTTTTCCTTCAGGTAGAACTATCGGCATGTACACCTTTCAAACATGATATGCTTTAAGTCTTTCTTCATCGAGCCTCTTGCCTATTATTGTTTTCAGCTGGATTAAATGGAGTTGAATTAACCTTCAGGTTAGCTTTGGACCTTCTTAGGGCGTTTGCCAGTGCTGCAGAGGGACCAACTATGCCGCTTTCCCCTATACCTTTGATGCCAAATGGATTCAGGTTTGTTGGAGTATCTAAATGAATGACCTCGAAGTTGGGTATTTCTCTGGCAGTAGGAACGAGATACTCCATGAAGGAATTGGTAAGCAGCTGACCATCTTCAGAGTATTGCAGCCCTTCAAGAAGCAGGCTTGCTATGCCCTGTGTTATACCTCCATGAAGCTGGCCTTCGACTATATCTGGGTTGACCATCAAGCCACTATCTTCAACATCAATGTATCGTAAAATCTTAACCTGCTTTGTCTCTTTATCAACCTCTATTACAGCAATATGAATGCCACCAGAGACGGTAAGGCCTTGAGGCTCGTAGACAGAAGTAGCTTCTAGAGGAAAAGGATTAGTTAGTGCTTCGTATGCAATTTTGGCTATCTGTTTTATGGTCAGATATTTTGAGCTGTCATCAGCATGGTAAACTTTTCCATTGCTAAATGCAAGAGAATCTATTGGTGTATTGAAGTATCTTGAAGATACTAGCAGCATCTGTCCCTTCAACTGTTCCACACATCTGTAAAGTGCTCCTGCTCCCAGCACTGCGCTCCTACTTCCCCAGGTACCAAACCCATATGGAGAAGTCATTGTGTCACCATGTCTTACTTCAACATCTTCTGGTTGTATGCCTAGCAGGTCTGCGCAGACCTGGCTGAGAGTAGTCTCGAGACCTTGACCATGGGGAGAAAGTGCTGTATATATCTCAACCCTACCATCGGGTAAAATGCGGGTAGTCATGGTTTCGTAGCCCTTATGTCTGGCCCCAGCTGCAGCCTGCACAAATGAGGGACCTATGCCTGATGATTCAAAGCCGAAGGCAACTCCTATTGCCAATTGCTCACCTTGATATGCATTATATTCCTCAACTATGCTTCGAGCTCTTTTCAGCATGGCTATGTAATCTCCAGTATCCAACACTCTACCTGTAGCAGTTCTGTAAGGAAAGCTTTTGACAACGTTAATCATTCTGATTTCTATCGGGTCTATTTGCAGCCTTAGGGCTGCCTCATCAATCAGCCTTTCAAGGACGAATGCTGCCTGCTGCTGCCCGAAACCTCTGTATGCCCCAACTGGTGTTTTGTTAGTGGCTACACAATCAAGCTTTATCTGTACATTCTCAATAGCGTAAGGCCCTGTCATGTTCAGAAGCGTGAGGAATGGAGGACCGAGGCTCATAGGCCCATATGAGCCAACATCAGCTATTATGTGGTCCTTTAACGCTAAGACAATCCCTTCTTTAGAAACCGCAAGTTCAGCAAAATGAACCTGGTCTCCGGAATGGACTGTAGAGACAAAGTCTTCACTTCTGCTGGCAACCCATTTAACAGGCTTTGCCAGCTTCATTGCAGCATAACTGGCCAATATTTCTTCTCTGTAGATATCCTGCTTATTGCCGAAGCCTCCACCCACGTCTGGAGCTATCACCCTAACCTTATTCTCTGGATGATTAAGTGTTTCAGCAAGAAGAGTCCTCACAAAGTGAGGCCACTGTGTGGATGAATATAGTGTAAGCTGCGATGATGACTTTTCATATTCAGCAATAACACCTCTTGGCTCTATTGCTGCGCCGTACTGTCTTGTTATTGAGAACCCCTCCTTTATTATTGCATATGCTGAAGAAAATGCAGCATCAACGCTACCTCTCTTTATTTCGGTTGAATAGACTATGTTGCTTCCCCACTGTTTGTGAATTACATGCTGCGAATTCATAGATTTCAACGCATCTATAACAGGTTCTTCTGGAGCATAGTTTACATAGACCTTTTCAAGTATATCGTTTGAAGTGTATGCATTCCCCTCTACAACCAGAGCAGCAATCGGTTCTCCGACGAAGTTTGCCGTTTCTATGGCAAGAGCCTTCCATGGTAACTTTTTGCAGCCTGAGGGAGCTGATATTATTGGTATAGGATTAGTATTCTTATCTATATCATCGCTTGTAATAATCAGCTTAACTCTGGGGTCATCTTTGACCTGAGAGAAATCGACCTTGAACGAAGCTCTGGCGTACTGGCTTCTTACTATACCCAGAGTCAGAGAATCTTTTGGCTTTATATCATCCAGATATTTTGTATCTCCAAGGAGTACTCTAAGGTCTTCCTTTCTTTTCATCCTCCTTCCTATGTATTTCCAAGAGCCACTGGACAATGACTTCACACCTGAATTTCAAGCATCGTTTGCCTTTATATTTATCCCAGCCCTCTCGATTAGCTTTTCAGAAGCATCCATTGCTTCCTCTATAATTCTTTGTTCGTTAAGCGTCATAACTTCTCTCTCCAGCATTATTATTCTTCCGTCGATTATTACAGTCTCCACGTCGCTTCCTGAGCAAGAATAAACCAGGGTTGAAATAGGATTGAAACTAGGTATACAATGCTCATTCTCTATTCTTATTATGGCCAGGTCAGCTCTTTTCCCCTCTTCTATCGAGCCTATCTCATTTTGCAGGCCTAAAGCTGATGCACCGTTTACTGTAGCCATTTCAAGGACTTTCTCTGCCCTTAAGGCTTTAGGGTCAAGAGTCCTTGCCTTCTGAAGGAGTGATGCAATCTTCATCTCCCTTATCATATCGTAAGTATTGTTGCATGGCGCGCCATCACAACCCAGAGACACATTCACCCCTTTTTCCATCATCTCAGGAACTCTTGCAATTCCAGAGGCAAGCTTCGAGTTAGAAGATGGGCAGTGAGAAACGCTGCTGCCTGAATTTGAAAGCAAAGATATTTCATCATCAGTGGCCCAGACCATATGCGCAAACACCGTTCTCTTGCCAAGAATACTGCATTCTCTCATATGCATTACGGGAAGCATTCCATATTCATGAAGAGAGTATTCGGAATCTTCCCTCACTTCATTAAGGTGCATCGTTATCCCTGTATCCAATTCCCTTGCCACTTGTGAAATTTCCCTGTACAGGCCAGGACTTACTGCACCTAATGACCTGGCAGCAAGCCAAACCTTGATTCTGCCAGAATCCTTTCCGTCCCATCTTTTGTGAAGTTCCCTGGCCTCCTTAAGACAATCATCCCTATCCTCAATCATGCCTTCGTGCATTATGCCTGAAGCTCTCGCATAGCCTTTGCCATCCATCACCATCTTCGATATTGCACCTCTCATTCCTGATTTGTAAAGAAGCTCAGCGATGCCGGAGTTTCCGTACCTTTTATGTAAACCGGATTCAAGAAAAGTTGTCGTTCCGCTCTTGATCATTTCAAGCATGCAGAGTGCGGAGCTTACAAGTCCATCTCTCTCAGTAAAATTCCCCTGGAGAGGCCAGACCCTCTTATATAACCACTCAACCAAAGAGAGGTCGTCTGCAGCTCCTCTTAGAAGAGCTTGAGCAAGATGAATATGGGTATCAATCAGCCCTGGGATAACTATAGCTCCTCTTGCATTTATTCTGTATTCAGCTCTAAAATTATTCTTCTTTCTTTCATCCTTGCTGACGGAAACTATCATACCGTTGTCTATTGCTACGTAACCATTCTTCAGTATCCGTCTCTGATTGTCCATGGTGATAATAGTAGCATCTTCTATTAACAGTGTGGACCTTTTTGGAAGGTCATTCTTGAACAGGAAGCTCGGGACCACGTGACAGCATTATAGCTAGTAGTTAAAAAGTTAAACTTTTCAGTCAGCATCATAATGCAATCTTTGCTTTTAATCATGATTAATGGCAATAGCTAATTTAAACAGTTTATTCATGCAGCTCAAGGCTCGGTGATGAATGGGTATACGAAGCTCTGCTGGTCTACATCAAATATACCTCTGTCGGTTATTCTGGCATGAGGGATTACCGAGAGCGTCAGAAGGCAAGGAAGAGGCATGTATGGATGGTCTAGAACGCCCATTTTATCAAAAGCCTGCCTTAGCTTCGCCATCTCCTTCGCAACTTCGTGCAAAGGCTCTTCAGACATCAAACCAGCTACAGGCAATTTGATATGAGCTAGAATCTGATTATCAAGTACTGCAGAGATGCCTCCTTGGCTTTCTATGACAAGGTTTGCAGCCATCACCATATCGTTTCTATCTTTGCCAACTACTATCAGGTTGTGGGCATCGTGCGCTATTGTTGAAGCTATTGCTCCCCTTTTTATCAGATTCCTGACAAAACCGAACGACCTTGCTGCCCCTTTGCCGTGCCTCTCGAAGACAAAGACCAAGGCAATATCTTTCAGCTCAGGTTGTGCATCTTTTACCTTTATTTTCACCCTGTTGAGCTTGGTTAAAGCTATGTCTAAGAAATTGCTTTCTTCTGCCTTCGTATAGCCGGCAAAATCTATCGCATTGACCTCAACTTCCCCTTGCTTAACAGGCATATCTGGCATCATATCTTCTATATTCAATTTATCCAGCTTTACGCTCTTATATGCTCTAACGTCGAATTTTCTCTCCTTCAATCCTACTGTTAATTTACCGTCTTCAGCCACAATCTGACCTGAAGCTATCACCTTTTTTACCTTGAAATTCTCGAGGTTATCTACAAGCAACAAGTCAGCAATTTTGCCGGGCGCTATAGCACCAAGCTCATATGCTCTCATATGCTGAGCTGGCCTGATGGTTACGCTTCTTATAGCCTCAACAGGGTCCATCCCTGCCTTTATGAAAGACTTAACAATATAATCCAAATGTCCCCATTTCTCAAGATTATCAGGCATTACATCATCAGTGCAGAATATAAGATTCCAAGGTCTTGGAAGTTTCTCTATTGCTGATACAAACTTTTTCGTGTCAAGCAGATATGGGCCTCTCAGCTTTACATACATACCCAGCCTCATCTTCTCGAGAGCTGTTTCGACAGTGAAGTTTTCGTGGTCTGCTTCTGCTCCAGATGTTATGTATGCATTCAGCTCTGCACCCGTCAGCAAAGGCGAGTGTCCATCTATTACTGAATTCCTTTTCCTTCCCAGCTCGAGTATCTGCATCATCTTTGATGTACCAGATAGAACAGCGGGAAAGTCCATAACCTCTCCCAAGCCACAGATACCTTCCCATGCCAGCATATCCTCTATATCTTCAGGCGTAATTTCAGCTCCTGCAGTAACAGCTCTGGACTCTGGAACGCAGGTAGGGGCAAAGAACTTGAGCCTTAGGGGTAGAGCTTTTGCATTCTCTACCATCATTCTTACTCCCTCCTTTCCTAACACATTAGCTATCTCATGAGGGTCAGCGAAAGCGGTAGTTGTGCCATGAGGTAAAACAGCCTCTGCAAACCTGTATGGAGTTACCATGCTGCTTTCAACATGCAGATGAGTGTCGATAAAACCTGGAAGCGCAACCATTCCATCAGCATCGACCACCTTTTCTACTTCTTTTCTATTTGGAGCGTCATCCACAAGGACTATTTTATCTTTGTAGATACCTATAGATGTACTGTATATCTCACCTGTGAATACGTTAAGTAACTTGCAGTTTCTGATTAATAGGGAAAGAGGTTTTCTACCTATGCTTGCGTCTATGTAATCTGATAGGGCAGACATTAACCACGTATAAAAACACAGAAATTTAAGATTTGCTGTAAGTAGTTATTTAAATGCCATCTTCTTGATTCCTTCTAAGCCTATATATCTTGGATTCTGAAGCTATGATATGATTCATCTTGGCAAAGATTCTGAAAGAGGAAAGGCTGTTGCAATATGCAGAGAAAAGAAAGAAAGGCAGAAGGAGAAGAAGAGGACCATACAGGAAGTCTGCTCCTGTGAAAGGTTAACTTTCCTATGTGCTAGGTGATAGTTATGAAAGAATACAAGGTCAGGTTTAAAGTTGCATGGCACGAGACTGATGCAGCTAGAGTGGTTCATTTTTCAAATTATTTCAAGTATTTTGAAAGAGCAGAGCTTGAACTTTACGATTATCTTGGCTTTAATTATGCAACGACGTTAAAGAATTCTACAATGTGGTTTCCAAGAGTTGAGGCACATTGCAAATACTTATCGCCATGCGAATTTAACGATGAAATAGAAGTTATAATGAACCTGGCAGAAATGAAGGAGAAGAGCATAAAGTACAATATGAGGGTCTTCAACCTTACTACTCAGAAGATTTCAGCAGAGGGATACATAACAATAGTAGCAGTGGACAGAAATATCGGTAAAGCTGTTGCATTGCCAAAAGATTTTGCTCAGGCGATTTTGAAATACTTCAATCAGTAACCAGTTCATGCGGCTTCGACATACTTGTTCGGATTCATTATCCCCTTGCTGTCAATCAGTTTCTTTACCTCTTTCATTATTCTTAAAGGTTCCTCGCCACCGTGCTTCTCCAGCTGCCTTCTTAGAAATGCAACTTTCTGCATTCCTATTCCATGCTCTCCAGTAGTGGTTCCTCCCTGCTCTATAGCGTAGTTGCATATATCCTCGAAAGCTTTTCTTGCGTTCTCTGTGCTTTGTCGGTCGTTCTTATCGTAAAGGAGAAGAGGATGAACATTTCCATCCCCAGCATGTCCATGGACCACTATTCTAACGTTGTATTTCTTCGATATTGCCTGAACATGATTGAGATAGTCTTCTAGCTTTCCTATAGGCACGCAGACATCCTCTGCCTGTGCACCTGTAGCCTGCTGTTTAAGTGCAAGATATGATAATGCTCTTGCCTGGTATAACTGGTCTGATTCATCTTCATTCTTCGCAATTATTATGTTTTTTACACTGCACTCCTTCATTAGATTAACAAGTTCGTCTAGCACTCTTTCCTCTATGTCTATAAGCAGACTTGCTTCAAAGACTGGAAGGCTCATTTCTATCTTACCTTGCACACCTTCTATTGTCTGCCTGTCCATGAATTCAAGCAGGTATGGCTGAAATCTTCTCTTTCTCATTTCAACTATAACTTTCGTTGCAGACTTCCAGCTGTCAAACTGAGCAAACAATCTCACTATCTTTTCATGAGGTATTGGAGTTATCTTCAGCCATGCCTCAGTTATTATCCCGAGTGTCCCTTCGCTACCAACAAAGAGATGCACCAAGTCATAGCCTGCTCTGTTCTTGGAAAGAGGCTCGCCAAGAACAGCCACTTTCCCGTTTGGAAGTACAACCTTCAGCGCCAAAACCCAGTCCTTAACAGTGCCATATCTTACACATCTTAATCCTCCTGAACCTTCAGCTATCGCTCCCCCAACAGTGCAGATGAAACTGCTTGCAGGGTCTGGGGGAAAGAAGAACCCGTGCTCTTTTAGCCGATTATTCAGTGCATCAAGAATTACACCCGCTTCTACATGCACATACCATTCCACATCGTTTATCTCAATAATTTTATCAAACCTGCTCATGTCTACAACTATTGCATTATCAGCTATCGCAGCGCCAGTTAGGCTTGAACCAGCCCCCCATGGAACCACACCTATTCCCTTGCTATATGCATATTCTACAACCTTTGATACTTCCTCAGTCGTTCTTGGCTTGACTATGAGCAGAGGATTGCCAGCAAAGTCTGCCATATCTATGCTATGCTTTTTCAGTTCTTCCTCATCGTCAAATACAGATTCAGTTCCTAAAAGTGATTCTATCCCGCTTTTCAGATATGAGTTCATACTGATGGCTTGGCTTGCTTACTATATAAAAAAAGCAGCCGGTCGATGTGGAAACTTTAATTCTTTAGAATTGAATCTAGCATTCTTCTGTAAGTCTGCTCAGGAGCTGCACCAACCAGCCTCTGAACAGCCTTTCCATTCTTGAACAGAATTGCTGTAGGTATGCCCATTACGTTGAACTGGAAAGCCAGCTCCTGGTTTTCATCTGTGTTCAGCTTTACGAATTTTACCTTCCCTTTGTACTCGGAGGCGAGCTTCTCTATTATTGGCTCAACCATTTTGCATGGTCCACACCAATCGGCGTAAAAGTCTACGAAGACTGGCAAGTCTGATTTCAGCACTTCCTTTTCGAAGTTACCATCCTTTATGTAGACTATGTTATTATCCTGCATTCTGGTTATGGAAAAAAATAAACTCTATTATACATTGCTGATGAACCTAATATTTAGTGGTAAACCTTGAGAGTAGCTGTGGTGGGAGCTGGGGCAAATGGATGTTTTGTTTCGTATTACCTTTCCAGAAAGGGACATGAAGTCTTGCTTATTGACAGGGATGAAGGAATAAATACCTCTGTTAACAACGCAGGCCTGCTTACTCCTGAGCTAGCTCCTTCTCCTCCAGTTTCTCTTTCGAAGCTTTTGAAAGCTTCAATTATGCCATCAGGACCGCTTTACTTTTCTCCTGCTCAAATCCTCAAAAATGCAGGATGGGTAGCAAGTGCACTATCAGGAATTGATGATGATAAAAAAGAGGCTCTGGTCAGCTTTGGTAAATACAGTCTGCAAGAGTTTGAAGATTTCTTCGAGAGGGAAGGAGGCAGAGAGAGGGTGAGCTACAGAAAGGGGATAGTTGCATTATTCAGGGAAAAAGGTCTAGGAGATATTCAAGAGCAGAACATAGAGGAGTTGGGGTATCAAGGCTTTTCAAGCGGAAGCTTTTTGCAGGAAGAAATTTCGGTCAACTCTCACAAACTTATGGATTTCATTATGAAAATATTGGACTCTTACTCAAACGTGTCCAGAATAAAAGGAGAAGTGATAGGATTTGTGAAAGATGGCAAAAGGGTTGGTGCACTTGTAACTGACAAAGGTGAGGTAAAGGCTGAGAATTTTGTCCTCGCAGCCGGAGCCTACACTACGCATCTTTGCAAGCCTTTGGGATACAACCCTAGGATCTTGCCAGCAAGAGGGATGGTCCTGATGTTCAAGACTGACGAAGCAGAGATAGTGAAGAGCCCTGCAATGTTTGAAGATTACGGTACAGCTGTTGCACAGCATGACAGCAGCCTGCTCAGAGCCACTAGCTTCTTCGAGCTGAAAGGTTTTGATAAGACTTTTGACGAAAAGAGAAAAAGATGGCTCCTTTCTGTTCTGAAAAAGCATATTAGGGATTTTGACAGGTTAAGACTGATATATGAGGGAACTGGATTCAGACCTTGCACCCCAGACCAGCTACCTTTAATCGGGAAGATTCCAAGCTTTGATAATGTGTTTATTGCAGCTGGGCATTGTAGAGTAGGAATGACTCTTGCCCCAGCCACAGGAATGCTAATCAGCGATATGCTAGAGGGAAAAAATACAAATGAAAAGTGGAAAAGAGCTTTTGACCCTTCAAGATTCTCTTGAAAGTGGGCAACGGTTATATTGAGAACCTGACAGGAAACACAGGTCATGGAAGGTTTCTCAGACGATATCTCAGGAAAACTTGGCGACGAGCTATCTGGAAAAAGAATAGTTCATTGTATAACTGGCAGCATATCTGCATACAAGGCTCCAGATATTGTTAGGCATCTCATAAGGCATGGTGCTGAAGTGATTCCTGTTATGAGTGAAAGTGCACAGAAAGTTATACACAAAAACACAATGGAGTGGGCAACGGGGAATGAGGTTATAACCGAGCTGAGCGGTAAAATAGAACATATTCTCCTGACATCAGGAAGAGGCAAGGCAGACCTTATATTGGTTGCCCCTGCTACCGCAAATACAATAAGCAAAATAGCAAACGGAATAGATGACACTCCCGTTACATCGGTAATCTCATCAGCCTTGGGAGCAAAGATACCAATTCTGGTTGCTCCTGCGATGCATGAGACAATGATAGAACACTCCATAATTCAGGAGAACATAAAGAAACTGAAAGAGCATAGTGTTATCTTTATTCCTCCCAGATTCGAAGAGGGCAAGGCAAAAATTGCGAATGAATCGACTATATTTGAATATATACTAAATGCGCTTGCAAAAAAGGACTTGCTCGGGAAGAGGGTTCTTGTCACTGGCGGTCCGACAATCGAAAAGATAGATGCCATCAGGTTCATAACAAATGCAAGCTCTGGAAAGACTGGCGTTGAACTTGCAAGAGAAGCTTCAAGCAGAGGCGCCAAAGTGACTCTGATAACAGGACCAACAAGGGAAGATATTGAAGAATGGATAGACACAATAAAAGTCGAGACAGCAAGAGAAATGTATGATGCTGTCATTAGAAAATTGGGAGAGGCTAAATATGATATGGTTATAGCATCTGCAGCAGTCTCTGATTACTATCCTTCTAACAAACTTACATATAAAATCAGGTCGGAAGAGGTTGAAAGGCTTCAGCTGGAATTAGTTAGAACGCCAAAGATTATTGACGCTGTCAAAAGGGTTTCTCCAGAAAGCTTTCTGATAATCTTCAAGGCTGAATACGATGTAAGTTCTGAAGAGCTTATCAAAAGAGGAATAGAAAGATTAAGGAAAGCAGACGCAGATATGGCAGTGCTGAATGATGTCTCAAAGATGGGCTTTGGGTCAGATGAAAATCAAGTATTGCTTCTCAGCAAAGAAGGGAAGGTAAAAGAGCTGCCGAGAGTAAGAAAGAGGATAATGGCAAGAATCATACTTGATGAAGCCCTCTCTGTTCTAAGTAAAAGGTAGATGATTGGCAATTTGGTCAGGGTTGCGGCGCTGCAGCTAAACTGCTCAATAGGCAAGGATGCACTTAGAGAACGCATTTCAGAAATGGTAAAGGAGGCCAAACAGAAAGATGCTGCAATCATCTGTTTGCCGGAGCACTGGATACCCTGCAGAAGACCTGACATGAAGAGTCTGATGAATTTTTTGAAAACTTTGGCTAAAGAGAATAGAATAAACATGATAACCGGTGCTGACTTTTATTTGGAGGAAAAAAGAACAACTGTGCAGAGTGTAGTTATTTCAAGAGATGGAAAAATACTGGGAATGCAGAGTAAGGTTCATCTCTTTGGCAGGGAGAAGTTGATTGCTGAGCCTGGCAATATATACAATTTGTTCAATATTGAAGGAATCAAGACAGGAATTGCAATCTGCCATGACTTAGTTTACCCTGAAGTTGCTAGAATTTATGCTCTAAAAGGGGCGGAGCTGGTCTTCTCACCAGCCAAGATTACATATGAAGGATTAGAGCCTTGGCACCTTTACGTAAAAGTCAGAGCTCTCGAAAACAGGATTCCGATTGTAAGCCCGAATTGCTGCGGCAGCAGATTTTTCAGAGGCGGAAGCTTGATTGTTGGACTCAGAAGCAACAGAAAGGGTATTGTTTATCCAGAAATACTAGCTGAAGCAGGAGAAAAGGAGCGTGTGCTTGTTGCAGACGTTGATACAGAGTCGATAAGGAAGTACAGGGAAGAAAGGCTTGCGGCAAGAAGGGTTGATACCTATTCACAGTTGACAGCTTGATTGTTATTTCATGTATTCTGACTGCTTTTTCGCATTAAGCTCTACAAGAAGCATTATTATTCCAGCTGCGAGGTATGCAATAGAAGCCAAAAGCGCCAGTGAATTGTTAAGTAGAATAGAGAGTAGCAAGCCAACCAACCCTGCAAGAATAAGTATTATGGAAGAGAAATTGATTGCTATGATGCTGCTCATTTCCATCAAGTTCAAGAGTAAATATTGTATAACTCATTTCATTCTAGAAATGTGTACGGAAGCTAGAACAGATTTGAAAGAATGTTGAAAGGCTATTGGTGAAAAAACTCTCCTTGATTATAGGAAAGGTTCTTTAGCCTATGGCTTCAAATGACGATTATGAAGAGCTTAAAGGGCTCGATTGTTCCCGTAGTCACTCCGTTTGATAATAATATGTCTATAGATTTTGATGGTATGAAGAAACATATTGAATTTCTTCTAAAAAACGGAAGTCATGGAATCTGTATTTGCGGAAGTACAGGTGAAGCAACATCACTATCTTTAGAAGAAAAGAAGAAAATTTATGCCTTTGCTTCAGAAAATGTGCCAGCATCCATACCCGTTGTTGCAGGGATAGTCTCTTCGAACATCTCAGAAACTATAGAATTAGCTAGGAGTGCAAAATCCTCTGGTTCTTCTGTTCTTTTGATAGGAGTGCCATATTACAGCAGGCCAAATCAGGAGGGAATCTATGACTATTTTGCAAGAATATGCGATTCAGTTGACCTGCCAATAATAGTTTACAATATTCCTTCCAGGACAGGATCAAACATAGAAAGCAAAACTCTCAGCAGATTGAGAAAGGAATTCAGCAACCTGATCGGAATTAAGGAAGCCAACAGGGATTTCGAACAGATGAACAGAGATATACTTGAATGCGGGAAGGATTTTCTTGTCTACTCTGGTATTGAGAGCCTCTGCTTCCCGCTCTTATGCGTAGGAGGCGCTGGATACTTTAGCGCTACGGCAAACATTCTTCCGAACGAGCTAGCCAGAATGTATAACCTTTTCAGCGATGGGAAGTGGGAGGAAGCAAGAAATATACATTTTGAACTTTTGCCTATCAACATTGCTTTATTCATGGATACCAATCCTGTTCCGCTTAAAGCAGCGCTTGGCATGCTAGGTCTGATACAAGATATATTGAGACCCCCACTGTTACCTTTGGCAGAGGAGAAAAGGTCTGAACTTATGGCAGTTCTTGAAAGATACAAATTGGAGCTGATAAAATAAAATGAAGAAAGTTAGGTTTTTGCAGAATGGAATTGAAAGAGAGGGAGAATTGCTGAAAGACCATATAGTTGCTGACGGTGAAAACATTGAGTTGGATTCTATCGAGTGGCTACCTCCGTGCAAACCAAGAAATATCATTGGCCTCGCTTTAAACTACCCTGGACATGCAAAGGAGCTGAGCATGCAGGCAACAGAAGAGATAGTCCTTTTCATGAAACCAACATCGACTCTTATAGGAAATGGCTGTGATATAATTTATCCCAGAGGTGTGAAGAATATGCATTATGAGGGCGAACTTGCAGTTGTAGTGGGAAAGAAGCTGAGATACTCCAGCAGGAAAGTTGCAATGCAAGGAATCGCAGGCTACACAATAGCAAATGACGTGACTGCCAGAGATTTCATCACCAATTTCTTCAGGCCCCCTGTAAAAGCGAAGGGATTTGACACTTTTCTTCCTTTAGGCCCCTCGCTGACTACTTCTGATGAAATATCTGACCCGTATTCATTGGAAGTAGTAACGAGAGTGAACGGAGAAGAAAGGCAGAGGGGAAAGACTTCGGAAATGGTTCACAGGATAGATGAGATTCTTGAATATATAACCTCATTCATGACTCTTGACAAGGGAGATGTTATACTAACAGGTACACCTTCAGGTATTTCCCCTGTCAAGCCAAGAGATAAAATAGAGGTGAGCATAAGCTCTCTCGGAAAGCTTACTAACAATGTTGAAGCAGAAAAATATGGTGCGTCAAAGGGGGTTCTTTCAGATGAGTGACAAAGGTACTGGGTCGAGGCAGGAGCAGCTTAAGGAAGTGATGAGGGTCTTCCCGCAGGGTGTCGCAGTTGTGACGTCATCGTCTAATGGCTCTTTATACGGTATGACTGTGAGCAGCTTTACAAGCGTATCTTTACACCCTCCTCTTGTCATGGTTGCGATATCAAAGACAACAAAGCTGCATGACCTTTTCACTTTAGCTGACAGGTTTGCAGTCAATCTATTAGCTGAAGACCAGAAGTCTGTCTCAGATAGATTCGCTGGAAGAGAGAATGTGGCAGAAAGGTTTGAAGGAATAAAGTTTGATTTAATTGACAATTGCCCTATTATAAAGGGGGTCAGAGCTTACATTATATGCAGGAAATGGGCAACATACGACTCCGGAGACCATACATTGCTGGTAGGGGAACTGATGAAGGGAGCTAAAATAAATAACAGGAGACCTCTGGCATATTATTCTCAGCAGTATGCAACGATTGCACAGCTGGAAACAGCTGAAACTGTGCCTGAGCTTTACTGGTAGCTATTTCAATGAGACATGTATGTAGGCCTATCGGTCAATTTAGGCTTCTTCAGAGCTTGAAAACTAGAAGAAAAGAATGACCTCACCTGCATTGCTTCGTTGAACCAGCTTTCAGGTGCAGGCGCCCCCCAAAAGGTCTGCCTTTGAGGGTCGTTCAGTTTCCACCTGACAGGCTCCCAGTCCGGGTCAGCGCTCAGATAATCTCCTGTGTATAGCTCTATCCTGTTATTATCGGCATCCCTAAGATAAAGGAAAAATGCGTTTGATATTCCATGCCTTCCAGGACCTCTCTCGATGCTCTTCAAGTACCCAGATGAGGCAAGCAGGTCTGCACAGTCCATTATATTTATTCTGTCAGGAACAGTGAAACCTGCATGGTGCACCCTGGGACCTATCCCTGTCATAAGCGCTACATCATGGCATGTATGCTTGCGTCTTAGCCATGCTGCCCAAATTGTATCTTCATCCTCCATTTCAGTCAGCTCGGTGCAGATGAAACCCAGTTCTTCGCTGTACCACTTGAAGGCTGAGCTTACATCAGGGACCAAGAGATTGAAGTGGTCCAATCTGGATACTCTGGCACCAGTCTGAAGATGATAGCTTCTTATCATCCATTCAACCTTTGTCATCGAACTGTAAAATTCTACAGGAAAGCCGAATGGGTCCTGAAACCTTATCGACCTTTCAATACCTTTCTCTTTATTTCTATGCTCCTCAAATTTCAGTCTATGCTTTTCAAGAAGCTTTTTCACGCTTTTCAGGTCGTTTTCATCCTTCACCCTGAATGCTATATGCCCAACACCAGCGTAATCTGAATCTGTTAAGAGAAGAGAATGATGGTACCTTTCCTCAGCACCCCTCAGGTAAAGATGTCTATCATCTTGGGCAGAAACGAAGAATCCCAGCTTGTTGACATAAAAGTCTCTTGCTTTATTTAAATCAGTGACTAAAAGTTCTATGTGCCCTGCCTTTACTATATCAAAACCTGTTTGCTTAGGGCTCAATAAAATCACTATTGCCTTATTCTCTCCAGAGCGTTGCTAACTTTTTTCTTCATCGCTTCCTTATCGTACCACAGGTATAGAGCAGAAGCCATCCTGACAGGGTCTCCAAAGAAGAACCTTTCATACAGTTCTTGCCTTGAACCAAAGGAAGAGCCTATGGCATCCCATGCAAGCTTGAAGAGTTTTATTCTATCTTCTGCATTTGCCAGCTTAGCTTGATAATATTTTTCAACGTATTCTTTCAATTCTGATTTGAGAATAGCATCTGGTGGTATAGCCATTAAACCGCTTGCACCCAGTTGCTTTATGACTGTAGCAAACAAAGGAGATATTCTGGGCCACAGGTTTCTGGCTGCATTTAGAGGGGTGTAATCAGGAGTTAGTATACCCCACCTGTTAACCTTTGCATTGGCTTCGCTTGCATCCAGAAAAGCTTTGAGTGCTTCGGTCATCATGATGAGCTCTGCAATCTTCTCCTGCACATGCTGAAACTGGTCTATTCCTATTGTCTCGGCTATAGTTATAGCAAGACCAGTAAAGAACTCCGCCTTGGCAATCTCTCTTACTAGTGATTGATGAGCCATGAAGACTATAGCACAAGTCTCTTCGCTCACTCTATTAGACCTTTCAGGGTCCTCGAGTATGAATATTCTCTCCTTGGGAACAAAGACATCGTCAAATATGACTACAGCATCTTGCTCATCGAACCAAGCTGAGAGAGGGCTATCATTTGGTGATTGGGAAGAGAAGGATTGCCTGCACACCAGTTTTAAGCCAGGAGTATCTAATGGCAGTGCGAACGCCATTGCATAGGGAGCATCATCCTGGCCTGAGCGAATCACCGTAGAAGGAAATACAAGAATTTCATCAGCAAGGGGAAATGTTGCAAGCATTCTTGCGCCTCTGACTATCAGCCCATCGCTTCTCTTTTCCAATATCCTGGCAGCAATATATGGGTCTGATTGCTTTGAAGGACCTACTCCCCTGTTTGCCTGAGGATTTATCAGAGTATGGGTCAGTAAAAGGTCATGCTCCCTGACATACTCATAATATTTCTTTATGTTTGACGAGAAATCTATGCCGAATTCATCGCTCTTGCCAAAGTATTCCGATGCAGAGGCCATAGCCATAAGAGAGCTGTTAAGATAGTCAGGTGTCCTGCCTAAAAACCCAAAATGATAGTCAGCCCATATCTGCATCATACTTCTTCTCTTCTTTAATTCTTCATTTGTTCTAGGCTGAAGGAAGCTTGTCCCTACCTTTTCGCCAGATAATGGAGATTCATAGGTCATTACATCGAGCAGTTCTTCATTGTTCTGCAAGTCGTACAGTTCTGCCATTGTCTTTGCTATCCCTCTGAAGATGGGATGCTCAGCAGCATTTAGGGTGATCTTGGTATCGCCATACCAGATTTCTCTCTTTGTTTTGTTGATTTCATTTAGAAACTTTTCACCGTTTCTTATAGCCATGAAAATTACCTACCATCGTAAAAATATATGATAACTTGCTTAATACAGTTGCGGTTTAGATGCACTTCAAGTATATTTTTTAAAGCGAATCTATATTCAAATTCCTTTTATACGTCCATTACTTTTCGTAATGTTGTGAACCAGCGAAGACTTGCGGCTATTGTTTTTTCCCAATATGGTTGGTTAAACATCTCTGGCGCAAAAAGATGAGAGATTAGCGTTAGAACTTCTTGAAGAGCAGAGGAGGATTGTAAGGTCTGTCCTGCGGGAATTCAGCGGAAAGGAAATAAAAACTATAGGTGACGGCTTTTTGCTCAGGTTTGAGAGTGCATTAGACGCTTTACTGTTTGCTGGTGAACTTCAGAGACGTATAATTGCAAAAAATGAGAAAAGACTTCAACTCAGGATAGGAATTCATGTTGGGGATGTCGTGGAAAGAGGGGGAGATGTGCTTGGCGACACGGTCAATATTGCATCAAGACTGGTTGGTGCTTCTTCTCCAAGCGGGATATGCATTTCCCAGCAGACTTATGACCAGGTTAAGTCAAAATTACCGTATAGAATAGATGAAGTGGGAGAGGCAACGCTCAAACACCTGAAGGGACCGATTAAACTTTACAAGGTAATTTTAGGAGAAATTGAAGGAAGAAAGTTAGGAGAGCACGAAAATAAAAGGATAGCTGTTTTGCCACTGCATAATCTGAGTAATGACCTAAGGGACGTATACTTTGCAGATGGAATTACTGAAGAGGTCATAACAACTTTGGCAAATCTGCCAGGGCTCGGTGTTATTGCTAGGGGTTCAGTTATGAAGTATAGAGAAGAGATGAAGAGAATATCTGAAATAGCTTCGGAGCTTGATGTCGACGTTGTTCTGGAGGGAAGCGTGAGAAAGGCTGGGAATAAAGTAAGGATTACGTCGCAGCTGATAGACGGAAAAACGGAGGAGCTACTCTGGTCTGGTATATATGATGCGGAAATGACAGACCTGTTTGCTTTGCAGGCTGAAATTGCAGGAAAGATAGCCTCATTCCCTGAGACTAAAGGTTCTTGAAGAACCAGGTACTGAGCGCAAGACAGAAATGCCTGAAGCATTTACTTATTATCTTAAGGGGAGGTTCTTTTGGAATAAGAAGACAGAACCTGACCTCTTCAAGTCCATAGAATATTACAAAAAGGCAATAAAGGAAGACACTAATTATGCCCAGTCTTATTGTGGTTTAGCAGATTCCTATGCTTCTCTAGCTCTTTTTGAATTTCTTCCTCCAACAGAGGCGTTTCCAGAAGCTAAAGATGCAGCATTAAAAGCTCTGAAAATAGATAACAGGCTAGCAAAGGCCCATTCTTCATTAGGACTTGTCAGGTCTCAAGGAGAATGGGACTGGAAAGCTGCAGAAGAGGAATTTAGAAAGGCTCTATCTCTTAACCCCAATTATCCAGCAGCTCACTATTGGTATGCTGATATGCTTAAAGCGCTAGGTAGGTTTGACGAGGCATTAAATCAGATAACGACAGCACAAAAGCTAGACCCGCTTTCATTATCGATAAACACTGGGGTAGGTCATGTTCTTTACCTTTCAAGAAGGTATGATGAAGCGATAAAACAGTACAAGAAGACCGTTGAGCTCGACCCGAATTTCCTGCAGGCCAGACTCTGGTTCGGCAGGCCATACTTAGAATTGGGATTATATGAAGAAGCGATTAATGAGCTGAAGGAGGCTGTAAGGCTTTCAAACGAAAGCACAATTTCATTGGCAATGCTTGGTCATGCATATGCGTCATCGGGAGATTTAAGAAAGGCAGAGGGAATTCTAGAACAATTGTTTGAAAGGTCGCAACAGAAGTATGTTTCATCTTATTGGATAGCAGCAGTATACAATGGGATGAAGGATAGGAAGAAAACTATTGAGTGGCTTGAAAACGCATTAAGAGAGAAGTCAAGTTGGCTTCCTTGGATAGGGGTTGAACCTAGATTTGACTGGCTACGCACCGACCCTGCGTTCGTTTCTATTGAAAAGAAGATCGGAGTTGCTAATGTTTTAAAGAAAAGTTAGTGGTTTGAGGGAAGGTGTATATCACAACTGTCGATGTCCTAGATTTGGAAAAACACCGACACATTGCGTAATTACCATGGTTAGTCCATTTTTGCAGATTGATATCTTGTAAACCATGCCAGCTATTATAGGTATCTGATGATTAATAGGACGAAGAATCTAAAATACACAAAGCGCAGAATAAAGTTAATTACTAGTTATCTATCAAATTAGCTTATGGATACGTTTGATTGTATTCTTACAAAACTCGATATCAGGGAGTTTTCAGAAAGTAAGGTCCCTGCTGATGTTAAAAGAAAGGTCCTGGATGCGGCTAGATTCACAGGCTCCTCCATGAATACACAACACTGGCGGTTTTTGCTTGTGCAGAAGAAGGAGAATCTAGCTAGATTGGCAGAGGATAGCACTACAGGTAAATGGGTAAGTGGTGCAGATTTTGCAATAATAATACTGATAGACCCTAAGATTCCTGGGTCAGATATCGATTCAGGCAGAGTTCTTCAAGACCTTCAGCTTGCTGCTTGGAACTTCGGTGTTGCTTCCGGGTTATTCACAGGTATAAAACATGTTGAATTAAGACGAGATTTTGGAATCCCAGAGAATCTAAAACTAGTTGCCGTTGTTGGATTCGGATACCCGAAGAAAAAAATTAAAGGCAAGAAGAATAGGAAGCCGTTAGAAGAATTGGTATATTTAGAAAAATTCGGAGTAAAATTATCTCCCGAAGACCTTCAATAAATGATATGCACCTATTCGCGTTTCGTAAACATCCTACGTATTGATAAGTTTTTACGACACTGACCATTTTGCCCAATCGATGAGGCTTTCCAAAAGGTTATTCGCCTATTCTCTTTTGGGTTGTATTCGTTACTTGAATTGCTCTGTCAAATGCGTCTGTGTCAGTGTCTCAGCTCAAAATATAGTGCAGGACATGCGCGCCGTAGCTACCAGAAATGTCATTCTTGATATATTTTAAGTCTAATGAGTACGCAAATTCACCCTGTGCATAAATGGTATAGGGTTTCTATGTTTCCCCAAAACCCATTCATTTGCTAAGAGCAAGTTTGAGGACACCTTGGTTGGATATGTCTACCTCGCAACCTAAATTGAGTGTTTGGCATCATCTAAACTGTGTACGTTTCGTGATCAGGTCGAAGGGGCGGAACCAAGCCCAAAGATTTCTCTCTATACTTTTTTAATATGTCATCAAGTGTTATCGACCCTAAATATTTGTCGTTTTCAACTACAGGACACCACATCGTCCTATTCTTCATCATCATTTCCCAAGCTTGATAAGCTGTGCTGGCTAGCCCAACATATGAAACACCCTTTTCAACGTAGCTTGATACGATCCCCTTTCCGCTGGCTAACCGGTCTAGGTAAACAACTCCAACGAACTTGTCTTCCTCAACAACAGGAAGGGAGAATAGCTTGAGGTCATACATGATCTTGAGAGCTTCTTCTACGGATTCGTTTGGTTGAACTCCTAACTTTCTAAGGTTAAGCTCGGCCACTTTAATAGAGGATAACAGAGGCATACTGTATTCAGCCATATGGGCGGGCGAATCTTTTCGTGCGTTCACTTGCGACCTATAAATAGAGTATTTGAGCCCAGAAGCCGTGTAGGATATTGCGGTTGCAAGCATTGCAGCTGGAAGCAGCTGTAGGCTACCGGTCATTTCAACAACCATAAGTATAACTGAGAGTGGCACTTTGCCTGCAGCCCCAAAAAATGATAACATCCCAATTATCGCGAATGGTGCAACGTCTGGCACTACGCTAGGAAAAAGTACATGGAACACTAAACCTAGAAACCCACCCAGACACGCACCTATAACCATGCCAGGAGCGAACACTCCTCCGCTGCCCCCCGAGCCTACACTCATAGAGGTCGTTATGATTTTGATAAAAGGTAAAAGAGCCAACACGAGCATTATTGGAAGACTGCCCCCGACAAATGCTTGAAGCTTTCCCGATATTATCAGCTGCACCCAACCATAGCCGGTGGTCATAACCTCGGGGAAAACCAGCGCAATTACACCCGTTATCAATCCTCCGATCATAGGCTTAACATGAGGGGGAACCCGTAACCTTTTGAACCCTGAGTTAATGCCGTAGAACGTTCTTACGTAGACGATTGATAAACCTCCAGCTACCAGACCAAGTATCGCGTATAATGGTAATCTTAGAACGCTGAACGGTTCAGTATAGTAGCCAAAAATGGGCTCAAAGCCCACCATGGAAGCAAATATTGAATATCCTACTGAGGAGGCCACTACTGAGGGGAAAATAACTTCAGGTTCGAGATCCCTTCTATAAAGAACTTCAGCCGCTAAAACAGCGCCACCTATTGGAGCCTTGAAAATTGTTCCTATACCAGCGCCTATGCCGACTGCTACAGCCACACGTCTGTCCTGCGGGCTAAGGCGGAAGATGTCCGCTATAGTCGAACCTATACCCGCTGCTAGCTGGGCTGTTGGTCCCTCCCTACCCGCACTCCCTCCACTGCCTATTGTTATAGCAGACGCTACAAGTTTTACAAATGGTATTCTTCTTCTGATTTTCCCCTGCTTGTTGTGATAGGCGTCTATCGCTGCGTCAGTGCCATGTCCCTCTGCTTCTGGAGCAAGTGAATAGACGATTAGACCAGAAGCAAGACCACCCAAACCCACTGCCAACGGCAAGAGGTAGGGGCGCGCCACGGTATAAGTGAACGCCAGAGTACCACCCTCACCTATAGGGTGAGGTATCGTTGCTCCAACCATAGATTCGAGGAAAAGATATTCAAAAAGTTTAATCCCAAAGTATAGTGCGGTGGCGCCAATACCAGCTGCAATCCCGATTATTACTCCTAGTACAAACCACCTTTCAAAGTATGGTAGAGAAAGCAAACGTGACATTTTACGAGATCCACACTTCCTGCAAGGCCTCACTATGTATCTATTTCAACTGCATTTAGCTTTTTATTTTTCAACTGGGGTGTTGAATAACTAGACGTGTTTGTCATCTTTTGTTTTTACTAATCCGTTTACTGATATTTGGTTAACGATACCTTTCGTTGAAGTCAAAGAAGAGGGACTGGAAGAAGTACAATGAAGAATTGGCAAGAAGAGGAGAGTTATTGTTTGACCCTGATTTTTTATCTGGATGGGAAGAAGAGTTAAACCGAATGAACGAGAAAAAGGAAGGAGCAAAGTATCTTTCTTTATCCAAACTCATTAATGAATATGCTCGCTTATAGCCATCCACGCCTATCTTCTTCCTTACAGACGGATAGAGTGGTTTCTGAGAGTATTCGCAGATCATATAGACGTATTCAAGGAAAAAGAAAGAAGGAGAAGGAAGAAGAACAGCTGACTATACCACATTATGGTGGAGAGTGACTAAAGTAAAGGTAAGTGGATATTGACCCCGATGTTGTTATTGCTGTGGATTCAACTGGCATAAAGGTCTCAAACAGAGGGATAAAAGAAAAATGGAATGGCATTAAGAGAAAAGGCTTTATCAAGTTCCATATTGCAATTGATACAAAGACAGGCAAGATTTTAGCTATTGATGTTACTAAAGAGAATTTGTCTGATGGAGCTAGAGCAATTCCTCTTATTTATAGAATCAGCTTCTAAAAGAGTAGATAACATTTCAAAATCTCTTATGGATGGGGCTTATGACAGAAGAGACATATTCAACTACCTATCTAAAAACAATATAGAACCTGTCATTAAAGTAAGAAAGAACTTCAAAGGCTAGAGGCTCAATAGCAAGAAAGCCTGCAGTAATAGAACGGCTTTCTGATTATGACAGAAGGGATAATGGGTATGGTAATAGATGGAGGGTTGAATCAGCAATATCATCGTTCAAGAGGATGTTTGGAGAGTATACTAAATCAAAGAAATGGAAGTATATGGTAAATGAGATGTTCACAAAGGCAAGGCTGTACATATAACATGTTCCTATCCATAAAAGCGTATTAAAGGAAAAAGTTCAGGAAAGAACATGTCACCTAGCTGCAAGAATCAAATGCTGACTAGTTATTCGACAGAGCACATTGCAGTAATCCATGACCAGCATGTCATGGCTTGACGTATCCTTTGGTTGTTATGATTGGGGGTTTTATACACAAATCTGCTCTTTAATTGGTGTGAGTTAAAATCGCTTATCCCTCGTTAAAGAAGAGGAAACGCGCCGTAGTTCAACTAGAGTGCGGGGGGTGGGATTTGAACCCACGAACCCCTTCGGGATAGGCGCCTCAGGCCTACGCCTTTGACCAGGCTGGGCGACCCCCGCGTCTTCATAAGACCGAATTCTAATTATATATAAGCAGATAGTTGAGCTTGCCCTTTGAAGGATAAATAATATACCATTTTCAGAAACAATTATTACTGTTTTGCTTTCGAGTGGTGATGAGCCCCAGTAGCTCAGTGGTGGAGCACGTGCCTCGTAAGCACGCGGTCGAGGGTTCAAAAGCCATGCAATGATTGAAAATCCCTCCTGGGGCTTGCCAATTACATGACAAAGACAGAATATCAGTTTTAGTAATCAGATTGTTACCCACAATTATTACGGAAGGATAGAAACGATTTAGGCCAAGGTCTTGTCAGGCAATAGAAATGAATGATTGGGCCCTGCTATCAATGAAATGCTCTCCTTTCTTGATTATTAAAGAAAGTTATCAGAGACCGATCCATAACTCTGCAATCAGGCTAGCCATAATTTTCAGGCTGTTGAATGAGGCAGGTTTATCTTTGTCATACTCCTCTTCTCAATTGCCTTTTCGGTTTGAAAATAAAAAGAAGAATATGTTGAACAACTTATGGCTATAATCAATCGGAGGATGAGCTGGACTCGGAAATTCCATCATTAAGGCTAGGACAGGAGCCGGCCTTCCCATCAAATTAAGGAAGCTTGCTCAGCGCGCAGAGACAGGCAGGACAGATGGAGAACAACCCTATCCTCTTGAAGTTTCGTGGATCAAACAAGGGGTTAGAGAATGACGATTTACATGTCACGCCAGAGAAGATCCTGAGCGAAGAGGGGTTTGTGTCGAACATAGATCCCCAAGGAAAAGGTTCTGTTTTATGTCTTTTAAAAAAGTCTTCGGGCTTGGCGAGTTTTCAGCATGAAAGCGGCTGAGCATCAATTTCCTTGACGGGTAATGTGTTGCAACAACAAGTGAGGAGATGATAGCGCTTGTTATATTAATGCAACTTATCCTTGGTTAGTTGAAAGTGCGTCCGAGAAAGGATGATCTGGATGCACGGCTTTGATCATCACTATAGACGAACAAAGACTCGGCTCCGCTCAGCTAAATCTCCTCCCAGATGATTGTTAAACAGGCAGCAAATAAAACAGGACTCAGGAGAAACGTTTGGTCGTACCTGTTTCGACATAGCCAGTTCACACGAACAAACAGTATCTACGTCAATTATCAGAAAGAATAAATTAATTCTCACAAAGATCGGCTTGCTTCTCTGATTCCTTCTAGTACAAGGTGACGATCTATTCTCGATTGGTCCGATCAATATGTGAAAAATTCAGTTTAATGCAACTAGATGAATGCAGTCAGGGCCAGTATAAGGAATAAAACGGAGTTGCCAAGAAAGATGGTCCTCAGTAGCAATGGTCCAGCTCTCCCGATCTCACCCTTATCCTGCGCTCTCCTAGCTGATTGGTAAATCAATCCGTAGACCACACATAACAAACAGAAGAAAAGGACCGAGGCAAGAAGTGCGCCCACATTCAATTCGAAATTTCATCCTCCTTGTTTTCCCATAATTCAGTAAACCGCCAAATGGGCCATTATTAGGATTATTATTACCTGAAAGACGGCTTGGCTTCCTGCCAATCTTATGTTGATCATATTCAGGCTAGCTATCTTCTTAATATCAGGATTTTTCTTTGCCAGCTCAAGGAAAATCCTCAAACCATTCGGTGTAAAGATTCCAAATCCTTGCAGAGTCAATATTATGACAACCACACCTGCCCCTATAATCCACGGAGATGTCAGGTCGAATTTTCCAAGTTGCTGAGCTAGGTAGATTCCTGATGTGATTGCTGTCGCTGAAAGTGAAGGAAGAATGAAAAATGTCGCTGGGGTTAATCTCTTCGCAACTTCGACTCGAACAGGTAGATCCATCGCCTTCATGATCCTCGCAAGTATCACCCCCATGAATATGTCAAAACCGGTCCATGTACCTCCAGTTATAACATGCACAAATTGAAGGAGGTAAAGGTTATGGAAGGCCATAGCCCCCAGTAAGGAGAGAACTGGGAGAAGAGCAACCAGAAAACTTCCGATCAGTAGATTGCGAACGTACGCCGGAAAGCCCGCTTCGATTTGAGGAGTTTCCGCTGACACCTGTTTTTTGTAGTTTATTCTTCCTTAAATCCTTTATGCTTCATAATTGGCATAACGTTATCTATGTGAGCTACATATAACTCTTATTTCATCACCTCTTCAGGTCGGAGGGTATACCAGTTATCTATTCGAGGTATAACCTCATTATCACAACCCTCCGGTAACTTGTTAAAGGGAGATACCACATCTAACTTAACGAGGTGTTTTGCCTCAAACGGTATCATGTGGTTGCTCCCCTTAACTGTAAGGTTCTTTAATACAGAATATATTATCCTCAACATCTTAGCAGAAGCCGCAACAATAGCTTTTGATGATCCCTTCTTTGCC
>Ga0209012_1000699_pt1 | contig 42782 bp, 41 predicted proteins | sample RS3BMetagenome_FD_184735 | JGI IMG/M metagenome (GOLD analysis project Ga0209012, IMG submission 184735) | Ferric oxide microbial mat and aquatic microbial communities from Rainbow Spring, Yellowstone National Park, USA - RS3B (SPAdes) (version 3) ...
TCCTCGGCGCCGATCAGCCGTCGCCACCGGTCTTCTCGAGACCACAGGCGCACGGATCGTCCGTCCGATCGCGTTCTGTGGCGATCAACGAGACGTCCGGACGTCAGGCTGCAATATCTGGGTCAGAAGACCACGATGAGGGCGACCCACAGGCCCTTCGACGGGCCCGCCGCCCGGAAGGCGGGCGACGGTCTCGAGAGGGCGTCGATGACCGCCCACAGGGGAACCGCCAGTCCGACCAGGGCGAGGACGAACAAGGCGATGCCGCGCCCCCCTTCCCGGTCGACGAAGTCGGACGTAGCCGAACCGTGGATCCCGGGGGGACGGACCCTCCGGGGGGACGGGGTCCCTCAGGCGGCCGATAGCGCCCGCCACAGCGAGCGGTAGTTCGGGTAGGTGATCCCGGGGGTGATGTACCCGGCCCGGAGGAGCTCGGCGTCGTAGCGACGGAGGTTCCGGAACGGGATGCCCATGTCGACGTGGTGGGCCAGGTGCCACCCGGTGTTGTACGGGACGATCCAGAGGCGGGCGGGCCAGGTCTGGCGGACGTAGTGGGTGGTCACCCGGCGATCGTCCCCGGCCTCGAGGCCGCCGTGCTCGGCGATGGCCCGCAGGCGGTTCAGCACCCGCCACTGGGTCATCCACGGCAGCAGCCACAGCAGCGGGTAGACGAACCACTCCCCGGTGGCGACCCACGCTACCGCCCACAGCAGTGCCTGGACGGCGATGATGGAACGGGCCATCCGGCCGAAGGTGGGGTGCCGCACCGCCTTGACCAGGGGGGTGAGGTTCTTCCATCCGGAGATACCCACCGCGTCGCGCACCAGCCGCCGGGCCAGCGTCCGGCGGTCGCACCGGTAGCCGCCGTAGTAGGCCATGTCGGGTTCCTCGGGGCCGAACTCGGCCCGATGGTGGGCGAAGTGGCCCCGCCGGTAGATGCCGATGGGGACGAGCGCCGGGTACGCCACCAGCCAGGTCCCGACCCAGTCGTTGACCCGCTTGTCGGTGAAGAGCAGCTTGTGGGCCGCCTCGTGCATCAGGATGGCGAAGCGGGCGTGGACGGGTCCCATCAGGACGAACACCGCCAAGTAGACCAGCGGGCTGCCGGTCCAGACGGCCAGGGCCACGGTGGCGGCCACCCACACCCACAGGCCGGCGACCGTCAGGGCGTTGCGCCCGTCGGCGATCCGGCGGAGGTCCCCCCGGAGCTCCGGACGGCACTTGCCGCTCTCGAGGAGCCGGTCGGTGGGGAAGACCGACGGCCTCGCCTGCTGATCGGGCACCATGGTGGCGGCCATGACCGTGATATTACAATGCACAAACAGATGACGCAATATAGTAATGCCCCGCTGACCGCCCGGTCGGTGCTGGCCAGCACGCTGCTGGGGGCGGAGCCCCCGCTGCTGCCGGTGGCCTACCTGGTCCACGTGGCCGGGCTGTTCGGGATCAACGAGAACCGGGCCCGGGTGGCGCTCAGCCGCATGGTGGCCTCGGGCGAGGCCACCACCGACGGAACCGGCCGCTACCGGCTGGCCGGGCACCTGCTCGACCGGCAGGCCCGCCAGCGGGCCAGCCGGGCCGGCCGCACCCGCCCCTGGTCGGGGGCGTGGGTGGTGGTGATCGCGGAGCCGGGGAGCCCCGCCGATGTCCGCGCCGCCCGGCGCCGGGCCATGGGTCTGGCCCGGATGGGGGAGCGACGGGAGGGCGTGTGGATGCGTCCCGACAACCTGGACGGCGACCTCGACCCGGCGATGACCGAGGGACTGATGGTGCTGGCCGCCCGACCGGAGGGGGACGGCCTTGACCTGGCGGCACGTCTCTGGGACCTCGACGGGTGGGTACGTGGCGCCGGCGCCCTGCTGGCCTCGCTCGACGAGCTGCCCCCCCGCGGACCCGACGATCTGGCCCCGGGGTTCGAGCTGTCGGCCGCCGTGCTCCGCCACTTCCAGGCCGACCCGCTGCTGCCCGACCCCCTGCTGCCGGCCGGCTGGCCCGGCGACCGGCTGCGCCGCCGCTACCGGGAGTGGGACGCCGAGTACCGCCGGGTGCTGGCCCGGTGGAGCCGGTCGGGCTGAACGGACCGCACCGGGGAACAATCGGGCCGGCCGGACGGTTGGCCCTGGTGCCGGGTGGACGTGGTGCCGACCAGCGACCCGGGGAGGAGACCTGATCATGGTGACCGCACTGGTGAAGCCGCTCTACACCGCCGAAGGGACCGCCACCGGCGGTCGTGACGGCCAGGCCACGAGCTCCGACGGGCTCCTCGACCTGACCCTGCGCCCGCCGGTCGAGATGGGCGGCCCGGGAGGCGGCACCAATCCCGAGCAGCTCTTCGCCATCGGCTACGCCGCCTGCTTCCAGAGCGCCCTCACCGTCGTCGCCCGGCGGGCCAAGGTCGAGGTGGAGGGGTCCACGGTGACGGGGAAGGTCACCATCGGCACCATCGGGGGTGGCGGCTTCGGACTGGCCGTCGAGCTCGACGTCCACCTCCCGGGTGTCGACAGCGACACCGCCCGGTCGCTGGTGGACTCGGCCCACGAGGTCTGCCCCTACAGCAACGCCACCCGCGGCAACATCGAGGTCACCCTCTCGGTGGTGTGAACCGGCCGGCGACCCGGCCACCGGGTGGGCGGCCCGGCACCGCACCCCCTACGATCGCCGCACGGGCCGTCGGGGCCCCGGGGGGACCACGGGAGGCGCCATGAGCGAGGCACGGCCGGACCAGCCACTGGCTGGGAGGGTGGCGGTCGTCACCGGCGGGGCCCGCGGCCAGGGACGGAGCCACGCGCTGGCCCTGGCCCGGCTCGGGGCGGACGTGGCCGTCTGCGATGCCTGCGAGGACGTGGCCACCGTCGGCTACCCGATGGCCACCCGGGCGGACCTCGAGGAGACCGACCGGCTGGTGGAGGCCACCGGCCGGCGGTGTGTGTCCGCGGTGGTCGACGTGCGCGACCTCGACGCCATGATCGCCTTCGTCGACGGCGCCGGCTCCTTCCTCGGATCGGTCGACATCATGGTGGCCAACGCCGGGGTGTCCGCCATGGGCTCGGTGTGCGACATGGGCGCCGAGCAGTGGGCCGACGTGCTCGACATCAACCTGACCGGCGTGTTCCACAGCATCCGCGCCGCCGCCCCCCACATGCGCCGACAGGGCTGGGGGCGCATCGTGGGCGTCTCGTCGATGCTCGGCCGGACGTCGCAGCCGTACATCCCCGCCTACACCGCATCCAAGTGGGGGGTGATCGGGCTCTGCAAGTCGGCGGCCCAGGAGCTGGCCGGCAACGGGGTGACGGTGAACGTGGTGGCCCCCGGCAATGTGTCGACCCCGATGATCCACAACGACGCCCTCTACCGGCTGATGCGCCCGGATCTCGAGCACCCGACCAAGGACGACGTGGCGGCGGCCATGGCCGGCCTCCATGTCCAGCCGGTACCGTGGCTGGAGCCGGAGGAGGTGACGGCGGCCGTGGTCTTCCTGGTCTCGGAGGGGGCCAGGCACATCACCGGTTCGGTGATCGACGTCGACGCCGGGGCCTCGGCCCGCTTCACCGCCTGAACCACCAGGGCCGGGGACGATCGGCCGGAACGGAGGAGACCATGGAGCCCGCCGACGGACAGAAGGTGACGGTGACCCGGAACGGCCCGTACCTGGTGGAGGGGGCGGTGCCCCTCTCCCGCCAAACCATCCTGACCGATGCCGACGGCAACTCGGTCGGGTGGCGCCGGGACGGGGAGGTCGAGGCCGGGGCCTCCTATGCCCTGTGCCGGTGCGGCCACTCGGAGAACAAGCCGTTCTGCGACGGCTCCCACGTCCGGGTCGGCTTCGACGGCACCGAGACGGCCATCCGCGCGCCGTACCTGGCCCAGGCCGACGAGCAGGACGGTCCCTCGCTCCTCCTCACCGATGCCCAGCCACTGTGTGCCTTCGCCCGGTTCTGCGATGTGGCGGGGCAGGTCTGGAACCTGGTCGAGCAGGACGGCCCCGAGGCGGCCCGCCTCACCGAGCTGGAGGCCGGGCTGTGCCCGTCGGGCCGGCTGGTGGCGTGGGACCGCGAGACCCGCCAGGCCAAGGAGCCCGAGTTCGAACCGTCGATCGGTGTGGTAGCGGACCCCGCCGAGGGGGTGGCCGGACCGCTCTGGGTGCGTGGCGGCATCCCCGTCACCGGGGCTGACGGCGAGACCTACGAGGTCCGCAACCGGGTCACCCTCTGCCGGTGCGGGGCCTCGAAGAACAAGCCGTTCTGCGACGCCTCGCACGCCTCGGTCGGCTTCACCGAGTAGCTGCCGGGCGGTTCAGGCCGGAAGGTCGGGGCCGCCCACGTAGGGGCAGTGCCGGCAGCCCTGGTCGCAGCAGGTGCCCCGGGCGGCCAGCTGGCCGGCGGTGAGGACGAAGAGGCCGGTCGCCGGATCGGTGTAGCCGGGCTCCCCGGCGCGGAGGGCGGCACCGTGGGCGGCCAGGATCCGTTCCCGGCCGGGGTGGTCGGGTGCCAGCCGCCGCCGGTGGGGCACGGCGAGGGGGCGGTCGTCCGGCCGGGTCAACCGGTCACGCGCCGCCCGGACCGGCGGGCGGGTGGGTCGGCCCGTCGGAGGACCGGGGCGGGGCGAGGTCGCCCCGGAGCACCGAGTCGGTGGGCCCGGGCAGGCGGTCACCGACGTAGTCGGGATCGTCGACCAGGTCGTAGAAGTCCTCGGGCACCACGCGCCGCCCGGTCGCCCTGCCGGCGTACCATCCGCCACCGGCCGGCCGGCGGCGCTGGGAGGAGACCAGCAGCACCACGACGACGACCACCACGAGGAGACCGCCCCCGATGATCAGGACACCCACCCCCGTCGTACCCATGCCGGAACCGTACCCCCCCACCGGCCGGCGGGCCGGGGTCAGCTGGCGTTGGTGCGACCCCGGCGGGCCAGGGAGTCGATGGTGACGGCGGCCAGCAGGACCACGGCGGTCACCATGAACTGGTACGAGGCGGCCAGGCCGATGAGCCCCATACCGTTGTAGATGGTGGCGATCACCAGGCCGCCCAGGATGGCGTGGATCATCTTGCCCCGGCCGCCGAACAGGCTGGCCCCGCCGATGACGGCGGCGGCCACCGCGTAGAGGACCAGGGTGCCGCCGTCGATGTTGTTGGAGATGGAGCCGAGGCGGGAGGCGTAGACGATGCCGGCGATGCCGGCGGTGAACCCGGTGAGGACGAAGGCCCACAGCCGGTTCCAGCCCAGGCTGATCCCGGCCCGCCTGGCGGCCTCGGCGTTGCCGCCGATGGCGTAGAGGTAGCGCCCGAACCGCATGCGCCCCAGGACGAAGGTGTAGACCACCAGCACGGCGACCACTACCAGCACCACGTAGGGCACTCCCTGGACGGCGGTGAACCCGGCGCCGCGGTTGGTGTTGCACACGAGGACCAGGGCGGCGCTGGCCACCGCCATACCCCCCACCTTGAGGGCGGTGACCGCCAGCGGGGGGGCCACCAACCCGCTGCGCCGCCGGTGCCGGTCGCGGAGCACGGTCACCAGGCCGAAGAGGACCACGGCGGCGACTGCCACGATCCAGCTGGCGGCCGGGCTCAGGTTGCCGTTGGTGACGTCGAGGAGCACGCTCGAGCTGAGGCGGATGGTGCCGCCGGTGCCGTGGGTGTTCACCAGCCAGAGGAGGATCCCCTCGCAGCCGAGGAGGCCGGCCAGGGTGACCACGAAGGACGGGAGGCGGAGCCGGATGACCAGGGTCCCCCACAGCATGCCGAAGAGGGAGGTGGCCGCCACCCCGGCCAGGATGGCCGCCCACCAGGGCCAGTTGTCGGGCGAGGAGGCCAGGATGGCGGTGATCACGCCACCGATGCCGGCCACGTAGCCGATGGAGAGGTCGATCTCCCCGAGGATCAGCACCCACACCTCGGCCATGCCCAGGAGCACGAAGACCGAGCCCTGGACGAGGAGGTTGGTCAGGTTGCCGGCCGACAGGAAGACCGAGCTCTTCGCCTGGAAGATGATGACCAGGATGATCAGGCCGGCGAGCACCGGCAGCACGCCGGACTCGCCGGTGCGGATGCGCTTGGTCCAGGCCCGGACGTACTCGCCGAGGGAGGTGCTGAGGTCGGGGGCCTGGGTGGCCACCGAGAGGGAGATCGAGCCGTCGCCGGGATCCGGCGTCGGGGCCGGCGGGGTGGAGGTGGTCGGGGTGGTCATCGGTTCAGGCCTCCGGCCGGACGGCCGGCATCGTGTCGTTGCTGTTGCCGTTCCCGTGCTTGCCGGTGGTGATCAGCTCCACGGCGCTCTGGGTGTCGTAGTCGGCGATCGGACCGCTCTCCACCAGGCGCCCCAGGTACAGGACCGCCAGACGGTCGGCCACGGTGAAGACGTCGGTCAGGTTGTGGGAGATCACCAGCACGGCGATGCCCCGGGCACTGAGCCGCTTGATCAGGTCGAGCACCTGGGCCGTCTGGGACACGCCCAGGGCGGCGGTGGGCTCGTCCATGATCACCAGCTTGGCGTCGCGCATGACCGCCCGGGCCACGGCCACCGACTGGCGCTGGCCGCCGGAGAGCGAGCCCACCGGCTGGCGGATCGACTGCACGGTGGTTACCGACAGTTCGGCGAGCGTCCGCTTGGCGTCCAGCTCCATGGTCGTCTCGTCGAGGAGGCGGTGGGAGAGCTCCTCGTGGCCGAGGAACATGTTCTGGACGATGTCGAGGTTGTCGCAGAGGGCGAGGTCCTGGTAGACGGTGGCGATGCCGAGGGCGTCGGAATCCCGGGGTGTCCGGATGTCCGCCGGGCGGCCGTTCCAGGCGATGTCGCCGCTACTCGGCTGCCAGATCCCGGCGATGCACTTGATGAGGGTCGACTTCCCGGCGCCGTTGTCACCCACCAGGGCGGTGACCTGTCCGGGCGGGAGGTCGAGATCGACGCCCGTGAGCGCCTGCACGGCACCGAAGTGCTTGGTGATGCCGCGCAGGCGCAACAGGGGCTGGTCGTCGCTCCCGGGCGAAGCCGGGGCGCCACTCTCCGCAGTGATTGTCATCACTGCGGAGAGTAGCGCTGTTGGGCGCTGAACACTCGGCTCAGCTGATACCGAACTGCTTGCAGGCCGCGGCGTAGGCGCCGGCGCACAGCTGTGCGGCGGGGACGAAGTTGTCCTTGATCACCGTGGCCTCCATGTTGGTCGGCGTCACCCACTCAGGTCCGAGGAGGACCGATGAGACGGTGGTGTTGCTGGTGGTGTCCTTGACGGTGCCGTTCACCAGGCCCGCCGGAGCCGTCTTGCCGGCCCGGAGGTAGAGGGCCAGCGCCGCGGCGGCCTGGGCCTCGAGGTAGATCGGCTTGTACACCGTGCCGCACTGGTAGCCCGAGATGATGTTCTGCAGGCCGATCAGCGTGGCGTCCTGTCCGGTCACCGGGAACTTCTTGGCCGGGACGTTCAGCGTCTTCAGGTAGGTGATGATCGGGGCGGCGTTCTCATCGTTCGGGACGAGCACGGCGTTGATCCCTGGGTGGGCCGTGTAGGCCTGCTGGAACTCGGTCTCCGCAGTGGGCGGATCCCAGGTGCCGGCCGGGTTGGCGGCGTCGACCCACGACTTGTTGTCGAAGTACGGCTTCAGCACCGCGTCGTAGCCCTGGGCGAACAGCGTGGCGTTGTTGTCGGTCGGCGAGCCCACCATGACGGCCAGCTGCGGCTTGGCGACGTTCCAGTTGGAGATGCACGAGACCATGCCCTGGCCGATGAGCGTGCCCACCTTCACGTTGTCGAAGCTCACGTAGTACTGGCGGCTGCCGCCGAGGGTGAGGCGGTCGTAGTCGATGACCGGGACGCCGTGGGACTTGGCGTAGGTCTCGATCGACGTGCCCACACCGGAGTCGAGCGGGTCGACCACCAGCACCGTGGCGCCGGAGGTGATCGCCGACTGGGCGTCGGTCAGCTGGGTGGAGTCACTGCCCTGGGCGTTCTGGATGCTGAACTCCGAGTGGCTGAGACCGGCCGCGGTGAACGCCCGGGCGAGGTAGGGGGCGTCGAACTCGGTGTATCGGGCCGACGAGACGGTGTCCGGAAGGATCACCGCCACCTTGCCCTTGCCCGAGGCGGCCAGGCTCTTCAGACCGGCCATGGCGGTGAACTGGTTGTTGAAGGACGTCACCGAGATGGAGCTCGGTGAGGGCCCCCCGCTGGTGGTGGTGGTGCTGGACGAGCTGTTGCTGCTGCACGCGGCGGCCAGCAGGCCCCCGACGAGCAACATCGTCGCCAGTCCTCGCTTGGTGGTCAGTTTCAAGGTGCTTCCCCCCGAAGTAGGTGTTCTGCGTGACGCGCAGTCGCGGCCGGAAGTGCGGCCCAAATCGAACGTTACAACACAATGAACATTCTGTGAACAAGCGTCCTTGTCGAAATTGACTTTCGTCCCCGCCAATAGGGACGTCGGACCCGCACGCGGGGTCAGCCGGCCGTCTGCCGCCGGATCTCGTCGAGGGTGGCCATGACCGATACGGTCTCGTCGAGGGGCATCCACGGGCTCTCGAGCAGGCCGGCGGCCAGGCAGCGGGCCACCTCGTCGGCCTCGTGGCGCAGGCCGGTCCCCCGGTGGGGCGGGTCGAATCGGACCGGCTCCCCGTGGCGGGGCAACAGCGTGAGGGGGGCCGGCGCGTAGAAGGGGCGGTCGATCTCGATCCGCCCCTCGGTGCCGACGACGGCGGCACGGGTGGGACCGACTGCCGACAGGGTGCACGTCAGGACGGCCTGGGCCCCACCGGGATGGCCCAGGAGGACCGACGTCTGGCCGTCGACCCCGGTGAAGGCCGGCTCGGCCATGGCCAGCACCCGGTCGGGCGCTCCGAGGACCAGGGAGGCGAACGACACCGGGTAGACCCCGAGGTCCAGGAGGGCCCCGCCACCGAGCTCGGGGGCGAACAGGCGCGACGACCGGTCCTCGGGGAACCACTGGCCGTGGTCGGCGATGACCGTGACCACCTCGCCCACCGCGCCGGCGGCGAGCAGGCGGCGGAGCTCGGCGATGTGGGGGAGGAAACGCGTCCACATCGCCTCCATCAGGAACAGCCCCCGGTCGCGGGCGGTCGCCACCAGGTCGGCGGCCTCGGCGGCGTCCATGGCGAACGGCTTCTCGACCAGCACCGGCTTGCCGGCCTCCAGGGCGAGACGGGCATGGTCGTGGTGGAAGGGATGCGGGGTGGCCACGTAGACCACCTCGACGTCGGGGTCCGACACCAGGGCCTGGTACGAGGCGTGCCGTCCGGGGATGCCGAAGGTGCCGGCGAAGCGGGCGGCGGCGGCGGCGGTGCGGGAACCGACGGCGATCACCCGGCCCGATCCGGTGGCCTCCAGGTCGGCGGCGAAGCCGGCGGCGATGGCGCCGGTACCCACGATCCCCCAGCGACGTGGTTCAGTCACGGCGTGGCTCGCGCAACGGTTCCCCCTTCGGCGACGGCACGGACACCCCAGGCTACGTCCCCCCGGCGGCCCGCTGGTGGGACGGCACGCAGAGGACCGAGCACATCCGACCGCTCGCCCCGGGCAACTCGGCCGCCCTGGGGGCCATCGCCGTCTCGCTGGCCTACCTGGTCCTGGCGGCCATCACCCACATCGTCTTCATCGGGATCCTGCCCGTGCTGCTGGCCGTCCGCGCCCTGCCGCGACGGGAGACGCTGGCACCGGTGGCCATCGCCGCCGCGGTGGTGGCGGTGACCGTGGCCGTGACCGTCCTGACCCACCTCTGACACCGGGCGGCGTCACCCGGGTGATGGCCCGTAGCGCCCGGTGAGCTCGGCGCCGATGCGGGCGAGCCGGTGGCGGACCTCGGGGGGCGACACCACGTCGACCGCTGACCCGAGGCCGGCCAGCTGGCCGGCCATGGCCCGGGTCGAGGCGCCGCGGAGCTCCATCTCCACCCGGCCGTCGGGCCCGGCCGGTCCGATGCGCACCTGGGTCCCGAAGAGCCACCGGCACAGTTCCACGGCGTCCGGCTCGACCCGGGCGGTGACGGTCACCGGCGAGCGGAGCCGCTCGACCTCCGAGGTGATGCCCCGCCACGCCTCGGCCAGGTCGAAGCCGTCGGGTCGCACCACCGGCTCGCCGGTCCGGTGGACCGAGACGATCCGGTCGACCCGGAAGGTCCGCTGCCCGGCATCGGTCCCGGCCACCAGGTACCAGGCGGTGCCCTTGCCGGCCAGGCCGAGGGGGTGGACGACCCGCTCGGAGGGTGCGCCGTCCCGGGCGACGTAGCCGAGGCGCACCTGCTCACCGTCGATGACGGACTGCTGGAGGCTGTCGAGCTGGGCCGGCGACGTCCGTCCCCGTGACGAACCGTCCCACCCGTGGGGGTCGATCACCAGGGCCTCGCGGGCGGCCTCGGCCTGGGTCCGGAAGGACTCGGGGAGGGCCCGCACCAGCTTGCGGAGCGCGCCGCGCACCTCGGGGGTGGCTGCCGAGGACGGTCCGGCCACCAGGAAGAGGGCCCGTGCCTCGGCGGCGGACAGGCCGCTGAGGTCGGTCCGGCCGCCACCGGCCAGCCGCCAGCCCCCGCCCCGGCCCTGGAGCGAGTAGACGGGCAGGCCGGCCATGCCGAGCGCCTCGAGGTCGCGCCGGGCGGTGCGTTCGGAGACCTCGAGCTCGGCGGCGACCTGGCCGGCCGTCACCTGACCCCGGACCTGGAGCAGCAGCAGGATGGCCACCAGCCGGTCGGCACGCATGGATCGATTGTGTCAGGGAAACCGGTCAGAAGATGACCGGTTTGGGGGCGCATGATGGCGGCACGGGCGGAACGGCCGCCCGACGACCGAACGGTGGCCCCATGCCCGGACTGACCCCGCCCGTCACCGACGAGCGCGACGCCCTCCTCTCGTACCTCGCCCAGCAGCGCACCATGCTCCGACTGACCGCCCACGGCCTGACCGACGTGCAGGCGCGGTCGGCCCCGTCCGTCAGCCCGCTCTCGGTCGGCGGCATCATCCAGCACGTGGCGCTGGTGGAGCGGGGGTGGATGGCCATCGTCCTGGGGCGGGGCGACGGCACCGACGACGAGTACGAGTCCAACTTCCGCCTGGGTCCGGACGATGGGCTGGGCGACGTCCTCGCCCTCTACGACCAGGTGGCGGAGGAGACCCGGGCGGTCGTCGCCGCCATCGCCGACCTCGGCCAACCGGTACCCGTCCCCCGTGACGCCCCCTGGTTCCCCGCCGACGTCGAGGCCTGGTCGGTCCGGTGGGTGCTGCTCCACCTCATCGAGGAGACGGCGCGCCACGCCGGCCATGCCGACATCGTCCGTGAGTCGGTCGACGGGGCCACCGCCTTCCCCCTCCTGGCGGCGGCCGAGGGATGGCCGGCCACCGCCTGGCTGCAGCCGTGGGAGCCGGCCTTCGCCCGGGTGTGAGCCGCCGATCCCGGTGGGCGATCAGGTGGCCATCGGCTCGGTGGCGGTCTCCGCCTCGAGCCGCAGGGTGGTCTCGGCGTCGTCGGGATCCTCGGGGTGGTCGTGGAGGAGGAAGCCGGCGATGAGGATCCCGACGACCACGCAGGCGGCGGCGATGAGGAACGACAGGTGGTACCCGCCGGTGAGCGCGTCGGCGGTGTCGTGGCCGGCGGCCGACAGCGTCTTGGTCCGGTCGGCCGCCAGGGTGCCGAGGACGGCCAGGCCGATGGCCGCCGCCACCTGCATGGAGACGTTGACGATCCCCGATCCGAGACCGGCGTCGTCCCCGGGGACCTCGTGCATGGCCAACGACAGCAGCGGCAGGAAGGTGGTGCCCGCCCCCAGACCCAGGAGCAGATAGGCGGGGAGGAGGTCGGTCCAGTAGTCGGCACCGGGCCCGGCGCGGGTCAGCAGCAACAGTCCGAGCGCGGCGGCGGCCATCCCGGGCATCAGGACCCGCTTGTTGCCGAACCGGCCCACCAGCCGGGCGGTGAGGCCGGCCGACAGGATCCCCATCGACACCGACAGGGGGAGGAAGGCGAGCCCGGTCCGGATCGGCGAGTAGCCCAGGACGTTCTCGAGATAGAGGGCGCCGAGGAAGAACGTCGAGAACATTCCGGTGTTGAGGAACCCCCGCACCACACTGGACCGGGCCAGTGCCGGGAGCCGGAAGATGCGGAGAGGCATGATCGGGTTGGCCACCCGTGCCTCCCACAGCACGAACACCGCCAGCAGGCCCATGCCGATGCCGCCGAAGACCAGGGTGTTGGCCGACAGCCAGCCGTACTGGGTCACCTTCACGATGGCGTAGATGCCGACCATCAGGGCGACGGTGACCAGTACCGAGCCGAGCACGTCGACCCGACCCTCCACGTCCAGGCCCCGGTTCTCGTTGATGAGGAGGCGGCCGAGCACGAAGGTGACGACGCCGATCGGCAGGTTGATGAAGAAGATCCAGTGCCAGCTGATCGACTGGGTCAGGATGCCGCCGACCAGCAGGCCGATCGAACCGCCGCCCACCGCCACGAAGATGTAGGCGCTCATCGCCTTGGCCCGTTCCTCGGTCCGGGGGAACTCGGTCACGATGATGGCCACGATCACCGAGGCGGACATCGCCCCGCCGATGCCCTGGAGGAACCGGCCGGCGATGAGGACGACCGGGTCCTGGGCCAGGCCGCACATCGCCGAGGCGGCAGTGAAGAGCACGATCCCGGCGAGGAAGACCCGCTTGCGTCCGACCAGGTCGCCGAGGCGTCCGGCCAGGAGGAGGAAGCTCCCGAACGTGATCAGGTAGGCGTCGATCACCCAGGTGAGGCTGGCCTGCGAGAGGTGGAGCTGTCGCTGGATGGCCGGCAGGGCGACGTTGACGATGGAGGCGTCCAGGGCGTTCATGAACATCCCGAGGCACACCACCACCAGGGCGAACCAGCGGCGCCGGTTGCTCCGGGCGGGCACCGCCGCCGGGGTGGGCGACGAGGTCGGGGCTGACATGGGGGGTCTCCTGCGGGCGGCGGGCGGTCTCCGGGGAGGCTACCCAGTCGGTTCCGCCGCCCGAACGGTCAGGTGGCCAGGCCGGTCCGGTCGAGCCACGCCCCGGTCGCCGCCTCGATGCAGGTGAGGGCATCGGCAACGGCCCGCTCCCCGCCGAACTCCCGTCGGAGCGATACCACCGGGGCGCCGGCGCCGGCCGCCAGGGCGGTGCCGTCGTCGGCGGCCCGGCCGACCACCACCAGGGTCGGGATCCCGAGCTCCCCGGCGTCGCCGAGGACACCACCGACCACCTTGCCGTCGAACGAGGTGGCATCCAGGGCGCCCTCGCCGGTGACCACCAGGTCGGCGCCGCCCAGGTGGGAGCGGAGGCCGACCAGGTCGGCCACCATCCGGTAACCCGAGCGGAGCGCACCGCCGAGCACCACCAGGGCACCACCGAGCCCACCCGCCGCCCCCGCACCGGGGACCGGGCGCACGTCGGTGCCCGAGCGGGCCAGGTACCCGGCGGCCAGGTCGCGGAGGCGCCCCTCCAGCAGGGTCACCTGCCCGGGGTCCGCCCCCTTCTGCGGTGCGAACCGGGCGGCGGCGTCGAGGAAACCCACCTCGACGTCGCAGGCGCCGACCAGCGTGACGCCCCCCAGGCCCCCGGCCCGGTCGATCGCCTCGAGGGCCCCGGCCCCGCCGTCGGTGGTGGCGGAGCCGCCCAGTCCCACGACTACCGTCCCGCCGGGACCCACCGCCCGGGCCGCCACCACCAGCAGCTCGCCGGTGCCGAACGTGGTGGCCTCCACCGGCCGGTTCCCCGCGGCCCCCCCGACCTGCGACAGACCCGAGGCCTCGGCCATCTCCACCACCGCCCGGTCGCCGTGGCGGAGCCACCGGGCCGTCACCGGCGAGCCCAGCGGACCGGTCACCGGGACGTGCTCGACGGTGCCCCCCAGGGGGGCCAGTGCGTCGATGAGGCCCTCGCCGCCGTCGGACAGTGGCACCTCGACCACCGTCCATCCCCGCGCCCCCCCGGCCCGCCCGATAGCGGCCGCTGCCGCCGACGCGGTGGCGGTGCCCCGGAATTTGTCCGGTGCGGCCACCAGCACCCGCCGGCCGTCGGGTCCTATGCCGGGGGTGTCCAGTCCTTGGCGAGCACCCGGCGGACCATGGGCTCGAAGGTGGACAGCGGCTCGTTGTGGTAGTCGGGGTCGAAGGAGACCTCGTCGTACCGGGCGGTGAAGTCGACCGTCCGGTCGTAGAACGGGCTGGCGATGAAGGCGTCGCGCTCGTTGGGGTCGAGCCCGAGGTGCGGGCCGAAGAAGTAGACCTGGAAGACCTGGTGGTGGGCGAGCATCCAGTAGTTCTCCACCGAGACGAACGGCCGGAGGATGGCGGCGGCGATCTCCCCGTGGTTGAACGGGCCGATGGACTCGGCCACGTCGTGAAGCAGCGCACAGACCACGTACTCCTCGTCGCGCCCGTCCCGGAGCGCCCGGGTGGCCGTCTGCAGGCTGTGGGCCAGGCGGTCGATCGGGTAGGCCTCGTCGCCCTTCAGGCGGGTGAGCATGTCGAGGAGGAGGTCGGGGAGGTGCTCGACGGTCTGCCGGTGCACCTCGGCCAGCACCCGGAAGTCGGCGTCGGTGCCCTCGTCCATGTGCCGGAAGTGCATCTTCCCTGACGGCTCGGCCATGGGTGGGATCGTAGGCGCGGGGCGGACGGCCACCGAAAGTCGCACACCCGTCACCTACGTGTCACACTTTGGCCTCACTCGTCGATCGACAGCGGAGGTCAGCTCATGTCCACCCAGCGGGGATTCCGGAAGGCGGCGGTGGCCACGATGATCGCCACCCTGGCCGTGCTCGGGGCCGCCTGCTCGAGCAACTCGAGCAGCTCCACCACCACCACCAAGGCCTCGACCGGCACGACGGCGGCCTCGCCGGCGCTGCCCACCACGGTCATCCCCACCCAGCCCGCCGACGCCACCCTGGCGGCCTCGGTGCCTGCTGCCGTCAAGTCGAAGGGCAGCCTGAACATCGCGCTGGACGCCACCTACGCCCCGGACGAGTTCATCGCCCCCGACGGCTCCACCATCGTCGGCATGGACGCCGACCTGGCCACCGCCATCAGCCAGGTGCTCGGCCTCAAGCCCAAGCTGACCAACGCCACCTTCGACACCATCATCCCGGGCATCCAGAGCGGCAAGTTCGACATGGGGGCCTCGTCGTTCACCGACACCATCGCCCGGCAGAAGGTGGTCGATTTCGTCGACTACTTCACCGCCGGCGAAGGTTTCTACGTGAAGTCGGGGAGCCCGCTGGCCTTCAACGGGCTGACCTCCCTGTGCGGCCACACGGTGTCGGTCGAGTCGGGGACCACCGAGCAGACCGACGCCCAGACCCAGGCCAAGGCCTGCACCACGTCGGGCAAGGGAAACGTCACCGTGCTCTCGTTCGGGAACCAGAGTGAGGCCAACCTGGCCGTCTCCAGTGGCCGGGCGCAGGTCGGGTTCGCCGACTCCCAGGTGGCCGGCTACATCGTGGCCACCTCCAACGGCGTGTTCCAGAACAGCGGCACCGCTTTTGCGGTGGCCCCCTACGGACTGGCCCTCCCCAAGGGCAACGGCATGGCCACCCCGGTGCAGGGGGCGGTCAACCAGCTCATCGCCAACGGCGTCTACACCCAGATCCTCACCAAGTGGGGCGTGCAGGCCGGTGCGGTGACCAGCTCGGTGATCAACGGCGCCACCAGCTAGCCGACCCGACCAGCCGCTGACCACGCACCGATGACCGAGCCGCCGCCAGCACCGGGGAGGCCACCGGCCCCCCCGGGGGCGCCGGCCCGGTCGGGTGCCGCCCCGACCGTGGTACCGGTCCGCCATCCCTGGCGATGGGTGTCCAGCGCGGTGGTGCTGGTGCTGGTGGCCATGCTGGTCAACACCCTGCTCTTCTCCCACGTCGTCCGGGGCGGGGTGCGGGAGGGGCGGTTCCAGTGGGGGGTGGTCGGGAAGTACCTCTTCTACCACCCGATCCTCCGCGGCATCGGGGTCACGCTGGAGCTGACGGTGATCGCCATGGCGGTGGGCATCGTCCTGGGGGTGGTGTTGGCGGTGATGCGGCTCTCCCCCAACCGCCTGCTGTCCGGGGCGGCCTGGCTCTACATCTGGTTCTTCCGGGGCACCCCGGTACTGGTCCAGCTCCTTTTCTGGTACGAGGGCATCACGTACCTCTACCCCAAGCTCAGCTTCGGCATCCCCTTCGGTCCCGGCTTCTACAGCGTCAACGCCAACACCCTGGTGACCACCTTCGTGGCCGGGGCGCTGGGTCTCAGCCTCAACGAGGGGGCCTACATGGCCGAGATCGTCCGGGCCGGCATCATCTCGGTCGACGAGGGCCAGTCCGAGGCGGCCGCCTCACTGGGCATGAGCAAGACCCAGACCCTCCGGCGGGTGGTCCTCCCCCAGGCCATGCGGATCATCATCCCTCCCACCGGCAACGAGACCATCTCCATGCTGAAGACCACGTCGCTGGTCTACGTCATCGCGCTGCCCGAGCTGACCACCGCCACCCAGAACGTCTCCAACGCCACCTACCAGATCGTGCCCCTGCTGCTGGTGGCCAGTCTCTGGTACCTGTTCTTCACCTCCATCCTCACCGTGGGCCAGTACTACCTGGAGCGGTACTACGCCCGGGGCTCGACCCGGGCCCTGCCGCCCACCCCGCTCCAGAAGCTGCGCCATGGCCTCTTCCGGATCCGGCCCGACCGGTCCGGGACCGCCATGGACATCCCGTTGGCGGCACCCCATGAGTGAGCCGATGATCGAGGCCCGCCAGGTCCGTAAGTCCTTCGGGCGCCTCGAGGTGCTGAAGGGCATCGACCTGACGGTCAACCGGGGCGAGGTGCTGTGCCTGATCGGCCCCTCGGGGTCGGGGAAGTCCACCTTCCTCCGGTGCATCAACCACCTCGAGAAGGTGGACAGCGGCGAGCTGTCCGTCGACGGCGAGCTGGTCGGCTACCGCCTCCACGGCGACAAGCTCCACGAGCTGGCCGATAAGGAGGTCTGCCGGAAGCGGGCGGAGATCGGCATGGTCTTCCAGCGCTTCAACCTCTTCCCCCACCTGACCGTGCTCGACAACGTGATGGCGGGTCCGGTGCGGGTCCGGCGCGAGCCGGCCGCCGTGGCGCGGGAGCGGGCCCACCGGCTCCTCGAGCGGGTGGGCCTGGCCGACAAGGAGACGAACTACCCCAACCAGCTCTCGGGGGGCCAGCAGCAGCGGGTGGCCATCGCCCGGGCGCTGGCCATGGAGCCGAAGCTGATGCTCTTCGACGAGCCCACCTCCGCCCTCGACCCCGAGCTGGTGGGCGACGTGCTCGACGTCATGCGGGGCCTGGCCGACGACGGCATGACCATGATCGTGGTCACCCACGAGATGGGGTTCGCCCGGGAGGTCGGGGACACCGTGGTCTTCATGGACGGCGGGGTGGTGGTGGAAGCCGGCGACCCGAGGAAGGTGCTCACCGACCCGCAGCACCAGCGCACCCGGTCGTTCCTCTCCAAGGTGCTCTGACCCCGTCCCGGCGGGCCGCCGCCCGGCCCTACACTCGCCCCATGACCGACCCCGCCGACGTGGTGACCGCGGAGCGGGTCATCCCCGCCCCGGCCGCCGCCATCTTCGCCCTGCTGGCCGACCCGTCCCGCCACCCCGACATCGACGGGTCGGGCACCGTGCAGGGGGCCAAGGGCGGCTCGCAGCGCCTGGCGCTCGGCAGCTCGTTCGGGATGTCCATGAAGATGGGGGTCCCCTACTCCATGGTCAGCACCGTCATCGAGTTCGAGGACGACCGCCGCATCGCCTGGCAGACCCGGGGCCCGACCGCCATCGGCCGGCTCTTCGGCGGCCGAATCTGGCGCTACGAGCTCGAGCCGGTCGACGGTGGTACCCGGGTGCGCGAGTCGTGGGACATCACCCACGAGTCGCCCGCCACCAAGCCCCTGGTCCGGCGGGCGGCCGCGGTGACGGGGACCAACATGGCGGCCACCCTCGAGCGGATCGAGGGGCTGGTCACCGCCACCGGCTGATCCGGGTCCGCCCCGGCGCCCCCGGCGCGGCGGTCTACCATCGACCCTGATGTACCCGGCGCCCCCATCCCCGGACCCGGTGTCGCAGACCCCGGCGGTCCCCGCCCGGTGGGAGCGGCTGTTGTGGGTGGTCGGTGCCGTCTCGGCCTGCCTCGCCCTGGCCGACGGGCTTCACCAGGCCGTCGGGCGGCTCCAGCTCGACATGGCCGTCTACCTGATGGGTGGACGCCACCTGGTGGACGGCCGGCTCTACCTGGTCGGGCTGCCGAACGCCCCCCACCTGCCGTTCACCTATCCGCCGTTTCCGGCCCTGGCCTTCGCCCCCCTCTCCCTGCTCCCCGAACGCGCCGCCCAGGTGGTCTGGTGCCTGGTGAACGTGGCCGCCCTCTTCGCCCTCGTCTACCTGGCCCTGCGGGCGGCCCGGCCCGGGCTGGGCCGTCGTCGCCGAACCCTGTGGTCGCTGCTGCTCATGGCCCCCGCCTACTGGATCGAGCCGGTGCACCTGACCTTCGGCTTCGGCCAGGTGAACATCGTGCTGGCCGTCATGGTGCTGGGGGACCTCACCGGCCACCTCCGCGTGGGCGGCCGCACCCTCCCCCGGGGGGTGCTGGTGGGGCTGGCCGCCGCCGTGAAGCTGGTGCCGCTGGTCTTCATCCCCTACCTCTTCGTCACCCGCCAGACCCGGGCCGCCTGGGTGGCGATCGCCACCTTCGTGGCGTGCTCCCTCGGCACCGCCCTGACCGATCCGTCCGTCTCGTGGTCCTACTGGACCAGGTACGCCACCGACGCCAAGCGGGTGGGCGGCGTCTACTACATCAGCAACCAGAGCCTCCGGGCGGTGGCCGACCGGCTCGACCACCGGGTGGTCTCCACCGGGCTGGTCACGGCGGCTGCGGGCCTGGTGGTGGTGGCCGGGGTCGCCCTGGCCGGCTGGGCCTTCCGGGCCTCGTCCAACTTCCTCGGGGTGCTGGTGTGCGCCACCACCGGCCTGGTGGCGTCGCCGATCACCTGGGCCCACCACATGGTCTGGGCGGTGCCGGTACTGATCTGGCTGGTCTGGGCGCCCGACCGCCCGGCCGGTGGGCGCATCTGGGCCGTGGCCGGAGCGGTGCTGTTCTGGTGGGCACCGATCTGGCGGGTGCCCAACGGCGGCAACGTCGAGCTCTCCGAGCACGGATGGCAGCTGCTGGCCGGCAACTCGTTCTTCCTGGCCACCGCGGTCTTCATGGTCGGGGTGGCGGCGATGCTGCTGGTTCGCCGGCGGCATCGGGCACCCGAACCCGGCGGTGTCCCGTCGCGGCTGGCCGCCGTCCCTCAGAACTGAGGCTTGCCGAGGCGCCAGAACTGGAGCGGCGAGGTGCTGAGGGCGTTCGGCGACGTGGTGTACGCCTCGACCATCCAGTAGCCGCCCCGAACCGGGGACCAGGTGTACTCCTCCGGTTCGAGGGTGACGGTGGCGGTGGCCCCCGGGGCCAGCACCACCAGGCGGCCGGTCGACGCCCGCCAGAACCCCGTCGGATGGGCGCCGCCGATCGCCACCATGAACCGGGGGGTCACCGCCCGGCCGGTGCCGTTGTGCACCGACACGGTTACGGCGTCGAGCTGCTGGGTGGCGTTCGAGGTTCGGAACCCCACCACCGAGAGGGCGAGCGGGGCGGAGGTGAAGGCGACCACCGCCACCGCGGCGGCGGCCACCAGGGGGCCGCCCACCGCCGCCCGTCCCGCCCACCGCCGCCGACCGGTGGTGGCAGTGGAACGGGCTGCCGGCGCCACGGTGATGGCGGCGACCAGGGCGGCCGGGAACAGGTCGAGGAGGTAGCTCGACAGCGACCGGGCCGGGACGAGCAGCACCAGCGGCAGGGCCAGGAGCCAGATCCGCTTCACGCTCGGGTACCAGACCACGAAGGCGGCCACCAGGGCCAGGTAGGCGAGCACGCCGGCCACCGTCAGCAGCGGCAGGACCACCCCGCCGGTCAGACCATGGATGGCCAGGGTGACCAGTCCCTGGCCGTCGGCCACCAGCGGCTGGGTGAGCGGCAACAGGGTGCCGTCGACCCAGGCCGTCGGTGACCAGACGATGAAGGGAAGGTTCACCACCACGAAGACCGCCGCCACGATCCCGACGTAGCGGCCGGCCACCCGCCAGGGGTCGACCCCGCGGCGGCGGGCCTCGAGCCAGACGCCGAGCACCAGGAAGGGGACGCAGAACCAGGGGGTCTGCTTGACGGTGCACGCCAGCCCCAGGGCCACCGGGCCGATCCAGTCGGCCAGGCCCCCGTCGCGGCCCGTGGCGAAGCGGTCCCACCGCCAGACGGCCACCACCAGGAGGGGGACGAAGACAGCGTCGGTGCCGCCGTTGGCGAACATGCCGGTGAGCAGCGGCGTCAGGAACACCAGCACCGACACCCACCGCAGCGCCACCGGCACCAGGGCGTAGAGCAGGACGGCGGTCACCAGCCACGCCGCCAGGTCCACCCAGTCGACGACCTGGTGGTGGAAGCCGACCACCATGGCGGCGGTGTCGAAGAGGAAGGAGCCGGCCGGGTAGGAGGCGTGGGTGACGTGGCCCCCGTCGACGGTGTACGTCCAGTACTCCCAGGGGGATTTGAACAGGGAGGCGGCGGAGGCCAACGAGGTCGTGTAGGGATCGTGGCCATGGAGGAGCGCCCGGGCCGACACCTGGTCGAAGGCGCCGGAGTCGGTGGTGTAGAACTGCCGCACGTGGATGCCGGCGGCCTGGGGCACCGCCACCGCCACCAGCGCCCCCACCAGCCCCGCCAGGTGGAGCGCCCGGGCGCCCGGGTCCCGGACCACCCAGACGACCACCGTCCCGGCGATCCCGGCCAGCACCAGCAGCGGCGCCACCAGCGCGGTCCACGGCCACTCCGTCCACGAGCCCCAGACGCCGAGCCCGGCGAGGAGGACGCCGAGCCACACCAGGCTCCAGCCGCAGCGCTCCACCAGGACGCCGGTTCCCTCCACCTGCCCGGTGACCGGTCGGCCCTCCGTCAGCGGCTGACCGTCGCGGTCCCGGTACATCACGGGAACACGGCCATGGAGAACAGCTCCAGCCACGTCATGAGGACGAGACCCGTCACCGACAGCACCAGCACCGCGGCGTAGGCCTTCCCGTGGAACCGGGTGGCGAAGGCCACCACCAGCGGGAAGGCCAGCATGAGGAACCGGGGGCGGAGGCCCACCGGGGCGGCCACCGCGGCCAGCGCGGCGGCGGCCAGCCCGTAGAGGAGGACCGGGGCGGGCTGGCGCTGGCGGACGGCGAGGACGGCCCCGACCACCGCCACCACCGTTCCGGCGAAGAGCAGCTGCCCGGTCTCGGTGGGTCGGATCGGATCGAAGAGGAAGGTCGCCAGGATGTGGAACGGGTAGACCAGGGACGGGTAGCTGTTCCAGCCCCCCCGCTCGGTGAGGCGCCAGGCGTTGAGCTGTCCGGTGTGGACCCACAGCCAGACCATGTAGGCGACGAACCCGAGGGGGGCGAGCACCGGGGCCACCAGGGCGCGCCACTCGCGGCGCTGCCGGACGGCGGCGACCGCGCACCAGGCACAGCTGGCCACGAAGGCCAGGGCGATCGGTGTGGTGGCGGTGGCGGCCAGGCCGAGCAGGCCGGCCACCCACCACCGCCTCCGGAGGAGGGCCAGCAGGCCGAGGGCGATGCAGGTGATGGCGATGCCCTCGGAGTACATCAGCGTGAAGGCGAAGGTGCCGGGGAAGACGGCGAACAGCAGGCCGGCCCGGGTGGCGGCCTCGGCACCCGCCCAGTGGCGGACCAGCAGGCCGACGGCCACGGTGGCCGACAGCCCGGTGGCGGCGCTGATCACCGCCGCCACCACCAGGGGCGAGACGGTGGTCAGGTGGGAGATCCACCGGATGAGGCCCGGATAGAGGGGGAAGAAGGCGATGGTGTTGCCGGCCACGTGTCCGTGGACCATGGGGAGGTGCCGGGGGTACCCGTTCTGGGCGGCGTGCACGAACCACTTGCCGTCCCAGCGGTAGACCTGGCTGACGAAGCTGTCGCGGGTGAGGAGGTCGGTGATGCCGAGGGCGGCGAGCGTCAGGCCGCGGGCGACCACGTAGACCACCACCGGCCAGAAGAGGAACGATCCCCGGAGACCGGGACGCCCGTCCGGCGCGCCGTCCGGCGCCGCCGGCGCCACCCCGGGCCCGCGACGGACGCCGAGGTCGGTGGCGACCATGGGTGAGACGGACGGGGCGGACTCAGCCGGCATGACCCACCACCACGGTCCGCCAGTGGCGGTCCCGGACGAGCCATGCGCACCCGGCGAGGAGGAGCGGGGCGACGATGAGGTAGTCGTAGCCGCTGAGGAGGGGCGCCCCCCCCGGGCCGACCACCAGCATGGCCAGACCCGCCACCACCGCAAGCACCTTCGAGCGCTGGAGCGGCGTGGCGGCCAGGACCGCCAGGCCCCACATGAGGTACCAGGGCCACAGCGTGGGGCTGCCCACCACCACGAGCATGAGGGCCAGCCCGATCACGCGCACCACGTCGAGCCGGTGGGCGTTGAGGATCAGCCACACGGCGCCGGCCACGGCGGCCAGCTCGCAGGCCAGCTGGGTCACCGTCACGGTGGCGTGCAGGGAGGCGGGGATCCCGAGGGCGTGGAGGACGGCGTGGAAGAAGGTACCGAGCGACACCGAGGGTGACGACAGGACGCGCAGCTCGGTGGGGATGCGCAGGGCGGTGGGGCCCAGCCACGTCCAGCCCAGCCCGGAGGCGACGGTGACGCCCGCCACCACCGCCACCGGCACTGCCACCGCCTCGGCCACGATCCGGCGACGGGCCCGGACGTCGGGAGCACGGCCGTACCGGTCGATGGCCAGGAACACGATGGCGGCGGCGGCCGGGAGCTTGATGGTGGCCGCCAGCGCACAGAGGCCCACGCCGACCGCCAGCCGGTCCTCCAGGGCGAGGGTCACCCCGGCCAGCAGCAGGCCGACCATCAGCCCGTCGTTGTGACCCGAGGCGATGAAGCTGAACAGGGCCAGGGGGCTCAGCGCACCGAGCCAGAGTGCCATGCCCGGGTCGGTGCCGAGCCGGCGGGCGAGGCGGGGCAGCGCCACCATGATGAGCACCACGCCGACCAGCTCGAGGAGCCGGAAGGCGATCACCTGCGCCACCAGTGAGTTGCCGGCCAGGGTGGTGGTGAGGCGGCTGACCATCACGAAGAGCGGACCGTAGGGCGAGGCGGTATGGCGCCAGACCTCGGCGATCGAGGCCAGCAGGTGGGGATCGGCGAGGGCGGCCGGCGCCACGGTGTACGGGTTCCGGCCGTGGTTGGCCAGCAGCCCCTGGCCGATGTAGCTGTAGATGTCGCGGCTGAACAGCGGGGGTCCGAGGAACAGCGGCAGGCCCCAGGCGCCGAGCACGAGCCAGGCCCGGCGCACGGTGAGCCGGCCGGCGCGGGCGTGGATCCCCACCCCCACCCAGGCGGCGACGAGCAGGACGACCGACAGGTAGAACCCGGACTTGGCGAGGGCGGAGCCTCCCTCGGGGACGTGGAACCACCACCCGGTGTCGCCGGGGCGCGGGATGGCACCCAGGCTGGTCCCGATGAGTGCCAGCCCGATGGCGCCGAGGACGCCGAGTGCGATCCACGGCTCCATCGATCCTGCTGCCCGCTCCAGGCGCGATCCGTGCACGGCGGTGGGCACTCCCACGTGGCTCCTTTGCTCCGACCCCCACCCGACGACGGGTTCCGACCCTCGACTGTTGCGATGGTGTTGCAAGACGATAACCCGGGCAGGTCCGCCGCGACCGGCGGTCCGGGGAGTGGCGGACGATCGGTTGCCAAATAGTGTAATGTTGTAATCGTGAATACAGAGACACACGGACAGACCCGACGGGGCCCGCGGCGGGCCCGGCCCACCCACAGCGAGCAGCGCACCACCCCCGAACAGCGTCAGCAGGTCTGCGCCTGGTTCGCCGGGCGGCTCCCGGACGGGTGGTTCGAGGGACCCGCCGAGGTGGAGGTCGACGGCGACGAGATCCTGGTGACGGGGAGCCTGGCGCCGGCGGTGCTACCGGACGGGAGCGGGGACGGCGAGCAGGCCACTGCGGATGCCGCCCGCATCAGCGGGTTCCGCGAGGACACCCGCACCCACCGGATGCGCATCGCCGACGAGGCCCAGGCCGCCTTCGGCCGCACGGTGTCGTGGGGTGCAAGGTGCGGGTCGACCACCGTCCGGTTCACCACCCTCAGCGTGCCGGTGATGACGCGGCTGCGCTTGGAGGAACGCCAGGTACTCGACACGCTGATCGACGCCGGCATCGCCCGGAGTCGGAGCGAGGCGCTCGCCTGGTGCGTGGCCCTGGTCGGCGAGCATGAGGCCACGTGGATCGACGAACTCCGCGATGCTCTGGTGCACGTCGAGAAGGTGCGGGCCCGGGGTCCCGGGAGCCCTCCGGCGGCGGACGGCGAGTAGCGCCGGAGGGGCGGTCGGGGTGGGGCGGGTTGGCGGGGTACCGACCATCGGCGCCGGCGCCCCGGTCAGTCGTCCCCGGTCCGCGGTCCCGGCGGGTCGAGGCCCGGGACGCCGCCGTCGGTGACGTGGTCCGTCCACGCCGTCCCCGACCAGTACCGCTGCTCGTGCCGGACGAACGGGTCGCGGAACCAGCCCTGGTCGGTTCCCGAGACGCCGGCATCGGCGCCCCCGGACCTGGCGGGAGGCGCCTGGCCGGTGAACGGGCTCGCCGACGGGCTGCCCCGGTGGTGTCCCCGGCGGCGCTGGGCACTGAAGTACCGGGTGGCGAACACCGCGCCGAGGACCACCAGCCCGATCCAGGAGCTGTGCCCGTAATACATGGAGCCAGTGTACGACCGGCGCCCGTCCGGCGGGCGCCGGCTACTCGGCCGGCGTCATGCGCTCGAGCATGGCGGCCATCCGGCGGTGGATGAGCTCGACGGCCTGGAGCGGCCGGATCATGACCCGGAACTCCACGATGCGCCCCTCGTCGTTGCAGGTGATGATGTCAACGCCGTTGACGTACTTGCCGTCGATGGTGGTCTCGAACTCGAGCACGGCGGTGTCCCCCGACGCCACGGTCTTCGTGTAGTGGAACGACCGGCCCCCGACCTCGCGGTCGCCGGACGACGTTGACGCGTCCCCCGGAAAGGTCTGGGCCGCCGCCTGCAGGTAGAGGGTGGTGACGGCCTTGCCGCGTTGCGGGGTGAAGACGATCGGCGAGTAGAAGACCACGTCGTCGTCGAGCAGCTCGTCGAGCCCCCCGGGCACCTCCCCCCGGAGGTAGGCGTGCCACTTCCCGATCACCTGCTCGATCATCGACCCTCCTCGTCCGGCTGCACGCTATCGGCTGACGGCCGGGCCCGAAGGTCCCCTCCCGGCGCCCGGTCGCCCATACTGGTCGGGCCGCCGACCACCGGGAGGAGCCTGCCGTGACCACCATCGAGGACCTGGCCGCCGAGGTGGCCGCCCTGCGGGACCGTGTCGAGGCCTCCGAGGCGGTGCTCGCCGTCCAGTCCCTGAAGGCCCGCTACGGGGAGCTGGTGGACGGGCGGTTCTCCCGCGGCGAGGTGGTGGCCGGACCGGAGCTCCGCCGGGTGTCCCGCCAGGCCGCCGACCTCTTCACCGAGGACGGGACCTGGGACGGTGGCCCGGGACTGGGGGTGGCGACCGGCCGCCAGGCCATCGCGGAACGCCTGGCCAACCCGACGATCACCTTCGCCCGGCACCTCTTCGTCAAGCCGTCCATCCGGGTGGAGGGCGACCGGGCGTGGGGTCGCTGGGACCTGCTCAGTCCCTGCCGACGTCCGGACGGCTCGTCGTGGTGGATGTGCGGCTACGAGGACGACGAGTACCGGCGGGTGGACGGCAGCTGGCTGCACCGGTCGATGTCATTGACCACCGTCGTCATGGCACCGGTCGGGGAGGGTTGGACGAGGGTCTTCGCCTGACTCCCGCCGGCACCCGGCGGGGTGGCGCCCGTAGGCTTCCGCCGATGACCGAACGACAGCCCTCCGAGGCGATCCTGTCCGGCGTGCTGGCGAGCTGGCGCCACGACGTGCTCCCGCTCCTGGACCGGTTCGCCCGCATCCCCGACCTCTCGCCCGCCTTCGACCCGGACTGGGAGGACGCGGGCCACCTGTCGGCGGCGGCGGACCTCCTGGCCGGCTGGGCGTCCCGGCGGTCGATCCCCGGGGTGTCGGTCGAGGTGGCGCGCCTGCCCGGCCTGACCCCCACGGTGGTGGTCGAGGTGCCGCCCACCGACCCGGAGGCGACGGGCACCGTCCTCGTCTACGGGCACTACGACAAGCAGCCCCCGTTCGACGGCTGGACCGGTGGGCGCGGTCCCTGGATACCGGTGCTGGAGGGTGACCGGCTCTTCGCCCGGGGTGTGGCCGACGACGGCTACGCCCTGCCGTCGGCGCTGGTGGCCATCGAGGCGGTGGCCGCCGCCGGTGGCCGCCACGGCCGGTGTGTCCTCGTCGCCGAGGGGTCGGAGGAGAGTGGCAGCCCCCACCTCCCCGAGGTGCTCGAGCACCTGGCGGAGCGGATCGGTGTACCGGACCTGGTGGTGGCCCTGGACTCGGGCTGCCCGACCTGGGACCGGCTCTGGATCACCACGTCCCTCCGTGGGTTCGTCGAGGGGACCCTGACCGCGTCGGTGCTCGACCACGGGGTCCACAGCGGCCTGGCCGGAGGGGTGGTACCGGACTCCTTCCGCCTGGTGCGCCGACTCCTCGACCGGATCGAGGATGCCGATACCGGGGACCTGCTGCTGCCCGAGCTCCGGGCCGATCCACCGGCGGGGGCCGCCGCCGACGCCTCGGCCCTGGCCGACGCCCTGGCCGACACCGGGCTCGACGATCCGCCCTTCCCCGTGGTCGGGGACCTGGTCCTGGACGGCGGGGACACCGCGGCCCGGGCGATGCGGACCGCCTGGGCGGGTTCGCTGGCCGTGGTCGGCGCCGACGGTCTGCCGCCGACGGCGACCGCCGGCAACGTCCTGCGTCCCGCCACCAGCGTGAAGCTGGTCCTCCGGGTGCCGCCCACCGCCGACGCCGACGCCGGGCTGGCCGCCGTGGCGCAGGCCCTGACCCACGACCCGCCGTCCGGGGCCCGGGTGACGTGGACGGAGGGGAACGCCGCCGACGGATGGACCGCACCGGTGCTCGATCCCTGGGTCGACGCCGCCCTCGACGCCGCCTCGCAGTCCTGCTTCGGGCGGCCGGCCGGGCGGTTCGGGGAGGGCGGCTCCATCCCCTTCCTGGGCTGGCTGGCCTGGCGGTTCCCCGCCGCCCAGATCCTCGCCACCGGCGTGCTCGGCCCCGGGTCGAACGCCCACGGCCCGGACGAGTCCCTGCACCTGCCCACCGCCGAGCGGGTCACCGCCGCGCTGGCGATGCTGCTCGACGCCCATGCCCGGCGCCCGTCGGGGGCGGGCGCCGGGCCGGGGTGATCAGGCGGGCGGTCCGGTGGTCAGCGTGACGCTGGCCGTCTGGGACTGCCCGGAGGTGTCGGTCCAGGTGAGCTGCACGGTGTCCCCAGGGTGGTGGGACTGCAGGAGGGTGGTGAGGTCGTTGGCGGAGCCGACCGTCTTGCCGTTCAGCCCGGTGATCACGTCGCCCTGGACCAGACCGGCCTTGGCCGACGGCGAGCCGGCCAGGGTGCCGGCGACCTGGGCCCCGGCGGCGCCGCTGCCGCCGGGGCCGCTGCCGCCGGTGCTGCTGCCACCGAAGCCACCCAGGCCACCGCCCAGACCGCTCCCGCCCGAGCTGCCGGCTCCGGCGTTGGCCACGCTGACGCCGAGGAAGCCGGTGGCGCCGATGTGGACGGTGCTGGAAGCCTTGCCCGCCTCGATCTGCTTGGCCAGCGACAGGGCGGTGGCGATGGGGATGGCGTAGCCCTGGGAACCCGACACCTGATACCCGGTGCCAGTGGAGGCGGCGGTGTCCATGCCGATCACCTGGCTCGAGGTGTTCACCAACGAGCCGCCCGAGTCGCCGGGCTGGATGTCGGCGTTGGTCTCGATGAGCCCGGTGAGGCTCTCGGCGTTGGCACCGTTGTTGTCGCTGGCGGTGATCGACTGGTTCACGGCGGTGACCGAACCGCCCGCCGTGCTGGGCGTCCCCCCGGTACCGCCGGCGTTGCCGATGGCGACCACCGCCTGGCCGACCGCCGCGGAGCTGCTGGCGGTGCTGATGGTCTGGAGCCCGCTGGCGCTGACCAGCTTGATGACCGCCACGTCACCCGTCCGGTCGTAGCCCAGCACGTTGGCCGTGTAGGTCTTCCCGTTCCCGATGTCGGTGACGCTGATGCTGGTGGCACCGTCGATCACGTGGTTGTTGGTGAGGATGACGCCGTCGGAGGTGAGCACCATGCCGGTGCCGGCCGCCTGCTCGTTCTGGTAGCTGAGGTTGGTGTTGATGTCGACCAGGGCCGGCGACACCTTGGCGGCGATGGCGGCGATGTCCGACGGGGCGCCGGCGCCGGTCGAGGTGTTGCCGGACGGACCCGAGCCCGAGCCGAAGGGCGAGGCGCTTGACCCCCCCGATGACCCGCTGCCGAACGGCGACGTGGCACCGCCGCCGGTGGTGGGTGCCGAGGCGCTGGTGGAGGTGTTCTGGTTCGGCCACACCGCGTGCCCGAGCCCGACGCCGGCCACCAGGACCACCACGGCGGCGACGGCGGCGACGGCGGCCATCGCCCCGGCACCCCTCCCCTTCCGGGGGGCGGACGGCTGGGGGGCCGGGTAGGAGTAGCCGGGGTGCGGCCATCCGCCGGTGGGCGGCACACCGCCGCCGGCGTAGCCACCGGGGTACGGGGCACCGGTCGGCGGACCCGGAGCCCAGACCGAACCGGTGGGCGGCAGCCAGGTACCGGCGGCCGGGGTCGGCGGGCCGGGGACCGCGATGGGACCGGTGGGGCGGAGCTCGCCGGTGGGGTCGGCTCCGACGTCCGGGGACCCCGGGTCGGCACCCACCTCCGGGAGGGGGATCGCCGGTCCCGTGCTCGGTGCCGCGCCGGTGGCCGGCGTCGGGTCCTGGGGGCCGTTCGAGAGGCTCCAGTGCTCGCTCATGTCATCCACCTTCCCGTGCCATCCGAACCGACGGTTGGCGTCACCCCTATGCCACACCCGGCGCCTAAGGCCCCGATCAACGCAACCTATGAATTGCGTAAGGAAGGCACGGCGGGCGACGGGGTGGGGGTCAGGCGCCGGCCTCGGGCCGCATGACCGGGAAGAGGATCACGTCCCGGATGGCCTCGACCTCGGCCAGCAGCATCACCAGCCGGTCGACCCCCAGCCCGATCCCCGACGTCGGCGGCAGCCCGTACTCGAGGGCGCGGACGAAGGCCCGGTCGGCGGGGTGGGCCTCGTGGTCACCCTGGGCGACGGCGGCGGCCATGGCCTCGAACCGTGCCTGCTGCTCCTCGGGGACATTGAGCTCGCTGTAGCCGTTGGTGAACTCCTTGCCGTCGATGCAGAGCTCGAACCGGTCGGCCATGGTGGGGTCGCCGGCGGTGCTCCGCGCCAGTGGCGACACCTCCACCGGAAAGCCGACCACCATGACCGGATCGGTGACGGTCGGCAGCAGCACGGTGTCGTAGAGCTCGAAGATGAGCTTCCCCGACCCCCACTCGGGGAGGACCTCCACGCCGTGCGCCGAGCACACCGCCCGGATCTCCTCGACCGGATCGGCGGGGTGGAGGCGCCGGCCGACCACCTCCGCCAGCCAGTCGAGCAGCGGGCGCCGGGGCCACGGCGGGGTGAGGTCCAGCGGTCGCCCGCCGACCGAGTAGGTCATCCGGCCGGTCGCCGCCTCGGCGGCGGCCACCACCAGACGCTCGGTCAGGTCCATCCCCTCGGTGAGGTCGCCGAAGGCCTGGTACGCCTCCAGGGCGGTGAACTCGGGGCTGTGGCGGGTGTCGATCCCCTCGTTCCGGAAGTTGCGGGCGATCTCGAAGACGCGCTCGTACCCACCGACCACCAGCCGCTTCAGGTACAGCTCCGGGGCGATCCGCAGGCTGAGGTCGATGTCGAGGGCGTTGGCGTGGGTGAAGAACGGCCGGGCCAGGGCGCCGCCGGCCTGGGGCTGGAGGATGGGGGTGTCGACCTCCACGAAGTCGTGCTCGACCATCACCTGGCGCAGCGCGGCGATGGTCCGGAACCGGATGTCGAACACCCGGCGGCTGTCCGGGTTGGCCAGCAGGTCGACCTCCCGCTGGCGGTAGCGGGTGTCGGTGGCGGTCAGGCCGTGCCACTTGTCGGGCAGCGGCCGGAGGGCCTTGGCCAGCAGCCAGAGCTGCCGCACGTCGATCGAGAGCTCCCCCCGACGGCTGGTGACCACCTCACCCTCGGCCCCGACCCAGTCGCCCAGGTCGATGACGTCGAGGACCGCCCGGGCCTCCTCGGAGAGCGCCGAGGTCTGCATCAGGAGCTGGATGGAGCCGCCGGCGTCCTGCAGCGTGGCGAACGAGAGCTTCCCGTGGCCCCGGATGCTGGTCAGGCGTCCGGCTAGGCGCGCCGTCTCGCCGGTGCGGGTGTCCGCCCCGAGCTCCCCGTGGCGCCGGTGCAGGTCGCCGGCCAGGTCCGTCCGGTCGAAGCGGCGCGGGTAGGGGTCGGCGCCGGTGGCCGCCAGGGCGTCGCGCTTCCGCCGGCGCTCGGCGCTCAGGGCGTCGAGCGCCCGCGCCGCCGCCGGGTCGTCGGCCGCGTCGGGCACGGTCGGGTCGGACTCGCTTGTCACTCTTGGCCTCTTCCTCGGGTCCCCCCGCTGCCGACACCGTGCTCGACCGGGTTGCCCGGTCATTGTAGGCAGCCCGGGGCCGGCGTCCGGGAGCCGGTCGGTGCGGCGTTGACGGCCACCCGGGGGTTTCCTAGGCTGCCCGGGCGCCCCTAGCTCAACGGTAGAGCAGCAGATTCTTAATCTGCAGGTTCCTGGGTTCGAGTCCGGGGGGGCGCACGCCGCCGGTGCGGGACGCCATGCCCACCGCGAGCTCGGGACCTTCGCCCCTGGCCTCCGTCCACCCACCGTGCGATCGTGCACCGGAGGACTTGGACGAGGAGGGCTATGCGTGTCCTGGTGGTGTACGAGTCGATGTTCGGGAGCACACGGCGGATCGCCGAGGCCATCGCCGAGGGCATCGGCGGGGACGCCACGGTGGTGCGGGCCGCCGACGCGGGTGCCGCCGCCGATCCCGGCACCCTCGACCTCCTGGTCGTCGGGGCCCCCACCCACGTCCACGGGCTGCCGCGCCCGTCCACCCGGAGCGGTGCCCCGGAGCAGGCCGATCCCGACGGGAGCGGGCTGGTGCTCGAGCCCGGGGCCGACACCGCGCCCGGGGTACGCGAATGGCTGGACTCCCTCAGCGACCTTCCCGTCCCCGCCGCCGCGTTCGACACCCGGGTGGACGGCCCGGCGGCCTTCACGGGACGTGCCTCCCGAAGCATCGCCAAGGGGCTGGCCCGGCACGGGGTGATCCCCGCCGCTCCCGCCGAGAGCTTTCTCGTCGACCGGCACGCGGTGCTGCTCCCGGGCGAGCTCGACCGGGCGCGGTCGTGGGGAGCCCGGCTGGCCGAGCTGGCGTCGACCGGACCGGCTGCCCGCCGGCGGTAGCGGGCGCCCGCCGGGGTGCGGGACAGAGGCGCCGGCCGGTCGCCGGCAGCTACGGCGTGGTGACCGATCCGGCCGGGGGGATGGTCCCGGGGCCGCTCGTCCCGCAGGCCTGGGGGAAGCTCGCCGGGTCGGCCAACGTCGGCGGGTCGGCGAACCCCGGTACCGACAGGTCGATGAAGTCGGTGAGGTCGTTGGCGTTGGCATCGCGGGCGGTGAGGGCCGGGAGGTTCCACTTCCGCTCGACCATGGCCAGGATCGACGTGTGGTCGTAGACGACGCTGCTCACGTAGTCCGGGCGGGCGAACGGGGAGATGACCGCCGCCGGCACCCGAAAGCCGTAGCGGGCGAAGCCGTCGTAGCTCGAGACCCCCGGCGGGACGATCGGGGCGATGGCATCCGGCGGGATGGCCGCCGGGGGCGCCACGTGGTCGTAGTACCCGCCGTGCTCGTCGTAGGTCCACACCAGCAGCGTCGATCCCCATGACGGGCTGGACAGCACCGCGTTGACCACCTGGGCGGCGAAGGCCTCGCCCTGGGCGATGTCCTGGGGGTTCTCCTCCGAGGCGGTGCCGAAATTGGTGTCGATGATGGCGAACCCGGGGAGGGTGCCGGCGGCGGCGTCGGTGAAGAAGGCGTCGATGGAGACCACGTTGGGCGACGAGTTGGAGGCGTCGGCCAGGTAGACCCCGGTGGTGGGGGAGCTGGTGGGGTGGTAGTAGTCGCGCCACGAGATGCCGTACTGGTCGAGCCGGTCGAAGATGGTCCCGTTGGGCGGCTGGGTGTCGAGCTGCGACAGCACGTCGTCGACCATGCCCGCCGAGGTGCCGGCCACCAGGTACCGGCGGTTGGGGTAGGTCTGGCCGAGCATGGGACAGAACCACCGGTCGGCGATGGGGAAGGTGTTGGCCAGCGAGTAATAGAACGGCAGGTCGTCGCCGGTCCAGTAGCCCATCGACACCGGGCCGCTCGGGGAGGTGACGAACCCGTCCAGTGCCCCGTTGTCGTACTGGTCGTGGGATGCCGTCCACTCCTGGCTCGGGTGACCTGCGAGCTGGCAGTCGGTCGGCATGCGGAAGGCGTGCTGGGTGCTGCCGGTTCCGGTGGGGTTGGCGGCGGTCGGGAGCCCGCCCGCCCCGATGGTGAAGCCGTCGCCCCGGGGGGTCTGGCCGGGACCTCGCCCGAGCATGCCCAGGTAGTTGTCGTAGGAGTGGTTCTCCATCATCAGCACCAGGATGTGCTCGATCTGCGGCATGGTGTCGGTGCCGGCGGCCACGTCCGGGAACGGCCGCGAGTCGGGGTGACGGAGCCCCGCCAGCGACGGGGTCGACAGGGTGCCCGAGGCGTGGCCCGGCCGCAGCAGCGCACCCCCGGCCACCAGGGCGGCCCCGGTGGCGATCCCGCCGCGGAGCAGGGTGCGTCGCGAGAAGCGGTTCATCGGGAGGCTCCTTGGCCGGCGGCGGGTCGGGCGGTCGTCGGCTCAGGCACCGGTCATCCCCACCATCGGGGCGTCGAGGGACGTGCCGCCCATCGACCCGAAGGAGTCGGCGGTCCCGAAGGCGAAGACGCCCCCGTCGGACGCCACCAGCCAGTAGCCCTTGCCATCGGGGGTGGCGGCCATGCCGACCACCGGTCGGGCCAGGGCCCTGCCGCCCATCGAGCCGACGTAGGCCGCGTCGCCGAAGGCGAAGACACCCCCGTCGGACGCCACCAGCCAGTAGCCCTTGCCATCGGGGGTGGCGGCCATGCCGACCACTGGTCGGGCCAGGGCCCTGCCGCCCATCGAGCCGACGTAGGCCGCGTCGCCGAAGGCGAAGACACCGCCGTCGGACGCCACCAGCCAGTAGCCCTTGCCATCGGGGGTGGGGGCCATGCCGACCACCGGTCGGGCCAGGGCCTTGCCGCCCATCGAGCCGTGGAAGCCGGCGTCGCCGAAGGCGAAGACACCGCCGTCGGACGCCACCAGCCAGTAGCCCTTGCCATCGGGCGTGGGGGCCATGCCCACCACCGGCCGCACCAGGGGTGTGGAGGCCGGCGAGCCGAAGAAGCCGGCGTCGCCGTAGGCGAACACCCCCCCGTCGGCCGCCACCAGCCAGTAGCCGGCGTGGTCGTGTGCACCCATGCCGACAATGGGCCGGTTCAGGGTCTTGCCCCCCATCGAGCCGGCGAAGCCGGCGCCACCGAAGGCGAAGAGTCCGCCGTCGGCGGCCACCGTCCAGTAGCCAGTGCCCGACAGGGAGGCCGGGCCGAGGAGACCCAGGGCGGCGTCGGCGACCGCCCCGCCCCCCAACCCGATGGCGGTGGTGCCCGCCGGGAGGTGGACCGGCGCCGGGGTGTCCATGTCGGCGGTGGTGCCGACGCCGAGCTGTCCGGAGCGGTTGTAGCCCCACGAGTAGGCGGTCCCGGCGGTGGTGAGCGCCAGGCTGTCCGCCGCCCCCACCGTCAGGGAGGTCACCCTGGCGCCGGCGGGGAGGCGGACGGTCACCGGGACGTCGCTGCCGGCGGTCGAGCCGTCGCCGAGCTGCCCGCGTCCGCCCGCCCCCCAGGCCAGTACCGAGCCGGTGGCGGTCAGGGCCAGGCTGTGGGCGCCGCCGGCGGCGACGGCGGTGACGGTGACCCCGGCCGGCAGCTGCACGGCCACCGGGACGTCGCTGCCGGCGGTCGAGCCGTCGCCCAGCTGCCCGCTGCTGCCGGCCCCCCAGGCCAGGACCGAGCCGGTGGAGGTCAGGGCCAGGCTGTGGCCCGCCCCGGCGGCGACGGCGGTGATCCTGACCCCGGCCGGGAGGTGGACCGCCACCGGAAGAGCGGCGTCGGTGGTGGTGCCGTCCCCCAGCTGCCCGTCGGCGTTACGACCCCAGGCGTAGACGGCGCCGGTGGAGGTCAGGGCCAGGGTGTGCGAGCCGCCGTCGGCCACCGCGGTGGCCACCACCCCGTCGGGCAGCGCCACTGCCACCGGCGTGGTGCGGTCGGTGGTGGAGCCGTCACCGAGCTGGCCGTAGTAGTTGGCCCCCCAGGCCTCGATCCCCCCGGTGGTGGTGAGGGCGTCGTTGTGGAACGCCCCGGCGGCGATGCCGGTGGCGGTGATCCCCGGGGGGAGGTGGACCGCAACCGGGGCGGCGCGGTCGGTGGTGGTGCCGTCCCCCAGCTGCCCGTCGGCGTTGTGCCCCCAGGCCACCACGGTGCCGGCCGAGGTCAGGACGACGGCGTCGTCCACGCCGGCGCCGGCCGCGGTGGCCGAGAGGCCGGCGGGGAGCGATACCCGGGCCGGCAGCGGATGGCTGGTGGCCAGAGTGTTGAACGGCTGGCCGATCTGGCCCCAGCCGTAGAGGTTGCGGGCCGACACCGGCATGCTGACCGACAGGGAGAGGGCGGCTGACCGGGCGGTGACCGGGGGCTGCGCCGAGTCGGTGACAGTGACGGTGACCGAGGCGTTGGCCACCGAGCTGGGATCACCGGTGATGATCCCGGAGGAGGCGCCGAGCGTCAGCCCGGGCGGCAGGCTGCCGCCGGTCACCGTCCACGTGTACGGCGCCATGCCGCCGACGGCCGACAGGGACGCCTCGTAGGGGGTGCCGACGCTGCCGGCCGGGAGGGAGGTGGTGGTCACCGACAGCTGGCCGGGGACGATGGTGGTCGAGGTCAGGACAGGGGCCGGTGCCGTGGCCAGGGTGCACGGGATGGTCTGGGTGCCGAGGACGGGGAAGGTGCCGGTGATGGCGATGGCCCCCGGGATCACGTCGACCACCCCGCTGGCCCCGGCGGTGAACGGGCCCACCGGCACCGGCCCGAAGGGGATGGTTGCCGCATGTCCCTTGGTGAGCGCCACCGTGAACGGCAGTGGGGTGGCGGCACCGTTGAGGGTCGACGGCGTGGCCTGGGTGACCCCGAGGTCCGCCACCGTGACCGTGCCGGTGAGGGAGGGGGCGCCGAGGGCGACCAGGTCGTCGACCAGGTTGACCGGGAGCACGGTGGTGGCCTGGAAGCCGGTGACGGTCAGCGGGGCGCCCGCCCCGACGCTGGCCGGTGAGGAGGCCTCGACCGTGCCGGCGAAGGTCTGGGAACCCAGGTCGGGCACGGTGCAGGTGTACGAGACCGGCGTGACGGCCCGGGGCCGCACCGGGAGGGAGCCGGCTGCGAGCATGACGGCGGGTCGGTGGGGCGCGGTGGGCGGAGACGGCCCGTTCGGCCCGGTGGCCCCGACCGCCGCCCAGCCTCCCGCCACCCCGACCACCACCAGGGCGCCGGCCACCAGGGCCCGGCGGAGGCGCCGACCGGCACGCGGCAGGCTGCTCACCCCCCTCGCCCCTGCGGTGCGCCTGGCGCCATCCGACCCCCTGGTGTCCCGGTCCACCCCGTCGGTGCACCGTCTCGAACGACCGGCCGGTCGCGGCCCGTCGTGCGTCGCCTCCGTTCCTACCACGGGGCCGTCTGGCCCTGCACCCCCCGTCGGATGATCGTTCGGTGACCGTTGCGCGACCGCACCGGGACGTCTCCCCGAGGCCGATCCGGCGTGCTGCGCCGGACCGGCGCCCGGACGTCGACGGTGGTGTGGGTGGCGACGTCCGACCCGCCCCCGCCCGCCCCGGCGCCTAGCGTCGGTCGGCATGGCAGGGGAGCGCCGGTTCTGGGGGTGGGGGTTCGAGGGCGAGGGGCTCGACCGGGCCGCCCAGGAGGGCCTGGCCGCGCTGGTGGCCCCGCTGGTGGGCGACGGCCCGCTGACCATCGTCGATCCGCCGACCGTCGCGGAGCTCGACCTGCCGTCCCCGCGGCTCGCGCCCCCGTCGACCCTGGCCCCCTGGTGCCGGACCGACGACCGCAGTCGGGCCGGCCACACCTACGGCAAGTCCTTCCGGGACGTAGTGCGGGCGCTCGACCGCCGCTGGGACCGCCCGCCGGACGTGGTGGCCCACCCGCCCGACGAGGACGGGGTGGCGGCGGTCCTCGACTGGGCGTCGACGGTCGGGGCGGTGGTCATCCCCTACGGTGGCGGCTCCTCGGTGGTGGGGGGCGTGGAGGCCCCGCCCGACGACGACCGCCCGGTGGTCAGCTGTGACCTCGGCCGACTCGACCGGGTGCTGGAGGTGGAGCGGGCCTCGAGGGCGGCGAGGATCCAGGGCGGCGTCCTCGGACCGTCCCTCGAGGACCAGCTCCGACCCCACGGCCTGACCCTCCGGCACTACCCCCAGAGCTTCGAGGTCTCCTCCCTGGGTGGCTGGCTCGCCACCCGGTCCGGGGGGCACTTCGCCACCCTCCACACCCACATCGACGACTTCGTCGAGTCGATCCGGGCCGTCACCCCGGCCGGGCGGTGGGAGTCGAGGCGCCTCCCGAGCTCGGGTGCGGGGCCCTCCCCCGACCGCCTCCTGCTCGGTTCCGAGGGCATCTTCGGCATCATCACCGAGGCGTGGATGCGGCTCCAGGACCGGCCCGTCTTCCGGGCCTCGGGGGTGGCCCGGTTCGCCACCTTCGAGGCCGGCGCCGCCGGCGCCCGCGCCCTCGGGCAGTCGGGTCTGTGGCCGTCGAACTGCCGGCTGCTCGACGCCGCCGAGGCGCTCGTCTCCGGCTCCGGGGACGGGAGCGCCCACCTGCTGCTGGTCGGCTTCGAGTCGGCCGACCACCCGGTGGACGGCGCCCTGGCCCGGGCGGCGGAGCTGGTCGGCGATCACGGGGGGATCCTCGACATCGGCCCCGGGCGGGCGACGGCCGATGACGCCGATGACGCCGATGACGCCGCCGGACGGTGGCGGGCCACGTTTCTCCGTGCCCCCTACCTCCGGGACGCGCTGGTCGGCCTGGGACTGGTCAACGAGACGTTCGAGACGGCGGTCACCTGGGACCGGTTCGAGCCCTTCGTGGCCTCGGTCCGGGGGGCCACCGAGGAGGCGCTCCGGGGGGTCGGTGCGTGGCCCGGTCTGGTCACCTGCCGGCTCACCCACGTCTACCCGGACGGCGCGGCCCCCTATTTCACCGTCATCGCCCCGGGGCGCCCCGGCGACCGCCTCCGCCAGTGGGCCGAGGTGAAGGAGGCGGTGATGGATGCCATCGTCACTGGGGGCGGCACCGTGACGCACCACCATGCCGTCGGCCGCGACCACCGTCCCGGGTACGACCGGCAGCGACCGGGGCTCTTCGCCGAGCAGCTCCGAGCGGCGAAGCAGGCGGTGGACCCGGACGGGCTGCTCAACCCGGGGGTCCTCATCGATCCGTGAGGGGCGACGGGAGTAGCGTGCACCCCGTGGGCAGGCTCCTCCCCGACCGATCGCTGGGCCTGGCACCCGGTTCGGTGCGCGACTACCGCGAGCTGGCCCGGCGCCGCCTCCCCCGTCAGCTCTTCGACTACATCGACGGCGGGGCCAACGAGGAGTCCACCCTGGCGGCCAACGTGGCCGACCTCGCCGCCATCGAACTCCGGCAGCGGGTGCTCCGCGACGTCTCCGACCCGTCGCTGTCCCGGACGGTGCTGGGGCAGGAGCTCTCCATGCCGGTGGTGCTCGGTCCGGTGGGCCTGGCGGGGATGTACGCCCGCCGGGCCGAGGTCCAGGCGGCCCGGGCGGCGGAGGCGGCCGGGGTGGTCTTCTGCGAGTCCACCGTGTCCATCTGCAGCCTCGAGGAGGTGTCGGCCGCACTGTCGTCGCCGGTCTGGTTCCAGCTCTACGTGATGCGCGACCGCTCGTACGCCGAGGACCTGATGGCCCGGGCGGTCGCCGCCCGCTGCCCGGTGCTGGTGCTGACCGTGGATCTTCCGGTGGTCGGCTCGCGCTACCGGGAGACCCGCAACGGCATGGCCGGCGCCGTGACCCCGCGTGGCCGGGCGGTGCAGGGCCTCGACTTCGCCCTGCACCCGTCGTGGGCGCTCGACGTGGGCCGCAACGGCCGGCCGCACACGTTCGGGAACCTCGAGAAGGCGGTGCCGGGCGTGTCCAGTCCCGAGGGCTTCAAGACCTGGGTGGACGCCCAGTTCGACCCGTCGGTGACCTGGGACGACCTGGCCTGGGTGCGACGGCACTGGCCGGGGCGCCTGGTGCTGAAGGGCATCCTCGACCCCGAGGACGCCCGCCGCGCCGCCGACCACGGGGTCGAGGGGATCGTGGTGTCGAACCACGGGGGGCGCCAGCTCGACGGCACGCCGTCGACCATCCGGGCGCTGCCGGCCATCGTGGAGGCCGTCGGCGCCGAGCTCGAGGTGCTGGTCGACGGGGGTATCCGCAGCGGGCTGGACGTGGTCAGGGCGCTGGCCCTGGGTGCCCGGGCCTGCCTGGTCGGCCGGGCCTGGGCGTGGTCGGTGGCGGCCGGCGGCGAGCAGGGGGTGGCGAACATGCTGAAGATCATCCGGGACGAGGTGACGGTGGCCCTGTCGCTGACGGGCTTCGCCGACGTCGACGACGTCGACCGGTCGGCCCTCCTCGGCGCGGGCTGAGGACGGGCCGTGTTCGGACGCCGGCATGCACCGGGGAACGTCGAGGCCCGCGAACTGGAAGTCGATCACCGGCTGGAGGACGACATCGGTGGCGTGATCCGGGCGGTCGACGCCTACCTGGCCGGCACCACGGACCCCCACCGGCAGCAGCTCCTTGTCGAGCTCGAGGCCCTCGACGGACAGGTTGACAGCAGCGAGGCCTACGACCAGGGCATCGGTGGGCTCCGGGGCATCGTCCCCAACCCCGACGTGGTGGGGGAGACCGGTCCCACCCCGATCGCCGAGGACGTCCAGCAAGGCGAGTTCGATGCCCAGGGGGTGCTGGTGAGGGCGGCCAAGGCGGAGGTCACCACCCCCTCCCCGTCCAACCTGGCGGCGCTCCACGCCGCCCGCCAGCGGTTGGCGGCGGTGCGGGCCGGCGACGTCGGCGCCTCCGCGCCGCCACCGGACCCGGGCCCGGCGTAAGCCAGGCCCGGGCCGGCACCGGCGGTACGCTCGGTGGGTGGCCGTGTGGCCGCACAGGGGGGAGCACCATGGGGGAGCACCAGGTTCCGGGCCGCGCACGGCCGGCGTTCGACCGCCGTACCTTCCTGGGCGGCTCGCTCGCCGCGGGCGCCGGACTGCTGGCCGCCGCCTGCGGCGGGGGCTCGACCGTCTCGAAGGCGGCGTCGACGGTACCCGCCGGGTCGGACCTGGGGGCCATCGAGCATGTGGTCTTCCTGATGCAGGAGAACCGCTCGTTCGACCACTACTTCGGCTCGTACCGGGGGGTGCGTGGCTTCGACGACCACCCGGCGGGGAGCCTCGGCAGCTTCGCCCAGGCGTACGCCGGCAACACCACCAGCCAGCCCACCGGCACCGTCCTGCCGTTCCACCTCGACGTGGCCGGCGGCGACGGCGAGTGCACCCACGACCTCAACCACAGCTGGCTGCCCCAGCATCTGAGCTGGGACGGCGGCACCATGGGCGCCTACGTGTCCACCCACTCGTCGCCCCCGTACGAGGGTCCCACCTACGGCCCGCTGACCATGGGCTACCACACCCGTGCCGACCTGCCCTACCACTACGCCCTGGCCGATGCCTTCACCCTCTGCGACGGCTATCACTGCTCGGTGCTCGGCCCCACCCATCCCAACCGGCTGATGTCGGTGTCGGGCACCATCGACCCCGACGGCCGTCACGGCGGACCGGTGGTCATCACCAATCCTGACCCCGCCGCCCGGTTCAGCGTCGACTGGCCGACGATGCCCGAGGTGCTGGAGGACGCCGGGGTGGCGTGGAAGGTCTACTCGCCGCCGGGCGACGCCTACCGGGTGACCTCGCCCGAGGTGATGCTCGTCTCCGATGCCATCCTCCCGTACTTCTCCCAGTATTCGAAGCCGTCCTCCGCGCTCTACCGGAAGGCGTTCACCCCCCTCTTCCCGAACGACTTCGCCTCCGACGTCCACCGCGGCACCCTGCCGGCGGTCTCCTGGGTCATTCCGCCGCTGGGCTACGACGAGCACCCGCCGGCCCCCCCGGCGCTGGGCGCCTCGTTCATCGACCAGGTGCTCTCCACCCTGGTGTCGAACGAGGCGGTCTGGTCGAAGACGGTGCTGTTCATCATGTGGGACGAGAACGACGGGTTCTTCGACCACGTGTCCCCGCCGGTGCCCCCGGCCGGGACGCCGGGCGAATTCCTCACCGTCACGCCACTCCCCGCCGAGGCGCAGGGGGTGGCCGGGCCGATCGGCCTGGGGGTGCGGGTACCCATGCTGGTGGTGTCGCCGTTCAGCCGCGGCGGCCACATCGCCTCGGAGGTGTTCGACCACACCTCGCAGCTGCGGTTCCTCGAGGAGCGGTTCGGCGTCACCGCCCCGAACCTCTCGGCCTGGCGGCGGCGGACGGTCGGCGACCTCACCTCGACGTTGCAGATGGGCCATCCGGTGACCTCCGTCCCGTCCCTGCCGTCCACCACCGCCGATACCGCCAGCGGGGTCACCTCCCTCGGGTGCGAGGCCACCGACGTCCTGGAACTCCGCAGCAACCAGCCCCCCTACCCGCTGCCGAACCCCCAGCAGATGCCCACCCAGGAGTTGGGCACCGCCTCGCGGGTCCCGGCCGGCGGGTAGGGAGCGGGCCCCTCACCTGACCGGTCGGGGCCCTCGTTCGCCGGGTAGGTCGGCGATACTGCTGGTCACGGGAGATGCCGCCGGTCGGACACCGCAGAGGAGGCACCGTCACGAGGCATCGTGGGTTCCTCCGGTCGACCGCCCGCCCGTCCCGTCTGCGTGGAGCGGGCCTTCTCGGCGCCACCGCCCTCGTCGAGGGGATGTGGTCCCCCGCTGGTGAAGGTCGGGCCGACCCCTCCTCGGCGGCGCCCATGCCTGGAACGGCGTGGCTGCTGCCGACCACGAATCTGCGATGGTCGGAGATACCCGTGGTCGCCGAACAAGGACGACACACCGGTTCACATCCAAGGCGGCGCGATGCACAGGGTGTCGTCCGTTCCACATCAGCCGACCAGCGCTTGGTGGAGGTCCTGAAGCAGCACGAGGCGAACTACCGGGAATGATCTCTTCACGCCGGGTTTGCCAATGCTGAGTGGAGCCTCACCCACCCGGCGGTGGGGCACGATCTCAGCGTTGGATCAGGAGACCTCGGCTCGGAATTCGTCGAGCGCGTCGACTGGGACGTGGGCGATTCCGTCGACCATCACATAGCGGATCTTGTGCTCATGGACGAGGCCGAGAAGATCCTTCGTCGGGATGTCGAGGCGTCGGGCTGCCTCCGATGCCCTGAGGAGTTCAATGGACATCGGATCCTCCTTGTTCGAAACCCAAGCTTCCGGCTCACGACCTGGATTTGCTGTTCGACCTGCGCCAGAACGGAGAGGTGGTCGGTGTCGATCAGGGCGTCCCCGGCATCCTCGAGGGCGGCCCGCAGATCCTGCGCCCGGTCGAGCCCGAGGTCAATTTGGTCGGCGGATCGAATTCCGGTCCTGCCGGCACGCAGCTGACGTCCCTCCCGTTGCGGATTCGTGCCTGACCAGAACGGTCCCATGGGGCTGCGACGGGGGTTCAGGATTCCATTCGGACACCGCGCCTATGCACGTGGGCCATTGTCATCGAGGTGTTCGGGGCGAATGAACTGGAGCAAGCGAGGGGGGACGTCAGCGTCGGACGAACAGTCTGCGGAAGAGCGCTCGGCAGCCGGGTGCTGTGTGTGCCGCCGGCCAGCTCGCCCCCGTGGACAGCTTGGGGCATGCTGCGAAGCGGTCGGGAGCAGCCTGCGAAAGGATGACCAAGTGCGCAAGCAGTACAACTTCAGATCTGGTGCCAACGGCCTGGATGCCTGGGACGTCGACAACCTCATCTCCGCCAGCTCCGTTCTACCGGTCGCAGATGTAGCTCTCGATTCGATCGCCGATATTGACACTGACTTCTGGTTCAACCCCGGGCCAACTCCGACCGTCCGGCGCATCATCGACCACGTTCGGCTCATTCAGGAAGTGGATCTCTCCCACCCGATCATCATGGGCTCGGACGGACGGGTGATGGACGGAATGCATCGAATTGCCCGGGCGATCCTCGATGGCCACTCGACTATCAAGGCAGTGCGGTTCGTTGACGAGCCAGAACCTGACTACCGGGATTGCTCACCCAAGGATTTGCCCTACTGACATCTGACTTTCCGCATGTGTGAGGACGGTTTTGCGTCCCCCACTCAGCGGTAGCTCGATGCGGGGATGGCGAGGAGTTCGAGCACGATCCGCTGTAGTTCGGTCAGCTCGGGTGAGAAGGTCTGGATGA
>Ga0209012_1000701_pt1 | contig 42760 bp, 43 predicted proteins | sample RS3BMetagenome_FD_184735 | JGI IMG/M metagenome (GOLD analysis project Ga0209012, IMG submission 184735) | Ferric oxide microbial mat and aquatic microbial communities from Rainbow Spring, Yellowstone National Park, USA - RS3B (SPAdes) (version 3) ...
GCGCCGACCTCTTAGGAGGTTCGGCGCCCGGCTGTTGTCTGTCGGTCTGTGTCATTTAGCATGATCGGAACCCTGTCTATCCGTCCCACATACCGTTGGCGCTTACACCCTCCTCCAAGGAATCGACTGACAGTTCTGTGTAGACAGACCATTTCCTGTCTGCCAGCGGTTCCGCCCGGGCCGCGCCCCTACAGCTTGAACGGTGCGGATCGTCCCAGACGATGCCCAGGCCGGTCTCCGACCAGGGGCGCAGCACACCCCACAGGTCGAGCGCGGCCCGGCGCCGGGCGGACGGCGGCGCGCCGGAGGTCGAGCCATCGGTCCTCGAACAGGGTGCGGGTAGAGGCGCAGCGGTGGCGGCAGGCGAGAGCGACGGCCATCGCCGCCCAGTGCTCGGCCTGCGGCGCCTGGCCGGCAAGGGCCAGGGACGTATCGTCGAGCGTGCGCAGCGTCAGGACGTGCTCGTACATGTCGGCGAGCGCGTCGCGGACGAGCGCCGCCCAGTCGGCGCGATGCTCGGTGCGGTGCGGGACCGGCGCCCGGAGGACGGACGGGGCGCATGGCCGAATCGCGTTCCGGGAGGGGAGGCCGCAGCTTGTCCGTTGCCTTTGCGCCCGCTCTGGGTACGGCCCTGCGGCGACCGGCGCTGCGCCCGTTCTGGCTGGCGCAGTTCCTGGTCTACCTGGCCCAGCAGGCCTGGCAGACGCTCGTCCTGTGGGCGCTCCTGCGCCTGACCGGTCAGGCCGCCTGGGTCGCCCTCGGCCTCGTCGCGCAGAGCGTGCCGGCGATCGTCGTCGGCGTCGTCGGCCCCGCGCGCCTGCGACCGCCGCGCGGGCTGTTCCTTCTGCCCCTCGGGGCCGGCGTCTGCCTGCTGGCGCTCGCCCTCGTGATGGCGACGGGCGCGCCGCCGACCGTGGCTGCCTCGGTGCTTCTCGCCGGCGCGGTGGCGGAGGGCCTCCTCGCCGCCGCCCAGGTACCGCTCCTGCAGGCGGACCTTGCCCGTGCGGTGGCGCCGGGGAGCCTCGCTGCGGCCAACGCCGCGATGGAGTTCTCCTCCAGCGTGGGCGGACTTGCTGGACCGGTCCTCTGCGGCTTGGCCCTTGCCGGCCCGGGCATCGTCGCCACCCTCGCGGGCGCCGCTGTCGTGATGGTCCTGGCGGCCCCGGCCGTGGCGGCCTGGCAGCGCCGGACGGCGATGCCGACCCTTCCTCGCGGCGGACAGCGCCGGGCCGGCGTCGCCGGTGGCCTCCGCACGGCCGCTTCCCACGTCCGCGGCGACACCTTTGTGCGCACGGCGCTTGCCACCCGGACGGTGAACAACCTCCTCTGGCCCGTGCTCACGGTGGCCCTGCCGCTGCTCGTCGCGGATCGCTGGCACGCGGGAGCGCTCGGCTACGGCCTCCTCCTCGGAGCCCGGGGCCTGGGGGGCCTTGTCGGCACCGCCCTGGGCGCGAGGCTCGGGTCCCGCGGGCTCGCGAGCGCGTTCTTCGCCGCCTGGGTGGTCGAGGCCATGGCCTTCGTCGGGCTCGCGGTGAGCCCCCAGCTTTCCCCGGCCCTCCTCTGCACGGCTGTGGCCGGCGTGGCGAGTCCCCTCATCCACGTCGCCCTGGACAGCCGCATCGGCCGCGCCGTCGCGGAGGAGGCCCGCGGCGCCGTGTTCGGGCTCCAGCGCATGGCCATGAGCGCCGCCGGGCTTGCCGGCAGCCTGGGAGCGGGAGCCGCGCTCGGCCTGCTGCCGGTCGAGCCGGTCCTGGCGGCCGCGGGCGCGGCGGTTGCCGCCTGCGCCGTGGCGGGGTATGGCGTCGCACGACGGGGCGGCGGCCTGGACGAGGCCGCCGCCGGACCGGTCGGGGGCGGCCGCTAGGGAGGGGACGGCGGTCGGCCGATCGCCTGCGCCGCCGCTACGACCGGGGTGCTTGTGCGGGGGCGGAAGGCGGCGCGGCGCTGTCGTCCCGCGCGCGCAGTGCCGGCCCCGCCAGGTCGCGGGCGTAGTCGCGCACGTCGCCGGGCCAGTTGTCCGTGTGCGCCGCAAACCGGGACGGGTCAGCGGCGTACAGGGCGCGAAGCGCCTCCTCGTAGCCGGGCAGGTCGCCCGCCATGGCGGTCATGAACGCGTGCGCCGCGACCTGGGCGTCTCGCGCCGCGTCCCGCCCTTCGCCGTCGCGCCGGGCGGCGTCCACAAGGCGGCGCAGGGCTGCCGAGGCGCCGCCCGGCTGTGCCCGCAGCCAGTCCCAGTGCCGCGGCAGAAGGGTCACCTCCCCCGCCACCACGCCGAGGCGGGGCCGGCCGGGCGCGCGTGGTCCGTCCCCGGCCGGCTGCGGGGGCGTCGCGGACAGGGGCTGGGCCAGACGCGCGGCCAGCCGGGCGACCACGTCGGCCGACGCGCCGCGCCAGTCCACCTCGACGGTGCGGCCCGTCCTGTCGTCGAAGAGGGCCACCGTGTCGTTCCCGCCGTGGTCGGGCAGGTCGGCCAGGGCGGACACCACGTGCCCGAGCGGGCCCCGGGCGATGCGGCGGTCGCCGCGAAATGCGGTGCACGGCTGGTCAAGGGGGGCTGTGTCCATCGGGGTACCTCCGTGGGGAACGCATGGGTCCGACCCAATTATACCCGGGTAAATAAGGTCTGTGTAGGCGCGTATCCGAGGAGGGTTGGAGGAACCTGACGTGGCCCACGCCGGGCCATGGACCGAACGCGCGCAGGCGCTCCGGGTACGCCGGGGCCGGGCGGCGCGGCACAGGGGACGGTGCCGTGGCCCGATCCGGTGAAGGGGCCGGGCGCCTTCGCGGCGTCCCGGCCCCGAACCGACCCGCGACCCGCTCAGGACGGCGTGTCCGACGGCTCCGGCCAATCGATGACCCGCCGCCAGCTGCCGTCCGGCCGGCGGCGCACCACCTGCACACGCAGGCCGCTGCCGTCGCGACGCCGGGTCGCCGTCAGCGCGATGTCCCCGGCCCGCAGCGTGGGCAGGGAGGGCTCGGCCTCGAACCGCCCGGCGTGTTCCAGCATCGCCTCGTACAGCGCCCGGATCGCGGCCCGTCCGGTGGTGACCTGACCGGGGGGGAACGCCACGACCGCCTCTTCTTCGTATAGATCGGCGAGTGCCGCGGCGTCGCGCGCGTTTGCCCGCTCGACGAACCGTTGCGTGAGGTCCTCGGGCCGCATGGCCCGCCCGTCCGGCTCCGCCACTGCCTTCATCCCCCCGTCCTCGTAGGTCAGCCCGCGCGCGAGCCGACCTCGATCACAATCTTCCCCCGCACATGCTCGTCCCGCTGGCACGCAAACGCGGCCGCTGCGTCGGACAGGCCGAACACGCGGCCGACGGTCGGCCGCAGCCGACCCTCCTCGAGCAGCCGTCCGATCTGTCGCAACTGCGCGCCGTCCGGCTCGACAACGAAGTACAGGCCCCGCCGCCCGGCTGCCGCGGGGTCCGACGGGTCGGGCTGGGCGGCGACGCCGACCAGGAGGCCGCCGGGAGACAGCGCCGACCAGGATCGCGCCAGGACGTCCCCGCCGACGGTGTCGACGACCACGTCCATGCCGGCGACCCGCTCCTCGAACCGGTCCGCGTAGTCGATGACCTCGCTGGCGCCTAGCGACGCGACGAAGCCGAGGTCTCGCGACGAGGCGGTGGCCGTAACCCGCGCGCCGCGCCAGGCGGCGAGTTGCACGGCGTAGTGGCCGACGCCGCCGGCGCCGCCGTGCACCAGCACGCGCTGCCCGGGCTCGACCCGGGCGTGCTCGACGAGCGCCTGCCAGGCGGTAAGGGCGGCGAGCGGGACCGCTGCGGCGCGCACCGGGCCCAGCCCGGACGGTCGCGGGGCGAGGTGGGCGGCCGGAACGACGACGTAGGCGGCCGCCGCCCCCGGGCGATCGAACCCGACAAGGCCGTAGACGCGGTCGTCCAGGGCCACGCCGGTGGCGCCTCCGCCGAGCGCGACGACCCGGCCCGCGACGTCATGGGCGGGAACGAACGGGCTGCGGTCGGGCCACGTGAGCTCGTCGGCCGTGATCGCCGCAGCCTCGACGGCGACGAGCGCCTCGCCCGGTCCGGGCGACGGCAGGGCTACCTCTTCCAGGCGCACCGACGCGGGCTGCGCCCCGTACGCCTGCGCGGCGACCATGCGGCCGCGGGCCGGCAGCGTCATGCCTCCTGCACCTCCATGGCGTCGTCGCCGACCGCCTCCGGCGTGCGCCCCTGCGCGCGGCAGGCGTCCCGGTAGAGCGCCCGCTGGGACGCGCTGTCGACGCGGCCCGTCACCCGGCCGTCGGCGTCGAGGTACTCCACCGCGCCGGAGATGGCCAGAACGACCAGGCACGGCTCGTCGCCGGTCGCCTCCCAGGCGTCGATCGTTCCTGCCGGCTCATGCACGTAGTCCCCCACCCCGACGGTCCGCCCGTCCAGCAGGCGGCGCGAGCCCGCGAGCGTCAGTGCGTCCACCGAGCCGTTGTGTCGATGCAGCGTCACCCGGGCGCCCGGCTCCAGGCGCATGATCTCGAGCCATCCGTCCGTTCCGAAGCGCAGCGGACGAAACGCCTTGCCCGGGCCGGTAGGAATCCATGGCATGGCGGCCGTGCGCACCACCCTCTCCGTCGCTCCCTGTGTCCCATCCATCGGTATCGCCTCCCTTCGAGGCGATCGTAGCGGCGTCTTGGATTGCCCGCCATGGCCAATGTGGCATACTTCGACCATGCCAAGTACGGGGCCCGGACACGCGCTCATGGACCTGTTCCTCCGTCCGGGACACGGTCCCCTCGCCGCCCAGCTGTACGAGCAGCTGCGCGAGGCTATCGCGACCGGCCGTCTGAGGCCGCAAGACCAGCTCGTGCCGAGCCGGGTCCTGGCCCAGCAGCTCGGGCTGTCGCGGTACACCGTCGCCACGGCGTACGGCCGGCTTGCCGACGAGGGCTACATACTCGGGCGGGCCGGCGGCGGCAGCGTCGTGGCGCCGGACGCCACGGCCCAGGCGTCTGCCCGGCCCGGGTCCGCGATCGTGCCCAGCGCGGGGGCGGCGGCGTGGCGACCGGACCTGGAGGCGGCGGCGCCGCTGCCGGACCGCCTCGACCTGCGGCCGGGTTTTCCCGACCCGGCCCTGTTTCCGCTGCAAGACTGGCGTCGCGCGCTGGCGCGCGCGGCGGTCCGTCTGGAAGGAACCGGCGATCCACGCGGCGAGCCGGAGCTGCGCGCCACCGTCGCCCGCTGGGTCGGGCGCTCGCGGGGCGTGTCCGCCGGCGTCGACGCCGTCCTCGTCACGTCCGGCGCCCACCACGCGGTGGATCTCGTGGCCCGGGTCATGGTCCGCCCCGGCGACACGGTGGCGATGGAGAACCCGGGCTACGCGCCCGTGGCGCGCCTGTTCGAAGCGCTCGGCCTGCGCGTCGCGGGCGTGCCCGTGGACGCCCAGGGGCTTGTCGTCGAGGCGATCCCCGACGACGCGCGCCTCGTCTACGTGACGCCGTCCCACCAGTTCCCCCTGGGCGTGACGATGTCGCTTGCGCGGCGCCACGCGCTGCTGTCCTGGGCGGGCACGCGCGGCGCGGCCATCCTGGAGGACGACTACGACAGCGAGTTCCGGTACGCCGACCGGCCGCTCGAGCCGCTCCACCGCCTGGACGAGGCCGGGCGCGTGGTCTATGTCGGCTCCTTCTCGAAGACCCTGTCCCCGTCGCTGCGGCTGGGGTTTGCCGTGGTCCCGCCGTCGCTCGCGGCGCCGGCCGCCGCGCTGCGCCAACGTATCGACCGGCACCCGCCCCTGGTCACCCAGCTCGCGCTCGCGGAGTTGATCGAGAGCGGGCGCTTCGAGCGGCACCTGCGCCGCGCCCGGCGTGCGTACGCCCAGCGGCGCGCCGCGCTGGACGCGGCCCTGGCCGGCGCCGACGGATGCCTCCTGGAGCCGATCGCGGCGGCGGCCGGGCTCCACGTCACGGCCTGGCTGGCGCAGGGCATCGACGAGCGTCGCGTACTCGAGGCCGCCGATCGGCTCGGGCTTGCGCTCTCGGGTCTGGCCCCCTACGACCGGCTGGGCGCGGCAAGGCCCGGCCTGGTCCTGGGTCTGGGCGGGATTGCCGCTGCCGCCGTGCCGACGGCCGTCGCCGCGCTGGGCCGGGCCCTCGCGGACGCGCGCGGGTCCACCCCCTAGCCGCGGACCCCAGCTCCGTCCCGCCCGGGAGGAGGGGACGGTCGTGGTCCCGAAGGCCGCGCGGACAAGGGAGGCGGTGGCGATGGCGCGGACGGCGGACGTGGTCGTGGTCGGGGGCGGGGTGAACGGGCTCAGCGTCGCCTACCACCTGGCCAAACGCGGCGCGGGCCGGGTTTGCCTGGTCGAGCGCTCGCACCTCGCGGCCGGCGCTACGGGCAAGAGCGGGGCGCTCGTGCGCACGCACTACACCAACGAGCCGGAAACGCTCCTGGCTCTGCGCAGCCTCGAGGTATTCGAGCACTGGGACGACGTGATCGGCGGCGACTGCGGCTTCGCCCAGGTCGGCATGCTCATCTTCGCCGCGGCGCGCGACCGGGAGGCGTTCGGACGCAACGTCGCGATGCACCGCCGGCTGGGTGTCGACAGCCGGCTCGTGTCCGTGCCGGAGGCGCTCGCCCTCGACCCGGGGCTGCACCTCACCGACGTCGGCGCGATCGCCTACGAGCCGCGCTCGGGGTACGCGGACCCGAACCTGACCGCCTACGCGTTCGCGCGCGCCGCCGCCGACCGGGGTGTGGAGCTCCTCCTCGAGACGGCGGCGACGGCGATCGAGGTGCATGCGGATCGCGTCGCAGGCGTGCGGACCAGCCAGGGAACGATCGCCGCGGGCACGGTGGTGGTCTGCGCCGGCGCGGGCGCCGGGCCGCTGCTCGTGCCGCTCGGCATCGACCTCGGCCTGCGTCCGTGCCGGGCGCGCGTCGTGCTGTTCCGGCCGGCCTACGAGCGGCCGTCGCTACCGCTCACCTACATCGACCACGTGCGCGGCACCTGGTACCGCCCCGACGGCAACCGCACGCTCGTCGGGGCCGAGGTCGGCGTGGAGCGCGATACGGATCCCGACACGACCCCGGAGCACGTCGAGCAGGGCTACATCGCCCACTGCCATCGCGAAATGGTCGGGCGTTTCCCGGCGATGCGCCACAGCACGACGCGGGGCAACTGGTCGGGCGTGATCACGATGAGCCCCGACGCCAGGCCCCTGATCGGCGCGCTGCCGTACGCGGGCCTGTACTGCGTCGCCGGGGACAGCGGCACGTCGTTCAAGACCAGCCCCGCGATCGGCCAATCGGTCAGCGAACTGGTTGTCGACGGCACGAGCCGGATCGTCGACCTGACCCCGTTCCGGCCCGCGCGCGTCGCCGAGGGGGCCCTGTGGGTCGACCCCGACGACTACGACGTGGACAGCCCGACGATCTCGCGCTAGCGGGCGCGCCGGCCGAACCGGTCCGGGGCGAACGGCGCCAGGTCGAGCGCCGGCGCGCGCCCGAGGACCAGGTCGGCCACCACCTGGCCGGTCGCGGGGCCGAGCGTCAGGCCCAGCATGTTGTGGCCGGCGGCGACGAACGTGCGCCGCCGGCCCGGCACCCGGCCCACGAGGGGAAGTCCGTCCGGCGTCATCGGGCGCGGCCCCACCCAGGCGTCGGTCCGGTCTTGCCAGTCGACGCCCGACAGGTGGCGCGACGCCCCGCGCACGAGGGCGTCGATGCGCACCGGGTGGAAGCGGTCCGGCGTGGTGTCGAACTCCATCGTCCCGCCGATGCGCAGGCGGTCCCCCAAAGGCGTTGCCACCACGTGCGCGTCGGTGAACTGGACGAGGTGCGCGGGCATTGCGGCCGGGCGGACCGAGAAGCTGTAGCCCTTGCCCGGCTGGATGCCCGTGCGAAGACCGCACCGGCGCGCGACGGCGGTCGTGCCGACACCGGCGGCGAGGACGCAGGCGTCGCCGGCGAACGTCCCGGCGCCGCTTGCAACCCGCACGCCGCGTCCGTCCTCGGACACCTCGGTCACGGGGCTGCCCTCGACGATGCGCACGCCGGCGCTGCTCGCCGCCGCAGCGAGCGCGTCGACAAAAGCGCTGGGGTCGAGCCAGCGCTCGCCCGGGCGCAGGAAGCCGGTTGCGCCGGCGGCGGGCGCCAGTGCCGGCTCGAGGGCGACCAGCCCGTCGCGGTCCAGGAGAGGGCCGGGTGCCGGGACGACACCCAGCCCGGCCAGGCGGGCCATGTGGTCGCGCTGGCGGATCGCGCTGGCGGCGCTGTCGCACACCTCGACGAAGCCGCTGTGGCCGACCTTCGCGGCGATGCCGTCCCGCTCCAGCGCGTCGTGCAGGGTGGAGGAGAGGCCAAACAGTGCGGCCAGGGCACGCAGGCCGCGGTCGAAGGCGTCCCGCCGGGCGGCGCGGGCGAAGCCCAGGAGGAAGCGGGCGAGGTCCAGGGACGGCAGGGGCCGGATGTACAGGGGACTGTCGGGCCGCAGCATCCCGCGCAGCGCGTCGCGGACGACGCCCGGCGCCGGCAGGGGCTCGACCAGCGACGTGACCTCGCCGCAGTTGCCGCGCGAGGCGCCGCTGCCGACCCGGGACGCCTCGAGAACGGTCACGTCGGCACCGGCCCGGCGCAGGTAGTAGGCCGTGCACAGGCCGATGAGGCCGCCGCCCACGACCACGACATCGGCAGGTCCCGTACGGGTCGGGTCGGCAGGGGTGGGGGTCATGCGTGGTTGCCTCCCTCATGGCGGCCGGACGGCGGGCGGGTCGGGTCAGAACTCGCCCGGCCGCCAGGCCTCGGTGATGAGTCGCGCGCCCCGGTGGAAGGTGACGAAATCCCACAGCCAGCGGGTGAGCACGAGCAGGCGGTTGGGCTGGCCGATCAGGTAGGCGATGTGGACGAAGCTCCAGACGAACCATGCGGTGTGGCCGCGCAGGCGCAGGCTCCGCATGACGCCGACCGCCGAGCCGCGCCCGAGGACGGCGAGCATGCCCCGGTCGTGGTAGCGAAACGGCTGCCCGGGCTCGCCGCGCAGCGAGCGAAGGAGGGTGTCCGCGGCCCATGCGCCGGTCTGCATCGCGACCGGCGCGAGGCCCGGCAGGACGCCGCCGGCGCCGTCGGGTACGGCCGCGAGATCGCCCACGACGTAGACCCGGTCGAGCCCGGGCACCGACAGGTCGGGTGCGACCGGCACGCGCCCCTGACGGTCGAGCGGCACGCCCAGGTCGCGGGCCAGCGGCGAGGCGGCGACACCCGCGGCCCACACCACCGTGCGCGTCGGAACCGGCACGCCGCCGGCCACGACGCCGTCCGGCCCGACGTCCGTGACCAGGGTCGAGGTGCGGATCTCGACCCCCATGCGCGTAAGCGACCGGTGGGCGTACGCGCTCAGGGCCTCCGGGTAGGCGGGCAGGATCCGTGGTGCCGCCTCGATGAGCAGGACGGCGGCGGTGCGCGCGTCGATGGCGCGAAAGTCGCGGGCCAGGGTCTTGCGGGAGATCTCCGCCAGGGCGCCGGCGAGCTCGACCCCGGTGGGGCCCGCGCCGATCACGACGAACGTCAGGAGCGCACGACGCTCGTCCGGGTCGTCGATCGTCTCGGCATGCTCGAACGCGCCGTAGATCCGTCGGCGGACCTCCTCGGCGTCCTCCAGCGTCTTCAGGCCCGGCGCGAACGCCTCCCAGGCGTCGTGGCCGAAGTACGCGTGACGCGCCCCGCTGGCCAGGACGAGCGCGTCGTACGCGAGCACCTGACCGCCGTCCAGGTGGACCTCCCGGGCGTCGGGATCGATCTTGCGGACCGCCGCGAGGGCGACGTGCACGTGCGCGAGCGGACGGACGAGCACCCGGACCGGGGCGGCGATCTCCGCCGGCGACAGGGCACCGGTGGCGACCTGATAGAGGAGGGGCTGGAACAGGTGGTGGTTGCGCCGGTCGACCAGCGTCACCCGGATGCCCGCGCGGCCCAGGCGACGGGCCGCGCGCAGACCTGCGAACCCGGCGCCGACGACGACCGCGTGAAACGCGCTGCGGGAACCGGTCGCCATCGGACTCCTCCTTCGCGTCGGCGGGTGGGGCGCTCAGGCGGGGGCGGAGCGGGTCGCGCGACCGCGCACCCTCTCGCGGCCGTCCTCGCCGACAAGCCAGAGGTCCACCGCGTCGTCCGTCTGGGTGAGGCCGTCGACGCGCACCTCCTCGCCGGCGAGCACCGGGGCGAGAAACTTGGCGACAAGACCGGTCAGGCGGCGCCCGTCCGTGCGGGCCCACGTCTCGGCCAGGCGGCTCGTCAGGGCCATGGACAGCATGCCGTGGGCGACGATGCCGGCCAGTCCGAACGACCGGGCAACCTCGTCGTCGAGATGGATCGGGTTGTGGTCGCCCGAGGCCCGCGCGTAGCGGGCGATCGCCGCCCGATCCAGGCGCGCGCGAAAGGCGCCGAGGTTTCCCTCGGCCGTGTCGTCGCCGGGCGGCGCCGGCGCCGGCGTTTCGACCGGCGTTCCGGCCGGACGGGCGACCAGGCGCGCGGACATCGTGAACCGGGGCTCTCCGGCCTGCGTCGCGCCGCGTCCCTGCCAGGTCAGGATCCAGGTCGTCTGGGCACCCTCGCCGCGGCTGCGGGCACGGGTGAGGCCGCTCTCGACGACAAGGGTCTCGCCCGCGCGCACCGGGGCGGCGAACTCGAACGCCTGCTCGGCGTGGATGAGGCCGTCCGTGGGAAACGCAAAGGCGCCGCCGGCCAGGGCCATGACGAAGGCATAGGTGGGCGGCGCCTCGCCGCCACCATCGGCGCGATGCCACGGGTGCGCGTCGCCGATCGCGTCCGCGAACCCCTCGATCGCGTCGGCGGACGGCGTCAGCAGGCGGCGCGTCGGCGGTGCCTGGGCAAACTGCGCGTAGTCGACCACCGTCTGACCTCCTTGGCACCGGGCACCATTCTCGCCGCACCGCCGACGCTCCTTTGCGGGGCGGCCCGGTCCGCGGCGAAGGCGTATACTGTTGACGCAACAGGACCCTGCAGGTCCCGCTGCCGCTTGTTCTCCTCGCCCGATGTTGGAAGGAGGCAACCCGATGGCAACCGCAGGCCCCAAGGCTGGGCTGGAAGACGTGGTCGCCGGCGATTCCCAGATCTGTTTCATCGACGGCAAAGAGGGACGCCTGGTCTACCGCGGCTACGACATCCACGATCTGGTCGCCCATGACGCCACCTTCGAGGAGGTGGCGTATCTTCTTTGGCACGGCCAGCTGCCGACCCGCACCGAACTCGAGGCCCTGGACCGGGAGATGCGCAGCCAGCGCGCGGTGCACGAGCGCGTCCTGTCGATCGTGACGAGCGCGCCCAAGCACGTGCACCCGATGGCGATCCTGCGCACCGCCGTGTCCGAGGCCGGCCTGTACGACCCCGACGGCGAATCGATGGCGGCGGACGCCAACCTGCGCAAGGCGACCCGGCTCACGGCCCAGATGGCGACCATCGTCGCGGCGATCGGACGGGTGGCGGCCGGCCAGGAGCCGGTCGCCCCGCGCGACGACCTGGACCACGCGGCGAACTTCCTGTACATGCTCTGGGGCAAGGAGGGCGACCCCAAGGACGTACGGGACATGCGCGTCGCCCTCATCCTCCACGCCGACCATGAGCTGAACGCCTCGACCTTCGCGGCGCGCGTCACCGCGGCCACCCTGGCCGACATGTACAGCGCCGTCGTATCGGCCATCGGCGCCCTGCGCGGCCCGCTCCACGGCGGCGCCAACGAGCAGGTCATGCGCATGCTCCTGTCGATCGGCTCGGTCGACAAGGCGGAGGGATTCATTCGCCAGGCCCTGGCCGAGAAGCAGAAGATCATGGGCTTCGGCCACCGCGTGTACAAGACCGAGGACCCGCGCGCGACCCACCTGCGGCAGATGTCGCGCGAGGCCGGGGAGCGCCACGGCGAGACCAAGTGGCACGAGATGTCGCGCATCGTCGAGCGCGCCATGCTTGAGGAGAAGAAGCTGTATGCGAACGTCGACTTCTACTCCGCATCGGCGTACTACATGATGGGCCTGCCCATCGACCTGTTCACGCCGGTCTTCGCGATGAGCCGCATCTCCGGCTGGACGGCGCACATCCTCGAGCAGTACGCCAACAACCGGATCATCCGGCCGCGTGCGGAGTACGTCGGCCCGGAGCGCCTCAGCTATGTCCCTGTCGCCCAGCGCTGACGGCGGCCCGCCCGCCCCTCCGATCGGCCCGCCCGGCTTGCCCGGGCGGGCCGTCCTGGAGGTGTACCAGGGCGGCTGGTTGGGCGGCACCGCGGCCTACCTCGAAACGCTGCTGCCCGCCCTGCCGGCGGCGGGCTACCGGGCCGTGTATGCGGCCCTGCCGGCCGATGCGGGCGTCGCGCGCATGGCGTCGCGCGGCGTGGCGACCGTCGACCTGCCCTCGCCGTGGGCGGTGCGACAGGCCGCGCGGGCGCAGGGCGCAGCCCTCGTCCACAGCCACGGCGTGCGGATGAACGCGTTCGCGCGCCTGGCCGGCGTGCCCCAGGTCGTTACGGTGCACAGCCGCCTCGAGAACGACTACCGCAGCCGTGCCCGCATGGGCATCGCCCGGGCCGTGCAGGGTCCCGGCCTGGCCGGCGCCCGGGCGGTGATCGCGATCTCGGAGGCGGTCCGCGGCGATCTCCTCGCCCGCGGTGTCCCGGCCAACCGGATCCACGTCGTCGAGAGCGGCATCGACCCGCCGCCGACCGCGTGGTCGCGCGCCGCACTCGAGCGCGCGTTCGCGCTGGCGCCGGGCACCGCCGTGATCGGCACGGTTGCCAGGTTGCATCCGGTGAAGGGGCTCGATACCCTCATCGACGCCCTCGCCCTCGTGGCCAAGGATCCGGCGGCGCCGCCCTTCGTCCAGCTGTTCCTGGGCGACGGGCCCGAGCGGGCGGCGCTTGTGGAACGGGCCCGGCGGGCCGGCCTCGACGACCGGATGCGCTGGCTCGGGTACCGCCCCGATGCGCGCGCCATCGTCGGCGCCCTGGATCTGTTCGTCCTGCCCAGCCGGGCCGAGGGTTTCGGCCTGGCGGCACTCGAGGCGATGGCGGCGGGTATTCCCGTGGTGGCGACGGCCGCGGGCAACCTGCCCGCGCTCCTGGACGGCGGCCGGCTTGGCCGCCTCGTGCCGGTCGACGACGCCCCGGCGCTGGCGGCCGCGATCGCCCAGGGACTGGCCGGCACGACCGCCGACCGGGAGCGGGCCCAGGCCGCGCGCGAGCGCTACCTGAAAGACTACTCGGGCCAGGCCATGGCCCGGCGCACCGCCGCCGTGTTCGACGCCGTCCTCGCCGGGACTGCCGGGGCGGCGGGGCGCTAGGGAAGGGGGTTGCCCGTTCGTTCCGTGGCGGTGGCGCAGCACCGGTGGCGCTGACGACGCCGAACCGGTCGATGCGCTGGATGGGGCTGGCATCGACACTCGCGGCCGGTGGCCGGACGCCAGGGAAGCGCGCGCGGCGGGCGAAGCCCTTGGCGAGCTGAGGCCGATGCAGGATGAGGGGCTGGCTGTCATGTACGGCTGGGTGCGCGGCGCACGCCAGGTGCTCATGCAGCACCTGGCGACCCTGCCGCACGAGGCCTACCTTGCGCCCAGGCCGGAGCTGGCCGGCGCGTCGGTGCGTGACCGGCACATGCACGTGGTGGACTGTTACGTCCAGTGGGCGGGGCGCGGCATCCTCGACGAGGCGGGCCTGCCGGTGCCAGACGCGACGACCTGGCCCGACGCCCGGAGCGCCTGGTCGTGGTTCGAGGCGGTCGACGTTCTCGTCGCCCGCCTGCTGGAAACCTTCGAGGGCCGCCTCGACACGCCCGTCGACCGGCGGGTGTACGGCGAGGTGCTGCGCCTGACGCCGCGCTGGACACTGGTGCATCCCATGACGCACGAGTTCCACCACAAGGGGCAGATCCGCCTCTCCTGCCGCCTCCTGGGGTACCCGGCGCCGCAAGCCGACATGCCTTTGCCGTTCGACGCAGGCTAGCCGTCGGATTCGCCCTCGTCCCCGGTGGCGAGCCGGCCCCACGCAACGAACGTGCGGACCGGCGGTCTAGCCTGTGCCGCCTGCCGGCCGGTTCTCGCGCAGCGCGAGCCAGAGGAACACCGGCAGGACGAGCATGCGCCGGTAGCGCGCCGGCTCCCGCACAAGCCTGTGCAGCCATTCCAGGCCGAGCCGCTGCATCAGGCGCGGTGCGCGGGCCGTCCGTCCGGCCAGGACGTCGAACGTGCCGCCCACGCCCACGCCCACCCGGCAGCCGGTCTCGGCCAGGTGGGCGTGCAGCCAGTACTCCTGCGCGGGACTGCCGAGGGCGAGGAACAAAAGGCGGGCGCCGCTGGCACGCACCCGGGCGCAGACCTCACCGTCGCGGCCGGGGAAGAAACCGTGATCGACGCCCGCCACGACGAAGCCGGGGAAGCGGCTGCGATAGGCGTCGGCTGCGGCGTCGGCCACACCCGGCGCCGCACCCAGGAGGTAGACCGGCCAGCGACGCCTTGCCGCCTCGGCGGCGAGCGCCATGGTGAGGTCGATGCCGGTGACGCGCTCGCGCACCCGGCCGCCGCGCAGCCGCGAGGCGAGAACCACGCCGACCCCGTCCGGGATGCGCAACCCGGCGTCTTCGAGCACGGGCGCCAGGGTCGGCTCGCGGCGCGCCCGCATGATCTTCTCCGGGTTGATCGCGACGGTGTAGATCGGTGGACCGTCGTCGCGCGCCACCGCCTCGGTGAGGGTGCGCAGCGCCGCCTCGGGTCCGACCGCGTCGACGGCGATCCCGAGAATCCGTTCGCTGGTGCGCGCCGGCAGGCTAGATGGCCCAGTAGGCGAGTCCAAGTGCGTTCAGGCGCTCCTCCTGGTGGCGGTACGCGCCACGGGTGTCGAGGACCAGTGCCCCCGGCGCCAGGGCTTGCAGCGGGGCATCGTCGTCGAAGTCCATGCCCTCCTGCCGGGCCAGGACCAGAAGCACGTGCGCGCCCCTGGCCGCCTCGAGCGCGGTCGCGGCAGGGTAGGGATGATCGGGGCGCACGGCCGGATCGAACGCCCGGACGTCGGCGCCCGTGGCGGCGAGGAGGTTCGCGATCTCCACCGGCGGGCTGATCCGATCGTCGTTCGAGTAGTCCTTCATCGCCAGGCCCCACACGCCGAAGCGCGCCGCCCTGCCCGTCGCGCCAAGGGCGGCCGCGTGGTCGAGGGCGACGCGAACGATCCGGGCCGGCACGGCCTCGTTGGTCTGGCGGGCGGCCTCGAGCGTCGGCAGGCTGGCGCCCACGCGCTGCGCCAGTGGACGCAGGTAGTGCAGGGCGTTGGGGATGCAGTAGCCGCCCACGCCCGGACCGGGATCGAGCAGGCGCACGCGTTTGTGCGTGTTCGCAAGCGCGATCACCTCGCGCACGTCGAGGCCGTCGCGCTCGCACACCGCCGCCAGCTCCTGGACGATCGCGATGTTCACGTCGCGCTGGACGTTCTCGATCACCTTGGACAGTTCGGCCGCCTTGAGGCTGTCCGTGACCGTGATCTCGCGCGTCACCCGGGACAGGGCGCGCCGTGCGCGCTCGGCACTTTCGCGCGTGACGCCGGCAATAACGGTGGGCATGGTGCGAAACTCCTCGAACGCGCGACCCTCGGCGATGCGCTCGGGGCAGTACGCAAGATCGAAGTCGACGCCGGCGCGAAGGCCGGTGCTCTCGAGAATGGGCCGCGCCAGCTCCTCGGTCGTCCCCGGCACGACGGTCGCCCGCAGGATCACGATGTGGCCCGGGCGCAGCGCCTTGGCAACCGTCTGCAGCGCCGCGGTGAGGTGCTCGAACCGCGCGTCCCCGGCGGCGCTCACCGGAATGCCGACCGTGATGATGATCGTGTCGGCCTGCGCCACCGCCCACTCGCCGTCGAGCGTGGGCGTGAACCGCTCGCCTGCGCTCTGCTCGCGCAGGATCGCGGGCAGGCTCCGGCCCTCGTACGCCTCCTGGTGCAGGCTTTCGCCGCGTCGCAACTCGTCGATCAGCCCGGGGGCGACGTCCACGCCGAACACGCGGCTGCCCTCCATGGCGAAACTGAGCGCGAGCGGGAGTCCGACGAAGCCCAGGCCGAAGACGGCGACCGCGTCGCCGGGCCGGGCACCGGCCGCCGTCGCGGAGTGCGCGGTCGGGGCTGCATCGACCGGCATCGGAATCCTCCCTTTGGTCCATTCGGCCAAGCTTCCACGGCAGTATACCATCCGCTTGCCGCCCCCACCCGGTCGTGGTGCGCCAAACGGCGACACGGGCGCGTCGGCGCGCCCGTGTCCGGTCCCTCTAGCGGCGTGCGGGTCCGTCGTGCACCACCGGGCCGTGCCAACGGAGCATGCCGCCGCTCATGTTCTTGGTCCTGGCGAACCCGGCGCTCGCCAGGACGCGCTGGGCCTGGGCGCTGCGCGCGCCGCTGCGGCAGACGAGGACGTATTCGGCGCCGGGATCGAGGCTGCGCAAGTCCTGCGCCAGACGATCGAGGGGCAGGTGGATGGCGCCGGGGATGTGGCCGTCTCCCAGGAACTCGCTCGCCGTGCGCACGTCGAGGATCGTTGGCGCACCCGTCTGTCCCAGACCCTGGCGCACCTCATCCGCAGCCACGGCCCCCGGGGCCGCGTTTCGCGTACCAAACCAGCCCATCATGCGCCCTCCTTCGTCTTCGTGTCGGTTAGTCTTCGTTGTCGTTCGCCGACGGGTCGGCCGCGGCGGTCGGATGGCCGGCACCGATCCACAGCGCCATGCCGCCGATCACGTTGGCAACCCGATACCCTTGCTCGGCCAGCCACGCAGAGGCGGCGGCGCTGCGGTTTCCGCTCGCGCAAACGACCGCGTAGGATCGGCCCCTGTCCAGTTCGTCGACGCGCGTGTCGAGCTCGCTGAGAGGAAGGAGCGTCGCCCGCGGTACGACGCCCGACCGCCACTCGTACGGCTCGCGCACGTCCAGGACGGTGTAGTCGCCCAGGCGCTCGTGCAGCGCGTCCACGGTGAGGTCGCCCACCTCGACCACGGCGAGCCCCGCCGCCCGCCAGTCCTCCGGCCCGCCGACGAGCCGGCCGGCCACGTCAAAGCCCGCGGCAGCGAGCTCGGCGGCGGCCGCATCGGCGATCACCTCGTGGCCTGCGACGACGGCGACGGGGCCGTTCCACCCCGTCAGGACCTGGCCCGCCAGCGAGGCGTAGCCGGCGCGCCGGTACGGCAGGTTGTACGCACCGGCCGGGTGGGACCTGGCGAAGGCGTGCGCATCCTGGGCGTCGATGAGCATGAGCTCGTTCCCCGCCGCCTTGGCGGCGATCTCCTGTGCGGTCACGCGACCACCTCCCGCTGGGCCACGGCGACGGCCTCGTCGTCGTGCCCGAGGTTTGCCCGACGAAGGGCTTGCGCCGTCTCGGGCGGCGGCTTGCGCAAGGCCAGGACCTGATCGACGAACGCGTCGCGGTCGGCAATCTGGAGAAGGCGGTTGTGGCGCCGTTCGAAACCGATCGTCGAACTCGTCTTCTTGTTCAGGAACAGGCCGCCGCAGGTCGACGCACCGAAATGCGCCGGGTAGACCTCGACCGTGTCCGGAAGGGCGAGGATCTTTTCGTGCAGGCTCGAGAACAGGGCCGCCGCGGCCGCGCGCGCGTCGTCCTCGTCGTCGGCCGCCAGGTCCGGGCGCCCGACGTCGCCCACGAACAGCGCGTCACCGGTGAGCACCGCCCACGGCTCGTGGGCGCGGGACCGGTCGGTGACCACCAGGGACACGCCGTCCGGCGTGTGGCCCGGCGTCTCCAGGACGAGGACGTCCAGTTGGCCGAGGTCGAGGTGCTGCCCCTCGCGCAGGGGTTCGAACGCGTAGGTGGCCGGCGCGCTACGGTGCAGGCCGAGCGGCGTGCGCAGGGTCGCGGCGAGTTCGCGGGCGGCGGAAAGGTGACCGGCGTGGACATGCGTGTCGATGACGAGCGCGGCGTGCAGGCCGGCGTCGGCCAGGGCCAGCACGTAGGCGGGCACGCCCAGGCTGGCGAGCGGGTCGACGACGAGCGCCCGTCCGGTGGCCTCGTCACCGACGATGTACGAGGCACAGCCGCTTGCGGAATCCTGCAACGGTAGAAGAATCATGGCCGCCCTCCGTTCGTCGCGTGTTTGACGGTTGCGAGTGATACCCTACCGGGTATAAAGTGTGGCTGTCAAGCCGCGTGACGCATGGACGAGGGGGTGCAACGATGAGGGAAGGAGAGGGGCCGGCCGACGTGCCGGCCGACGATGCGGCGGCCGGACCGACCGGCCGGTACTGGGAGGCGACCGACCTCGTACGCCGGCTGCGGCGCGTCGAAGGTCAGGCACGCGGGCTGCAGGCGATGGTGCAGCGCGGGGAGCGCTGCAAGGAGATCGAGACCCAGATCGCGGCCATGCAGGGGGCGCTCGTACAGGTGATGCGCGTGGTCCAGGCCTGCCGTGTGGCCGAGGCCATCGAGGTCGGCGTCGGGCCGCTGGACAGCGACCGCATCCGGCAGCTCATGCGACGCGACATTCTCTCATGATACCATACGGGGTATGATACGTCGGCGCCACGCTCGCGTAGCGAGGCGGCGGCGCAAGGATCCAGGCGGCCGGCCGGGGACGGCCGGTGGAAGATCGGGAGGTGTGAGAGCGTGGAGGCTTCGTCTGCACGACCGCTGACCTACACGGTCACGTCGGCCAAGGGGTTCGATGAGGCGGTTCGGGCCGTGGAGGACGAGACGGCGGCGCACGGGTTTCGCGTCCTGCACGTGCACGACGTGGCGGCGACGCTGCGTGAGAAGGGCTTTGCCCGCGAGCCCCTCAAGATCGTGGAGATCTGCAACGCCGGCCTGGCGAGCCGCGTTCTCGGCGAGGACGTGGAGAGCAGCGCGTTCATGCCCTGCAAGGTGACGGTCTACGTGCAAGACGGGAAGACCCATCTGGCCGGCGCTCTGCCGAGCGTGATGGGTGCGTTCTTCCCGAGTCCCACCATTGCCGAGGTGGCCGCGCAGGCGGAGACGGTGGTGCGCGCCATCGTCGACGCCGCCCGCTAGTCGACGCAGCCGCGCCCGGCAGCGCGCCACACCGGTGGAACGGAGGCCGCGGCCATGCACTTGCCCGACGTCGCGATGTCGATCCGCTCGCTTGCCTCCGGCTTCGCCGTCGGCTACGTGCTGGGCCTCGTAGGCGGCGGCGGCTCGATCCTTGCCGTGCCCCTGCTGGTGTATTTCGTCGGCTACCGCAGCCACCCGCACACCGCCATCGGCACGACCGCGCTCGCCGTGGCGGTCAACGCCGCCATCGCGAGCGTGCCGCACTTCCGCCGCGGCAACGTCCGGCTCGGGCCGGGACTGTGGTTTGCCCTGGCGGGCGTCGTCGGCGCGGCCGTCGGATCCCGGCTCGGCCTCCTGGTCGACGGGCGCCGCCTGCTCCTGCTGTTCGCCGTGCTCATGGTGGTCGTTGCCGTGATCATGTGGCAGCGGGCGTCGACGGTGCGCGCCCGACAGCCTGCCGCCGTCGACGGTGCGGCTGCGGCGCTCGACCCTGCGCCCACAGTAGGCGCGCCGATCGCGCGCCTCGTCGCGATCGGCTTTGCCGCAGGCGGCCTGTCCGGGTTTTTCGGCATCGGCGGCGGGTTTCTCATCGTCCCCGGGCTGATGGCGGCGACCGCGATGCCGATGCTCGCGGCGGTGGGGACGTCGCTCCTGTCGGTCGCGGCCTTCGGCGCCACCACGGCGGTGCAGTACGCGCGGGCGGGTGCGATCGACCTGCCCATCGCGATCGTCTTCATCGCCGGCGGCATCCTCGGCGGCGGGCTTGGTGCCGCGTCGGGCGCGAGGCTGGGCAGCCACACCGTGTCGCGGGTGTTTGCCGTCATCGTCTTCGTCGTCGCGCTGTACATGGCCGGGAACGTGCTCGGGATCCTCTGAGGGCCACCGGCGTCGCCCCGCAGCGACGCCGGCGGACATGCGCCGAGGCCGCCCCCCGCAGCGCGGGAGGCGGCCTCGGCGTTGGGCCGTCCGGCCTATGCGTACGTGGGCCGGGCCAGGTTGACGCGCGGGTCGACCACCATGTACGCGATGTCGATCAGGATGTTGGCGACCACGATCAGGAACGCCGCGAACATGACGGTGCCCATGATCATCGGCAGGTCGTCGTTGAGGATCGCCTGCCAGGCAAGCGTGCCGATGCCGGGCCAGCCGAACACCTCCTCGACGACGAGGACGCCGCCGAGGAAGTAGCCCAGGTCGAGGCCGAGCATCGTCACGACCGGCTTGAGCGCCACGCGCAGGGCGTGGCGGACGATCACCGTGGCCTCGGACAGCCCCTTGGCCCGGGCGGTGCGGATGTAGTCGTCGCTCAGGACCTCGAGCATCGACGAGCGGGTGACGCGCACGTACGCCGCCGCACCCGGGATCCCGACCGCGAACGCCGGCAGGATGACGCTGACGAAGCCGTGGTAGCCGCCGAGCGGGAAGATCGGCAGGTCGTACCCGAGCAGGAAGAGGAGGATCAGGCCGAGCCAGAACGACGGCAGGCCCAGACCCAGGACCACAAGCCCGACCGAGATTCCCTCCCACGCCGTGCGCCTGCGCACCGCCGCGACGATGCCGATCGTGACCCCGATGAGGAACTCGACGGCAAGGCCGCACGCGGCAAGAAGGGCGGTGTAGGGGAAGCGCTGCAGGATGGTCGGCAGGACCTCTTCCTGGTTGATGTACGAGCGGCCGAAGTTGCCCGTCACGGCGTGGCCGAAGAAGCGCAGGTACTGGTCGTAGAGAGGCAGGTTCAGGCCCAGCTGGCGCCGGATGGTGTTCACGACGAACTGCGGCGCGTTCGGTCCGGCGATCACCCGGGCCGGGTCGGCCGGGACCAGGTAGCCCAGGAGGAAGGTGAGCATGCTCACCACCACCAGGACCAGCACCGCCCAGCCGATGCGTCGCACGACGTAGGTCAGCACACCGATCCCTCCTTCCGGTCCGCCGCGCTAGCGCCTACTTGATGTACCAGTTGGCGTAGTCGAACCAGTACGAGTCGTCCTGCGAGAAGCCGCCCAGACGCGGGTTGACGAAGTTGGCCTCGACCTGGTTGTACAGCGGTACCCACGGGTAGTTGGACAGGATCGTCTTCTGGGCGGCCTCGTACAGCGGCACCGCCTTGTTGATCGCCAGCGCGTCCGCCTTCACGAGCTGGGCGTTGACGGCGGCGTTGTTGTAGTCGGCGAGGTCGGTGCCGGCCTTGATCCGGGCGGTCTCGAACATCGACGAGATCGACGAGACCGGGTCGGGGTACTGCGACACCCAGCCGATGATGCCGAACTGGACGTTCGGGATCTGCGTGATCTGGCTCACCAGGGTCGAGAACGGCACCGACTTGATCGTGATCTTGAAGCCGACCTGGTCGAGCTCCTGCTGGATCGCCTGGGCGAGCACCGGGCCGGGCGCGGTGTTGAACACCCAGAACGTGGCGGCCGGGCCGGTGCCGGCCTTGTAACCGGCCTTGACGAGAAGCTGCTTGGCGAGGGCGACGTTCTGCTTGAACGTGTTCGGGATCGAACTGTCGTGACCGGGCACGCCGGGCGGGATGATCTGGCCGGTCGGCGCTCCCTGGCCGGCGACGAGCTGGAGGATCCGGCTCTGGTCGATCGCCCAGTAGGCGGCCTCGCGCACGTCCATGTTGTTGAACGGCGCCTTGCCCTCGTCGAAGTAGATGAACTCGTCGGCCGCGATCGGGTCGAGGTTCACGTAGGGCTTCCACTTCGGGTTGGAGTCGACCGAGGCGAAGTCCGCCGGCGGGATGAGGTCGCCGAGGACGTCAACCTGGCCCTGCTCGGCCTTGAGCAGAGACACCTCGGACTGACCGCCGATCTGGAACACGACGCTGTTCAGGTGCGCCGCCTGGGCCTTGTCGAAGTACTTGGGATTCTTCACGATGACGAGCTTCTGGCCCGGCACCCAGGTCTGGAGCATGAACGGGCCGTCGCCGACCGGCTGGTGGGCGAAGTTGGCGCCTTCCTTGGTGACCGCCTTGGCCGGCACCGCATCGCCGTACTGCAGGCCGACGTAGTCGATGAACACGCGCTCGGGCTTGATCAGGTGGAAGACGATCGTGCTCGCGTTCGGCGTCGAGATGCCCGACACCGTCTTGGCCTTGCCGGCGGCGAACTGCGGTGCGCCGACCACGTCGAGGAAGTAGTTCGAGCCGGGCGACTTGGTCGCCGGGTTGAGCACCCGTTCGATGCCGTAGGCGAACGCCTGGGCGTTCACCGGCTCGCCGTCGGTGAACTGGATACCCGGCTTGATGTGGAACGTGTAGGTCAGCCCGTTCGGCGCCACGGTCCAGGACGAGGCGGCCCAGGGGACGATCTTGCCGCCCGGCTCGAACTCGACGAGGTTGACGAACAGGGCGTGGATGACCGAGTTCGAGTACACGTCCGTCGACAGTGCCGGGTCGAGGGTGTTGAAGTCGGACTGGAACGTGACGGTGGCGGTGCCGCCGTTCGGGATCGCACGCTTCACCGCGCCGTGGGCGGCGGCGCTGCCGCCGACCATGGCCAGGGTGAGGCCGGCGGCGGCGACGTAGGTCGCCGGTCGGCGCAGCGTCGAGAGAAGACGCATCGGGAACCTCCTCCGCGGATGTGGGATGGTACGGGGCGGATCGCTACCGGGAGCGCGGGTCGTAGGCGTCGCGAAGGCCGTCGCCCAGGAGGTTGAATCCCAGGACGGCGAGGCCGAGCGCGATGCCGGGGAAGATCATCAGCCACGGGGCGGCGGTCATGTACTCGGATCCCTGGGCGATCATGTTCCCCCAGTCCGGGGTGGGCGGCTGGACACCGATGCCGATGAACGACAGCGCCGACGTGAACAGGATCGTGTACGAGAAGTTGAGCGTCGCGTACACGGCGATGAGCCCCGAGACCTGCGGCACCACGTGCTTGAGCAGGATGCGACCGTTGGAGGCGCCCATGGCCCGGGCCGACTGCACGAAGTCGCGGTGGCGAAGCGCCAGCACCTCGCCGCGGATGACGCGCGCCGGGTAGTACCAGGCGACGAATGCGATGATGAGGATGATGATCGTGATGCTCGGTCGGAAGACGGTGGCGGCGAAGCCCGCCAGGAGCAGCACCGGCACGCTCTGGAGGACGTCCGTGAGGCGCATGACGAGCGTGTCGACGACCCCGCCGAAGTAGCCGGCGAGACTGCCCAGCACGGTGGCGATCGCGATCGAGATGAGGTTGGCGAAGATCGCGATGCCGAGCGAGACCCGGGTGCCATACAGGAGACGGCTCAGGACGTCGCGCCCGTTGGGATCGGTGCCCAGGGGGAAGAGCTTGCCCGGCGGAACCGGTGCGCCCTCGAGGGTGAGGCCGTTCTGGAACTGGGTGTACGGGTTGTGCGGGGCAAGGAACGGACCGAACGCGGCGACGAGAATGAGCAGCCCGCACAGGACGAGGCCGGTCATCGCCAGGGGCGAGCGACGGAACCGCTGCCACGGCGTGTGACCGCCCCGCACCTCGAGGTCCGCGACCGGGGCCCGCTCCTGGGCCCCGGCCACGTCGGCGTTAAGTGCCATGAGCCGTCTCGCGCTGGGGGTCGCCCACGCCCAGCCGCTCCGAGAGCCAGTCGACGACGGCGGTCTGCCGGTGCAGTCGGTGGCTTGGCGCGCCACCCGACGAGAGCCAGTGCGAGTCGCCGGGGTAGCGCAGGAACTCGACCTCGCGGCCGAGCTCGCGAAGGGCGACGAAGTACTCTTCCGACTGACCGATCGGGCAGCGGTCGTCGTTCTCGCCGCAGATGAGGAGCACGCTGGCCTTGACGTTCGGGGCGTACTTGAGCGGCGACTTGTCCCACATCGTCTCGAGATCGACGGCCGGCCCCTCGACCCCGAGTTCGTACCGGAGGAAGAACGAGCCGATATCGCTGGTCCCGAACATGCTGATCTGGTTCACGACCGGCGCCTGGACGACCGCCGTGACGAACCGGTCGTCGTGGCCGATCACCCAGGAGGACATGAATCCGCCGTAGCTCGTGCCCATGATCGCCAGGCGGGCCGGGTCTGCCTTGCCCTCGGCGACGGCCCGGTCCACCGCGGCCATGAGGTCGGACATGTCGCCCTCGCCCCAGTGGCCGACGACGGCGCCCGAGAAGTCGGCGCCGTAGCCGCTCGAGCCGCGCGGGTTGACCCACAGGACGCCGATGCCGCGGTGGGCGAGCACCTGGTGCTCCAGGTGGAGGTTGTCGCCCCAGGCGCCGTGCGGGCCGCCATGGACGACCAGCACGGTCGGAACGGGACCCGAGGCGCCCGGTGGGGCGAGGAACGCGCACTCGCTCTCGACGCCGTCGGGCGCCGTGACCGTGAAGAACGCCGGCTCCGCCACCTTGCCGGCGGCCGGCCAGTCGGCCATGGCGTCGGTGAGACGGCGCGGCGCGCCGCTGCCTGCACACACGTACAGGTCGTCGATGCGGGTGTGGGTCGCGTACGCGTACGCGAACGTCGCGCCGGCCGCGTCCGCAGTCACGTCCGAGATGGTGCCGCCCCGGCCGCCGAGGGTGTTCTCGCGCCGGCCGTCGCGGTGGTACCGGCGGGCGACGACGGCGCCGCCCTCCTGAACGAGGGTGACGACGCTCGCGTTGTCGGGCGCGACGAGGAACGGCGTGCGGGCCGCCGGAAAGCGCCAGTCGCACAGGATGAGCGGCCCGACCAGGCTGTCGCCGGGATCGGCCCAGTCGGCCACCCGTCCGACGAGGTCCGCCTCGTGCAGGCGGAACGGCAGGGCAGAGCCGAACGGGGCACGTCGCAGGGCGAACACGATGCCCGCGCCATCGCGGCGCCAGGCGAACGCGAGGATGTCGCCGACCGGTGACAGGTCGCGCTCGTCCCCGCCGGCGCCGTCCGTCGGCATGAGCACCACGCGGCCCTCGTTGACGCCCTCGTCGAAGCGACGTGCGAACGCCGCCAGATGCTGCCCGTCCGGCGACCAGACGGCCCGCTGGTAGGCGGTTGCGGCATCGCCGAGGCGCACCGGGCCGCCCGGGCCGCCGACCAGCCACACCGACTCGGACACCTCGCGCAGCGGTCCCCGCCCGTCCCATTTGTGATGGCCGACGCGGACGCGTCGCGGCGCCGCCGTGTCACCGACGCCGTCGAGCACGCTGACCGCGATGACCTCGCCATCCGGGTGCGGGCTCAGGTTCCCGACCGCGCCCGGCGCCTGCCACAGGCGCTCGGGCGCATTCTCGCCGGCGAGGCGCCACACGGTGCCATCCACGCCGAGAAGAAGCGTATGGTCGTCTTGCCAGGCGAGGGCGGTGGCCGCCCCGCCGAAGGTGCCGCGTGCCACGGCGCGGCCCGACCCGTCGGCGGCCCTCGTGTACACCGTGCCGACGTACCCGTCCGCCTCGAGGTCCGGTCGCTGTTCGACGTAGGCGACGGTCCGGCCGCTCGGGGAGACGGTGGGCAGACGCAGGCAGGGCAGGGAAAGGAACGTGCCAGGTTGCACGACCGTCCGCCCCTTTCGTGAGTGCCAGTCGGACTTCGACACGAATGAAGTGCCACCCGGCGGTGGCCTAGCGAGATTCGCGGTGGCGTGGTCGACTCCTGCCCGCCCGGCGGGGCCCCAGACCGCCGCGGTTAGCGGCAAACGGCCGGTGGTACGATGGAACGGACGGGAGGTGGAGCATGGGCCTCGCGGACATCGTCCTCGCCATCTTCGTGGTCGGGGTGCTGATCTTCTTGCATGAGGCGGGGCACTTCACGGTCGCCAAGGCGCTTGGCGTGCGCGTGAAGGCGTTCTCGATCGGCTTCGGTCCGGCGCTGGTGAAGGTACGGCGCGACGAGACGACCTACCAGGTGTCGGCCATCCCGTTCGGCGGCTACGTCATGTTCGACGAGGCCAGCCCCGACGAGCCGCCCGACCCGCGCTCGTTCGAGGCCCAGAGCACCGGGCGGCGCGCCCTCATCGCCGTCGCCGGCGTGGCGACCAACCTGTTCGTCGCGTTCGTGGTGCTCCTGGCCCTGTACGGCCTGTACGGGGTGCCCCGGTTCCAGATGCAGGTGGTCTCGGTCGTGAAGAGCAGCCCCGCGGCGGCGGCCGGCCTGCGCGCCGGCGACGTCCTCCTGCGCGTCGGCGGCACGGCGATGGCGACGCCCGCAGGCGCTTCGCGCCTCACCCGGGTGGTCACCGGCCACGACGACCGTCCGCTCACCGTCGTCTACCGGCGGGCCGGGCACACCCGCACGACCAGGGTGGTGCCGCGGCCGACCCAGGGGTCGGTGCGGATCGGCGTCTACCTCCAGGAGGGGTACGGCTACCTCGGCACGGGTAGCCTCGGTGCGCGCCTGGGTGCGGCCTGGCAGGGCACGGGCCGGGTGATCACGCTGCTTCTGGGCGGCCTGGTCCAGCTCGTGACCGGCCGGGTGCCGACGTCGCAGCTCGGCGGCCCGGTGAAGATCGTCACCGAGACGTCCCAGGTGGCGGCCGCCGGGATGACCGCCCTCCTGTACTGGATCGCGCTCCTGAGCGCCAACCTCGCGGTCCTGAACGCGGTGCCGTTCCCGGGGTTGGACGGCGGCAGGCTTGCCTTCCTGCTCGGCGAGGTGCTGTCGCGCGGACGTCGCAACGTGCGTGTCGAGCAGGCGATCAACTTCATCGGCCTCGTCGTGCTGATGCTGATCATCGGCGCCCTCACCGTCCAGGACATCGCCAGCCTGCACCCGTAGCGCGACCGGGCGGCGGGCGCGGCTGCGGTCTGCGCGCCGCCCGGCGCCCGTGTCGGCAAACCGGGGGCTGATGGCGAGCCCGCTCCCAACCATGGTCGCCGGATGGGGGTGCGCGATGGCCCGGGTACTCGACGTGACGCCCCTGCCGGGGTATCCCGAGGAGATCGGCCGCTGGCTGTGGGCGCTGGCGGAGGTGCGCCGGGGCACCGTGCGCCTGGTCGGGGACCTGGGGCAGGATGTCCTCGACTGGCAGGGAGCCGACGGCGCCGACAACGCCATCGGGTCCCTCCTGTACCACATCGGCCGGGTGGAGATGTCGTGGCTGTACCTGGACATCCTCCAGCAGCCCGACCTGCCGCCGCCCGTCCTGGCCGATTTCCCGCTGGACGCCGGCGGCGCGCGGGAGGGCCTTACCCGCGTGTCGGGGGTGCCGCTGGCCGACCACCTCGGCCGCCTGGAACGGGTGCGGGCACGACTCTTCGATGCCTTTCGCGGCATGACGCCGGCCGACTGGCGACATCTGCGCGAGCCGGCGGACGCCGACTACCGCGTCACGCCCGAGTGGGCCATCTTCCACCTGGTCGAGCATGAGGCTGGCCACGCGCACCAGATCGCGAGCATCAAGCGGCGTGCGATCCGGAGCCTGGGGTGAGCCGTCCCTGGCCGTGGCGCCCGTGCACGCCGCGGGCCGCGCGCGTCCGGCCGGCGCCGTCCCGGCGACCCTGGCCCCGGGAGCGCGCTACAGCTTGCCGGTGAGATGTTGCAGGACAAGGCTCGTCGTGCCGACCGTCGCCCACAGGAGAAGGCCCAGCAGCAACGGACGATGGCCGGTGCGAAGCATGGCGCCGAAGCGGGCGGACAGGCCGATGGCGGCGAGGGCGAGGATGATCATCAGGAGTCCGGCCTGGGAAAGATCGTGCTGGGCGGTCGGCGAGAAGACGCCGGCGGTGTTGGCGACCGAGGCGAGGACGAAGAACAGGATGAACCAGGGAAAGACCCGTCGCCACGACAGCTGCGCCGTCGCCCCCGCGGGGGACGTACCGGCGCGCCGCTGGCCGCGCGCGCGCCACAGCGCCAGGGCGAGGGTGATCGGCAGGATCGCGGTGCTGCGCGTGAGCTTGACGATCACGGCGTAGCTGCCCGCCGCCGGACCGTAGGTGTAGGCCGCGGCGACGACCGACGAGGTGTCGTTGATCGCCGTGCCGGCCCACAGGCCGAAGGCGTGCTGCGCCATGCCGAGGAGGTGGCCGATGGGCGGGTAGAGCAGCACCGCCACGACGTTGAACAGGAAGATCGTCGACATCGAGTAGGCGATGTCCAGCTCGCCGGCGCCGAGCACGCTCGAGGCGGCGGCGATCGCGCTGCCGCCGCACACGCCCGTGCCGACGCCGATGAGGGTGGCGAGATCGCCCCTCACCCCGAGCGCCCGACCGAACAGCCACGCGCCGCCCAGCGCGGCGGCAAGGGTGCCGAGCATGACCGGCAGGGAGCCGGTACCGGTGCGGACCAGGCTGGCCAGGGACAGACCCGTCCCGAGGAGGACGATCGCAACCTGGAGCGCCTGCTTGGCCACCAGATCGATGCCCGGGCGGGCCGCCGCCGGCGCCGGACGGACCGCGGCGACCACCATGCCGAGGATGATCGCGCTGGCGGGCCCGCCGACCACCGGCACGAGCCGGCCCACCTCCCAGGCCGCGGCGGCGACGGGAACGACCAGGCCGAAGCCGGGCGCGAGACCGAGGGCAAGGCGGCCCAGGCCGCGACCCGGAGCGCGGCCCGCGTCGACCTGCGGGTCGTCGCCGGGCACGGCAAGGCTCGCGGCCGCCGGCACGAGGTCGGCGTCAACCGTAGACAATGCGTATGTCCCTCCACCGGCGTGGCGGGCCGTGTCCCGAGCGGGCCGGTCCGCGACGCGTGATCGATCGGGTGCGATCCCAGCATCGCGGCTCGAGCAAACAAAGTACAATCACAAAACGGCATTCGGAGATAAGGTAGACTTATGAATAGCGGAGCGGGGGGCGGAACGTGGACGCGCGTAGGCTCGACGTGTTTGCGACCGTGGCGCGGGAGTCGAGCTTCTCCCGGGCGGCCGAGATCCTGCACCTGTCCCAGCCGGCGGTGAGCCAGCTCGTGGCGTCGCTCGAGGCGGAGCTCGGCGTGCGCCTGTTCGACCGGTCGCGTCGCGGCGTCCGTCTCACCCCGGCCGGGCGGGCGCTGGCCGGACACGCCGAGCGGCTCCTGCGCGACATGGACGACGCGCGCCGGGCGGTCGCCGAGGCGGCCGGGGCGATCACGGGATCCCTGCGCGTCGGCGCCAGCCAGACGGTCGGCCACTACGTCCTGCCCGCTGTCATGGCCGAGTTCGCTCGCCTCTACCCGGCGGTGACCGTGCGCGTCGGGGTGCAGAACACCGAGCGCGTGGCGGCACTCCTCCTCGCCGGCGAAGTCGACGTCGGGTTCGTCGAGGGACACGTGGGCTTGCCCGGGATCGTCGTGCGCCCGTTCGCCCGCGACGAGCTGGTCGTGATCGCGCACCCCGGCCATCCCTGGGCACGCCGGGCCCAGGTCCGGCTGGAGCATCTCGTCGCCGAGCCGATCGTTCTGCGCGAGCCCGGCTCGGGCACGCGCCAGGTTACGGAGGAGAGCCTGCGCCGGGCCGGGATCGACCCCGAGTCGCTCACGGTCGTCATGGAGCTGGCCGGCGCGGAGGCGATCAAGACGGCGGTCGAGGCCGGCGTCGGCGTGGCCGTGGTGTCGCGCGCGACGGTCGCCAAGGAACTGCGGCTGAAGACGCTCGTCGCCCGTCCGGTACGGGGCATGGCGATGCCGCGCGACCTGGTGTCGGCGGTCGTCGCCGGCCGCGTCCTTCACCCCGCGGCCCGGGCCCTGCTCGACCGCGTGTACCGGATGCCGGACGAGACGGGCAGCCTGACCTAGACGCGCCGCGCGGCTAGGGGACGAACCGGAAGCGTGCGACCGACTCCGGACGCATCGCCACCGAGTAGCCGGGCGCGGTCGGCGCCACGTACGCCCCGTCGCGCACGACGCACGGGTCGACGAAGTGCTCGTGCAGGTGGTCGACGTACTCGACCACGCGCCCCTCGCGCGTGCCTGCCACGCACAGGTAGTCGAACATCGCCAGGTGCTGGACGTACTCGCACAGGCCGACGCCGCCGGCGTGCGGCAGGACGGGCAGGTCGAACTTGGCGGCTAGGAGCAGGACGGCCAGCACCTCGTTCACCCCGCCCAGGCGGCACGCGTCGACCTGGACCACGTCGATCGCCCGGCGGGCCATGAACTGCTTGAAGACGATCCGGTTCTGGCACATCTCGCCCGTGGCGACGCCGATCGGCGCGATCGCCTCGCGGATCGCCCGGTGCCCCTCGACGTCGTCCGGGCTCGTCGGTTCCTCGATGAACCAGGGCTTCGCGAAGGCAAGCTCCCGCATCCAGGCGATCGCCTGGTCGACCTCCCATACCTGGTTGGCGTCGACCATGAGCACCCGGTCGGGCCCGAGCACCTCCCGGGCGATGGCCAGGCGGCGCACGTCGTCCTCGACGCTCGCCCCGACCTTGAGCTTGACGTGCCGGAAGCCTTGCGTGACGGACGCCTGGCACAGCCGGCGCAGCTTGGCGTCGTCGTAGCCGAGCCAGCCGGCCGAGGTCGTGTAGCACGGATAGCCTGTCGCGACAAGCTGCGCCCGCCGCTCGGCCTGTCCCTGTCGCCGGACCCGCAGGAGGGCGAGCGCCTCGTCCGCCGTGATGGCGTCGGTCAGGTAGCGAAAGTCGATCGCCCGCACGATCTCCTCCGGCTCCATGTCGGCGAGGAGCTGCCACAGGGGCTTTCCCGCCCGCCGCGCCCACACGTCCCAGACGGCGTTCACGACCGCGGCCGCGGCGAGGTGGATCGCGCCCTTGTCCGGGCCGATCCAGCGCAGCTGGCTGTCGCCCGTGAGGTGGCGCCACATGGCGCCCGGGTCGTCCCAGGCGCGGTCGAGGTCGAGGCCGACGACGCGCGGCCCGAGCGCCTCGATCGCGGCGCACACGACCTCGTTGCCGCGGCCGATCGTGAACGCCAGGCCGTGCCCTTGCAGGCCGGCCTGGTCGGTGTCGAGGACCACGTAGGCGGCCGAGTAGTCGGGCGCCTCGTTCATCGCATCGGATCCGTCGAGCGTTTGCGACGTGGGGAAGCGCACGTCGGTCACGCGCAGGCAGGTCACGCGCACGGTCCGGTCACCTCCGCGGCTACAGGTGCGGCGGCGCCGACGGGTCGCTCCAGGGCGCCTTGCCCGGCACGGCGCCGTTGGGCAGGATGTCGAAGCCGTCGGGGATGTTGAGATACCCCGGCGCCGAGCCGGCGACGGCCGTGTGCCCGTACTGCCAGACGATCTTGTTCGTGTGCGGGTCGATCACGATGACGCGGTTGTTGTAGTCGTCGTTCAGCATCACGTCGCCGTTGGGCAGCTGGACGGCCAGCGAGGGCTGGTTGAGCTTTCCCGGCCCGGACGCCACGTCGTAGCGCCAGACCACCTTGCCCGCCGGTGTCACGATCAGGACCTGGCCCGGGTTGGTGTAATCGGCGACGATGATGTTGCCGCTGGGCGTGAAGTTCGCGTCCGACGGGTACTGGATGCCAGGGAACGCGACGGTGTACTGGATCTGGCCCTTGGCGTTCAGGAGGATGGCGTCCTCGCCGTTGATCTGGGTGACGAGCATGCCGCCGTTCGGGCCAGGGAAGTCGCCGTTGGGAGCGCCGTACGTCGTGGGCGGATTGACGTCCTGGACGCCGGTCTTGCCGTACTGTTTCACGATCTGGCGCGTCTTGGCATGGATGAACAGGATCCGCTGGTTGCGGATGTCGGCCACCGTGACGGTGCCGGTCTTGGGGTAGTAGAAGGCGTCGTCGGGGAAGTTGAGCTGGCCCGGACCTGCGCCCTCGACCCCCGCCTTGCCGTATTCCCAGACGACCTTCTTCGTCGCGACGTTGATGATCGCGATCGTGCCCTCGTCTTCTTCGTTCGTGATGATGCCGCCGTAGCCGGGCGTGAAGAAGGCGTCGTCGGGTCGTGCGAACGGCCGGTTGGTCTTGACGCCCGGTTGGGGGAACTGCCAGACGATCTGCTTTTGCGGGTTCACGAGGAGAAGCCGGTTGTTGTAGGAGTCCGCGATGAGGACGTCGCCCGGAATGATGCTCGAGCGCTTGCCGTGCCACGGCGCGGGCGCCGCGGCGCGCACCTGGCGATGCGCGGCGGGCGTGCCCGCAGGGTGCGTGGTGCCCGGATGCGCGAGCAGCTTCGGCCCGTACACGACCGCGGCGGCCACGGCCGCGACGGCGACGACGACTCCGGTCAGGCGACCGGAACGGACCCGGACGGTGCGCGGCATGCGATCCCTCCTCGCGGTCTTTCGACAGCATTCTCGTTGCCCTGCGGCGAACCTGCGATGGTGTCCGCCGCGCCGCACGGGTGACTGCTAGGATGGCGGGGAAGCGTGCGAAGGCGAGGTGGATCGGTGGCCAGACGACGCAAAAGGACGCGCGTGCGACCCGGACGGATGGCGGCCGTGGTCCTGGTCGTGGCGGCGGTGGCCGTCGCGGCGACCGCGCTCGCGCGCCGGCCGCAACCGCCCGGGCCGGCGGCGGCCGCGCACACGCACCGTTCGTCGGCCGGCAAGCCCGCGGCGGCGCCGGCGCGACTGGTCGCAGTCGCCGGGCCGCCGGCGCTGCCGGTGCGGCTCGAAGGCTTGTCCGCAACCGTGGCAGCCGGTCGCATCTGGGTCCTCGGCGGCCTCGTCGACGGAAACACCTCGACCGCCGCAGTGTACACCTGGCGACCGGGTCAGCGGGCGTGGCAATCGGTGGGCGCGCTGCCGTTTGCGCGTCATGACGGCGCCGCCGTGACGGTGGGCGGCGCCGTGTGGTTCATCGGCGGCGGCCTGGGCATCGTCAGCGATCCGCAGGCGACGGCGCTCGCGCTGGCGGCGTCCGGGCGCGCCACCGCACGCGCCCTGCCGGCGCTGCCGGTGGCGCGATCCGACCTCGTTGCGACGGCGGCCGCGCACACGGCGTACGTGACAGGCGGCTACGACGGGCTGACCTTCGCCACGGACGTTCTCGCGCTTCGGCCAGGCGAGCGCGCCTGGCGCACGGTCGCGCACCTGTCCCAGGGCGCACGCTACGCCGCCCTGGCCGCCGTCGGCGGCCGCCTGTACCGGTTTGGCGGCCTGACCCCCGCGGGTCTGACCGCCGACATCTGGGCGGTCGACCCGGCGACCGGTACGGTCCGCCTCGCCGGCCACCTGCCGGTGCCGACGCAGTACCTCACCGCGGCCGTCGTCGACGGCCGGGTGTTCCTCATCGGCGGCCAGACGGCGCAAGGGGATACGGCGGCGATCTGGCGGTTCGACCCGGCGACGGGCAAGGTGACGGCTGCGGGCCGCCTGCCCTCGGCGCGCGGGTACGGTGCGGCCGTGGTCTGGGGCGGACGGGTCGTGTATCTGGGCGGGGACCAGGGCGGCACCGCGCTCGCGGACGTGACGGAGCTCGCGCCGTCGGGTCGCGCCTAGGCCGCGCCCGATCCGGTCGTCCGCCGCGCCGCCGACAGCCACCCGAGCGGCGTGCGGGCACGTCCCTGGCCCATCGGGTTGTCGCGCAGGCAGGCGGACACGCGTGCCCGGTCGACGCCGGGCGAAGCGCCGAGCACGCTCGCCTCGAGGTCGTTCACGTCGACGATCGCGACGCCGCATCCCAGCGCCCTCGCCACGCGCCGCGCCGTGCCGTCGGGGTCGTCGGGCGCCAGCACCACATACCCGTCGTAGGGCGGCAGCGTGTCGCGGCCGGGGCCATCGATCGCCCACACGCGGCTGCCGGCCACGCGGTAGAACGAACCGGTACCGCCGTGCAGGCGGTCGAGGGCGCCGAACACGCAGGCGAGGAGAATGCGCCCCGTGCCTACTTCGCGCAGCGCCATTTCCATCGTCTCCGGCCGGCGCAGGCCGAGGCCGTGCGGTGTGCGGCGCACGGTCCGGCTGAGCGCGCGCGCGAGCGGACCGGGGCGCGCCTGCGCCAGGGTGACGCAGCGCCCCTGGCAGATCGAGACCAGCTTCTGTCCGAGCACGGCAACGTCGCCGGTGTGCACGCGCCCGCCGAGGTAGCGGGTCGCGACGGCCACCAGGTCCTCGCCGGGCTCTACGACGTGCGTGACGACAAGCGTGCGCGCCACCGGACGGCCGCGCCAGGCCACGGGCGCCAGGCGCACCTCGGTTCCATCCGCGACGGGCGCGGCGGGCTCGGGACTCACGGCAAGCGACATGACGATCCCTCCGGTCGATGGTCGATCGGTAGGGTATGAACCGCCACGCCGACGGGTTCGGTCGCCTTTCGCCGCCCTGATCTGCCTGGTACGATGGCGCCAGAGGCGAGGGGGAGGGCCATGGTCGAGGAGCAGGCGGCCGTGCGGCCGAGCTGGGATGCCTACTTTCTCACCATCGCCGACGCCGTCGGCCAGCGCAGCACCTGCCTGCGCCGCAGCGTCGGCGCCGTTCTGGTGCGCGACCGACGCATCCTCGTGACCGGCTTCAACGGTGCGGTGCGCGGGCAGGCGCACTGCCTGGATGTCGGCTGCGACATGCAGGACGGGCACTGCGTGCGGGCCGTGCACGCAGAGATGAATGCGGTCGTCCAGGCGGCCCTGCACGGCGTGTCGACCGCGGGCGCCACCCTTTACTGCACGAGCCAGCCATGCCACAACTGCACGAAGGTGCTTCTCAACGCCGGCGTCGACGCGGTTGTCTATCGCGATGCCTACGACGACCCACGCGCGCTGGCGATGTGGGCAGCGGCAGGGGTGGCGCCGCGTCGGCTCGCGCCCGACGGCGCGACCCCGTGAGTGCGGCGGCGCACGAGCGGGTCGGCGCGCCGGCGGGACAGGTCCGCGTGCGCCTTGCCCGGGCCGGCCACCCGGCCGACGTGGCGGCCGTGGCCGGGGTGGCGCGCGCCGCCTGGCCCGTCGCCTACCGCGACATCCTGCCGCCTTCGGTTGTCGAGTCCCACCTCGACCGCGCGTACGCCCGCGCGGCGATCGAGGCGCGCGTCGCGTCGACGGGCATCGTCCTCCTGGCCGAGGCGGACGGCAGGTGCGTCGGCTTCTGTCACGCGTCGCGGCGGGAGACCCGTGCCAGCGACGCCGACCTGTGGGCGATCTACGTCGATCCGCCGGCGCAGGGCCGCGGTGTCGGCACCGCCCTGCTGCAGGCCGCCCGGGCCGCCTTGCCCGGGGCCCGCCTGCACGTCGCCCTGGCGGCGCAGAACGAGGCTGCGGCACGCTTTTACGCGCGCCGCGGCTTTGTCGCCCAGGGTAGCGGCTACTGGGGCGAGCTGGTCGGCCACCCGGTGCGGATGCGCTCGATGGTTCTGGCCGCCGCCGGGCGGCGCTAGCGGGAGGGGGGCGAGCCCATGCGGGTATGGGTCTCGGGCGGCACGGGGTTTGTCGGCACGGCGGTGGTGGACCGGCTCGTCGAGGCCGGGCACGAGGTCGTGGCGCTTGCCCACGACCGCACGCCGCCGGCCCGGCCGGGCGTCACCGTCGTCCGCGGCGATGTGCGCACGGACGGACCCTGGGCGTCGAGCCTCGAGGGCTGCGACGCCGTCATCCACCTGGTGGCGATCATCCGCGAGCGCGTGGCATCGGGCGCGACCTTCGAGGCGATGCACGTCGGCGCCACCCACCGCGTCGTGCGGGCTGCCACGCGCGCCGGGGTGCGCCGGTTCGTCCACGTGAGCGCCCTGGGCGTGGGGCGTACGCCGGGTTCGCGCTACATGGAGACCAAGGAGCGGGCCGAGGGCGAGGTGGCGGCAAGCGGCCTCGACGCCACGATCTTGCGGCCGTCGTTCATCTTCGCCGACCGCTCGCCGTTCTTCGACATGCTCGCCGGGCTCGCCCGGGGGCCGGTGACGCCGGTGGTCGGGCCAGGCACCGTGCCGTTCCAGCCGGTAGCGCGCACCGAGGTGGTCGAGGCCGCCGTGCGCAGCCTCGACCGCCCCGGGGCGGTGGGCAAGACCTACGAGCTGGGCGGGCCCGATATCGTGACCTACCGCGAGATGCTCGACCTCCTGGCGCCGCGGCCGGTGCGGGCGGTGCACCTGCCGATCGCCCTCGTCCGGGCCGTGACCGCCCTCCTGGAGGCCATCCCGGCCTTCCCTCTCACGCTTGACCAACTGGTCATGCTCGGCCACCCCAACCTGGCTCGCGACGACGCCTGGCGGGCGGACCTCGCGCTCACCTCGCCCGCTTCGTTCGTCGGCTGGGCCGCCGCGCGGACCGGGCGCCCGGCCTGACGCGCCGCGCGACCGCGGGTCGCGGCCGCTGTCCGGCGCGCACCGCCTCGCCCCGGCCGACCGAGGACGGCAGGATCGTCCACGCCAGCGCGCCCATGACGGCGAGCCCGGCGAGGGTCAGGACAAGGTTGATGCTGTGCGGCTTGGAGATGATCGTCGAGATCCACCACACAAGGTAGCCGGCGAACACCATCACGACCAGACGCGGGGCGCCGAGCATCGGCGTCTGCGGCGCGATCCGGGCCGCCGGCCGGAGGGCGGCGAGGCGCTGGCGGCAGATGTCGATCCAGGCGGCACCGGCTGCCGCGCCGGCCCAGAAGACGAACTCGAGGGGCGGGAACGCGCTGCCGGCGAGGCCGGCGAACATGCCCAGGGTCCAGACGCCGCCGACCAGGATGCCCAGCGCGGCGGTGCGGTCGTCGCGAACGTACGGCGCGATGCCGCGCACAATCCACTCGCCGGCCGCGCCGCAGGCGATGAGCAGGCCCAGGGCGAGCGCCGTGAACTCCATGTGCACGACGATCTTGTATACGGCCAGCGCGAACAGGACCTGGAACGCGAGCGTGGCCGCGTCCGAGATGATCGGCGAGCGGCTGACGCCCGCCTCGCCGAGGAATACCTCGTAGCCCCAGCGGACAAAGCGCTCGAGCGGCCGGGGCAGGGGGGCAGTCGCCCGCACGGGGTCGGCGCTGGCCGCTTCGTCCGCGTCGGTGGCGGCGGGATCGACGAGGGCGAGCACCGCGTAGACGGCGCCGAGAAGGACGAAGACCAGAATCGGGCCGGCGGCCGTAAGACCGAGCGTCGCCAGCACGGCCCCGAACGCCACCAGGTCGACGGCGGCGACGCTGGCGGCGGCGGGCAGGCGGGGGGAGAACGGGAAGCTGCGCCGCGGCATGGCCCGGACCGAGCCGAGCAGGTAGCCGGAGCCGCCCGCCGCGAGCGTGACGGCGAGCGCGTCGCTGGCGTAGCCCGGCGTCAGGAGGCTGAGGACACCGGCCGTGACGGCCAGCAGCACGGCCAGGGCGAGGAGCCGCCGGCGGCGCTCGACCGGGTCCGTGACGAGCCCCTGGCGGGCGGCCCGGTCGTTGCCGTAGGCCATCGCCGCCACCGCGACGGCGGCGTACGCGGCCTTGAGCGTCAGGTCGAGGAGCGAGTGGAACGCGCCCATAAGGAACCATGGGAAGGCGATGAGCGTCAGCGTGTCCGCGACCGCGAACAGCGCGGCGACCATGCTGGCAGCGGACGGCGCCGCGACGGCGGGACCGCGGGCGCTGCCCGCCCGGGCCAACGCGCCGGCCCTAGCCATGGGCCTGGACGTAGATGGCGAGGATGTACACGGGCGTGTGCCGCCCGGGCCGCACGGCCAACCCCTCGGCGACGCCGACGGCGCTCTGGTGCGCGATCGCGACCGCGGTCTGAACGCTCACCGGCACCTGGCCCAGCAGCGTGCTCACCACCTGGCGCGCGAGATCGGGCAGGGGGGCGCTGTCGCCGTGGTTGATGAGCGGCTGGAGGATCTGCTGGTTGGGCGCGGCGACCAGCGAGACGCGGTACCCGGCGGGCAGGGGCGGGTGGTAGTGGCCCGCGACGTAGGCGGCGTAGTTGGCGAGGATGTCGTCCGTGGCCGTCTGCGCCCATGCCGGCGCCGCGACCGTCGGGTCGGCCGAGCCCGACTGCTGGGCCAGACGGTAGGCCATGTCCACCGCCAGCGCGCGGGTCCGCACGCCGAGCGGCGGCGGGCTGCCGACCACCCACAGGGCGATGGCCACGGCCACCAGGGCGGCGGCCAGGATGCCCCGGGCGACGCCGAGGGAGACGCGGGCGAACCGGGGCGCGAGGTAATGCAGGGCCCACCCCGTCGCGGCCGCGGCGCCCAGGACCACAGCGGCGGCAGACAGGAGATGGACCCAGAACTCCCAGACGGCGTAGGGTCCCGCCTGGAGGAACACGGCAGCCGGCAACGCCATCCCCTTTCCACCCCGGTCCGGGCCGAAACGCACGACCGTGCGGCGCCAGATCAGGAATCAGGGTTCGAGAGCCAGCGGAAGTCCCCTGCGCGTTCCAGCGTTCCCAGGAGACGGCACTTTCGAACCGAATCCCGGCGGGGAGGAGGCGGTTCGTTGCTGACGTTTGCCTGCATCGCCCCGCACGGGGGCGTCTCGATCGAACGCCTCGGCAGCCCTGCCGCGGCGCGCGCCGCCGGCACCCGCCGGGCGATGGCCGAACTGCGGGCCGGGGCCCGTGCCGCCGCGGTCGACACCTGGATCGTGATCTCGCCCCACGGCGTGCGCGTGGACGGCGCGATGGCCGTATCCGATGCCGAGTGGGCGCTCGCGACCCTGGAGCCGGAGGGGGAGGGGGGCGAGGCGATCTCCCTGCGCCTGCCCCTCGACCGGGCCATTGCCCAGGCCCTGGCCGTCCGCTCGGCGGAGCGCGGTGTGCCTGCCGCGAAGGTGAACTACGGCGCCTCGTACGGCCCCCACTGCACCTATCCGATGGACTGGGGCGGCGCGATTCCGCTGTGGTTCCTGGGTGCGCACGAGGACGGGAGCCGGACCGTGCAGGTGGTGCCGTCGCGATCCCTGACCTGGGAGGACATGGTCCGCTTCGGCGAGGCCGTGGCGGACGTGGCCGAGGCGTCGGAGCGCCGGGTCGGGCTTGTCGCCAGCTCGGACCTGGCGCACGCCCACGACGCCGCCGGACCCTACGGCTTCGACGAGGCTGCCGCGGTCTACGACCGCGCCGTGCGCGACGCGGTGGAGGCCGGCGATCTCATGCATCTGCTCGCGTTCGATCCCCATCTGGTGGCGGCCGCCAAGCCGGACGGGCAGTGGCAGATCCTCGTCCTGGCGGGCGCCCTCGCCCGCGTGCCGATGCGCCCCCGGCTTCTCAGCTACGAGGTGCCGACCTACTTCGGCATGCTGACCGCCGTGTGCGAGGCCGCCGGCTGAGATCGCCGCCGGACGAGCCGTATGCGTGCCCGGCCGCGACCATGCGGCCGGGCACGCGCCTACGCGGGTCCTACAGGGCGATGCGGCGCGACGGTTCGACCGCAAACCGGCGCAGGCGCTCGGCCTGGACCGCGTAGCCCAGACCGGGGCTGTCCGGCACGGCGACCGTGCCGTCGACCGAGACGACCGGCGGCTCGATGAGGTCCTCCTCCCAGTAGCGCGCGCTACCGGCGGTGTCGCCCGGTCGGGTGAACTCGGCCCGGGCGGCGATCGCGACGTTCACGGCGCGGCCGACGCCCGTCTCGAGCATGCCGCCGCACCACAGGTCGATGCCGGCCTCGCGGGCGACGTCGCATACCCGCAGGCTCTCGGCCAGCCCGCCCAGCCGCGCGACCTTGACGTTCACCACCCGGCAGGCGCCCAGGCGGGCGGCGATGCGAACGTCGGCGGCGCTCGTCGCCGATTCGTCCAGGCACACGGCCGTGTCGAGGCGCGCCTGGAGGGCGGCGTGCAGGAGGAGGTCCTCCTCGGGAAACGGCTGCTCGATGTAGTCGAGGCCGAAGCGGTCCCAGGTCGCCAGTCGGTCGAGGTCGCCGGCCGTGTACGCCGTGTTCGCGTCGACGGTCAGGGGGACGCGCGGGAACGCGGCGCGGACGGCCGCGAGCGGCTCCTCGTCCCAACCCGGACGGACCTTGAGCTTGATCCGCCGGAAGCCTTCGCCCACGTGCCGTTCGACCTCGGCCAGAAGGGCATCGACGGTCGGCTCGATGCCGAGGCTGACGCCGACCTCCACCGCCTGCTTGGTGCCGCCCAGAAGGCGGGCGAGCGGTACCCCCTGGGCGCCCGCGAACAGGTCCCACACCGCTGTCTCGACCGCCGACTTGGCCATCTTGTTGCCGTGCACCGGCCGCCACAGGGCGTCGAGGTCGGCGGGCGCGGCCAGCTCCCGCCCGGCGACGCGCGGCAGCAGGTGGCGCACGATCACCTCGCGCGCCCCGTCCAGCCACTCCTCGTTGTACACGGGTTCTTCCATGGCGACGCACTCGCCAAAGCCGACGCCTTCGTCGGACCGCACCTCGATGATGTCGAGCAGGCGATAGGTCTCGACCGCAAAGCTGGTCTCGAAGCGGATCTTGAGCGGCATGTGGAGTCTGTGCAGGACGACCTCGCGCAGGCGCATCGCCACCATCCTCTCGACAGCGGTGGAGGGCCGCGCACCGGCCCGCCCGGCCCTCCATACCCTGGGGCATGCCGTGCCCCGGGAGGTCGACCATGGACGTTCCGCTGACGCCGCTTGCCCTCGTCGAACGGGGATTCGCCACCTACCCGGATCGTCCCGCCGTCGTCGAGGCCGGTCGTGTGCTCACCTACCGCGCGTTCGGCGCGCGCGTGCGCCGGGCCGCCGGGGCGGTGCGCGCGCTTGGCGTCGAGGCGGGCGAGCGGGTGGCGCTGCTCGCGCCGAACACGGCCGCAGCGCTCGAGTGCTACACAGCCGTGCCGCTGGCCCGGGCCGTGCTCGTCCCCCTGAACACGCGCCTGTCGGCGGACGAGTACCGCTACATCCTCGGGCACAGCGGCGCGCGCGTGCTCGTCGTCGACGCGTCCCTCCTGGAGGCGGTGCGTCCCGCCCTGGATGGCCTTGGCCCGGTGACGCTGGTGGTCCAGGGGGCGGCGGCGCGCGACGCCGACCTGCCGCCGGGCGCGTACGACTACGAGACGCTCGTGGCCAGCGCCGAGCCGGTGGCCTTCGCGTACGACGACATCGACGAGCGCGGCCTGTGCACGCTCAACTACACGAGCGGCACGACCGCCCGGCCCAAGGGCGTCGGCATCACCCACCGCGGGGCGTACCTCAACGCGGTCAATATGGTGTTCGCCCTGCGCCTGCGCCCGGAGGACGTCCATCTGCATGTGGCGCCGATGTTCCATGCCAACGGCTGGGGCTTCGTGCGAATGGGGCACAGTGGAGAAATCGCGATGCAGAGCCACGCAGCCCGTTACCTGGAGCCTTGGCGAGTGAGGGCTCTTGGTTCATGCGGACTCTTCCGGCTGGCGGAGAAGGCCGTCGCTGTGTAAGGGGATCCGCCAGAAGCGGGCTGAGGGGCGTGGGACAGGGTCCACTCCGTTCGCTTCGGCGGATCGTAAGGAGACGCCTGACGGTGCCGGCCCAAACCGCGCTGCGGCGCGGTTTGTTGCACTGGTGGATCACGCGACAGATAGCCTGCCGGTCTCACATGGCCCTGCTGGACAGTTTGCCGAGGGGTTGGCGTTGGGGGGATCGCACGGTGGGAAGTGAAGGGCCCGGCGAGCGCCGGGTGAGTTCGCGATGGCCTACGCCGTTGTCGGGACTCGTTTTGGCTGGGGACCAGCACATCGAGGTGCGAGTGCTCGACCTGTCCATGACCGGGTGTCTTCTGCGGGGTGTGGACGCGCAGGTTGGGTCGGCCGCCGTGCTGCGGACGGTGATTCACGACGAGGTGATTCATCTGCGGTTCCAGGTCGTTCGCAAGGCCCGGCCGCACGGGACGATCGGTGTCGCGTTCATCTTGCCGTTCACGCCTGAAGCTGAGAGCCGCCTGACGGGCTACCTCAAGGAGTTGCGGTGGCAGACCAGGCAGGTGATGGCTGTGGCGGGAGGGGCCGCGCTTGGACCCAAGGACAAGATTTGACCCGCACTTGCAGAGAGGGTGATGGAGCGTGGCAGAAGGCGAGTTGGAGCGGACGGGGCAGGGAGATCACCATGGGTTCATGTGGAGCGCGGCCCACCGCATCATGGGAGGGGACACGATCTTCGGCGTCTTGGAGCCGATCGACAAGCTGACGGGGGCGGCGCGTTGGGACTGGCTCCTGAAGGGTACGCTCGCGTTCCGGTCCGCCGAGATGAAGGTCAAGGTTCCGATCGCCTTCGAGGTGGACGCACAGACGCCGCCGCCGTACACGATCCGGCTTCCGGCGACCGGTGACATCCTCTTCCTCGTGCCCGACCCGAAGGCGCTCTCGCCGGCGGTGCGCGACGTGCTCCTCGAGGAGATGTACGACGTGCCGTGGATCGTCGACTATGCGGACGACCTCGACGCCTTGCCCGAACAGGAGCGCTCGCGGATCGCCTTCGTACGTGTCCGGCGCGATCAGCGGCCGAGCCCGGCGGAGACCGCTCGCGTTCTCGCTCGCGTGTGGTCCTGGCGGTGGACGCCTGTGCCGTGGGAGGTCGCCGACGAGGAGGAGTTCGGCGACCTGGCGTTCTTCGGCGTCAAGGTGTGCCAGGGTCCCGAGCCGGCCCGGCCGGCGCACGAGGTCTTCCCTTGGGGTGAAGTGAACCTCAACCCGTTCGAGTAGGCGCCGGAAGGGCGAACAGGGGCTGCCGTTGTGGCAGTCCTTCGTCGTTGTGGGGGAGGGCTACAGGTGTTCGGACTCAGCCGCGGTGAGAAGGTCTTCCTCGGCGTCGTCGCCGCGTTCGACCTCATCGCCATGCCGATGCTCGTGCTGTGGGCTGCGAATGCGACCGCCGGCGTCGTAGGGGGCCTGGCGTCTCCGTGGACCGGGTGGGCGGCCGTCGTCGGGGACTCCAATGTGCGGGGCCTCTACCTGGTGCTGGCGGCAGGGCTTCTTGCAGGCGCCGTGTGGGTGGTGGTCAAGGTCAGGGGTGGAGGCTCTGGAGCGGGGACGCAGTCCAAGGACACGACGTATGGCTCCGCTCGGTGGCGGAGCGGGCGCGAGCTGCTGAGGGGCTTGTCGCTGTGGACGGCGGGAGGCGCGAGTAACCCCGTGGGCCTCGTCGTCGGGGCGTACAGCCAGGGCGGG
>Ga0209012_1000703_pt1 | contig 42743 bp, 41 predicted proteins | sample RS3BMetagenome_FD_184735 | JGI IMG/M metagenome (GOLD analysis project Ga0209012, IMG submission 184735) | Ferric oxide microbial mat and aquatic microbial communities from Rainbow Spring, Yellowstone National Park, USA - RS3B (SPAdes) (version 3) ...
CTGGCCGACCTTGGGACGGTGATGCGCAGCCTGACGCAGATTCCTGCGATGCCCGAGGTGCCGGCGTTCTGGATCACGACCACACCAAGCCCTGTCCAGCGCAGGGCTCTTGAGCTTGCCGGCGCCGATCTAAGCAGCGGTAGACAGAAGCGCCCCGCGTAGAGTCACGCAGGGCGCGCCGCTGCTGGGTTTTCGCGCCCCAGCACTTGGAACTTCGGGCTAGTGTGCCCCGGGGGTCTGCGGTTTACCGGAACCGACGCGGCCCGACGATGCGGTACACCTCGATCGCGATGATGAGGAGGAGGAGGGTCGTGAACATGCCAACAAGCACCGCCATGCCGATGCCGTAGTCGACCGACTGCCAGTAGTCGTGGGCCAGCCGGGCACCCGGGATGAGCAGGTAGGTGCTCTGGAACAGGTTCTGGAACAGGAGCGCCACGTGGGCGAGCAGCAGGTAGCCGACGAACACGGCCAGCGCCGCCACCGCCACCACGACGCCTCGCTCGCCACCCGGGCGCAACGGGTTGCCGATGCGGGTTCCCAGGCGCATCCGACCACCCCCCGCCGTCGCCGTTCATCGTATGGCGCGCGCGCCCGTCCCAGTCGACCATTGTCAGAAGTAGGTGTAGCGGCGGTAGCAGTCCCGGCACAGGAGCATGTCGCAGAACGTTTGCAGCTTCGCCTTCTGGCGAAGGCGCTGGCAGATGTCGCAGGCGCGGATCTCGATGATCTTGTGCATCTCGCTCCCCCCGGCGTAGGATGCCGACGCACGCCATGCGTTATGCGGACTACGGCCGTGCACGCCGCGTGGTATGCTCGGGCGACGGGGAGGTGGAAGGCGGTGCGACTGGGAACGCTCGATCTCGGGGACGCGCCCGTGTACCTGGCGCCCATGGCGGGGGTCACGAACGAGGCCTTCCGGCGCCTGTGCCACGAGCAGGGCGCGACCGTCGTGATGAGCGAGATGGTCAGCGCGCGTGCGCTGGCGATGGGCAACGAGCGCACCGAGGCGATGCTCGGCGTGGCGCCGGACGAGCACCCGGTCGCGGTGCAGCTGTTCGGATCCGAGCCCGACATGGTCGCCGAGGCTGCGCGCAAGGCCGAGGCGGCAGGCGCCGACATCGTCGACCTGAACCTGGGCTGCCCGGTCGAAAAGATCGTCAAGGGCGGCCACGGCGCGGCGCTTTTGCGCGAGCCCGAGCGCGCCGCCGAGGTGGTCCAGGCCGCGGCGCGGGCGATCCGGGTGCCGTTCACCGTGAAGATGCGCGCCGGCTGGGACAGCGTGACGGCGCCGGAGGTGGCGGCCCGCCTGGCCGACGCGGGCGCGAAGGCGATCGCGCTGCACTGCCGTACCCGCGCCCAGCAGTATACGGGGCGGGCCGACTGGACCATCCTGGAGCGGGTGCGCGAACGCCTGCCCGACGACGTATGGCTGATCGGCAACGGCGACATCCAGACCGCCGCGGACGTTCGCACGGTCCTGTCCCAGCATGGCGCCGACGCGGTCATGGTCGGCCGCGGCGCGCTCGGCAACCCCTGGGTGTTTGCCGAGATCCGGACCGCCCTGCGCGAGGGCGAGGCGCCGCCGCCCACGCCGATGGACGTGCGGCTCGACACGCTCTTGCGCCACTTCGAACTGTTGCGCGCCCTGAAGGGCGACGCCCTGGCCGTGGTCGAGATCCGCCGGCACGCGGCGCACTACGTGCGGGGCATGCCCGGCGCCGCGGAGGCTCGCGTGCGCCTGCAGCAGACGCCGACGGTCGAGTCCTTCGTCGAGGAGATCGAGCGCTACCGGGCGGAGGTGGCGGCCCGTCTGGGGGCACACCAGGCGCCGTCCGCCGAAGAGCCCGCCCGGGCGTTGACGCGCACCGGGTAGCGGGGTATGATTTCGCCCTAGAATTTCATAGACGGAATCCGTACCGCTGGCCCACCAAGGCGCGGGGAGTCATCCGCCTCCCGGGCGCGCTCGGGTGGTTTCGATGTGTGTGTTGGCTTTGGATCCCGCCGCACGGAAGGGGCAGCGCGCAGATGGACAAGGAGCTCATGCTCTCGCCCGAGGGGTACCGCAAGCTGGAGGAGGAGCTCGACCACCTGAAGTCCGTGCGTCGGCGCGAGGTGGCCGAGCGCATCCGCCAGGCGCGCGAGTTTGGCGACATCTCCGAGAACTCGGAGTACGAGGACGCCAAGAACGAGCAGGCCTTCATCGAGGGACGCATCCTCATGCTCGAGGAGCAGCTGCGCAACGCCCACGTCGTCGACACCGCCCAGCAGGACCCGGACCAGGTCGGCATCGGCACGCAGGTGCGGGTGCGCGACTCGGAGACCGGCGATGTCGAAGTGTTCACCATCGTCGGCTCGACCGAGGCGGACCCCGGCAACAACCGGATCTCGAACGACTCGCCCGTGGGTGCGGCCCTCACCGGCCACCGGGCGGGCGACGTGGTCGAGGTGAGCGTGCCGATCGGCGTCGTTCGCTTCGAGGTGTTGGAGGTCGTACGGTAAGACGTGACGGAAGACGAGCGGCCGCTTGACCCTGTGCGCCTCCAGAAGATGGAGGCGCTTGCCGCGTCGGGTGTCGATCCGTATGGCGGCCGGTTCGACCGGACCGCCCTCGCTGGCGATGTGGTGCGTGCGTTCGATGGGTACGAGGGTCGCGAGGTGCGCGTGGCCGGACGCATTCGGGCGATTCGCGGCCATGGTCGGATGACGTTTTGCGATCTCGAGGACCGCACCGGCAGCGTCCAGGTGCAGTTCACCGAGGACACCCTGGGCGGCGAGACGTACGGCCGCCTCGCCCATCTGGACCTGGGCGACATCATCGGCGTCGAGGGCCTGGTCTTTCGCACCCGCCGGGGCGAGCCGACCGTCGGCGCGGCCGGTTTCGTCGTGCTGTCAAAGGCCCTGCGCCCGGTGCCGAGCCGGTTTTATGGTCTCAAGGACACGGATCTGCGCTACCGCCAGCGATACCTCGACCTGATCGCCAACCCCGAGGTCAGGCGCACGTTTACGGCCCGGAGCAGGATGATCACGCGCATCCGCACCTTCCTCGACCGGCGCGCGTTCGTGGAGGTCGAGACGCCGATCCTCATTCCGGTCGTCGGCGGCGCGACGGCCCGGCCGTTTCGCACCTACCACAACGCGGCCGGACTCGATCTGTCCCTTCGCATCTCGATCGAGTTGTACCTGAAGCGCCTCATGGTCGGCGGCATCGAGCGGGTGTACGAGATCGGGCGCGTGTTCCGAAACGAGGGCGTCGACACCAGGCACAACCCGGAGTTCACACTGCTCGAGCTGTACCAGGCTTACGGCGACCTGCGCGACATCATGGAACTGGTCGAATCGATGGTGTACGAGCTGGCGGTCGACATGACGGGCGCCTCCGTCGTGCCCTACCAGGGAACGCCGATCGACTACACCCCGCCGTGGCCGCGCGTGTCCATGATCGAGGCCCTCGCACGGACGACCGGGATCGACTGGCTCGCCCTGCCCGACGGCGACGAGGCCGCTCGCGACGCGGCCAGGTCGGTCGGTCTCGAGTTCGACGCCGGCGCCTCGCGCGGCCACATCCTCGACAAGCTCGTCGGCCAGTTCGTGGAGCCTACCCTGGTCCAGCCCACCTTCCTCATCGACCACCCGGTGGAGATCTCACCGCTCGCCAAGGCGAGACCCGACCTGCCCCGGGTCGCGGACCGGTTCGAGGCGTTCGTGGCCGGGCGGGAGATCGCCAACGCCTTCTCCGAACTGAACGATCCGCTCGAACAGCGCCGGCGCTTCAACGCCCAGGTCGAAGAGCGGCGCCGCACGGCCGACGAGGAGATCCCGGATCCGGACGAGGACTTCCTCCTCTCCCTCGAGTACGGCATGCCGCCGGCCGGTGGCCTGGGCATCGGCATCGACCGCCTGGTCATGCTGCTGACCGATGCGCCGTCCCTGCGGGACGTGCTCCTCTTCCCGCTTACCCGACCGGTCGGCGAGGGTGACGGGGACGGGGACGCGGGTGCAGGCGGCCCGGACGGGGAGGGCCGATGAGCGGCGCCGCGCTCGAGGTGGTCAGCGTGTCGCTCGGTTCGTCGACGCGCGACCACACGGTCGAGATCGTGGCGGGGGCGAGGCGCTTCCGCCTGTCCCGGGTGGGCACCGACGGTGATCTGGATGAGGCGGCCCGGCGCATCGCCGACCTCGACGGGCACGTGGCGGCGATCGGCCTCGGCGGCATCGACATCTACCTGGAGGCCGCCGGCACCCGCTACCCGGTGCGCGACGGCGTGCGCCTCCAGGCATGCGCCCACGTGACGCCGGTGGTCGACGGCGCGGGCGTCAAGGACACGCTCGAACGCCAGGCGGTCGAGGCCCTCGCTGCCGAGGGGGTCGTGGGGCCCGGTACGCCGGTATTCCTCGTGAGCGCCCTCGACCGCTTCGGCATGGCCGAGGCCTTCGACGCGGCGGGCTGCCGCCTTGCCTGCGGCGATCTCATGGTCACGGCCGGCATTCCCTATCCGATCGAGAGCCTGGCCGAGCTGGCCGACGTCGCGCGCCGCGTGCTGCCGCAGTTCGCCCGCCTGCCGTTCACGATGCTGTACCCCACGGGCAAGGCGCAGGAGCGCGAGCCGGACGGCAAGCTGGCGGACGCCTTCGCCGCCGCCGCCGTCGTCGCGGGCGACTTCCACCTCATCCGGCAGCACATGCCCGCGCGCCTTGACGGCAAGACCGTGGTTACCAACACCACCACCGCCGAGGACGTCGCCGACCTCGCCCGCCGAGGCGTCGCGCGCCTGGTGACGACGACGCCGCCCATGGAGGGACGCACGTTCGGCACGAACGTGATCGAGGCGATGGGGGTGGCCGCGCTGGGCTCGCCGCCGGGCGGTGCGGCGCCGGCCGAGGTGGCACGGGTGCTCGCCGAGCTGGGCATCGGGCCGCAGGCACGTCGCCTCGAGACGGTGTCGTGAGCGCCGGGACGGCGGGCCTGCGGGCAGCCCTGGCGGACTTCGCCGGGCGCGTGAACGGGGACGAGCGCCTGCGCAAGATGATCGCCGACTGGGACCGCACGATTGCCCTCGAGGCCAGCGAAGGTGGCGGGGAGGGGCTCGTGGTGCGGGCGGGCGAGGTGCGGGTGGCGGATGCGATGCCCGACCAGGCGGACATTCGGCTGCGCGCCAGCGTATCGGTTCTCGAAGATGTCTTTTCCGGCGCCCTGTCGCCGACCGAGCCGTACGTCGACGGCTCGCTCGCGGTGCAGGGGAGCCAGGAGGACGTGTTGCGGTTGGACTTCTTGTCGCTCATGATTTGGGGCGACTGAGGGGGTGACGCCATGAGCCTGTCCGGGCGCGATGGCGAGGATCTCCTGAGCGAGATCGAGCGGATCACCGAGTTCGACGGGATGGTCGACCTGTGCCGGGATCTTCGGGACGCGATGACGTTCTACGACCGCGAGGTCCTGCTGGCTACCTTTACCGGCATCCTCGAGGGCATGCTGATCAGCGCCCTGTTCGAGGCCGGCACGCGCGGCTCGCGTGCCCTGGCCGAGGTGGACGGGCGGCTTGACGCGATTCTCCACAAGCTGCCGCGCCGTCTGCTGCCGCCGCCCGGGCCGCTCGACGTCGAGTCGCTCGTCCATCGCTTTCTCGACGTCGGCGCGCGCGGCCTGACGTTCAACTATCCCGTCTACGCGGCCTCGATCGCCGCCTACTTCGAGGGTCGCGAGGACATGACGACGCCGGTCGACCGGCGCCTGCTGGAGGCCTGGCGGGAGGCTGGCCGCGACGGTCCCGATCCGGTCCGGGTGGCGCCTGCCGGTGCGGCGGTGTTGCGCGGCGGGCAGCCGTCCAGCGCCTGGCTGCGTCTGGAGGGCCGCGGCGTGGAGCGCATTCATGCCCTGTGGACGCTGCGCGACGCCGTCGCCTCGTTGCCGGGCATCGACTTCCCCCTCGGCCCGGCCAGGGAAGCGCACCTGTCCGCGACGATCGAGCGGGCCGGCACTGCCCACGGCGTCCTCGGCATGGCGCCCGTGGTGGACCTGTCGGCGGCCAGGCGCCGACGCCGTCGCGACGTGGTGCACGACGAGCCGATCGCCGACGGGCCGACCATGGACGCGGCCGAGGAAGATTTCTGGGACGGCGTGTTCGACGACGCGGACATGCCCGCCGCCGCCCTGGAATTTGCCCAGAAGCGGGCAGATATCGTCTGGCCGCTTCTGGCGATCCCGCTCGACGAGGGGCTCCAGGAGGCGGCCGACGACGGCGACCGGGCGATCGTGCACGCGCTCGCCCTGCTCGAGGCGATCGCGCCCGAGCGGGCGATCGATGCCCTGGTTGCCCTCGTCGGTGCGCTTGACCCGGAGAGCGACCTCGCCGACACCGTGGTCGGACGCCTGGTTGCGCTCGAGCCCGCGGCCACCGCCCGGGTGGCGGACGAGATCTCCGGCGGCGACCTCCGCACGGCCGTCCGGTTGGCGCCCGTGCTGGCGGCCTCGCGACGGGCGCGGCGCGACGTCCACGTGTTCGAGATCCTCGCCGACCTGCTTGGGCGGGCGGCCTGGGCGGACGGCAAGGAGCGGGTCGCGGCGGCCCTGGAGGCCTACGGGGACGCGCGGGCCGTGCCCCTCCTGGCGTCCGCGCTGAAGAGCGCGGAGCCGCGCTCCCTGTACCAGGAGGCGGTCGTGCGCCACGCTCTCGACCGTCTGACGCCGGCCGGAGGCGGGCGCCGCCCGTAGGCCGATCCCAACGCGACGAAGGGGCGCCCCGGCGGGCGCCCTTCGTCGTGCGTCGGTCGCCGCCGCCGCCTAGGAGCCGGCACCGTCCTCGTCCGCGAGGGCCTCCTCGCCCTTTTCGATCAGCCGCTTCACCATGTGGCCGCCCAGGGCGCCCCACTTCTTGGCCGGCACATTGCCGCCGTACTTGTCGGGATCGACCCCGACCTCCTCGGCGACCTCGTCCTTGAGGTCCTCGAGCGCCTCCTGCCGGTCGCCGTTGCGCTGCCCAGCGCCCCGCTCGTCGCCCTGTCGGCGGTCGTCCCGGCCGTCACCGCCGGCGCGTCCGGAACGTTCGTCGCGATCACGGTTGTCCGTAGCCATGCGCAACACCTCCGGCCATAGAATTCCCCGACCCGGCGACGATCGGACGGCCGGCGGCCGGCAACGCGGCTGGCGTTCGCATCCGACACGCGCGGCAGGGAATCGCATCGCGGTGCCGAAGGTTGGCGAAACCTGGGCGGGGGTGAGAGCCCTGACGACGACGTCCGACGCGGCCGACGTGGCGGTTGCAGAGGACCCGGACCGGGCGCTGCGGGCCTTGCGGATGCGGATCTGGCAGGCGCGCACGGAACTCGCGGCGGCAGTGCCGGTCAATGCCTGTCTCAGCGACTTTCGCTATCTGCGGCTCAGCGACGCCGTCGACAGGCTGGTGGTCGAATACATGCGACGCGCGCAGCCGCGCACGCCGACCGAGCGGGACCGGGTCTAGACCCGGTCTCGTCGCATACCGGCACGGCCACAACCGCATGCTGAAGGCATGCACACCGTCGTCGTCCTGGGAGCCGGCTACGCCGGCCTGAGCGCCTGCCTGGACCTGGCCCGCAAGGCCCAACACCCGGGCTGGCGGTACGAGGCCCGCGTGGTCGTCGTGAACGAGGAACCCGAGCACGTGTATACGACCGAGCTGCACAGCCTGGCGGTGGGCATCGACGAACCCGACGACGTGCGGATCGAGCTCGACCGCGTGCTGCGCCGGCCCGCCCAGCTGTTCGTGAGCCGGGTCGACGCGATCGACCTGGCGCGCCACGCCGTGTACCTGGAGGACCACACCGTCGAGTACGACCAGCTCGTCGTCGCGGTGGGAAGCGTTCCCGAGGACTACGGGCTTTCCGGCGTGCGCCAGTGCGCGTCGTTCCTGACCGATGTCGAATCGGCGGCGCGCCTGCGCGACCGTCTGGACCGGCTGGCCGACCGCGGCTACGGGACCGTCGTTCTCGTTGGTGCCGGCCTCACCGGCATCGAGCTTGCCGCCGAGATCAAGGACGTCTACCGCGGCCGCCTGGAGGTCGTGCTCCTGGAGGCGGGCGATCGGATCATGGCAGGCATCGAGCCGGGCCTGGCCGACGCCAGCCTGCGGCTGCTCACCGAAAAGGAGGTGGCCGTCCGCACCGGCGTCCACATCGATGCCGTAGAGCCCGACCGGGTGTCGGTGCACGGCCGGGCCGATCTGCCCTACGACCTCCTCGTCTGGACGGCCGGCGTGCGGGCGAACCCGCTCGTCGCCGCCGCCGGGTTTGCCGTGGATGCCCGGGGTCGCGGCCTCACCGACGCCTACCTGCGCGCGCGCGGCCGGCGGGACGAATGGCTGGCCGGCGACTGCGCGGCGTTCCCGCTTGCCCGCGGCGGATACCTGGCGCCGACGGCGCAGGCCGCCGAACAGGCCGGGCGGGCGGTCTCGGCCAACGTCATGCACGCCATCGCCGGCGAGGAGCTCGAACCGTTCGAGCCGCACATCCAGGGGTTCTTCGCGTCGCTGGGCGAGTGGGAGGGCGTGGGGCAGGCGGGCCGGGAGGAGTTCTTCGGTCTGCCGGCGATCCTGGTCAAGCGCCTTGTCGAGGCCCACCACGCGTTCGAGGCCGGTGGCCTGCACGCGCTCACACGCCGGCTGGTCAGCCACGGCACACGCCTCTTGTGGGGGGCGGGGTTGGGCGCGCGCCGCTTCAGCCGGCGCGTCGGCGCCGAGGCGCCGGCGGTGCGTGGCGGCACGGGTCGGGCGCGGGCGGTACACGCCGCCCGGGCGTCCCGCGGCGAGTGGGACTGACCGTCGCCGGCGGCAGGGGCGGGGCAGGCGCGGGCGAACCCGAAGGGCATGGCAGACCGTGACCTGGCTGCGTGGCAGGCGCGCGTGGACGACCTCGTCCGCCGCTTTCCGGAGGGCTACTGGCCGGAACTGGCCAATCTCGCCCGGCTGGTCGAGGAGACCGGCGAACTGGCTCGCGCCCTCAACCAGGCGGTGGGGCCCAAACGCCTCAAGGCGGGCGAGAGCCGGGCACAGATCGCGGCCGAGATGGGCGATGTGCTGTTCACTCTGGCCGTTCTGGCCAACCAGACGGGCGTCGACCTCGATGCCGCGCTGGCTTTGACCCTGGACAAGTACGAGCGGCGCGACCTGCCGTCGGCCGGGCGCGTCGACGGTTGACGGCGTCCGGGTGCCGGCGGCCTGGCGCTCCGCCCCGTCGGCCGCCGCGACGAGCGCCCGCCAGCGGCGTACCGAGCGACGCGGTGCTGTGCGCATGGGACCCCATCGCCAGGCCCGCTAGACCCCTCGACCCCGTGCGGGGCCCTTAGGATCCGATCCGGATCGCGCCTGGCGGGCCCGCCGTGATCCGTCCGATCGCCGCCGTGACGAGTGCGCCCTGGCGGCGCAGCGCGGCGCAGACGGCGTCCGTCCGGTCGGGGTCGACGCACAGGAGGAGGCCGCCGGAAGTGACGGCATCGGCGAGCATCTGGAGCTCGACCTCCGACACCGGCGGCTCGACGGCCAGGTGGGGCCGCACATAGGCGAGGTTGCGCCGGCTGCCGGCGGGAACGATTCCCTGCGCGACCAGGGCGGGCGCAAACGGCAGCACGGGAACGTCCGCGCAGGCGATGCGGGCACCCACGCCGCTCGCCTGCACGACTTCGAGGAGGTGGCCGAGCAGGCCAAAGCCGGTCACGTCCGTGGCGGCATGTACGCCCGGGTCCGCCAGGGCCTCCAGCTGGTCGTTCAGGCGAAGCATGACGCCGGTCGCGACGGCGATCTCGTCGCTTCCCAGGAGATCGCGCTTGAGGGCGGTGGTGGCGGCGCCGACGCCGATCGGCTTGGTCAGGACGAGGACGTCGTCCGGGCGGGCGCCGGCCTTGGTCAGCACGTGGTCAGGGCTCACCACGCCCGTCACCGCCATGCCGAACTTGGGCTCGGGGTCGTCCACGCTGTGTCCGCCGATGAGTGCCGCGCCGGCGTCGGTGAGGACGTCGACACCACCCTGGAGGATGCGTGCCAGGACGTCGGGACCGGGGTCGTCTCCACCCGGATAGGCGACGAGATTCAGCGCCGTGAGCGGTCGCGCGCCCATCGCGTACAGGTCGGACAGCGCGTTCGCCGCGGCGATGCGGCCGAAGTCGTACGGGTCGTCGACGATGGGCGTGAAGAAGTCGGCGCTCTGGACCAGGGCAAGATCGCGTCCCAGGCGGTAGACGCCCGCGTCGTCGGGGCGCGACAGGCCGACGAGGACCGCGGGCGGGTCGGGCGGCAGCTGAAGGCGGGACAGGACGGCGTGCAGGTCCTCCGGACCCAGCTTGCACCCTCAGCCACCCTTGGCCGTGTAGCGCGTCAGCCGCATGCGCTCGTGCGGGGCCATGTCGTCACCCCCCGTGCCGGTTGCCTTCCGTCAGGCTACGGCACGGCCCGTGGCACCACAACCGCTAGACGCGCGGCTGGCTGTGGGCGAACGGTTCGAGCTCGACCTTCTCCGGCGTGAACATGTACCGCCACAGGGCATACAAGGCCACGGCCGCGGCGGCGAGCATGCCCCACATCGAGCGGTAGATCGCCGCATACGCGAAGGCGGTCATGCCCAGGGCGAGGAGCGCCGGCAGGGCGCTGGGCGCGGGCATCCAGACGCCCTCGCTCGACCGGTGCGGGTCGGGGGCGGGCGGCATCCGGCCGTCGCCCGACTTCTTCTCCAGCCACCACGGGTCGCGGCCGCGCACGAGCGGCAGGCGTTCGAAGTTGTACGGCGGCGGCGGCAGCGACATGGACCACTCGAGGGTCCGCGCGTCCCAGGGATCGGTCCCGGAGGGACGACCCGCCTTCAGGCTGTAGAGGACGTTCACGAGCCACAAGGCGATGGCGGTGCCCAGGATGAAGGCGCCGATGGTCGAGGCCTGGTTGAGGCCGGTGAAGCCCACGCCGGCCGGGTAGGTGTAGATGCGGCGCGGCATGCCCTCGAGGCCGAGGAAGTGCTGGGGGAAGAAGGTGAGGTTGAAGCCGATGAAGGCGAGGACGAAGTGAATCTTGCCCAGGGTCTCGTTCATCAGGCGACCGGACAGGTGGGGGAACCAGTAGTGCCAGGCCGCGAAGAACGCGAACAGGATGCCGCCGACGATGACGTAGTGGAAATGGGCGACGACGAAGTAGGTGTCGTTGTACTGCAGGTCCGCCGGGGCCATGGCGAGCATGACGCCGGTCACGCCGCCGAGCGTGAACGTGACCAGGAAGCCGCACACGAACAGGAGCGCGGTGGTGAAGTGGAGGTCGCCGCCGTACAGGGTGGACAGCCAGTTGAAGACCTTGATGCCGGTGGGCACGGCGATCAGCATCGAGGTCAGGGCGAACATCGAGTTCACCCAGGGGCCGTAGCCGAGGGTGAACATGTGGTGCACCCAGACCATGAACGACAAGAACCCGATCAGGAGGGTGGCGAGCACCATCGTGTTGTAGCCGAAGAGAGGCTTTCGCGCGAACGTCGCCGCGACCTCGGAGATGATGCCGAACGCCGGCAGGACGAGAATGTACACCTCGGGGTGGCCGAACACCCAGAACAGGTTCGCCCACAGGAGCGGCGCGCCGCCCGCGCTGGGGTTGAAGAACTGGGTGCCGATGAGGCGGTCGAAGGTGAGGAGGAACAGGTTCACGGTCAGGGCCGGGAAGGATAGGTCGATGAGGAGGACGGTGACGAGGGACGTCCAGACGAACATCGGCATGCGCAGGAGGCTCATGCCCTTCGCCCGCATGTTGAGGGTGGTGGCCGTGAAGTTGATTCCCGACAGCAGCGTGCCTACGCCGCCGATCTGCAGCCCGAGCGTGTACCAGTCGACGCCGATGCCCGGGTCGTACAGCTTGCTCGAGATCGGCGTGTACGAGAACCAGCCGGCGTTGGGCTCGCCACCCAGGAGCCAGCCGCTGTTGAAGATGAGGCCGCCCGCCAGCGTCAGCCAGAAGCTCAAGGCGTTGAGCCTCGGGTAGGCGACGTCCCGGGCGCCGATCATGAGCGGCAGGACCAGGTTCATGAAGCCGAACGCCATCGGCATCACGACGAAGAAGATCATCGTCGCGCCGTGCACCGTGAACAGCTGGTTGTACAGCGTGGCGCTGACCACCCGATTGTTCGGCTGGAACAGTTGCAACCGGATGAGAAGGGCCTCGATGCCGCCGCCGGCGAGGAACGTTCCCGACATGGCAAGGTACAGGGCGCCGATGCGCTTATGGTCGACGACCGAGATCCAGCTCCAGAGCCAGGCGAGGAAGCCGGTCCGGGCGGGCGCATGGGTGGCGGGCGCGGCACCGGGCAGGGCGGCCATCGGGTGCCTCCTTCGGGTAGGACTGGCAGGCGCGGTCGCCGCTAGCCTTCCCCAGGGAGGGAGGCGGACAAACGCCGGGGCCGCGGCGAACCGCAACCCCGGCGAGGACGGCGCCGGACGGGCCTACGAGTAGCTGATGCGCGGATCGAGGAGGGCGTAGACCAGGTCGACGACGATGTTCAGGACGACGATCGCAATCGCGGCGAACGTGGTGATCGCGAGGATCGTGGGGATGTCCAGGTTGGCGATCGACTGCACGGTGAGGTAGCCCAGGCCCGGCCAGGCGAACACCTGCTCCACGATGATGAGGCCGCCGAGGAAGGTGCCCAGGTCGAGCCCCATCTGCGTGACGAACGGGATGAGCGCGTTCGGGATGATGTGCCGAAACAGGACCACACCCTCGCTTAGGCCCTTGGCACGGGCGGTGCGGACGAAGTCCTGGTTCACCAGTTCGAGCACGCTCGTGCGCAGGAGGCGGGCGTACACCGCCGCGCCCGTGATGCCGATGGTCAGGGCCGGCATCACGTAGTACGGCAGGGCGAGGAAGCCGCCGAACGTGCCAAGGGGCAGGATCGGGTGGATCTGGCCGAACTCGTAGAGGAACAAGACGCCGAGCCAGAACACCGGGACCGAGAACATGATCAGAGACAGGACCATGAGCAGCCGGTCGAACACGGAGCCGCGCTTCATCGCCGACACGATGCCCAGGGGAATGCCGATGACCAGCTCGGCGATGAGCGAGGCGACCGCGAGCGCAGCGGTCTTCGCCGCGTGCGGCCACAGGAGGGCGTTCTCCGACACGCCGTAGTAGTAGGACACGCCGAAGTTTCCGACGGCGATCTTCTTGAAGTAGATCCAGAACTGGTCCCACAGGGGCAGGTTCAGGCCCAGCTGCTTGTCGAGGATCGCGACCGACTGGGCCGAGGCGTGGGCGCCCAGGATGGCCCGGGCAGGGTTGGCCGGGAGAAGGTACCCGATCACGAACGTGACCACGACCACGCCGAACACCGTCAGCACGGCGAGCGCCAGGCGTCGGACCACATAGGCGGTCAAGCGGTCGCGCACCTCCTTCGGCAGCCTCAAAACCGGTCAAAGGGCCGGGGGGCTGGCCCCCCTGAGGCCGGGTATCGGAGCCGGCGGGTGGCTACTTGGCGATCCAGACGTACTGGAGCTCGGCAGGTTCGACCGGGTGGGCCCAGATGGCCGGCGTCTTCGGGTAGACGTTGGCGCCGACCAGGCCGTCCTGGAAGTCGAACGCGAACGGTACGACCCAGGCCATCTGCATGACCATCTTCTGGACCTGGTCGTACTCCTGGAGGCGCAGCGCCTGGTTGGTGCCGGAGTCGGCCTTGGCCAGGAGCGCGTTCACCTGCGGGTTGTTCGAGTAGTCGAAGTTGTTCTGGCCGGCCTCGAGGCCGTCGAACAGGTTGAACAGGAAGTCCTGCGGGTCGGGGTAGTCCTGCGTCCAGCCCAGGCTGTAGAAGCCGAGCTTGGAGGGCTTTGCCTCACCGTAGTTGAGAAACGTGTTGAAGCCGATGATCCGCGGCTGGACCTGGATGCCGACCGCGGCGAGATCGGTCTTCACGAGCGACGCCTGCTGGGTGTCGCCGGGGCCGGAGATGATGAAGAACGTGCCGCCGTTGACCCCGTTCGGATAGCCGGCCGCCTTGAGCAGGGCCTTGGCCTTGGCCTGCGCGGCGGCCTGGCCGGCCGCGGTCGCGTAGTTGGCCGGGTACAGGTTGAGGTTCGGCTGGTAGCCGGGCATGCCCGGAGGCAGGATCGAGTTCGCCACCGGGGCGCGACCGTTGAACAGCACCTCGTCGAGGAGCTTCTTGTTCAGCGCGTACTCGACGGCCTGGCGCACCTTCACGTTGTTCCAGGGCGCCGTGTTGACGTCGAAGCCCAGGTAGTTCACGCCGATGTCCGGAACGTCGAAGTAGTCGGCCTTGGCCTTGGGGTTCTTCAGCATGGCCAGGTACTGGGCCGGCGCAAGGTCGAAGTTCTCGAGGAACGTCGGCATGGCGTCGATCTGACCCTTGAGGAACTGGGCGTACTGCAGCGTGGGGTCGGCGCCGATGTGGACGTCGACCTGGTTCAGGTAGGGAAGGCCCTTCTGCCAGTAGGTCGGGTTCTTCTTGAACACGTACAGGGTGGTCGAGGCGGCAGCAGGCTGGAGGATGAACGGGCCGGTGCCGACCGGGTCGATCTGCTTGCCGGCCTTCTCCTGGGCGAAGTAGTTCTGGGCGACGCTCGCGTCCTCGATGCTCGCCGACGGCAGGGCGAGGACGTTGAGGAAGAACTGCTCGGGGGTCGTCGTCGTGATCTGGATCTTGTACGGGTTCAGGATCTTGATCCCCGACAGGTACTCGGTTGCCGGCCAGGGCTTGGTCTTGGTCTGGGCCAGGCACTGCTGCGAGCCGGCGATGACGGCGTAGCTGAACTCGTACGGGGAGTTCGTGACGCCCTCGTTGATGCGCGTCAGCGTGAAGGCCACGTCGGTGGCGGTGAACGGATCACCGTTCGAGAACGTGACGCCCTTGCGCAGGTTGAACGTCCACACCGTGCCCGCGGCATTGTGGGACCAGCTGGTGGCAAGGGACGGAACGATCTGGGCCGTTGTCTTCGCGTAGGTGACCAGGTTGTTGAAGATGAGGTAGTTGAACTGGCCGGAGACGACGTCGCTGACCTGGGCGGGGTCGAGCTTCTGCGGCGGGGTCTGGGTGTCGAGGTTGAGCGTGCCGCCGTAGACGGGGGTGCTCGACTGTTTGTGTACGGTGGCCGCTGCCGCGCCGACGCCGACGCCAGCGAGCAGCACGCTGGCAGCCGCGGCTGCCGAGGCGAGCGCGGTCCAGGGACGCATGGGACGAGCCATGGGGAAGCCTCCTTAGATACGATGGACGGGTCCGGGGTCGGGCTAGTAGTTCTTGCGCGGGTTCAGCGCCTCGTTCAGGCCGTCGCCGACCAGGTTGAAGGCGACGACGGTGAGGGTGATGGCTAGGCCGGGGTAGAAGAACAGCCACGGCATCGTTTGCATGTACGTCTGCCCCTCGGACACCATGGAGCCCCAGTCGGGTGTCGGCGGCGGCGCGCCCAGGCCGAGGAAGGCCAGGGCCGCCTCGGTGAGGATGTTCACGCTCACCTGGAGAAAGCCGTAGACGATGATCGGCGCCAGCATGTTCGGCAGCAGGTAGCGGAACATGATGCGCCCGTGGGAGGCTCCCACCGCCCGTGCGCCTTCGATGTACTCGTTGCGCACGGTGGAAAGCGCCTGGCCACGGGCGATACGGCAGATCGGCGCCCAGCCGAGGAATCCGATGACCGCGATGATGATGGCGACGCTCGGCCGGAGCACGCTGACGACGACGATCACGAACAGCAGGAACGGAAAGGCGAGCATGATGTCGGTGAAGCGCATGATCACCTGATCGACCCAGCCGCTGAAGTAGGCGGCGACGACGCCAAGGCACACGCCGATGAACATGGCAAGGAAGGTGGCGAGGAAGCCGACCTCGAGGGATACGCGTGCGCCCCAGATGATCCGTGACAGAACGTCGCGGCCAAGCTCGTCGGTCCCGAGCGGGAACCCGCGGCTGGGCCCGACGGCCTGGCCGAGGTTGTTCACCGCGTTGGGGTAGGAGAAGTCAGGGTTCTTGGGGGCAAGCTCGGGCGCCAGGATAGCCATGGCGACGAGCGCGAGTACGACCACGAGGCCGGCGACGGCCCATGGGTTGCGAACGAACCGGCGGGCGGCATCGCCTAGGTGACTGCTCGGGCGCGCCGTCTCCAGGCCTTCGGAGAGAACGATTCCCGGTGACGGGATAAGCTCCGGCTCCGGGCGCAACCTTCGTCCCCCCTTGGCCACGGACAGCGGCCGATGGACATCGGAACGTTCCGAAATACGACGAGCGGTTCGCGTTCCCTTCCGCGCGGGCGTTGGCCCTCGGTTGCAAACGCTGGCACGCGGACCAGATACTTCGTCCAGATGCCGTCTCCCGGCAGATACGGAGGGAACGTGTATGCCCCGCGCACAGGTGAGCCTGATTCGACACCGCCCGCCCCGCATCGAGCGCGGTCACCCGTGGGTGTACCGCACCGAGATTGCCCGGATCGACGGCGACCCTGCCCCCGGCGACGACGTCCTCGTGGTGGATGCGGACGGACGGCGCCTCGGCACCGGCTACTACAACCCGGCCTCGATGATCGCGGTCCGCCTGTTCGCCCGCGGCAGCGCGGCGCCACCGCCCGACCTGTGGCGCGCCCGCATCGCCGAGGCGCGCGCCCGCCGGGACACGCTCCTGCCCGGCCAGACGGCGTACCGTGCCGTCAACGCCGAGGGCGACGACCTGCCCGGCCTCATCGTCGACCGGTTCGGCGACCATCTTGTCGTGGAGTCGCTCAGCCTGGGCGTCGAGGTGCGCCTGTCCGCCGTCGTCGATGCCCTGCGCGCCGTCTATGCGCCACGCACCGTCTACCTGCGCGCGGACGCCGCCGTGCGACGGCTCGAGGGGCTGGACGACAACAGCCGGCCGCTCTTCGGCGGCGAGCCGCCGGACGAGATCGAGATCGACGAGGACGGGGTGCGCTTCGGCGTCGACATCCGCAGCGGCCAGAAGACCGGCCACTTCTTCGACCAGCGGCCCAACCGCAAGGAGGCGGGCCAGCTCCTGGCCGGGGCCGGCGAGGTGCTCGACGCGTTCTGCCACACCGGCGGGTTCGGGCTGCAGGCACTGGCGGCCGGGGCGCGACACGTGACGTTTGTCGACTCGAGCGCGCCCGCCCTGGAGCGCGCGCGCCAAAACGCGCGTATGAACGGGTTCGAGGACCGCTGCGCGTTCGTCCTCGGCAACGCCTTCGACGTCCTGCGCACGTGGGCGCAGGAGGGCCGGATCGTCGACGGCGTCGTGCTCGACCCGCCGGCGTTCGCCAAGGCGAAGGCGGCCCTCGATGCCGCGTTGCGGGGCTACAACGAGATCAACCTGCGGGCGATCCGGCTTGTCGCCACCGGCGGCTATCTGGTCAGCGCCAGCTGCTCCCAGCCGGTGACGCGCGAGGCGTTCGTCGACGTGATCGCCCGCGCCGCCGGCGACAACCGCCGGTCCATGCGGCTCATCGCGCTTCGCGGCCCGGGTCCCGATCATCCGGCCCTCCTCGCCGAGCCGCAAGGCGACTATCTGAAGTGCGCGTTTCTCGAGGCCGGCGACGGCTGGAGCGGATTCGCGACGCGGCCCGCGCGCCCTCTTGCCAATCCCGTCGCACCGTCGTAGGATTAGGTCAGAAATAGTCAGGCCAAACGGGGAGGTGAGACGATGGCAAGGACGCGTGCCGATCTCATGGCGGACCACCTGGAGCAGCTGCTCCGCCAGGGAGGCGGGGCGGTGGAGATCCAGCGGGGAGCGCTTGCAGCCAGGTTCGGCTGTGCGCCTTCCCAGGTGAACTATGTGCTCGCCACCCGCTTCACCCTCGCCCACGGCTACGTGCTCGAGTCGCGTCCGGGCGCGAAAGGCTACATCCGCATCCGCTTTCTCGAGGACGGCGAGTGGGCGCGCCAGGCTGCGCGCATCCTGCGAGACGAGATGTCCGGCGAGCCGACGGGGATCGACCAGGAGACGGCGCTACGCCTCATCGCGGCGATGCGGCAGATGGGCCTCGTGACCGGTCGGGAGGAGGCGCTCCTGGTCGCGCTGACCGACCGCGACGTGCTGCAGATCGCCCTGCCGGAACGCGACCGGCTCCGGGTGCGGCTCGTCCAGGCGGCGCTGCGCGCACTCGACCTGACGGCCGGGCAGCCGGCGAGGAGGGACGGCGATGGCGTGTGAGGAGTGCGGACGCCCGGCCACCGTCCACGTGACAACGATCTCGAACGGGCAGAGGCAGGACCACCACCTGTGCGAGGCGTGCGCGCGCGAGAAGGGCGAGCTCGAACTGTTCACCGATCCGCAGCAGGCGCTGCAGAGCTGGATCGCTGGGCTTGCCGGCCTCACCGGCCTCACCGGTGCGGCCCAGGGGGCGACCCAGGCACCGCCGGACGTGGTTTGCCCGACCTGTGGCCTGAGCTTCGCGGAGTTCGTCCAGTCGAGCCTTTTGGGCTGTCCTTCCTGCTACGCCTCGATGGGCCAGGCGCTCGCCCCGGTGATCGCCCAGGTGCAGGGCACCGCGACGTACCGGGGCAAGCTGCCGAGCAAGGTCGAGGGCGCGGTGAAGCGCGACCAGGAAATGCGTCGCCTGCGCGAGCGGCTGTCCCAGCTTGTCGACCAGGAGGAGTACGAGGCCGCGGCCCGCGTCCGCGACGACCTTCGCGCCCTCGAGCGCGAGGCGCAGGCGGCCGCGCCGGGCGGCGACGGCGGCCCGGGGGCCGGGGAGGAGGGCGGTCATGGAGCTCGCTGAGCACCTGAACACGCCGACCAGCAGCTGGTCGCGCGGCACCGGGCCGGACGCGGACGTCGTCCTGTCGAGTCGCGTGCGCCTGGCCCGCAACCTCGCCCGCGTCCGCTTCCCCGGGCGCCAGTCGCCCGAGGAGGCGACCGAGGTGCTTACCCTGGCCGAGCGCGCGGTCGGCATTCTCGGCGACGAGTGGGACTTCTACAGGCTTGCGCCGCTGCCCGGCGCCGACCGCCGGGTGCTGGTCGAAAAGCACCTCATCAGTCCGCAGCTGGCGCGCCATCCGCAGGCGGCGGCACTGGCCCTGTGCCGCGACGAGCGGGCCAGCCTCATGGTCAACGAGGAAGACCACCTGCGCTTGCAGGTGCTCGAGCCCGGCCGCCACCTGGATGGTGCCTGGAAGACCGCGGACGGGATGGATGACCGCCTCGAGGCCGATCTCGAGTACGCGTTCGGGGGCGATCTGGGATACCTCACCGCCTGCCCGACCAACCTGGGAACGGGCATGCGCGCCTCGGCGATGGTCCACCTGCCCGTCCTCGTCCTGTCGGGGCGCGTTGGCGCCCTTCTCCAGGCCGTGACCAAGATCGGCTACGCCGTGCGAGGCCTGTACGGCGAAGGCACCGAGGCCGTGGGCAACCTGTTCCAGGTCTCCAACCAGCGCACGCTTGCGATGTCCGAGGAGGAGATCGTCGGCCACCTCGACCAGGTGCTCGGCCAGGTCATCCAGGCCGAGCGCGAGAGCCGGCACGAGTTGCGCACGCAAAACCCGCACCAGGTGGCCGACCGGGTCGGACGCGCGTTCGGCATCCTCTCGGGCGCCCGTCTGCTGTCCACCTCGGAGGCGATGCGGCTCATCTCCGATGTCCGTCTGGGTCTGTCTCTCGGCATGCTTCCCCAGATCGACTATGCGACGGTCAACGCGCTCCTCGTCATCTGCCGTAGCGGCTTCCTCACCCGCGTGGCCGGCCGCGAGTTGCCGGCGGTCGAACGCGACGTCCTGCGTGCCCAGTTGGTGCGCGAGCGCCTGGCGGGCGCGGACGGGGCCAGCCCGGCCTAGGATACCGGTCCGAACGGAAGGGGGAACGGCAATGTCGTCGTACCAGCAGCGGTTTACCGAGCGGGCCCAGCGCTCCCTTCTGCTCGCGCAGGAGGAAGCCCGGCGCCTCGACTTCAACTTTGTCGGCACCGAGCACCTGCTGCTCGGCCTGATCCGGGAAGGGGAAGGGGTTGCGGCCCGGGCCCTCATGGGACTGGGCGTCGACCTCGACAAGGCCCGGGTCGAAGTGGAGAAGCTGGTCGGCCGCGGCTCGACCCCGGGCGCCAGCGAGATCGGCCTCACGCCGCGCGCGAAGAAGGTCGTCCTCGAGCTGAGCGCCGAGGAAGCCCGCCATCTGGGCCACAACTACATCGGTACCGAGCATCTCATCCTCGGCCTCATCCGCGAGCGCGAGGGCGTGGCCGCGCGCGTGCTGGAGAACCTCGGCGTGGACCTGTCCCGGGTGCGGTTCCAGGTCGTCCAGCAGCTCGGCATGCCGACCCAGGGCCAGGGCAGCGGGCAGCGGCGCAGCAGCGGCCGCACGCCCACGCTGGACCAGTTCGGGCGTGACCTCAACACGCTCGCCGAGGAGAACAAGCTCGACCCCGTGGTCGGGCGCGAGCGCGAGATCGAGCGCGTCGTGCAGATCCTGTCGCGGCGGACGAAGAACAACCCGGTCCTCATCGGGGAGCCGGGCGTGGGTAAGACCGCTATTGCCGAGGGCCTGGCCGAGCGCATCGTGCAGTCCAAGGTGCCCGAGACGCTGCGCGACCGGCGCGTCGTCACGCTCGACCTGGGCGCCCTCGTCGCCGGCTCCAAGTACCGCGGCGAATTCGAGGACCGGCTGAAGAAGGTGATGGAGGAGATCCGCGGCGCCCAGAACGTGATCCTGTTCATCGACGAGATGCACACGATCATCGGCGCGGGCGCGGCGGAGGGCGCGATCGACGCGTCCAACATCCTCAAGCCGGCCCTCGCGCGCGGCGAGCTGCAGGTGATCGGGGCGACGACGATCGACGAGTACCGCAAGTACGTCGAGAAGGACGCGGCCCTCGAGCGCCGCTTCCAGCCGATCATGGTCGACGAGCCGTCGGTCGAGGAGGCGGTGGAGATCCTCCACGGCCTGCGCGACCGGTACGAGGCGCACCACCGGGTGGAGATCACCGACGAGGCGCTACGCGCGGCCGTGGAGCTGTCCGACCGGTACGTGAGCGACCGCTTCCTGCCCGACAAGGCGATCGACCTCATCGACGAGGCGGGCTCGCGCGTGCGGCTTCAGGCGTACGTTCCGCCGCCGGCCATCCGCCAACTCGAGACGCGCCTCGAGGAGGTGCGCAAGGAGAAGGAGGCTGCGATCAGCGGCCAGGAGTTCGAGAAGGCGGCGCGACTTCGCGACGAGGAGCAGTCCTTGCGCGAGCAGCTCGACCAGACGAAGAACGACTGGCAGCAGCGTCAGGTCGGGGCCAAGTACGTGGTCGGAGCCGAGGATGTGGCGCACATCGTCTCGTCCTGGACCGGTATTCCCGTCAAGCGCCTGAAGACCGAGGAGAGCGAGCGCCTGCTCCACCTCGAGGAGGAGCTGCACAAGCGGGTGATGGGCCAGGACGAGGCCGTCGCCGCGGTGGCCCGTGCCATCCGCCGCGCCCGCTCCGGGCTCAAGGACCCGCGCCGCCCGATCGGGTCGTTCATCTTCCTCGGTCCGACCGGCGTGGGCAAGTCGGAGTTGGCGCGGGCCCTCGCCGAGGCGATGTTCGGCGACGAGGACGCCATGATCACCATCGACATGTCGGAGTACATGGAGCGCCACACCACGTCCCGCCTGGTCGGGGCGCCGCCCGGGTACGTCGGCTACGAGGAAGGCGGCCAGCTGACCGAGGCGGTCCGGCGTCGGCCGTACTCGGTGGTGCTTCTCGACGAGATCGAAAAGGCCCACCCCGAGGTGTTCAACGTCCTCCTCCAGGTGCTCGACGAGGGCCGCCTGACCGAGGCCAAGGGCCGCACGGTGGACTTCAAGAACACCGTCATCATCATGACGTCGAACGCCGGCGCCGAGCGGATTCAGCGCGGTAGCGGCCGGCTCGGGTTCACCAGCGCCGACGAGGAGGAGACCTTCGAGCGCATGCGGTCGAGCGTGATGGAGGAAGTCCACCACACGTTCCGGCCCGAGTTCCTCAACCGCGTGGACGACATTATCGTCTTCCACTCGCTCGGCGAAGAGGAGCTCAAGGCGGTCGTGCGCAAGTTCCTTCGCGACGTGGAGACGCGCGTGGTGGCCAACGGGATGACGCTCGAGGTGAGCGACGCCGCCTGCGCCTACCTGGTGCGCAAGGGCTACGACCCCAAGTACGGCGCCCGGCCGCTACGCCGCGCGATCCAGCGCGAGCTGGAGGATCCCCTGTCGGAGGCGATCCTGGCCGGCGGGTACGAGTCGGGCCGGCACGTCACCGTCGACTACGACGCGCAGGACGGCGAGCATCTCCTGTTCCGCACGTCGGAGCGCGCGCCGGCAACCGACCCTACCCCGTCGGGGGCGGCCGGGGACAAGGGCCGGGCCTGAGGGAAGGGACGACGTCAGGGCGCCCACCGCCATCGCGGCGGTGGGCGCCCTGACGTCTGTCGTTCCACCCTTCTACCCTGTCGAGGTCGTCGGCCGCAGGAGGTACCAGTGGCCGTCGCGGTCGACGAGAAGGGCCCCGGGCCCTGCCGCCACCGGCGTCATGTCGGTCCATGGCCCCGCGCTCGCCCCGCTCGCGGCCGCGTACAGGCGGCTCGACGTGCTGGCGCCGCTGGCCGCCGTGACGAGCAGGTACCCGGGCGGCACGGCCTCGACGGAAGCCGTTGCCGCCTGGATCGACCAGATGGCGCGCCAGGCGCCCGCGTGGCCGTCGGGCCGCCACGCACCCACGCGACTGCCTTCCTGGCCGGCGACCCACGTGACCTGGAGACCGCCGGCGGCGCCAGGGGACGTGCCCACGAGCAGGGGATAGACGCCGGGCGGGAGACGGCCCAGGCTCGCGTCCGTCGGCGCGGCCCCGCCGGCCCGACACGGCCCGAGCCCGACGAGGGCGCCGGACTCGTCGGCGACCCACGGCTCGGTTCCGACGCCCGTGGGCCAGACGAGGGCGGGCGGGACCGGCTCGACGAGCCGGCACGTCGTCACGCCGCCACCTGCGGTGAGGGAGGTCTCCAGATCGTACCGGGGTGCATAGTTGCCGGGAAAGCCGGCGCTCGCGCCGACGCCGAGGATCGCCCCGTCCCCGCCGCCGGTGACGACGGTCTGGCCACGGACATACAGTGGCCGTGTGCCGGCCGGCGCGAGGTCGACCAGCGGCTGGTGAAGGCGCCGGTCCATCGCCCATGCCTGGGCCGCCACCCCCTGGTCCGTGCCCGTGGTGTCGGTCACGGTCACGATGGCGCCGTCGCCGCCCAGCGGCGCGAGCAGCGCCGCCGACTGCTGCGGCCCGACGTGCAGGCCGAGCGTGGCGATGGGATGGCCGTCGGCGAGGGACACCGACGTCGCCTGGCGCGGCACGGCCAGGGACTCGAGCACGGGCCGGCCGCGCCCGTCGCTGCCGACCCAGTGGATCCGGTCCGAGGACACGAGCACCGCCGGCGGCTCGCCGCCCAGGACCGGCGTCAGGGACGCCGTGACGCGCGGGGCGCCGGCAGGGCGCTGGAGAAGGTCGGTGAGCGACACGGTGGACAGTCCGCAGCCGGCGCAGGCGAAGCCAACAAGTGCCAACAGAGCCGCCGCGGTCACGCGCCTGCGTGTGAGCGAGGACGGGCCATGCCAAAGCCGCATGTCCCTATGTATGCGGCAACACGGCCGCCTAGCGCAACCGTCCGACGAAGACGAACCGCCGTCCGGAGGTCCGGACGGCGGTGGCGAGGGGAGGGCGTACGACCCGGCCAGGTCAGGAGAGGTGGAACATCCCCAGGGCCCGGATGCGCTTGTCGACCCCGATGAGGCAGTCGTACATACTGACGCCCATCAGGTCACACACGGCGGCGACGTAGCATAGGGCATTGCCGACCTCGGTCTCGAGCTGCTCGCGGCACTCCACGCACATTTGGCCACGGACGTGACTGTCCAGCAACGTGCCCAACTCTTCGAGCGAAGCGACCTCGGGGATCCTCTGCCGGCTTGCGTCGATCCGGATGCATCCGCATTGGGTAGCAGCGCGGGTAACGGCGCGCTGAACGCGCAACGCTGAATCGTTAAGCTTCGTTACCGCATCCAAGATGGATTTATTCTGCACCAAATGTGAAGACACGGATGACTGGAAGTCATCACAGAGGAGATCCCGCACGGCCTTACCTCCCCCGCTCGCGCTTGCTGCACATCCTAACAAACCGCTCAGGGCCAGTCAACGCAAGGCTCGGTCGGGACGGTCCGACCAGATCGTGCATTTTTTCCCACGTGTGGGGAATCGTACGCGGTGACGGGAGCGGGCGTGCCGTGCAGCCGCATCGCGTATGCCGAGCACGGGTGCGGCCAAGCGCGCGACACCGGTCGCCTCGTTGAATGGCGGCACACGGTTCTCTATACTCGATCGCAGCGGGGAGGTGTCCTCCCATGAACGTTCGGCGCCTGCTTCGGTCGCTTTTCGCCTTGGGCGGCGCGGCGGTCGGCCTGCGGGTGGCCGGAGGCATGCCCGAGGCGGTTCGCGCCTTGCTGCCCGGGCCGGCGCCCCTCGCCGCCATCGGCGCCGACGCCGCCGGCCTTCTCGCGGGCGGCCTTCTTGGGCTGTCCGTCGGCAGCGTCATCACGACCTGGGAGGCCAGCTTCCGCGGCTGGGTGTTCGCCAGGGTCGCGCCCGTCTCGCTCGCGGATGCGGTGGCGGGTGCGACGGGCGCACTGGTCGGCCTGGCTGCGGGCGCGCTCCTCACGGTGCCGGCGAGCGGCCTGCCGGTGGGGGCGTACGTGTCGCTGGTCCTCAGCGTCGTCCTCGGGTACGCCGGCCTGCTCGCAGGCCTACGCCTACGCGAGCAGCTGCCGGCGCTGGAGGCGCTCCGGCCCGTGCGCCAGGGCGGAGCCCGGGCCGGCGTGAAGGTCCTCGACACGAGCGCCATCATCGACGGTCGCATTGCCGACCTTTGCCGGACCGGCTTCATCGAGGGGCCGCTCGTCGTGCCCGGCTTCGTCCTCGAGGAGCTGCGCCACATCGCCGACTCGTCCGACACGCTGCGACGCAACCGTGGCCGCAGGGGCCTGGACGTCCTGCACCAGATCCAGGGCAACCGGCGGGTGTCGCTCCAGGTGCTCGAACGGGAGATGGGCGACCCGCTCGCGGAGGTGGACACCAAGCTCCTGCGCCTGGCCGGGCAGCTCGGCGGCAAGATCGTCACCAACGACTACAACCTGAACAAGGTGGCCGAGCTTCACGGCGTACCGGTGCTTAACGTGAACGAGCTGGCGAACGCGGTGAAGCCGGTGGTTCTCCCCGGGGAAGAGATGGTCGTGCGCGTGATCAAGGACGGCAAGGAACTGGGCCAGGGTGTGGCGTACCTGGACGACGGCACGATGATCGTCGTGGACGGCGGCAAGCGGTACATCGGCGATACGGTGGGCGTCCTGGTCACGAGCGTCCTGCAGACGGCGGCCGGGCGAATGATCTTCGCCAAGCCCAAACCCGCCCTGGAGGCGTCGGTGCAGGCGCGCTCCTAGCGCCGACGGCCGCGGCGGGAGGGACTCCCCATGCGCGCGGCGGCCCTGGTGGTGGCGGCCGGAGAGGGCCGGCGGTTCGGCGGGGCCAAGCAGCGGGCGGTGTTGCTCGGGCGCCCGCTGTACCTGCATGCCCTGGGCGATCTGCTGCGCCACCCGCGGGTCGACACGCTCGTCCTGGCCGTCCCGGCAGGGGACGAGGACAGATACCGGGGCGAGGTGCGCGGTCTTCCCGGCGGCGCGCGCGTGCACGTCACGTCCGGGGGAACGACGCGCACCGCCTCGGTGGCGCGCGCGCTGGGTGCCCTCGACGGGGCCGACCCGGCGCGGCGGTGCGACGCCGTGCTGGTCCACGATGCCGCCCGTCCCGCGGCACCGCCCGACCTGGTGGACCGACTGCTCGATGCCCTGTACGCCGACGAGGGCGCCGTGCCCGCCTTGCCCGTCCAGGACACGCTGCGCTGGCGCGCGGAGGCGGGCGGACCGGATCGCGATCGGGTCGTCCGCGTTGGCACGCCGCAGGCGTTCCGTCGGAACGCGCTGGAGGCGGCCCACCGGCGGGCCGCCGCGGCGGGCGCCGAGGCGACCGACGACGCCACCCTTGTCGAGGCGGCCGGAGGGAGGATTGCGCTCATCGATGCGGATGCGCGGATCGAGAAGGTGACCTGGCCGGCCGACCTGGCCGCGGCCGGCGCGCGTCTGTCGCCGGACTGGCCGTGGCCGCCGCTTCCCCGGACGGGGCTGGGCCTCGATCACCACCGTCTTGCGCCCGGGCGCCCGCTTTGGTTGTGCGGCGTGCGGGTGGCGGACGACGAGGGGCTTGTCGGCCACAGCGACGGCGACGTGGCGCTGCATGCCGTGGCGAATGCGGTGCTCGCGGCGGCTGGTGAGCGGGACATCGGCACCCATCTGCCGCCCGACGACCCGACCACGGCCGGGATGTCGAGCACCCGTGTCCTCGCGCTCGCCCTGGAGCGTGCGGGGGCGCGAAGCCTGCGCCCCGTCCAGGCCCAGGTCGTCCTGACCGCGCCCCGGCCCCGTCTGGCGCCGCACGTACCGGCGATGGTGGCGCGACTTGCGATTCTCCTGGGCCTCGCGGAGGGGGCGGTTGCGGTGCACGCGACAAGCGGCGAGGGCCTCATCCGGGATGCCATCGAGGCGCACGCCCTGGTCAGCCTGATCGGCGCTGCGAACGCTTCGTAGCGGCCGCTACTCCGCCACGGGGTGCGTAGCCGCAGGCGGCCGGCCGGGCGGGGGCGCCTGGGTCGCGCCCCGGCCGACCGCGTAGACGGGCAGGCGGACCGTCAGCTGGGCGCCGCCGAGCGGCGACGGCCCGACCTCGATATGGCCGCGGTACATCGTGACGATCCAGCGCACGATGGCAAGGCCCAGCCCGTGTCCGCCCTGGCGCTGGCTGAACCCGGGCTCGAAGATGATGGGAACCCACTCGTCGGGTATGCCCGGGCCGTCGTCCGCCACGCTGAGCCGCGCCCAATTCCCGTCGCGCTCGACCTCGATGGCGACGTGTCCGCCCGGCCGGGGGACGGCCGCCATGGCATTGGCGACGAGGTTCGTCACGACCTGTCGTAGGCGCGTCGTGTTCACCGCCACCCAGGCCCAGTCGCGTCGCCCCCGCACCTCGAGCGCGACGCCGATCGCGCCCGCCTCGGTGGAAAGGTCGGCGGCCACCGCGTCGACCACGTCGAACAGGTCGGTGGGCGGCTCGCCGTCGGGGTCCTTGGTCGGGGCTGCGAGGAACTCGTCCACCACGTCGACGATCCGGTCGACCTCGCGCATCGCCATGGCCGCGTACCGCTGCCGGTCCTCGGCGGCGGCGGCCGGCAGGATCTGAAGGAAGCCGCGGATCGTCGCCAGGGGATTGCGGATCTCGTGGGCGGTTGCGGCGATCAGGCGATCCGGCGTGATCGTCGCCTCCGGCGCATCGGGTTCCGCAGCGAGCACCTCGACGACGACGATCCCGTCGTGCATCCGATAGTGGGCGTAGGTAAGGCCCTGGGCAGGGTCGCTCACGGCGGTGCCCTCGAGGCGGGCGCGCACGGCGGCTTCGTCCAGACCGTCGCAACCGTCGAGCGGCGGCATCCGCGGGCTGGTGACCGTCCAGGCGCACAGGCGCCCGTCGCGAAACACCATGACGCCGAGGCGACGCTCGAGCGTCTCGCTGGACGTCGCGGCGGCCTCGACCAGATAGACCGCGGTCGCGACCGTGTGTCCCTCCAGGTTGCGCACGGCATCGCGCACGAACCGTAGGTGGATGGACAGCCCGGCGCGCGTGACGCGCAGTCGGCCGCTCTCGGGCAGGGGTTCCGTGCCGTCGCCGACCCAGGCGCTGAACGCGTCCAGGGTCGGCAGGTCGGCGTCCGGCCCGCCCAGCCAGGCCCGCGCCCGCCGGTTGCCATACAGCGGCGAACCGTCCGGAGCCCACAGGAGGATGCCGACCGGGAGCCGGTCGAGGCTTCCCCGGCCGAGCAGCACCTCGTTGTAGATCGAGATCGATTCCGTGAGTGGCCACGATAGGGAGGCGTCCACGTCTTCCCACCTCCCTCGCCGCGTCGCGGGTGCAACGCGTATGGAAACGCGTGGGGGACGTCCGTCATCTGGGCCTCATGTTCGGCGGGAAGGGGGCAGCCTCCTGCCAAATTTACCGATTTGGGAAGGTGTGGGGCACTGACCGTCGGCTATCGTGGGAAACGTACGCGTGGCGTCGAATTTTGACATGATCCAATGGGCCACCGTATACTGGCGGCGACAACGCCCGGACGTCCGGCGTGCTTGGCTTGCCCGCGAACGGGCCCTTCGCAACGCGAAGGGCTCGCCCGCGCAAAGGGGGAGGGTGGTGTGCGCTCGGCCTGGCTGGAGGACGTCCGAACCGTCATGGAGCGCGACCCCGCCGTCAAGTCCACGTGGGAGGCCATCTGGTGCTATCCCGGCGTGCAGGCGCTGTGGCTGCACCGCGCCGCCCACCTCCTCTACCGCCGGCGCCTGTACTTTCTCGCCCGCCTCGTGGCGACCGGCTCGCGGATGGCCACGGGAATCGACATCCACCCGGGGGCGCAGATCGGCCGGCGCGTGTTCATCGATCACGGCATGGGCGTCGTCATCGGTGAGACGGCGGTCGTCGGTGACGACGTGTCGATGTACCAGGGCGTGACCCTCGGCGGCACGGGCAAGGACGCCGGCAAGCGCCACCCGACCGTGGGCGATCGGGTCCTGCTGGCGGCGGGCGCGATCGTATTGGGCAACATCTCCATCGGCGACGACGCGAAGATCGGCGCCGGCACGGTGGTCGTGCGATCGGTGCCGGCCGGCGCTACGGTGGTGGGCGCGCCGGGCCGCGTGGTATCGATGTGGGGACAGGCGCTGGAGCGCGAAGATGCCCAGGCCCGGGTGATGGAGCTGGAACGGCGGGTAGGCGAGTTGGAAGCGCGGCTCGGGGCGCTGGAGGAAAAGCGGGAGGGAAAGCGGCGTGGGTCGACCCATCGTCTTGCATGACAGCCTGACCGGTGTGCGTTCGGAACTGCCCGCACCGGGCGGAAGCGAGCCCCTGCGCCTGTACCTGTGCGGGCCGACCGTGTACGACGACCCCCATGTGGGAAACTTCCGCACGTTTGTTTCCTATGACATTCTTCGTCGCGCGCTTGGCCATTTCGGCTACCGTTTCGACAGCGCGATGAACCTGACCGACGTGGACGATAAGATCATCCGGCGCGCGGCCGAGCAGGGCATCGCGCCGGCCGAGCTGGCGGCCCGCTACGAGGAGCGTTTCCTAGAAGACCAGGCGGCGATCGGCATCGTGGCGCCCGACCACCTGCCCAAGGCGACCGAGCACGTGGACGCCATGATCGACGTCATCGCCCGCCTCATCGAGGGCGGCGCCGCCTACGTGGCGCCGGACGGCAGCGTCTACTTCCGGGTGCGAAGCTACCCCGGCTACGGCCAACTCTCGGGGCAGAACCTGGACGCGATCCGCAGCGGCGCGCGGGTGGAGTCGGAGCCCGGCAAGGAGGACGACGCGGACTTCGCCCTGTGGAAGGCGTACCGACCGGGCGAACCCTGGTGGGCCAGCCCGTGGGGCCGTGGCCGTCCGGGCTGGCACATCGAGTGCACCGCCATGGCCGAGCGCGTGCTGGGGCGTCCCCTCGACGTGCACGGCGGCGGCGCCGATCTCGCATTCCCGCACCACGAGAACGAGCGGGCGCAGGCCGAAGCCCTCGGCGAGGCACCGTTCTCCCGGCGCTGGGTGCACATGGGCATGCTCCTGGTCGACGGCACGAAGGCGTCCAAGTCGCTGAACAACATCGGATCGTTTCGTGCCCTGCGCGAGCAGGTCGACCCGATGGCCATCCGGATGCTGTTCCTGCAGGCGCACTACGCCCATCCGCTATCCCTGACCGGTGACGCGCTGGACGGAGCGCGGGCCGCGCTCGGCCGCGTGCGCGACACCGCCCTGCGGGTACACGGCGAAATTCGCAGTGCGGAGCGCACGGGTACGCCGGCCGGCGATCTGGCGCTGGCGCAGACCGTGGGGCGGGCGCGCGATGCCTTCGACCAGGGACTGGCGGACGACCTCAACGCACCGGCCGCCGGTGCCAGCCTGTTCGATCTGGGCCGCGCCCTGAACCAGGCGGTGGCAGACCCCGGCATCGGTTCCGACGCCCTGCGCCGGGCGCTGGCGGCGTACGTCGACCTGTGGGGCGTTCTCGGGATCGACGTGCGGGTCGGGCAGGACGCCCGCCAGGAGCGCGCGGCCGAGGTCGAACATCTGGTCCAGGCACGTCAGCAGGCGCGTGCCCGCCGCGACTTCGCCGAAGCGGACCGGATCCGGGCCGAGCTCGACGCGATGGGGGTTGCGATCGAGGACACGCGCGACGGCGCACGCTGGCGCTGGCTCGAGGAACGCGTATGAGCGCGACCAAGGGCGGCGGACGCGGCAAAACCTTCGGCGGCCGTGGGCGGCCACGGGGCAAGCCCTCTGCGGCGAGCCTTGGCCGGTCGGGTGCCCGGGAGTGGCCGGCGGCCGAGCCGCCGCGCGGCGACGGAGCGCGCACGCGAGGCGGACAGGCCCGCCCCGACACTGCGGGCGGCGCGCGTCGCCCGGGTACCCGTAGGTCGGCGGCGCCCGGCGGCCCGCCTGCCGGCGAGTCGACGGCGGGACGGACGCGCGGCGGCGCAGCGCGTACCCGAAGCGGACAGGCCCGCCCCGACAGCCCGGGGGCGCGTCGCCCCGGCACACGTCGACCGACGGCGGACGGCGCAGCGCCTGCCCGCGATCGTGGGGCAGGACGGGCGCGCGTCGTGCGCCCCGACGGCCGTGCGTATACTCCGCGCGGGCCGCTGCGTCGGCCGGCGGCGACCGACGTCGAACCGGCCGCCATCGTTGGTCGGCGGCCCGTGCTCGAGGCCCTCCGAAGCGGCCGCCCGCTTGTTCGCATCCTGATCGCCGAAGCTGCCCAGGGCGACGACGCGCGAACCGGAGGCGCCGGTCCGCAGGGATCCCTGCGCGCCATCCTGGGCGCCGCGCGGGACATCGGCGTGCCGGTCGAGCGGGTCGTGCGCACCGCCCTCGACCGCTTGGCGGGCGGCGCTGCGCACCAGGGCGTGTGCGCCCTGCCCGCGGCCAGCGCCTACGCGCCCGCCGGCTCGGTGCTGGCGCGCGCGCTCGCCGACGACGGCGACCCGTTTCTTCTTCTCGTCGACGGCGTGGAGGATCCGCGCAACCTCGGGTCGCTCCTGCGTACGGCGGAGGCGGCCGGAGTGCACGGTGCCGTGCTGCCGGAACGTCGGGCAGCCGGGCTGACGGCGACGGCGGTAAAGGCCTCGGCCGGTGCGGTCGCCCACCTTCCCGTCGAGCGCGTCACGAACCTCTCCCGGTACCTCGACGAGCTCAAGCGTGCCGGCCTTTGGATCGTGGCCGCCGACCCGACCGCGGAACGGACCGTGTTCGAGGCCGACCTGCGCGGACCCATCGCGATCGTGGTCGGTGGCGAGGGAAGCGGTCTGCACCGGCTCGTCAGGGAGCGGTGCGACCTCGCCGTTCGGCTACCCATGCTCGGTGAGGTGGAGTCCCTGAATGTGTCGGTGGCGGGCGCGCTCCTCATGTACGAGGTCGTGCGCCAACGGACGTCGACACAGCCGACATCGTCGACTTCCCCTGCGTCGGTGTAGGTGCGCGGAACATTCCGGTAGCGGAGGAAAACCGCCACGACGCGCATTGACGCTTTTTTATGTCGTCCCCTATACTGCTTGCGACAGGCCCCGCTGCCTTCGGCCGCCTCTGAGGAGCGCTTCGGAAGTCGCTTGGGACGGGGAGGCGTGGGTGGCACATGAGCGTTGGGTTGCAAGAGTCGTTCGGTCCCGCGCAAGAGTGGGAAACGATGGCAGACGAGGCCGTCGTCGAGTTTGCACGTGTCGGCGACGGCAGCGCCCTCGAGTATCTCATCAACAAGTACAAGAATTTTGTCCGGGCGAAGGCTCGTTCGTACTTCCTGATCGGTGCGGACCGGGAGGACATCATCCAGGAAGGCATGATCGGGCTATACAAGGCCGTCCGGGACTTTCGCAGCGAAAAGCTGTCATCGTTTCGTGCGTTTGCGGAACTTTGCGTCCAGCGCCAGATCATCACCGCCATCAAGACGGCTACGCGCCAAAAGCACATTCCGCTCAATTCGTACGTGTCGCTGAACAAGCCGATCTATGACGACGACTCCGACCGGACACTGCTCGACGTGATCTCGGGGACGCGGGTGTCGGATCCCGAGGAACTGGTGATCCACCGCGAAGAGTTTGGCGACATCGAAGAGAAGATGGGCGAACTGCTCTCCGAGCTCGAGTGGAAGGTCCTCGTTTCGTACCTCGACGGCAAGTCGTACCAGGAGATCGCCGACGACCTGGGCCGCCATGTGAAGTCGATCGACAATGCGCTCCAGCGCGTGAAGCGCAAGATGGAGCGCTACGTCGCCCATCGTCGCCTTCGCCTCGACGACGAGGAATTCTCGCTGGGCTAGGACCGACGGCCTCGGTCGCGCCAGGGCCCGCCACCTCCGGGTGGCGGGCCCTGGCGCACGCGCCGTCTGCGAGGGCTACGCCGTCTGCTCGGCCATCTGGCCGGCGCGGTACTGAACGACGAGCTGCTGGACGGCGAGAACGACGCCCATGTACAGGAGGACGGAGTACTCGGCGAGCGCCCCCGCCCCCGGCGCCACCCGAGCGATCACCGCGTCGCTGCCTAGGTGCAGTCCCATCGCCACCAGCCACAGGGCGATGGTCAGCCAGGTGCCCTGGCGAACCATCTGGCCGTCGCGCAGCCAGAGGCGGACCGTGTAGGCGCGAAGGCCGGCCAGCACGACGCCGACCGCGAGGCTTGCCGCCAGCACCATGAGGGCGGGGGCGGGCAGGTGGCCGTGGGCCGTGCGCAGGTCGACAAGGCCGATGATGACGATGACGAGCGGCAGCGTGAGCCGTCCCTGGCGAACGGGCCGGACGGCCATCTGGCGATAGAGGAAGAACGCCAGGACGACGAGGCCGACAAGGAGAGAACTGAGCGCCGAGGACATGCCGCCACCTCCTGAGGAGCAAAGGAAAGGGCTGGAGGCCCTCGCGTATCGGTTCGTCCGCGCGACGCCGTCTCGTCGTTCCCGGCCCGGCGGCGCGCGCGGAATCGGTCGTTGCGGGTTGGAACGGGCGCCCGGTTGCGGCACGATGGGAGCGCCATCCAGGCAAGGGGGGCTGTGCGTGCACGCGTTGCCGTTTCATCGCCGCGGCATCCCGGCCAGCCGCATCGCGCTGGGCTGCATGGGCCTGGGCGGGGGCTGGAACGATGCGGAGTTCGACACCTCGCACGTGCGCCAGGCGCACGCCGCCGTCGACGCGGCGCTCGAGGTCGGCATCAACTTCTTCGACCATGCGGACATCTACACGCGCGGCAAGGCGGAAGCGGTGTTCGGCCACGTGCTGGCCGAACGCCCCGGGCTGCGCGACCAGGTGCTCATCCAGTCCAAGTGCGGCATCCGCTTCGGGGAGGGCGATCGCCTGCCTGGGCGCTACGACTTCTCCGCCGACCACATTCGCCGCTCGGTGGAAGGCTCGCTGTCCCGCCTGGGCATCGAACGGCTGGATGTCCTCCTGCTTCACCGGCCCGACCCGCTTGTCGACCCGGACGAGGTCGCGCGCGCCCTCGAGGACCTGAGCGACAGCGGCAAGGTGCGGTGGTTCGGCGTGTCCAACATGAGCGCCGGTCAGATCCGCCTGCTCCGGGCCTCGACGCGGGTGCCGCTCGTGGCGAACCAGCTGGAGCTCAACGTGGCGCACACGGGCTGGCTCGACGCGGGCGTGCATGTGAACCAGGAGGCATCGCGCGACGATACGTTCCCGGCGGACACGCTCGAGTTCCTCCGCCTCGAGGGGATCCAGATCCAGGCCTGGAGCCCGGTGGCACGCGGCTACCTAGTCGGGCGCGACCTCACGGGCGCGCCACCCGCGGCCGCCCGCGTGGCTCCGCTTGTGCGCGAGATGGCCGAGGAGCGGGGGGTCAGCCCGGACGCCGTCGCCATCGCCTGGCTCCTGGCCCACCCGGCCGGGATCCAGCCGATCCTCGGCACGACCCGGCCGGAGCGGATCCGGGCCGCCGCGCAGGCCGAGCGCGTCGCGCTGACGCGCGAGGACTGGTACGCGCTGTACGTACGCTCGCGAGGCACGCCGCTGCCGTAGCCCGGACCGCGCAGGCGGCGACGTGGCCGCCACCGAACCACCGCTGGCAGGTCGCGCGCCGTGCGCGGCACCGCCACCCAGGCGCGGGGAGGTAGATCGATGGGTCGCGGGCGGGTATGGCTGTCCGTTGCCCTGGCGGCGGTTCTCGTCGCCGCCGTTTTGGATGTGGGTGTGCGCGGTGCCGGCCCCCTGCCGCCGCTCGGGCCCGCGTTCAACCCCGTCGCGGGCGTGTGGTCGATGGCCCGGACGGCGGCGCCCCCCCGCCGGGAGACGCTGCGCGTCGCGGGCCTCGACGCGCCCGTGTCGATCGCGTTCGATGCGCGCGGCACCGCGTACATCGACGCGCGCACCGACCACGACCTGTTCGAGGCCATGGGCTACGTCGAGGCCCGGAACCGGCTGTTCCAGATGGACCTCATGCGACGCCAGGGTGAGGGCCTGCTGTCCCAGGTCGTCGGCCCCGCCGCCCTGGCGTCGGACGAGTTCGAACTCCAGCTCGGCCTCGTTCGCACGGCCAGGGCGAACTGGCAGGCGCTACCCCGCACCAGCGCCGCCCGGGCGGCGCTCCTTGCGTACGCCGCGGGCGTGAACGACGTGATCCGGGCCGACGAGCGCGATGGCACGCTGCCCGCCGCGTTCCGGCTGCTGGGCTACGAGCCGGCGCCGTGGACCCCGATCGACTCGCTCATCGTCCAGGGCGACATGACGCAGGATCTCGCCTACACGACCGCGCCGATCGAGTACGATCTCCTGCAACGCCACCTGGGCGCGGCCCGGGCCCGGGCGTGGCTCCCCGTGAGCGAGTCCGGCCCCCAGCATCCCTACGACACCGGCCCGTACCTGCGCCTGCCCCTGGCGGCCATGCCGTCCCAGACCGCCGTGCAGTCGTCCTACGACCTCGCCGGCGGCGTGCCGGACGCAGCGCTTTCCGGCCCGGCTTCCTACGCGGCATCGGTCGCGGCGGCGGCGGCGCCGCGGGCCGCCCGCGCCGCCCTGGCCGAGGTCGCGACGCTCGCCGCCACGGTGCGGCACAGCTTTGCCGACAGCAACAACTGGGCGGTGTCCGGACGCCACACGGCGAGCGGGCAGGCGATGCTGGCCGGCGATCCGCACCTGACCCAGACGCTGCCGGCGATCTGGTACCAGATGGCGGGCCGGGCGCCGGGCTACGACTTCTCCGGGGTGTCGATTCCCGGCGTTCCCGTCATCCTCATCGGGTACAACCGCGACATCGCCTGGAGCCTGACGAACGTCCAGAACCAGGTCACCTTCTTCTACCGGGAGCGCATGAGCCCGGCCCACCCGGGAGCCTACCTGTGGCACGGTGCGTGGCGGCCGATGCGCCACGTCACCTACACGATCCCGGTGAAGGGCGCCCGTCCCGTCGCCCTCACGGTCCGGCTCACGGTCGACGGGCCGCTCATCCGCCAGTCGGGTGAGACGCTGGCGGTGGATTGGGCGGGCGCGCTGCCGTCGGACGACACCCGGGTGCTGATGTCGATCATGGCGGCGACGGACTTCGCCCAGTTCCGCAGCGCCCTGCGGGCCTGGCATAGCCCCAGCCAGAACTTCGTGTACGCCGACCGGCGGGGCAACGTCGGCCTGATTTCGGCCGGCTACTACCCGGAGGTCGCCGCCGGCCGGCCCTATGCCGTGCTCAGCGGCACCGGCGGCGAGGACGTCGCCGGCACGATTGCGTTCGCGGCCATCCCACACGCCTACGACCCGCCCGGCGGGCTTGTGTTCTCGGCCAACCAGCGCGAGGTGACGAACGCCTACCCGTACTACGTGGGCACCGAGATGGACTTCTTCGACCCCGGCTTTCGCGCCGACGAGATCTACGCCACCCTCGCCGGCGCCCGCGGCCTGACCCCGGCCAGCTTCGCCCGCCTCCAGACCGACACACGCGACCTTCTGGCCGCGCGCATGGTGCCCGAGCTCCTGGCGGCGCTGCGCGGGCGGCCGCTGACGCCGACCCAGGCGGCGGCGCGCAGGCTCCTTGTCGGCTGGAACGGCACGATGGGCGTCGCGGCGCCGCAGGCGACGATCTGGTGGTACTTTCTCGACCGCTATGTCGTCGACACGTTCGGGCCGTGGTGGACGGCGGAGCGCGTCCCGGTCGGCGCGGATCCCAACCTGGCCCTGTCCTGGACGTCGGAGGTGGCGACGCCCCTCATGCAGGATCTTGAGGCATGGACCGCGACCGACCCGACGAACCCGGCGTTCACCGCGCCGGGCGGGACACGCCGCACGGCCGGCGGCGTGATGGCCCGGGCGTTCGACCAGGCGGTGGCCGGGATCGCCGCGCGCCTCGGTCCCGACCCCTCGACCTGGCGCTGGGGCCGCGTGCACGCGCGCGAGTTCCGCTCGCTGCTCGGGGTTTCGTCCCTGAGCTATGGCCCGCGGCCGAGCTCCGGCGACCCGTTCACGGTCGATGCGGCGGACGGCGGCCTCACCGCCGGCCAGGGCCCGAGCTGGCGGATGATCGTGACCTGGACCCGGACGGGAGCGCCGCTGGCCGAGGGCGTCTACCCGGGCGGTCAGAGCGAGAACCCGGCGTCGCCGCTGTACGCCGACGAGGTCGCCACGTGGTGGGCGGGACGGTACGACCCGATGCACCTGGTCGGGCAACCGGGCACCCGGACGGGTGCAGTCTGGCGGTTGACGTCGTGAGCGGGGGGGGGGGCGGCCATGACCAGACCCCAGTCGCGCGGTACCGTGGTCCTAGGCGTACTGGTCGGAGCGGCCCTGGTGTGGCTGGCGGCCTCCCGGGGCCTGTGGGCCGGACCGCTTGTCGCGAGTTTCTTGTGGGCGCTCGCCACGTCTTCCCGACGCACGCGGCTGCTGGGGGCCCTCGCGCTGTCGGTGCTGGGCTACGCGGCACCGCTCGTCGCGGCGGCGATCGGCCACGAGCCGGTGGCGGCGACGGCTGCCGACGTGGCAGCGATCATGGGCTTCGGTCGGCAGGCCCTTGTGCCCTGGGCGCTCACGGCCGTTCTGTGCCTGGCCCAGGCCGCGGCGGGAGGCTGGCTGGGCCACGCCTTCCGGTCGCTGGCCGCCGCGCCCACCGCCCCGCGCTACGTTCTACGTCGGTAATCGCACCGGGCACGCCGCCCGGAGGGAGGGACCCGGTTGCGCACGATTCCCCTCGTCGGCGGTCGGACGATCCAGCCCGAGGAGCTCGGCTTCACCCTGATTCACGAGCATCTGCGGGTGGAGTCGGAGGGCATCCGCGCCCAGTGGCCGCACGCATACGACGACGCGAACCAGTACCGTCGGGCGGTCGACGCGGTACGCGGGGCGGTCGCGGCCGGCGTGGCCACGATCTGCGATCCGACCGTCCAAGGCCTTGGTCGCGACGCGCGGTTCATGGAGCGTGTCGTCGCCGCGACGGCCGCCCAGGTGGTCGCCGCGACCGGCCTGTACACGTTTTGCGACCTGCCGTTCATGCTCCGGTCGCGGCCGGTCGACTTCCTCGCCGACCTGTTCGTTCACGACATCGAACAGGGCATCCAGGGAACGCGCACGCGCGCCGGCTTCATCAAGTTCGCCACCGATGCCCCCGGCGTCACGCCGGACGTGGAGAAGGTGATCCGCGCCGGCGCGCGCGCCCACCTGCGCACGGGGGTGCCGATCGTGACCCACACCGATGCGCGCCGGGCGACGGGCCTCGCCCAGGTCGACATCCTGTCCGACGAGGGCGTGGATCCGGGCCGGGTCGTCATCGGGCATGTCGGCGACACCGAGGACCTCGCCTACCTGGAGGAGCTCCTGGGGCGGGGCGTGTACCTCGGCCTCGACTGCTTCGGGCCCGACTCGGAACCGCCGACCGGGCGCCGCACGGCGGTTGTCGCCGCCCTGTGCGCGCGGGGCTACACCGACCGCCTCCTCCTGTCCCAGGATGCGTGCGCGACGATCGACTGGTACGAGGGCACCCCCGAGGGTGACGCCATGCGCGTCGGGCACATGGCGTACGTGGCCACCGACGTGCTGCCGGCGCTGCGAGGGGCGGGCCTGTCCGCGCAGGACATCGACACCATGACCGTGGCCAACCCGCGCCGGCTGTTCGAGGCGTAGCGGATAGCGCGCCGTCAACTTGTGCCGGGTCGCCGGTGCGGCAGGGCTCCCGGGCGGGCGCGGTCGAATGGCGCTTCGAGGTGATCGCCATGCGCCCGAGCCCGGTGTCCGTCCGCACGACGTTCCTGCGTACCCTGCGCCTCGGCCCGGTCCTCCTGGCTCTCGCCGCGCTGGCCTCCCCCGTCGCCGCAGGCGCCGCGGCGCGCGGCGTCTCGCCGCCGTCCGTGGACCTCGCCGCCCTGCGCGGCCACGGCGAGCTGGCGATCGTGCGCGACGGGGACCTGTACCTGGCCGGCGGGGCGGAACGAGGCGTACGCGCCGTGGCCGGACCGGGCGCGGCATCGTACCCGCAGTGGTCGCCGGACGGGGTGTGGCTGGCCTACACGCGCACGTCGTCGAGCGACGCGCCCGCGCTGTGGGTCGTGCGGTCGAACGGCACGGACAACCACCGCGTGCCCATCGGCAGGCCGGGCGCGCTGTACGTCGCGGCTACGGCGGGCGGTCCGGTCTGGTCGCACGGGGGCGACCTGCTTGCCACCTCGGCCATGACCCTGCGCGGGCAGGCGGCCGGGTTGTGGGTCGCCAGCGCGGGCGGGACAGGCGTCGCGGTGCGAACCGCCGCCGGCCGGCGCGAAACCGTGCGCGTGCCGGTCGATCTCGTCGCCAACGGGGCGCAGCCCCTATGGTCGCCGACCGGCGCGACGCTGGCCTATGTCGTCACCGAGGCCACCGCCAACCCCGCGAACCGCAGCGACGCGCTGTACACCCGCGCCCTGACCGGCCGGGCCGTCCGCCACGCCCTGGCCCGCGGCAACGGCATCCTGACCGGGTCGTGGTGGCCCGACGGGCACGGCCTTGTGTACTGGATCGACCCGATGCACTCGGCCTCGCTCGCGGCCGACGGCGTGAAGCTCGAGACGATCGACCTGCGCACGGACAAGACGGCCTATCTCGCCACGACGCTGCCGTACCGGAACTGGATCGCCTGGGGCCCCGGCGACCGGGTCGCGATCGTCGCGGGCGGTCCACGCCTGGACTGGACCGGCAAGTCCGTCCTCCAATGCCTGGCCGCGATCCCTGCCCGGGCGGTGCAGGCGTGCGTCACCGTGTCGCGGCCCGGCGGGCCGATCACGCTCGACCCGGCCTGGTCGAAGGGCGGCTTCGCCTATGTCTCGGCCAAAGACCTCGGGGCCAAGGACTGGGGCTTGGGTCCGGCCCGGTTTGCCGCCTGGCAGCGCAGCCGCACGCTGTGGCTCGCCCGGCCGGGGCGTGCTGCCGTCCGCCTGGCGGCGGCCGGCACGGGCGTCGTGCAGCCGGTCTGGTCGGCCGGCGGCCGGCACCTCCTGATCGTGCGCGGCACGTCGGCGTACCTGGTGGCACCGGCGAGCGGTGCGACGGTCCGGATCGCCTCCGGCATCGAGCCCGACCTGTACCCGATGGGCTACTACGGGTACACCGACGAAAGCCAGGTCCTGGCCTGGTCCGACGCCGGGTAGGCAGGTCCTAGCGGTAGCGCACGGCGGAGATGCGTGGCGCCCAGCGCGGCGTGTGCTCCGCGAGCGCCCGGTAGCGGGGCCAGAGGCTGGCGAGCACGAGATCGACCGGCATGACCTCGGCGGATTCCGCCTGCAGGGCGCACAGTTCGACGTCGTGGGCGAGAAGCGCCGGCACGGGCGGCCCCGCCGGCGTCGGTAGGTCGAACTGGCACATCGCGTCCTCTGCGGCGACCACCTGAAAGCCCATGTCGGAGGCCATCCGGACGGTCGTGCTGACGGCCAGGCAGGTCGTAAAGCCGGCCACGACGACCAGCGATGCGCCGACCTGGCGGAGGACGCCGTCCAGCCCCGTGCCGATGAAGGCGTTGTGGACGCGCGCGTTCAGCACCACCTCGCCGGCGCGGGGGGCGACCTCCTGCTTGAACGCGAAGCCGGGAGCGAGCCGAAAGAGGGGAGATTCGCGGTCGGGGGTCTCGTACTGGACGTGGACGACGTGCTGGCCGGCGAGGCGAAACGCCGTCTGCAGGCGGGCGATGTTGTACTCGGCGCGCGGGTTGCTGCGCGATCCCCAGTAGGATTCGTGGTCGTAGCCTTGCTGTGCCTCAATGGTGACGAGGACGGGAATGCCGGTCAGCGGTCTCACCCCTTTGACCTTCGTATCGGCCGGGCCCGGCTAGGGTGCGCCTGGCCTAGCCATGCCCGCACCAGTTCAGGGCGGCCAGGGCGACGGTCTTGGTCACGGTGCGCAGGCTGGCGAGGTCGACCCACTCGTCGATGCCGTGCATCGCGCCGCCCGACGGGCCGTAGCAGGTGGCGGGCAGGCCATGGTACAGGGGCCAGAAGCGGGCGTCGGTGACGGCGGTGCCGAGCGTGATCGGCGCGTCGCGGCCGGTCACCTGCCGGTGGGCCGCCTGGACGGCGGCGATCGCCGGGTCGTCGGGCGGCGCCAGGTAGCCCTCGTCGTGGTGGCCGTACCAGGTGATCTCCGGCGGATGCTCGGCCAGCCACGGGTCGGTCGCGAACCATGCCCGCAGGTGGTCGAGGACGGCCGCCTTCGCCGCCTCGGGCGACATGCCGGGATAGAAGGCGAGGCGCACCGTCACCTCGCACTCCGCCGGCACGGTCGACGGCCAGTCACCGCCCCGGATGACGCCGGGGTTGAAGTGGATCGGATGCTCGACATCCCGGTAGGCGGGATGGCGGTCGGCATTCCACTGCGCCTCCAGGCGGCGAAGGGCGCCGATCAGCTCGTAGCACTTCTCGATCGCATTCACGTGCGCCGACGCTTCGAGGACGTGGCCGGGCGCCCCGGTCACGACCGCGCGCAGCCACAGCACGCCCAGCTCGCCCGCCTGGCAGCCCTCGGATGACGGCTCGGCGACGAGGGCACCGTCGCCGACGTAGCCCCGCGCCAGACAGGCGAGGGTACCGTTGCCGGTGCACTCCTCCTCGATCACCGACTCCAGGAGGATGTCGCCGGCGAGGACGACGCCGGCGCGCGCCAAGGCGCGCACGGCGAAGACACTGGCGCTGACACCCGCCTTCATGTCGAGGACGCCGCGGCCGTACATCCGTCCGGCCACCACCTCGGCGCCCCAAGGATCGCGGCTCCACAGGCGGACGGGCTCGGGGCTGACGACGTCGACGTGGCCGTTCAGGACCAGGCGGCGACCCGTGCCGATCGGCGACCGCAGACGTCCGACGACCTGGGGACGACCGCGGTAGCCCCACTCCACCGGCGAATACCCGGGCAGGTGGCACAGCTCGCCGGGATCGGCCTCGAACACGTCGGTCTCGAGGCCCATCTGGCGCATGGTCCGAGCCATGAGCCGCTGGGCGTCCGCCTCCGCGAACAGGACGCTCGGGATGCGCACCAGGCCGCGCAGGAACTCCAGCTGCTCGTCCCACAGCGCATCCACCGCGGCCAGGGTGCGGGTCGTGGCGTCCGTAGCCGAGCCCCCCTCGTCATCCCTCTGACGGACGGGTTCGGTCGCCCTTCGCCGGCACCTGCTGGCCAGACGGTCGGATCGTTCGCGGTTGTGCGCGTGTCCGTCCTAGCCGTGAACGCGCTGCCAGGTCGCCTCGGCGGCGGCCACGTCCTGGACAAGATTCCCCAGCGCCAGGTTCACGTCGTCTGCGTGGTATCCCCACTGTGCCCCCTGGCTTTCGGCCACGGTCGGACGGTGATCGGAAGGGCCCGTCGCCTTGGTCACGTCCAGCCAGGTCGCGCCACCGGCGGTCTCGCAGCGGGCGGTGTACAGTCCGGGATAGGCAACCAGGGCACGGCGGCGCGGCGGCCGGCGGGGAAGTACGGGTCGAGGGCGCCCGTGCCGCCGGCGATCGCCGCCGGGTTCACGCACGCCACCGACAGCCCCGTCCGCCGCGTCTGGCCCGATTGCAGCGAAACGCCCTGGCCGGGCCGACCGAACAGGGCGTCGGCCGGCGGCACGGCCGGGAAGCTGGAGTAGGCGATGACGCAGCCGGTCTGCCCGGTGCGCGCGCACAGGGGGATGTGGGCGAAGCTGGCACCGACAAGGCGACCGGTAGGGACCTCGACGTTGCCCCCCGGCAGGATTGCCAGGAGCAGACGGCGGCGCAGGGCGGGATCTGTGTCGACCATCCGGGACAGCAGGTCGATCAGCATCGCCGACCCCTGCGAGTGGCCAATGAAGACGATCGGCCGGCCGCGGTTGTCGTGGGCCAGGTAGGACGCGAACGCGGTGCGAAGGCTGGCATAGGCGACGGCGTCCTCGGCGGCGGGGACGTCGAGCCCTGGTGCGCGAGCGAGGGCAAGCGCGGTCACCTGGCGGTACATCGGCGCCCATACCCGGCAGACACTGGAGAAGCGCGAGGCCTGGGCCACGGCCGCGGCGACCTCCGCCGGCTGGACGCGCAGGTCGGCGTTGGCGCCAAGCTCCGTGCTTAGGACGCACGAGATTACAAAGTCGTTCTATCCGTGGGTGGCGGTCGGGTGGATCACATAGTTCCAGTCGCCATGAAAGTCCTCGCGCTCGATGTGGACCTGCTCGAGATCGGCGTCCGACACCCGGA
>Ga0209012_1000704_pt1 | contig 42737 bp, 43 predicted proteins | sample RS3BMetagenome_FD_184735 | JGI IMG/M metagenome (GOLD analysis project Ga0209012, IMG submission 184735) | Ferric oxide microbial mat and aquatic microbial communities from Rainbow Spring, Yellowstone National Park, USA - RS3B (SPAdes) (version 3) ...
TCACCGAAGGAGAACGCGTCGTCACCGAAGGAGAACGCGTCGTCACCGAAGGAGAACGCGTCGTCACCGAAGGAGAACGCGTCGTCACCGAAGGAGAACGCGTCGTCACCGAAGGAGAACGCGTCGCGGCCCTCGCGGCGCGCTTCCTGCGGAAGCGCGCCCGGCTGCGCCGCGCCGCTACGCGGCGGCTCGGGCTGGGTGAACCGCGCCGCCCTCTCTCGTCCGGTGCGCGCTCAGTCGACCGCGGGCGGTCCCGGCTCGAGCGGCACCGGCAGCCGCCTCGCGTCCAGCCAGAGCCCCTCGATGTCGTAGAGCTGGCGCGCCTCGGACTGGAAGATGTGGACGACCACGTCGCCGAAGTCGAGCAGCACCCACGTCCCGTGCGGCAGCCCCTCGACCGCGACCGGCCGCACGCCCTTTTTCTTGAGCGACTCCTCGATCCCCTGCGCCAGCGCCTGCGCGTGCCGGTCGCTGCGCCCGGTCATGACGACGAGGAAGTCGGCGTAGTCGACCTTGCCGGCGACATCGAGGATCTCCAGGCCAACCGCCTTCTTGTCGAGCGCCGCGACGGCGATCGCGGTGGCCGTCTCGCGCGCCCGGTCGCTCGCGACGCTCCACGGACCGCCCCGGTCGCCCTCGGGCTCGTGCGAGGGGCGCGTCTTCTTGAGGTTTCGCACCCGCTCGGCCGGCGCCCCGGCGCGCGACCCCGACCGCGCCGCGCCCGACGACGCGCGCGAAGCCCCCCGCGCCGCCTTGACCTTCTCGTGCGAGCTCTTGATGCGCGGCCGCTCCTCGTCGCCCTCGTGCCTCTTCGTCGTCAATCGGCTCTCCTCGTTTTCAGCCTACACCAGGCGCGTCTGCCCGTCCCCGTCGACCACCCACTGCACCGAGGTGAGCGCCTCGAGCCCCATCGCGCCGCGCCAGTGCAGCTTCGTCGTCGCGATGCCGATCTCGGCGCCGAGGCCCAGCTCGCCCCCGTCGTGGAAGCGCGTGCTCGCGTTGACGACGACGCACGCCGCGTCGACCTCGCGCCGCCAGCGGTCGGCCCGGGCGGCGTCGCGCGTGCAGATCGCCTCGGTGTGGCCCGAGCCGAAGCGCGCGACGTGCTCGAGCGCGCCGTCGATGCCGTCGACCACGCGCACGGCCAGCACGCGGTCGAGGAACTCCCGACCCCAGTCGTCGTCGGCGGCGGGGAGCGCCTCGGGCACGAGCGCGCGCGTCGCCGGGCAGCCGCGCAGCTCGCAGCCGCCCTCGAGCAGCGCGCGCGCCACCGGCGGCAGCAGCCGAGCGGCGTCCGCCGCGTCGACGAGCAGGCACTCGATCGCGTTGCAGACCCCGGGGCGCTGCAGCTTGGCGTTGACGGCCAGGCGCGTGGCGACGGCCACGTCGGCCCCGGCGTCGAGGTACAGGTGGCAGACGCCTTTGGCGTGCGCGACGACCGGAACGCGGGCGTGCTCCTGCACGAACCGGATGAGCGCCTCTCCGCCGCGCGGGATGGCCAGGTCCACGGTGTCGGTCTGCTGCAGGAGCACGCGGATCGCGTCCCGATCGCCGGGGGGCAGGAGCTGCACCGCGTCGCGCGGCAGCCCCGCGCGCTCGAGCGCGTCGCCCACGATCGAGACGATGGCCGCGTTGGAGCGCCACGCCTCCGACCCGCCGCGCAGGACGACGGCGTTGCCCGCCTTGAGGCACAGCGCGCTCGCGTCGGCGGTGACGTTGGGCCGCGCTTCGTAGATCATCGCTACGACCCCCAGCGGCACGCGCACGCGGCGGACGCGCAGGCCGTTGGGCCGCGTCGCGTCGGACACGACGGTCCCCACCGGGTCCTCGAGCGCGCCCACCTGGGCCACGGCGTCCGCCATGGCCGCCACGCGCCGCGGGTCCAGCGCGAGCCGGTCCACCAGCGCGCCCGAGGTGCCTCGCGCCCGGGCTTCCTCGACGTCGCGCGCGTTGGCCTCGAGCACCTCGGCCTGGCGCGCGCGAAGCCCCTCGGCCACGGCGCGGAGCGCCGCGTCCTTGGCCGCGCGGTCGTGGCGCGCGAGCAGGCGCGCGGCGGCCCGAGCACGGCGGCAGAGGCTGGGCACGTCGGACATCGTCCCCTCGCCTTTAGCACGGCGGCGATGCCCCTTCCGCGAAGCACCTGGGGTATGCTCCCGTCCGATGCCTTCGGGGATGCGGCTGCGCACGATGACGCTCGTCGCGTGCATCGCGGCCGCCGCCGCCACCGCCACCACGACGCGGCCGGCGTTCGCGACCGAGACCCCGCCGGCCAACGTCGCGGCCGCGCGGCGCCATTTCGAGAAGGCGCGCGCCTACTACGGCCAGGGCGAATACCGCGAGGCCATCTCCGAGCTCGAGGCGGCGCACGCGCTCGATCCCACGGCCAAGGACCTCATCTTCAACCTGGGCGTCGTGCACGAGAGGCTGGCCGACATCGACGAGGCGCTGAAGTGGTTCCGCCTGTACACGACGATGAACCTGACGCCGCAGGAGCGCGACCGGGCCGACGCGTACATCCGCCGCCTCGAGGGGGCCAAGAAGGAGCTCGAGGCGAAGCAGGCCGCCCAGCAGCAGCAGGCCCTCGCGCAGCAGCAGGCGCAGGCCGGCGGCTCGAACGCGCAGCCGCCGCCCCCGGCCCCGCCACCCGAGCGACCGGCGCACGGGCGCATCGACGGCTTCACGATCACCGCCGCGAGCGTCAGCGTCGCCGCTCTCGCGTTCGGGTCCGTGATGGGCGTCAAGGCGCTGCGCGACAACCCCTCGGGCACCCCCGTCACCGGCCCCGGCCAGAAATACCCGACGTACACGGCCCTCGTGAACCAGCACGACACCGCCCAGGCCGAGGCCATGGTCTCGGACATCGGCTTCGGCGCGGCCGCCCTCTTTGCGGGCGTCACCGCATATCTGTACTTCGGGCGCACGCGCGACCCGTCGCCTCCCCCGGCGACGGGTTCCACGAGCGTCTCCGTTGCGCCTTTGACGGGCGGCGGGGCCGTCTTCGTGCAAAGATCGTTCTGAATGCGTCTGCCCGCGCGTCCCGCCGTCCGAGTCGCGCTGCCGCCCGGGGCGGCAGCCTGGAGCTGACATGGCGCGCGGCCCGGGGCACTCGGCTCGCTCGGTGGCGACGGCGGCGCTCGCGTCGGCGCTGATGGCGGTGCTCGCGGCCAGCGGCGGGTGCGAGGTGATGGTCGGCCGCGACGTGCCGGCGTTCGCGTGCGATCAGGGGCCCGACGTCTGTCCGGACAACGAGGTCTGCGACGTCTCGACCCACCAGTGCGTGGTGCGCTGCGATCTCATCGGGTGCAAGGACGGCCTGCAGTGCGATCCGGGCACGCACCTGTGCACCACCGGCGTGGTGGCGTCGGACGGCGGCGACGGCGCGACGAAGGCCGACGGGAACGACGCCGCGATGGCCGGCGACGACGCCGACGCGTCGATGCGCGACCAGGTGAGCCCGCCGGACACGGGGATGGATTCGAGCGCCTGCCGCGGCGTGGGTTGCCCCTGCAGCGGACCTTCCGACTGCGACAGCCGCATCTGCGCCGACACGTCCACGGTGCCCTCGGCCCTGTACTCGGCGGCCGGCCACAGCTTCTGCACCAGGCCGTGCTGTACGTCGGCGGACTGCGACTCCGGAAGCGTCTGCTTCGCGGATTCGTCGGCGTCGACGGGGGGCAATTACTGCGTGCTGCCGGCGTGGCTCGGGCGGTCGACGATCCTCGGCGGAAACCCGGGGGGCGCCTCGTGCGGCTCCGGCTCCGACTGCCGCTCCGGGCTGTGCGCCGGCAGCGCGTGCGCCGACACGTGCTGCTCGACCAACGGCTCGTCGACCGAGTGCGGCGGAGGCACGGAGTGCCGGTTCGCGAGCTTCCCGGGCGCGACGGGCTTCGACAAGGGCTACGTCGCCTCGTGCGGCAGCGGCGGCAGCGGCCAGAACGGCAGCAGCTGCAACGGAAACAGCGACTGCCAGAGCGAGCTGTGCGACAGCAACTTCAACGGCACCTGCCGCAACGCCTGCCGCAACACGGCCGACTGCGGGGGCGGCAGCGTGTCGTGCGCGTACGTCTCGACCATGGGAAACAACGCGGTCATCGCGGCGTGCTTCCCGGGCGGCGGCAACGCGTCCGAAGGGCAGAGCTGCTCGAGCGACGGGCAGTGCCAGAGCCAGTTCTGCGATCCGGTCGCGCGCGAGTGCACCGACGTGTGCTTCACCGACGCCGACTGCACCAAGCCCGGCTGGCGCTGCCGCCCCGAGCAGGTGACCCTGCAGGCGGGCGGCAGCTACACCGTCCTGGCCTGCGGGAGCTAATCTCTCGGGCCACATGGCCCGCTACCGCGCCGTCTTCCGCTGCTTCGCCGGCTGCCCCGGCGAGTACCCGCTGACGCAGCCCATCTACCGCTGCCCCAAATGCGACGGGCTGCTCGAGGTGTCGCACGACGTCGAGGCCCTGCGCGACCGCAGCGCCGCCGCGTGGATGAAGCTCTTCGACGACCGCTGGATGCGCACGCAGTGGCCCTACGGCTCCGGCGTCTGGGGCAAACGCGAGTGGGTCGCGCCCGACGTCGCGGACGACTGCATCGTGTCGACCGGCGAGGGCGGGACGAACGTTTTCTGGGCCGAGCGCCTCGGCCGCGAGATCGGCGTGAACGAGCTGTGGGTGAAGCTCTGCGGCAACTCGCACACCGGCAGCTTCAAGGACCTCGGGATGACCGTGCTCGTGAGCGTCGTGCGCCAGGCGCTGAAGGAGGGCGCGCTCTCGGCGCGCGCGCTCTGCTGCGCCAGCACGGGCGACACGAGCGCGGCGCTCGCCGCCTACGGCGCCGCGGCGGGCCTGCCGGTCGCGGTGCTGCTGCCGCGGGGCAAGGTCTCGAACGCGCAGCTGGTGCAGCCGCTGGCGCACGGCGCGCGCGTGTTCGCGCTCGAGACCGACTTCGACGGCTGCATGGCCGTGGTCAAGGAGCTGGCGCGCCGGGGCCTCGTCTACCTCGCCAACTCGATGAACCCACTGCGCATCGAGGGGCAGAAGACGGTCTCGATGGAGATCGTGCAGCAGTTCGACTGGGAGTCGCCCGACTGGGTCATCCTGCCGAGCGGCAACCTGGGGAACGCCGCGGCGCTGTACGCCGGCTTCCACATGATGCAGTCGCTGGGCCTGGTCGCGCGCATCCCGCGCCTGTGCATCGCCCAGGCGGCGCGCGCCAACCCGATGTACCGCGCGTTCGTCGCCCACAAGGACGTGGTCGAGCCGATCGTCGCCGAGCCGACGCTCGCGAGCGCCATCCAGATCGGCAACCCGGTGAGCGCGCCGCGCGCGATGGCGGCGCTCAAGGCGATGAACGGCGTCGTCGAGCAGGCCACCGAGGAGGAGCTGGCCGAGGCGTGCGCGCGCGCCGACCGCACCGGCCTCTACACGTGCCCGCACACGGGCGTGGCGCTCGCGTGCCTGTTCAAGCTGCGCGAGCGGGGCCTCGTCGAGCCGCACCACCGCGTCGTCGTCGTGTCGACGGCCAACGGCCTGAAGTTCACCGAGTTCAAGCTCGCCTACCACGAGCGGCGGCTGCCGGGCATCGACGCGCGGCGCGCCAACGATCCGGTCGTGATGCCGCCGGACGTCGAGCGCGTCGCGCAGGCGATCGCCGCGATGACGTGATCGAGGCGGCCGTCACCCCGGCCCAGCGCCGGCGTCGCTCGCGTCGTCGCCGGCGTCGGCGCTCGCGTCGGACGCGGCGTCGGCCCCCGCATCGGTGCCCGCATCGACGCCTGCTTCGCTCGCGGCCTCGACCGGCGCGTCGGCCGTGGCATCCATGACACCGCCATCGGTGCCCGCCTCCGACCTCGCGTCGCCCCCGCCGCCGTCGCTCGCGTCACCGCCGCCGCTGTCGCCACCGGCCTCGGACACCGGCGCGTCGGGCGCGGCGTCCCCCATCGTCGGCCCGTCGGCGGTCGCGTCGCCCTCGGTGGTCGCGTCCCCCAGCGACCCTGCGTCCTGCGGGATCTTGCTGCGATCGAAGTCCACCAGCAGCTCGCAGCCGGGCATCGCCGCCACGGCCACGCACGCCGCCGCAGCGGCCACCAGGCTCCATTTCATCGAGCGCTTGTCCATCGCCGTCCTTCTCTTCAATCAAAACCGAAGCAGGAAGCCCGCGCCGCCCGAGTGCGGTCCGACGATCGGCGTTGGCGTGAAGGTGAACCGATGCTTCTTCTCCGTGTCCGCCTTCGCCGTCTTCGACTCGGGCGTGGCCGTCGCCTGCGCCGGCGCCTCGTCCTTGGTCAGGAACAGCACCGCGCTCGTGACCCCGAACGTCAGCGCGACGCCGAACGCCATGTCCGAGATGAGCGCGTGGGTGTCCCCGTTGTCGGCCGTCTGCGTGGTCGGGTTCTTGTCGAACTCGCTCTTGTCGCTCAGCGCCATGATGCCGAAGGCGGTCCCCACGCCCGCGGCGACGATGGCCAGGGCGCCGGTGACGTACGCCGGCACCTTGCTGCGCGCCTCGGGCGGGGGCGGCGGGGGCGGCGGCGGCGGCGCCTGGGTGGGCGGCGGCGTCACGGCCGCGGCCGTGGGCGGAGGAGGAGGCGGCGGCTCGACGTCGAGGGTCGCGTTGACCGTCTGCGTCGACGCGAACGCCACGTTGATCTGCTGCTCGGCCGGCAGCCGCCCCGGGGCCGTGAGCTTGATCGTGTGCGGCCCGGGCGGCAGATCGAGGTCCGTCGGCGTCGGCGCGGACTCCGGCTTGTCGTCGACGGTGATGCTCGCGCCGGGCGGCGTCGAGTCGACGTGCACCTTGCCCGGCATCGCCTTGATCTCGGCGTCGCGCTTCTTGATCTCCTCCCCCTCGGCCACCAGCTTCGCGGGCACGTGGGCGAGGAACTTGTCGTACCACTCGGCCGCCGCGTCGTAGTGGTGCAGCGCGTCCTCGCACAGGCCGATGTAGCGCTCGGCCTGCGCGGTGGCCTTCACGTCGTTGGCGGCCTGGAAATCGGCCAGCGCGCCGGCGTAGTCACCGGCTTTGTACTTCTTCTCGCCTTCGCCGTAGTGCTTCTTGGCCGCGATCAGCTCGGCCTTTCCGGGCTTGCCCGCGGCGGCGGCGCCCGCGGGGGGCTTGGCGCCCGGACCCTGCGCCCACGCGACCGGCGTCTGCGCGAGCGTCAGCCCGCCGGCGAGGATCCCCACGAGGATCGTGCTGCCCCATCCCTTGGATTGTCCGTTCAAGGCCAGGCCTCCAGTGGTTGCGACCCACGGCGCGCGCCGGCAGGGCCGGCCGCGCGTGGGACCAAGCACCGGGAGAGGATACCCGAGCCTTCGGCTTCGCCGCTAGAACCTTTCGGGACGTCGTCAGCGATCCTCGCCGCACGCGCGGTTCGCCGGCAGCGCCTCGGCGATCCTCGCCGGCGGCGGCAGCCCGAGCGACGCCATGAGCTCCAGGAACTCCTGCTTGCTGCACGCGCCGCCGAGGCGCGGGTTGTGGCGCTGCTCCTCGCCGATGCTCGAGACGGTCATCCCCTTGTAGTCGTGGGCGGGGTAGACGAGCGTCTCCCCGGGAAGCGTGAACAGCTTCGCGTGGATGCTGTCCCAGAGGCGGCCGGCGTCGCCTTCCTGGAAATCGGTGCGGCCGCACCCGCGCACCAGCAGCGCGTCGCCGGTGAGCACGCGGTCCGCGGGGCGGCCCCCGTCGGCCACGAGATAGCTCACGCAGCCGCCGGTGTGACCGGGGGTCGCGAGCACGCGCAGCGCGATCGCGCCGACGCGCACCAGGTCACCGTCGTCGATCGGCACGTCGGCGCACGGCGCACCGCCGAGCCGCGGCACGTAGCAGCGCGCGCCCGCGCGCCGACGCAGCTCCCCTGCGCCCGTAACGTGATCCGCGTGCACGTGCGTCTCGAGCACCGCCGCCAGGTGCAGGCCGAGCTGCTCGACGAGCATCAGATCGCGCCCGACGTGCTCGCGCACCGGGTCGACGAGCGCGGCCTCGCCCGTCGCGGGGTCGCCCAGCAGGTAGGTGAACGTGCACGACTCGCGATCGAAGAGCTGCCGGAAAATCATGCGTCCCCCTTGTCTCTCAACCGTGCGCGGGATCGGGCTCGACCAGCTCGACGAGCACGCCGCCCGTGGCCCTGGGGTGCACGAACGCCACCTTGTGGCCGCGCGCGCCCTTGCGCGGCGCCTCGTCGATCATCGGCACGCCGAGCGCCTTGAGCGCGGCGATCGCCTGCTCGATTCCCTCGACCTCCACGGCGACGTGGTGGAGGCCCGGCCCCCGCTTCTGGAGGAAGCGATCGAGCCCCTCATTGCCGCGCGGCGCGATGAGCTCGAGGCTGGTCGCCTCCAGCCCTTCGCCGAGCGGCAGCAGCATCGCCTCGGTCTTCTGCGACGCGACCACCTCGCGCTCGCGCGGCGCGAGGTCGAAGAGCGCGCGCCACTTCTCCGCCGCCTGGTCGACGTCCTCGACGCAGATGGCCACGTGATCGAGCCGTTTGATCTTCACCATGGGCTACCACCCACCATAGCTCACGATATAGTGGCAGCCGTCGGCCCATCGCCCCGGAGGCGCTCACGATGACCCGTTTGGCTTGCACTGGTCGCTTCACCATCTGGTCGCAGCTCGCGCTGCCCGCCGTCGCGGCCCTGTCGCTCGGCGCCTCGACCGGGTGCAGCTCGCTGTCCGCTCCCTTCAACTCGATGAAGGACGCGCAGATGACCGTCTACCGGCTGCAGAACTTCGAGCCGCCCCAGACGCCGGCCGCCGCGCCGAGCGCTCCGTCGGGCGGCCTGCAGCTGCCGCCGCAGATCCAGCAGTGGATCCAGGCGGGCGCCTCGCTGCTTCCGCCCGGGCTGCTGCCGCCGGGCCTCCTCCCGGGGTCCGCGCCGCCGCCGCCGACGCCGCCGGAGGCGCCGCGCTTCCACAACTTCCCGATCATCGCGTGGCAGCCGGTCAACGACGCGACCATCAAGAGCGACATCGTCGACCTCTTCGGTCACTCGTCGAACTTCCAGCCGGCGACGTCCAACTGCATGTACGCGGAGCTCGGCTTCGCCATCGCACAGCCCAACAATCCGCAGCCGGCCGACATCCTGGTGTCGCTGTCGTGCCAGCAGGTTCAGGCGTTCAACTTCGCCTGGCCGTACCCGAACACGGGGATCACGCCCGACGCGGAGAAGAAGTTCGTCTCGATCGCCCAGAGGGTGTTCGCGGGTCACTGACGGCGCTAAAGGGGGCGAGCGATGACCGACCGTCCGCTCGTCTCCTACGAGCCCAACCCGCTGCTCGCCTGGGTCTACCACCGCTTCTTCGAGAGCATCGAGGTCGACGAGTCGTGGGCGAGCGCGGTGCGCGACGCCGACGCGCGCGGCACGGTCGTGTACGTGCTGCGCAACCTGTCGTTCGTCGATTTCTTCGCGCTCGACTACCTGACCAAGCGCCACCACCTGCCGCAGATCCGCTTCGCGAACGACCTCGGCCTCTGGATCCTCGAGCCGATGGGGCGCGGCTGGCTCAACGCGCTGCGCCCGCGAACGCCCGAGGGCGACACGTCCGACCTCGAGCGCGCCGTGTCCGCGGGGGCGAGCGCGGCGCTGTTCCTCAAGCGGCCGCCGCACCTGCTCGAGGGGCACGCGCGTGGCAAGGTCGAGGGCGATCACCTCATCCGCGCGCTCTTCGACGTGCAGCGCCGCTCCGACAGGCGCGTGCTGCTCGTGCCGCAGGTGTTCGTGTGGTCGCGCAGCCCGGCGACGATCGGCGCCAACGTCGGCGACGCGATCTTCGGGCCGAACGAGTGGCCCGGTCAGCTGCGCTCGGCCGCGCAGTTCCTCGCCAACTGGCGTCACGCCACGCTGCGCGCCGGCGAGCCGGTCGACCTGCGCGAGTTCCTCGCGCGCGAGCAGGACGGCGTGGGCGACGACGTGCTCGTCCGCCGGCTCACGTACACGCTGCTGCGTCGCCTCGAGCGCGAGCGTCGCGCCATCGTCGGCCCGGCGCGCAAGCCGGTCGACCGGATGCGCGAGGAGGTGGTGCGCAGCCCCAAGCTGCAGAAGGTCATCGCCGACATGGCCGGCGAGGGTCGGCACGAGCGCGCGGTCATCACGGCGCGCGCTCTCGGCATGCTGCGCGAGTTGGAGGCGGCGCTCGACATGAACGCCATCGCCGCGCTCGATCCGGTGTTCGAGGGCGCCACGCGGCGCATGTTCTCGGGCATCGAGGTCGACGAGGCGGGGATCGAGCGGCTGCGCGAGCACGCCAAGGAGGGGACGATCGTCCTGCTCCCCTCGCACAAATCGCACATGGACTACCTGGCGCTCACGTGGGTGCTCTACCGGCACAAGCTGCCGCTGCCGCTCATCGCCGCCGGCGACAATCTGAACTTCTTCCCCGTGGGCGCGATCTTCCGGCGCGCGGGGGCCTTCTTCATCCGCCGCAGCTTCGCGGGCGACCGGCTCTACGCCGCCGTCGTCGACGCGTACGTCCGCCGCCTCATCAAGGACGGGATCCCCCTCGAGTTCTTCCCCGAGGGGGGCCGGTCGCGCACCGGCAAGCTGCTCTCGCCCAAGCTCGGGCTCCTGTCGATCGTCGTCGACGCGGCGCTCGGCGTGCCGACGCGCACGACCTGGTTCTGCCCGGTGAGCATCGGCTACGAGCGGTTCGTCGAGGAGCAGGCGTTCGTGCACGAGCTCACCGGCGGCGAGAAGCAGAAGGAGGACGTGCGCGGGCTCGTCAAGGCGGTCGACGTGATGGTCGGGCGGTACGGGCGCTTGAGCGTGCAGTTCGGCAAGGCGATGACGCTCGCCGACGTGCTGCGCGAGATCGACCCGAACGCCAGGCCCGAGATGCTCGGCAAGATGACGCCGGCGCGCCGGCGCGCCGTCATCACGCGCCTGGCCTGGCGGGTGATGAACGAGATCAACGCCGTCACGGCCGTCACGGCCGGGTCGCTGGTCGCGACGTCGTTGCTCGCGCACGACCGGCGTGGGCTGCCACACGCGGACATGGCGGCGCGATGCGAGCGGCTCGCGCGCACGCTGCGCCGCGCGGGGGCGCGATTCAGCCCGTCGCTGGCCGACCGCGAGGGGCGCATCCGCCCGTCGGCGCTGCGCGAGGCGGTGGACCTGTTCGTGCGCGCCGGCCACGTCGAGGCGCACGTCGTCCGCAGCGAGCGCCCCGCGCCTGCAGACGAGGTGATCTACGTCGTGCGGCCCGAGGCGCGGCTGTCGCTGGATCTCGCGAAGAACGTCATCATCCACTTCTTCGCGCCGCGCTCGCTCATCGCGACCGCGCTGCTGGCGAGCGCGCCGCGAGTGGGCGCACCGCTGGCGATGGACACGGTGCGCGAGCGCGTCCTCGCGCTCTCGCGCCTTTTCAAGTACGAGTTCACGTTCCGCGCCGACGCGCCGTTCGAGAAGATCTTCGACGACGAGGTGGCGGCGATGGAGGCGGACGGCGAGCTCGCGCGCGTCGTGCGCAAGCCGAGCGAGGGGGCCGGCGCGCTGGTGCCCAAGGGCGACGACGGCCGCGAGCAGATCGAGCTGTACGCGCGCCTGCTGGAGAACTTCGTCGAGGGCTACCGCGTGGCGGCGCGCGGCCTGGGGGCGCTGCTGCGCGGGCCGATGACGATGAGGGAGCTGACCAAGCGGGCGATCGCCACCGGCGAGCGGATGTTCCTGGCGGGCGAGATCGCGCGGCGCGAGGCGGTCAGCCGGCCGACGCTCGAGAACGCGTACACGAGCTTCGTCGACCAGGGCTACCTCGCGCGCGGCGACGGCAAGCTCGCGTTGACCGCCTCCTACGCGACGCAGAGCGCGGTGGCGACCATCGAGGCGAGGATCGCGGCGATGGGCGCGACGCCCGCGGGGTGACGCCGCCCGGGCGGCTTGGAAGGGCTGGAAAACCCGAGGACCACGGTGTGGGAGGCGCGGCCGTAAGCGGCGGTTGTCATCGATTGGGCTCCGCGGCCCCAACTCGCGTACCCTACGGCGGTGACCGGCACTTCGCTCAACATCCCTGGCCTGCTGTTCGCCGCCCCCGCGGGCGGCAGCGATCTCTCGGTGCTGCACGTGGGCCAAGCCGTCGGCTGGGCCGCGTACCAGGGGATCCATACCTGGAGCCGCGAGGTGTCCGTCGTGCTGCGCGCGGACCTCGAGCCGGAGCTCCTTCGCGAGCTCGGCGCGGCGCTGCCAGAAGATCACCCCGAGGCGAGCCGACTGTCGCGCGCGCGACGCGCGGCGCAGAGCAGCCAGCTCGTCGCCGTCGACGGACGGCTGGCCGACAAGCTCGCCGGCAAGGGGGTGCGCGTGCACACGGTGGGGGCCGACCGGATTACCGGGGGCTTCTACTACCTGGCGCACGGAGGCGCGGCGCTGCCCGTGCGGTTCCAGGCGAACCTCATCGAGATGATCGCCCCTTCACTCGACGAGCAGAGCGACAACGCGGCCATCGAGGAGAAGCTCGACGGGATCGTCGGCCGGGTGCTCTCCCGGATGGCGGATCCGGCGCTCTCCGAGCCGGCGATCGAGCTGGCGGCGGCGCTCCCGGCGCTCGGCGAGGCGGCGGCCGACGGGGCCGCGAAGCTGCAGGAGCTCGAAGGGCGGCTCGTGGTGGCCGAGGGTCGTGCGGCGAAGTACGAGGCGCGGGCGCGCGCGATCGTCGAGGCGCTCGGGGCGGCGGCGAGCCGCGGGGACGAGCGCGTCCGCATCCCGCTCTTCGGCGAGGCGAAGCGCGTCGTGCAGCCGGAGATCGAGATCGAGTACGCGGACGGCGACGCGGGCGAGCGCAAGCGGATGACGCTGCCGGAGCGCAGCCGGTGGTTCGTCAGCGGCGACATCGTCGAGGAGGACGGGGCGCGCGCGGCGGAGAAGGCTGCGGTCGACAAGGCTGCGGCCGAGCGCGCGGCCGCCGAGAAAGCGGCCGCCGAGAAGGCCGCTGCCGAGAAGCGAGCGGCTGCGGAGAAGGCTGCGGCGGAGAAGAAGGCCGCTGCGGAGAAGGCGGCCGCGGAGAAGAAGGCCGCCGCCGAGAAGGCTGCCGCCGAGAAGGCTGCCGCCGAGAAGGCCGCCGCCGAGAAGGCCGCCGCCGAGAAGGCCGCCGCCGAGAAGGCCGCCGCCGAGAAGGCCGCCGCCGAGAAGGCCGCCGCCGAGAAGGCCGCCGCCGAGAAGGCCGCCGCCGAGAAGGCCGCCGCCGAGAAGGCTGCCGCCGAGAAGGCTGCCGCCGAGAAGGCCGCCGCCGAGAAGAAGGCCGCCGCCGAGAAACCTGCGGCCGAGAAGCCTGCGGCCGAGAAGAAGGCCGAAGCCAAGCCCTCCGAGGAGAAGGCCGCGCGCGATTCGACGCCCAAGAAGAAGGCGGCTCAGAAAGCCGGCGATCGCAAGGGGGCGAGCGACCGCCCGAAGGGCGCCGCGGCGCAGGCCAAGGGCAAGCAAGCCGCCTCGAAGAAGGCGCCGCCGCCGCAGACGAGCAACCCCTCGGCCATGTGGGCGGTGCTCATCGCCATCGTGGCCGTCGCCGGCGTCGCCTACTACTACTTCGGCGTGCTGCACGCGCACTGACCGCGTCGACCCCGTCCATCGACCGGCCGCACGTCCCCCCGGCGCCCGTCACTGCGGGCACGGCACGCTGTAGTCCGCGGGCGGCGGCACCGTCGCGACCCCCGTCGCCAGGAAGCTCTGGAAGAAGCAGCCGTACTGGTATTTCACCGCGTCGAGCTGCGAGTAGATGGCGTGGGGATCGTAGACGCCGTCGCCCTGGTACTGCACGACCACCCCCGTGTACTTCGCGCCCGTCGCCGACGTGAGGTCGTTCTTCACGGGGTACGGCACGATTCCGCCGAGCCCCTCGAGCTTCAGCGCGTCCTGCATCGTCGGCCACACGACGCTGCCCGCCTCCTCGTTGCCGTAGGCGAGGGCGACCGCGTCCTGCACGTCGGTCGGGAAGTACGAGTCGCCCTGCCCGTGCGGCTCGTAGACCGGCCGCACCGGGTGCCCCGGCAAGGGCTCGCGCCCGAGCCGCGGCATGAAGGCGATGGGGTCGACCGGCTCGAGCGCGATCTGCGTCACGTGCATCGCCGGGTGCAGGTGCGAGAAGTCGCCGCGCAGCCCGAGCAGCACGCCGAGATCGCCCTTCACGTTCGGGAAGAACTGCGTCTGCAGGATGAAGTAGCTCCAGTACCCGCCCGCCCCGGTCGGCACCACCGCCTTGATGCGCGGCTCGACGGCGCCGATCATGTTCGCGTACATCGCGCCCATCGACTGTCCCTGCGCCAGCAGCGGATCGGCTCGGAAGTGGTACGCAGTCTCCCCGGCCGGCAGCGAGAGCCCGCTGCAAGCCGCCACCACGGACGGATCGATGGTCAGCTTGCTCAGCGCCTCGAAGAACAGGCGCTGCTCGAGCACGCCCTGCCGGAAGATGTCGCGCGTGGCGGCGACGTTGTTGATGTTGATGTACTCGGGCAGGTTGCTGTTCTGGCCGGCCGGCCAGCGCTGCGGGTTGACCGGCAGCGCGCTCGCGGCCATCGCGAATCCGCGCGCCGCCACCACCCACCCCGGCCCCTGCCCCGGCGTGTTGCAGCCGGTCACGCCGTTCCACGAGTCGAGCGCCTGCCCCAGCGGACACTGGCTGGTGTCCTTCTCCGGGCGCCACGTGCCACGGTCGGCGATCGCCGTGCTCACGCCGCCGGTGCCGTGGAAGAAGACGATGAGCGGGTAGCCTCCGGCGGGCATGAGCTGCTTGGGGAGCGTGATCGTGACGGGGGCCACCTCGTCGCGCTGCTTGACCGGCACACCGTCGGGGCCGATCGCGAACAGCCCGCCGGTGTCGTAGGGCGGCATCCCGGTCTGGAACTGCGGGTACGTGATCTGCGCCTGCAGCTCGCAGAAGCGGTCGTTCGTGTCGAGCACGTGCTGGTCGACGGCCACGCCGGTCACGGCGACGTCCCCCGCGTACTTCTGCAGGACCTTGCTCGACAGGTCGGCCAGATCGGCGACGACGTCGCCGGTGGTGAACACGGTCGCCGCCGCCACCTGCGCCGGGTCGACCCCGGCCGCGTGCAGCGCCGGCGGTAGCACCGCCATCAGCTTGGCGACCGGATCGGCGGCATCGCCCGAGGCGAGCGCGTGCGCGAAGGACGGCGCGATGCCGAGGGGCGCGCCGGACGCGTCGTCGGCCGAGGTCATCACGACGAACGCATACTGGTGCTTCGGCTCGAGGACGAAGCCCGGTCGCGGCGCCACCGCGAGCACGCCGTCCGGCACGTAGTCGTCGGCCGCGAGCGTCTCGGCGATCGTGGGCACCAGCTTGCCGGGCGTCTTCGAGGCGGGGTCGACGTCGACCAGCAGCACGGGCGAGCTCGGGTCCGCCGCGATGACGTCCGTCGGCGCGCGTGAGGCCAGGTCGCCGGTGAAGCGGAACCAGGCGACCGGGAGCACGGGGAAGCCGGCCCGCTGCTCGGCAATCGCGCGGAGCCCTGCAAAGACCTGGCTGGTCGTCGGGTTGGCGATGCCGGCCAGGTCGGGCGCGCCGCTCGGCGTCAGGCGCAGGTCCGACGGCCACGGGAAGTCGAAGAAGTGGTCGGGAGACTCGAGGTCCGCCGAGGCATCGAAGAGGACCACCGTGCCCGAGGCCGACGGCGCCGCGGAGCCGGACGAGCAACCCGGTGCGCCGGCGAGGAGCACCGGGCAGGCGAGCAAGGCGGGAACGAGCGCGCGAGACAGCCGCATGTGCGCGACTGTAGCGTAGCGTCGAGGCCGCGGGGCCCGGCGCGCGTCTCGATCGCGCATCGCGCCCGACGGCGGGGGGCGTTGAAGGGGCGGCTCCCCTCGCCCGTCCAACGCCAGGGAATTGCGCCTGGCCGCCCCCCCCCATTACGTTTGTGCGTGCACGCGCGTCAGCCTTTTTTGGAGGATTCCCACCATGCGTACTCAGCTTGCGTTCCGCCTCGCGTCCGCCGGCGCCCTCGGGGCGCTCGGCGTCCTGGCCCTGGCCTGCTCGAGCGGCACGGCGAACAACCCGTTCGCGAGCGTCGACGACTTTTGCACGGCCTACGCCAAGGCGGTCTGCCAGGTCTCGTCCACCTGCCAGTTCGACGCGACCGGCTGCCAGACGTACCAGGACGGCCAGTGCCATTCGATGGCGGCGCAGGCCACGGCGTCGGGGACGCGCCAGTACACGTCGGGCAACGTCCAGGCCTGCATCGACGCGCTCAACTCGGCGTACGGCAACAACGCGACGTCGATCAGCGCCCAGAAGCTGTCGGACATCGACGACAAGTGCCAGCACGTCTTCGTCGGCAGCGCCAAGGAGGGCGACCCGTGCCAGAGCGACTACGACTGCTCGGAGAGCGGCGTCATCTGCGCGAGCGCCCCCGGGATGAGCGCGAGCACCTGCGCCAAGCCGACGCCCAAGGACCTGGGCGCGGTGTGCGCGGATCCGGGTGACCAGTGCCCGAGCAACGCCTTCTGCCAGCCGCAGTCGGGGACCTCCAAGTGCGTGGCGTCGGCGACCAACGGGCAGGCGTGCAGCGCGACGATGCCGTGCGACAGCAGCGATCACTGCGCGGGCGGCACCTGCGAGGCGCTGGCGACGCAGGGGCAGCCGTGCACCGCGACCGCGGACTGCGCGTCGGGGCTCGTCTGCGACACGTACACCTCGGCGACCGCGCCGCAGGCGATCTGCGTCAGCTCGCTGACGTTCGGGCGCGGATCGGTCGATTGCCTGGGCGTCGACGGGCAGTCCACCAACGCCCACGGCGGCACGGCGGACGCCGGAAGCGACGCCGGGTCCGGAGGCGGCACGGACGCGGGGGCGACCGACGCGCCGACCGGCGGCTGATGGCGGTCACGCCGCGCGCTTGTGCGGCAGCGTCCGCGCGAACGCCGACCAGTCCTTGTCCTCGAGACCACGTGCGATGGCGACCACGAACCGTTCGCGCAGCACGCTGGCGAACGGCATCGGCAGCGCTTCGGCCTCGCCGGCCTCGAGCGCCAGTCGCACGTCATTGAGCCCGAGCGGCAGGCGGAAGCCGGCCGGCTCGAAATGCCCCTCCGCGATGCGCTTTCCGTAGGCGGCGAGCACGTCCGGGTGGAGCATCGACTCCTGGAGGATGCCGAGCAGCGTGGTCGCGCCGACGCCGTAGCCCTCGACCAGCGCGAACGCCTCGCCGAACACCTCGAGCATCGACGCGAGCACGAAATTGGCCGCGAGCTTCACGACGTTCGCCCGCTCCGGGTGGAACCCCAGCCTGTGGGTGCTCTTGCCGAGCACGTCGAACAGCGACGTGCAGGCGCCGAGCACCTCGTCGGGCCCCGCCGCCAGCACGAGCAGATCCCCTGCCTCGGCCGCCTCCGGGCGCCCGATCACCGGCGCAGCCGCGTAGCGCTGCCCGGCGGCGCGGTGCGCCTCGTCCAGGTGCCTGGACAGCGCCGGCCCGATGGTGCTCATCCAGAGGTGGATCGCGCCCGGGGCAAGGCCCGCGACGAGCGGCTCGTGCGCGCCGTCCCCCCGGCCGAGCACGACCGACGCAACGGCCGCCTCGTCCGACAGCATCGAGACGACGACCTGCGCGCCGCGAGCGGCGTCCGCGGGGGAGGCGGCCACGCGCGCCCCCTCCTCGACCAGCTCCTCGGCCTTGCTTCGCGTGCGGTTCCACACCGCGACCGCGTGCCCCGTACGCAGGAGGTTGCGTGCCATGGGCCGCCCCATGCGCCCGAGCCCGAGGAAGCCGAGGTTCATCGCGTGCTCCTTCCGCCCGACGGCGACGCAACACGCGTACCCCGAAGCGCGAAGCCGCCAGCCTGAAGCGCGCGCGCCCGCGCCGGCATGCGCGTATTGTATGCGGCAGGCATGGGCAGCAAGGGCAAGCCTTACCGCACGCTCGTCATCGACGGCTTCGAGGTCCTGGTCGGTCGCGGCGACGAGGACAACGACACGCTGACCTTCCACGTCGCCGAGCCGCGAGACCTCTGGCTGCACGTGGCCGGCGGCACGCCGGGCAGCCACGTCGTCATCCGCAACCCGGACGACGTCGAGGTCCCGCGCGCCGTCGTCGAAGGCGCGGCGGCGGCCGCGGCGTGGTACTCGAAGGCGCGTGGCGCGCCGAAGGTGGAGGTGCACGTGTGCCGCGTCGCCGACGTGAGCAAGCCGCGCGGCGCACCGACCGGCCTCGTGGAGCTCGCGCGATGGAAGAGCGTGCGCGTCAAGCCGGGCGTGCCGGTGAAGGAGGAGGGCGAATGAGGTTCGCGCGAGGTTGTCTGCTCGGATCGGCGCTGCTCGCGGTCGCGTGCGGCGCCGGTGTCCAGGGCGCCACGCCACTCGCCGGGCCGTGCGAGCGCGAGCGAGCGCAGTGCGAATCGGGCTGCGAGTCGCGCATCCTGCCGGGCAGCTCGGAGAAGGCGCCGGAGCTGCGCGGCGAGATGGAGGCCGACCGCTGCCGCGATTCGTGCCGGACGTCCTACGACGCGTGCCGGCGTTCGGGGGCCCTGCCGTTCGCGCACCCGGGCGCGGCCTGCGCGTCGCGCTGAGCCTAGGCCGACATCGCCCCGGCCGCGTCGTCGACGGTCGAGAGCGGGCTCGGCGCGGCCCTGCGCGGCAGGTCGATGGTGAAGTTGGCCCCGCGCCCCGGCCCGGCGCTGTCGGCGACCACGCTCCCGCCGTGGGCCTCGACGATGTGACGCACGATCGCGAGCCCCAGCCCGAGCCCCGAGTGCGTGCCCGCCGTGGGATGGTCGAACTGGCGGAAGCGGTCGAACACGTACGGCAGGTGCTCGGCCTCGATGCCGCTGCCGTTGTCGCTGACGGTCAGGCGCACCGCGTCCTCCTGGCGTCTCGCGATCACGTCGACGCGGCCGCTGCCGTCGTCGCGCGAGAACTTGATCGCGTTCGACAGCAGGTTCCAGACCACTTGCCGGAGCCGCTCCCCGTCGCCCATCACCTCGCAGTCGGCGTGCACGCTGGCCGCGAGCGCGACGCGCTTGGCCTCGGCGGCCGGCCGCACCGCGTCGAGCGCGGCCTGCACGACGCCTTCCATGTGCACGGGCGCGAGCTCGACGCGAAGCTTGCCCTTGACGATCCGCGAGACGTCGAGGATGTCGTCGACGATCCGCGCCAACGCCTCGGCATTGCGCCGCAGCACCTCCAGGCCACGCGGCACGACCTGCGGATCGGTGATCGCTTGCTTGCACAGCATGCTCGACCAGCCGAGCACCGCCGTCAGCGGCGTCCGTAGCTCGTGCGAGACGATGCCGAGGAACTCGTCCTTCAGGCGGCTCGCCTCCTCCGCCGCCTGGCGCGCGCGCTCCAGCAGCTCCTCGCGCTGCTGCTCGATCCTCCGCGACTCGGTGACGTCGGCGACGATCGTGAGGCAGCGATCGCCGCCGCAAGCGCGCCAGATCGGCGTCGACGTCAGCTGCAGCACCACCTGCTGGCCGTGCCCGGGCGGGCGCGCCCGCATTTCGAGCGTCTGGCCGTGGCGCTCGCGCAGGCACGCGCCGAGGTGGGTCTGCAGCTCGCCGGCGTCCTCGACGCCGAGCGCGCCGGCGAGCGGTTTCCCGAGCAGCTCCTCTCGCTCGGCTCCGAGCATCGTGACCGCAGTGAGGTTCATCTCCTCGATGCGCCCGCAGGGGTCGAGCGTCACGTAGCCGACCGGCGCGAAGTCGTAGAGCAGCGCGTAGTGCTCCCGCGACGCCTCGAGAGCCTGGTGCGCGGCGCGCAAGTGGCGGTTCTGCATCTCGACCTCGAGCTGCTGCACCCGAAGCTCGTGGGCGAGCGCCTGCACGTCGATCACCGCGGCGCCGAGCACCTCGCTGTCGGCACACGCACGCAGCACGCGCAACCGGTCCGAGAGCTCGTTCCAGGTCTGCCCTCTTGGCCGCATCGCACGCCCCCCGTCCGGGCGTTTAACCGTCGCCCGATCGCCTCGCAAGCGCGCGGGACCGTGCGGCGACGGTGGCCGGTGGGGCGCGGCCACGCCGGGGCGGGGTGCACTCGAATTGGCTGGCGGGCGGTCGAATCTGGTAAGGCATGGACGTGCGGTGGTCGGCGCTCGTCGGAGTCTTGGCGTTGGCCGGATGTGCGCGCGCCCCCTCGCCGCTCACGCCGGCATGGCACGGCTCGATTGGCACGCCCAACAGCGGCGTGCTGGCGGACGGGGCGGAGCTGCCGCGCGACGCCGACGGGCTGCGCTGGCTGCGGGCCAACGATCGCCACTGGGCCCTGCCCCGCTTCGTGCACGCCATCGAGCGCGCCGCCGGGCAGGTCGCGCGCGCGCGCCCCGGCGCGGTGCTCTACGCGGGGGACCTTTCGACGCCGACGGGCGGCGGGCCGCTCGCGCCGCACTTCTCGCACCGGTCCGGGGTGGACGCCGATCTCCTCTTCTACGTGACGACGCTCGACGGCGCGCCGGTGGATAGCCCCGGATTCGTGCACTTCGGCGCCGACGGGCTGGCGCGCGACGAGGCGCACCACCGCTGGCTGCGCTTCGACGTCGAGCGCGAATGGCTGCTCGTCCGCGCGTTGCTCGAGGATCCGCAGGCGAGGGTGCAGTGGCTCTTCGTGAGCGACGTCGTGCGCGCCATGCTCGTCGAGTGGGCGCTCGCGCGCGGCGACTCGCTCGAGATCATCGAGCGCGCGCAGCAGGTCATGCTGCAGCCCAACCCGGGCGGCGTGCACGACGATCACATCCACGTGCGCACCGCGTGCTCGCCCGACGAGATGGCCGCCGGGTGCGAGGCCCACGGCCCGCACCGGCCGTGGCTGGCCTACGATCTGCCGCCGCTCGCCGATCGCGACGAGGATCTGGCGTTGGCGCTGGTGGAACCCATGGACGCGACCGGGGGGGCGGTGAGCTCGTCGCCGCGGTCGCTCGGCGCGATGCACGCCAAGTCGACGCCGTGAGCGCCACGGGGCTGCTCGTCCGCGCGGACGCCGTCGACCTGGCGCGTCACGTGCGGCCGCGCTCCGCGCAGCTGGCGTACCTCGATCCTCCATTCGGCGTCGGCGCGTCGTTCGGCGCGCGCGGACGCGGCGGCGGCTTGCGGGCGCGCGGGCGCGTGGCGTACGAGGACCGCTGGCCCTCGCTCGATTCCTATCTCGGCTGGCTCGAGGCGCGCCTGGTCGCGGTGCGCGATTGCCTGGCGGACGACGGCACGATGTGGCTGCACCTCGACCACCGTGCGGTGCACGAGGCGAAGGCCCTCTGCGATCGCGTGTTCGGCGGCGGCGCGTTCCTCGGCGAGGTGGTGTGGGTGACGGGCAACGGCGTGCGCGGCGCGCGGCGCGGACCGGGCATCAGCCACCAGACGATCCTGCTCTACGCGGCGGGGCGCCGGCCGGTGTGGAACGCCCGCGATCCGAGCCTGCGCGAGCCCTTCGCGGCGACGAGCCTCGCGATGCACTTCACGCAGGTCGATGCGCGCGGGCGGCGGTACCGCGAGCGCACGATAGGCGGGCGCACCTACCGCTACTTCGCCGACGAGGGGCGCGCCATCGGCAGCGTGTGGACCGACTGCCCGGCCATGATCGCCAACACGCCGCTGCGCCGCGAGGCCACCGGGTACCCGACGCAGAAGCCGCTCAAGCTGCTCGATCGGATCGTGCGCGCGTCCTCGCGCGAGGCGGGGCTCGTCGTGGACCCGTTCTGCGGGTCCGGCACCACGCTGGTCGCGGCGGCGAAGCTCAGCCGCGCGTTCGTGGGCTGCGACCTGGGAGAGCTGGCCATCGAGACGAGCGCCGGGCGCCTCCGGGCGGAGGGCGCGCGCTTCGATCTGCGAGTAGACTCCGGGGCGTGCCCGAAAGCGACGACGACGTCGGCGTCCACACCCCGTCGGGGCGCGCGAACGGCGCGAGCCTCCACCCGCTGTTCCTGAAACTGCGCGGCCGCGCCGTGCTGGTCGTGGGCGCCGGCGCGGTCGCCGAGCGAAAGATCCGTGCGCTGCTCGAATCGGGCGCGTGCGTGTGCGTCGTCGCGCCGGAAGCGACTGACGCCGTGCGGCAACTCGCCTCCGAGGGGGCGCTCGAGTGGCGCGCGCGCGCCTTCGAGGACGCGGACGCCGACGGCGTGTGGCTCGCGTTCGCGGCGACGTCCGACCCCGACACGCAGCGGCGCGTCGCGGCCGCCAGCGAGGCGAGACGCGTCTTCTGCGTGGCGGTGGACGACCCGGCGAACGCGAGCGCCTACTCGGGCGCGGTCGTGCGGCGACCCCCGTTCGTCGTCGCCATCTCCTCCTCGGGCGAGGCGCCCGCGCTGACGCGGCTCTTGCGCGAGGTCATCGAGCACGTCCTGCCCGGTGGGGACGTCGTCGAAACCGCGAAGCGCCTGCGGGCCCGCTGGATCGCCGAGGGCAAGCCGATGGGCGCGCGCTTCGACGATCTGCTCGAGGAGCTCAGGCGCAAGCGCGGCTAGCGCCTCCGATCGACGCGCGCGGTGCCGTCGCGGATGGCCCTGGCCGGCGTCCTGGCTGTCTGCACGGACGGCGTCGCGAAGAGCCGTCGCTGGCTGCGCGCGTCGGCCGCCGTGGCCTTCGCGAGGCTCCCCGCGAGGAGGCGGCTCTGCACCCAGGGCGGGAAGCTCCCGCCGAGATCGGTGGCGAGCACGTGCTCGAGCCGCGTCACCCCGGGTGCGATCGCCGTGCACCGGTGGACCGTCGGGTGCAGCGCGCCGCGGACGAAGCCCTCGCGCGGCTTCAGGGATGGATCGTCGACGGAGAGGTACGGGATGACCACGCGCCCGTCCGGGAGGGCGCGCCGCGCGAGGTAATAGAGGTACTCGCGCCCCGCCAGCCCGGGGGCCGTCGCGTAGAAGACTCGCATCAGCCACGCCTTGCGCCCAGGCCCCTCCTCCAGCACGCGCAGCACGTCGCCGCCCACGTACTGCCGGTTCCAGTCGCCGAGCCGCTCGAACATCTCGTCGGCGATGAGGCGCACGACGGCGTCGATCGAAGCCGGGAGATCGACGACGCTCTTGTAGGCCAGGCACGGGCAGCCCGGGACGCGGCCGGCGAAGACCGCGATGCCGTCCTCGTGCATCACCGGGCGCCACCGCGCCGTGTCGTCGAGCAAGGTCGAGACGTCGTTCATCAGCCGGTCACCGTCGATCGACGCGAGCGCCGCGCCCGGCCACACCGGCGCGCGGCGACGGAGCGCGACGACGGCCGCGACGAGGATCGCGACCGCGATGGCCGCGGCGATCGCGGCGCCGCTCACGCGCGCGCACCTTCCGCGCGCGCGGCGCCTTCCCGCGCCGCGCCTTCGAAATGGCGCAGCAGCCCCCTCCACTCGTGCAGGTACGCGCGCACGTGGCCGGCGCGAAGGAGCTTGTTCTGCACCCACGCCGGGATGCTCCCCGCGAGGTCGTAGACCATGAGGTGCTCGACGCGCGTCCTTCCGTCGCCCAGCGCGCGGATGCGCTGCCCGGACGGGTAGATCGGGCACCGCACGAAGCCCTTCGCCGGCGGAGGCACCTCCGCGTCGTCGATCGCGCCGTACGCGAGGAACGCCTCCTGCGGGCCGCGGCGCCGCTCGTGGAGCACGTGCACGAACTCGCGGTTTGCCATCCCGGGCGGCATCCGGAAGCGGGTGCACACGACCCACGCGCGGTGATCGGGCCCCTGGTCGATCGGACGAATGACCTCGCCCCCGGCGTAGCGATCGTTCATCGTGGCCATGGCCGCGAGCAAACCCTCGCCGAGGAAGCCGACGAGCGCGTCGACCGGGGCACGCGGCTCGGTCACCGTCTTGAAGCCCACGAACGGGCACGGCAGGCCGGCGGCGCCGTAGACCGTCACGCCGTCCTCGGCGCGCTCGAGCCGCCAGGGGAAGTCGTCCATCCAGCGCGCGATCTCGCCGACCAGCGCCTCCCGCGCCTCGAGGCTCGTGCTCATCGCCTCGGCACGGCGCGCGCGAGCGGCGCTGCCCCTCCGACGCCCACGAAGTCGAGGGCGGGGTTGCCGAGGGCCATCGCCTCGTCCGCGGCGCCGACGACGCGCGCGCGCCTCGCCGGCTGATACCCAAGGGCCCACAGGCCCCGCAGCACCGAGACGGGCGTCAGCCGCCAGAAGCCCCACAGCTCGTTGATCGTGCCCCACACGACGCCGAGCGCGAGGAGGCGCACCGCCGACCGCGCGAGCGCGCCCGCGGGGAGCAGGCCACCCCCGGGGCGGAGGAACATCGCCGACAGCGGCGCCCAGTGCGCGAGGCCGTTCAAGCGCGGGGGCAGGAGCGGCTCGCGAAGATGCGAGAGCGCCACGACCAGCGAGAGCGCGATCGTACAGGCGCACGATGCGAGCAGGAGCGTCGCGCCGCCGCCGGCGCGGCAGACCACCGAGGCGACGAGCGTGCCCGCCGCCGCGCTGCCGAGGGCGACGACGAACATGACGCCCCCGAGCAGGGCCATGCGGTTGGCGATCCCCTGCACCGCGTACCAGACGCCGAGCACGACGCCCGCGAGCCAGGCGGCGTTCCACTGGAACGGCGCGGGGCCGTGGAGGCGGATCGTCGCGAGGCCGGCGGCGAGCACGACGAGCGTGAGCGGCTGCAGAAGCGCGTGGGTGATCCACGCCAGGCGGCGACGGTGGAAGACGAGGAACAAGTACGCCTGGAAGTCGAGGCTCAGGTTCGCGAAGTGCGCGAGCGGAGCGACCATGCCGCCGGCCACCAGGCGCGCGGCCGTGCCGGCGCGCGGGTCGCCAAGCGCGAGGAGGCGGTCGAAGACGCGCGCAAAGCAGCGCATCTCCGGCGTGGGCTCCAGGAAGAGCACGGCGCCGGCGTCGCCGCCGTTGCTCTCGGTTGCTTCTCTCGGCTTCGACGACATGGAATCCGCCGCGTCGGATGCTCGTCTCCGTCCCCGGGAGGCGCCATATAGGGCCATGACTCGTCGTGTCAAGCAACGACCTCGACGCCGTGTACCTTGGCTGAACGAGCACCGACAGCCAACGGCGTTCGCCAACGATGATTCACGCGGGCTGCGCGTCGGGTACAAGAGCCGGCGAGGATCACGAGGACGGCTGCTCCGCTGCGCACAGCGTACCGTTCGAGCACCGGACTGCCTTCCGCAAGGCGCACGGCGCCCATGCGAGCGTGCGGCGCGCCACCTCCAGCGAGGAGAGCGGCTGTGCGAACGCGGAAACGTGCTCTACGAGCTCGCCATGCGCCTTTGCAAGCGTGCATCGACGCCGTGCGGACGATGATGGGCGCTCTCCGAGGACGCGCGCCGCGCTCCTCGATTGCACCGGTCGCAATGCGTGGTCGGAGAGACGCCCTGAAAGTCCGCACAGCCGCTCTGCACGTTGGGAGAGACGCGCTCCCGGCTTGCATCGACGACCTACGAGAATGACGGTCGGCCCTTCTCGCGATCATCGGCGCTGTGCTTCGAGGCCGGGTGTCGCTCCTCGTTCGCACAGCGGCTCTCCCAGGATCGCACGCACGGCTCCCCGGTGTCGGACGACGTCGACGTGGTCGACATGGCGCTCCCCGCGTTCGCATCGATGCTCTCCCTCGACGACGCGACGCCGTGCTCCCTTGCACAGCGGCTCCGCGCGAGTGCACGGGCGCCGTCCCGGTTTGCAGCGAGGGCGGGCGAACGCCGCGTGCCGCTCCCCCGGCGCGCCTCGACCCTCCCCGAGGGCGAGCCGGCTCTGGTCGATCTGCCCCGTCGCGGCCTGCGACTGGTCAAACCGGTGGCGGTCGAGGTGGAGAGCGCCAACGACGACCCCTGGCGCGCCCGGCGGCGGTGCGGCTAGACAGTAGGAGCGATGCCCCGCAGCTACACCGCAGGCGATTCCCCCTTCGACCACGTCGGCGGAGAGGACGTCGTACGGCGCGTGGTGACGCGCTTCTACGACCACATGGACGCCGACGAGCCCGCGCTCGCCCGCCTGCACGAGCACGACGGGCAGGGCCACGTCAGCGCGGAAGCGCGCGAGCGCTTCGCCCGCTTCCTCGTCGAGTGGCTCGGCGGCCCGGCGCAGTACTCGCCGGTCCACGGTCACCCCCGGCTGCGCATGCGGCACGCGCACCTTCCCATCGGCATGGCGATGCGCGATGCGTGGCTGCGCTGCATGACCCGGGCGCTCGACGACGTGGGCGTGTCCGGCGAGGTGCGCGAGTTCCTCGACGCCCGCTTCGCCGAGGTGGCGGGCTTCCTCCGGAACGTCGACGGAACCGGCTAGGGCGCCGGCCTTCAGAGGAGCTTGCGCGCGAGCTCCGCCCGGTGCCGGTCGCAGAACATCAGGCCGCGCTTCACCGTCTCCTCCGGGCTCGTCGACGGCCGCATGACGCAGTGCTGCTCGCGACAGTGCTCCAGCCCGTAGGTGTGCCCCAGCTGGTGCACCGCCTCGGACGCGACGAGGCGCGCGAACGCGTCGGGGTCGGGCGCGCCGGCGAAGCGCGCGACCGAGACGACGGCGACCGCGCGCGCCGCGTCCCCGTCGCCGAAGACGAAGGGGCGTTCGGGCCGGTACAGGTCGACGGCCGTCACGCCCAGCAGGCGCTCGTACTCGCGCGGCCTCGCCGCCGCGAGCGCGTCGAGCACGAGCGAGGCGCGCCACTGGTCGCGTCGCTCGTCGCGCACGCCGCGCGGGAGTGTCACGCGGGGGCCCTCGATCACGGCCCGCGCGAACGCCAGCTCGACGGCCGGCCTGAGCTGAGCCACCACGCCCGGCTCGACCGCGTCGATCAGCGCTACGCCAATCGTCTGCATGCGGCGGCTCCCTGCGAGCCGCATGCCGGCACGACAGTGCCGGCACCGTTCTGCGGAAATCGCGCGAGCGGTTTCCCCAGAACGTGACCGGCGGCGCGCAGCGGCGCGCCTCAGCCGACCTCTGCCCGCTCTTCGTCCGCCGCTTCGCGCCCGGGCGCGCAGGGGCTCTCCACGCGGCGGGCGACGACCTCTCCGACGACGAGGAGCGCGGGCGCTTCCAGCTCGGCCGCCTCGGCGCGGGCCGCGATGTCCGCGAGCGTGCCGGTCACGAGGCGCTCGCCGGGTCGTGTCGCATGCGACACGACGGCCGCGGGCGTCGCGGGCGCACGCCCTGCCTCGACGAGCGCCCGACACGTCGCCGCGATGCGCCCCAGCCCCATGTAGAAGACGATCGTTCCCCGCGCCGGGACGCTGCCGATCAGGTCGGGCTCGCCCCCATTGCGCGCGGCGTGCGCCGTCGCGAGCGTCACGCTCGATGCGCAGTCGCGGTGCGTCAGCGGGATGCCGGTGCTCGCGGCGGCCCCGAGCGCCGCCGAGATCCCCGGGACGATTGCGAACGGGATGCGCGCCACCGCGAGCTCGTCGGCCTCCTCGCCGCCGCGCCCGAACACGAGCGGATCGCCCCCCTTGATGCGCACGACGTCCTCGCCCTCCAGGGCGCGCTGCACGACGAGCGGATGGATGCGCGCCTCGTGGTGGCGGCAGCCACTGGCGCGCCGACCGACGGCGATGCGCTCGGCGCCGGCCGGGGCGAGCGCCAGGATTTCCGTCGACACCAGCTCGTCGTAGGCGACGACGCGGGCGCTCGTGATGATCCGGTGCGCCCGCACCGTCAGCAGCTCGGGGTCGCCCGGCCCCGAGCCCACCAGCCACACCTTGCCGCGGCGGACCGCGCGCACCCCGTCGGATTGTCGGCTCATGCTCCCTCGATCCCCCAGCGGCGCGCGATGGCGCGATCGGCCCGCGCGAACAGCAGCGTGTCGCTCGCGCGTCCGAGCGCCACGATGACCACGACGACGGCCATGACGAGCGCCGTGTCGCCCAGTTCGCGGCCGGTCTCGAGCAGCTGCCCGAGGCCGCCGGACACGAAGAGCAGCTCGCCGGCCATCAGCGAGCGCAGTGCAAACGTCCAGCCCACCTTGGCCCCGCCGAGGATGCCCGGAAGCGCTGCGGGGAGCGTCACGCTGAACATGAGGCGTGCGCCGCGCGCGCCCATCGTGCGCGCCCCGCGCTCGATCGACGGGGGCACATGGCGCACGGCGTTCTCGGTCGCGACCGCGACCGGCAGCGACGCGCCGAGCACCACCACGAGCTGGATGGCCCACTCGCTCAGCCCGAACCATAGGATCGCCAGCGGCAGCCAGCAGATGGACGGCACCGAGCCGAGCCCCAGCACGATCGGGCCGGCGGACTGCTTCACCAGAGGCGAGCGGGCGAGCGCGATCCCGAGCGGGATGCCCGTCGCGAGCGCCGCCGCGTAGCCGACCGCGAGACGGGCGGCGCTGGTCGCGAGCGCCCGCAGCAGCGTGCCGTCACGCGCACCGGACCACAGCGCGCCCGCGACGGCGGCCGGCCCCGGCGCGAGCGGCGTGCGCGCCAGGTCAGATGCCGCGGCCCAGATGGCGACGAGGATCCCCACCGCCACGAGCCCCCGGAGCCACCCACGCATCGTCGGCCTCCTCGCGCGCCACCTTCTCCACCTCGCTGGCGATGCGGCGCGCGATGCCGTTCGCCAGCGCTGCGATGCGCGCGTCATTGGCGGCGCGCGGTCGCGGCAAATCGACGATCTCCTCGTGCAGGATGCGCCCGGGGCGCGTGCCCATCAGCACGATGCGATCGGCGAGGCGGACCGCCTCGCGCACGTTGTGCGTGACGAAGACGACCGTCTTGCGCGTCGCGCTCCAGATGCGCTCGACCTCTCCCTGCAGGATCTCGCGCGTCTGCGCGTCGAGCGCCGCGAAGGGCTCGTCCATCAGGAGCACGGCCGGGTCGGCGGCGAGGGCGCGCGCGATGGCGCCGCGCTGGCGCATGCCGCCCGAGAGCTGATGCGGGTAGGCGTCGCGGAAGCGCCAGAGGTGCACGAGGCGCAGCAGCTCCTCGCTGCGCGCGGCGCGCGTCCCCGCGTCCAGCTTCTGCAGCTCGAGCGGGAACTCGACGTTGTCGCGCAGCGTGAGCCACGGAAAGAGCGCCGCGTCCTGGAAGACGACGGCGCGATCGGGGCCGGGGCCCGCGACGGGGGCGCCCCCCTCGAGCACGCGCCCCGACGTCGGCGTGGCGAGGCCCGCGACGAGGCTGAGGATCGTCGACTTGCCGCTGCCCGAGGGGCCGAGCAGGCACACGAGCTCCCCGGCCGCGATGCGGAGCGAGGCGCCGCGCAGGATCTCGACCGCGCCCGCGCGAAGCGACACGTCTTCCAGGGCAACGCTCGCCCCGGCGCGCCCGGCGGAGGACCGGGCGGCCGGGGCGGCGGTCACGTCGTGCTGCGACCGCACCCGGGCCGACGCACCGGAGACCAGGCAGGCGCCGAGCCAGGACTTCGCAATCGCGAACACGTGCTCGTTATAGCGGACATCACCTCGACCGTCAAACGCGACCGGCCGTGCCGCGTCACCGCTCGTAGACGATGACGTTGTGATAGCGGGCCTCCGAGCCCGCGGGGTTCTCGTAGGCGTGCGGCCGATCGGCGGCGAAGGCGATCGAGTCGCCGGCGTTCAGCTCGTACGTCTCGTCGTCCACGTGCATGCGCAGCACGCCGCTCAGCACGACCAGGACCTCGTGGGTGCCGGGTGCGTGCGCCTCGGACGCGTGCGTCGACCGCGCCGAGAGGCGCAGCTCGTAGATTTCGACCAGCGGCGAGGCGCCTGCGGGCGTCAGCGGCCGGCTCTCGAAGCGTCCGTCGGAGGACCGGAGCACCTGCGAATCGCCGCGGCGCAGCACGACGGCGCCCGACCGCGGCGCGCCGATCAGCTCCGCGAACGGCACGCCGAGCCCGACGGCGATCTTCCACAGCACGCCGACCGTCGGGTTGCTCTTGCAGGTCTCGATCTGCGACAGCGCAGCGCGGCTCACGCCCGAGGAACGCGCCAGATCGTCGAGTGACATCCCGCGTGCCTTGCGGCGCTGCCGCAGGTTCTCCGCCACGCGGCGACCGAGCTCCGCGGCGCCGACGTCGTCCCCCGGCCCGGCGCTCGGTCGATTGGGCTTGCGCGTCACCACCTCGTCCTCCATTATAGTGAACACATGGTCGACATAGTGAACACCGCTTCTCCGGCAAACGGCTCGAACCGCGGCCGTCGGGCGGCGTCGGCCACCCTAACAGAAGGCGTGGTCCTCTGGTTCACCGGGCTGTCGGGCGCGGGCAAGTCGACGCTGTCCGACGCGCTCGCCCCGCAGCTCCGCGCCCTCGGCAAGAGGGTGGAGGTCCTCGACGGGGACGTCGTGCGCGCGCACCTGTCCAAGGGGCTCGGCTTCTCGCGCGAGGACCGCGACGCGAACGTCGCGCGGATCGCGTTCGTCGCGCACCTGCTCGCGCGCAACGGCGTCGCGGTCGTCGTCGCGGCGGTCAGCCCGTTTCGCGAGGCGCGCGAGAGGGCGCGCGCGACCATCGGCCACTTCGTCGAGATCCACCTCGCGCCGCCGCTCGAGACGTGCATCCGGCGCGACGTGAAGGGTCTGTACCGGAAGGCCATCGCCGGCGAGATCCCGCAGTTCACGGGCATCAGCGATCCGTACGAGGAGCCGCTGTCGCCCGAGCTGCGCGTCGACACCAGCCGCATCACCGTGGAGGAGGCGGTCGCCCAGATCCTCTCCAGGCTGCGCGAGCTCGGCTACCTCGAGCCGCACGGCGCCTCGGATACGACCCTTTGAACGTTCGCGCGGAGGCGCGCAATGACGAGACAAGTGTTCCTCCCGAAGTTCTCGGACGAACGAGACATCGACGAGTTCGTCGAGAAGCTCGAGGCGTTCGAGCGCGGCGACATCACCGCCGAGCAGTTCCGGAGTTTCCGCCTGCTTCGCGGCGTGTACGGCCAGCGGCAGCCAGACGTGCAGATGTTCCGCGTCAAGATCCCCTTCGGGCGCCTGGGGCCGGAGCAGCTCGTCGCGATCGCCGACGTGGCCGACGAGCATTCGCGCGGCTTCGCGCACGTCACGACGCGCCAGAACATCCAGCTGCACTTCCTGAAGCTCTCCGAGTGCGAGGCGGTCATGCGCCGCCTCGGCGAGGTGGGCCTGACGACGCGCGAGGCGTGCGGCAACTCGGTGCGCAACGTCACCGCCTGCGAGCTCGCCGAGGTGTGCCCGAGCGCCGCGTTCGACGTGACGCCGTACGCCGAGGCGACCGTCCGCCATTTCCTGCGGCACCCCTTGTCGAGTAGCCTGCCGCGCAAGTTCAAGATCGCCTTCAGCGGGTGCGGCACCGACTGCGCGTTCGGCGCGATCAACGATCTCGGGTTCGTGGCGCAGGTGCGCGACGGGGTGCGCGGCTTCAGAGTGTACGCCGCGGGCGGGCTGTCGACGACGCCCCAGGCGGCCATCGTGCTGCACGACTTCGTGCCGGCCGGGGAGCTCGGGCGCGTCGGCGAGGCGATCGTGCGCCTCTTCCACGCGCTCGGGAACCGCGACAACAAGCATCGCGCGCGGATGAAGTACGTGCTGCGCAAGCTCGGCGAGGACGGCTTCCGTGCCAGATACGCCGAGCACCGCGCGCAGGTCGACGCCGAGGCGATGGCGGAGCTGAAGCTCCCCGAGCAGCCGCAGAACACGCCCGCGCCGCCGATCGCCGACGCGAGCGGCGGCCCCTACCCCGCCGGCTATCTCACCTGGCGCTCCTCGTGCGTCGTCGACCAGCGGCAGGACGGCTACTCGGCCGTCTACATCCGCCTCTTCCTCGGCGACGTCACGAGCGCGCAGCTCCGCGCGCTCGCGCACGTCGTCCCGCGCTTCGGCGACGGCACGGTGCGCACGACGATCGATCAGAACCTGCTCGTGCCGTGGGTCGACAGCCGATCGCTCCCCGCGTTGTACGTGGCATTGCGCGAGATCGGCCTGGCGCGCACCGACGTGCACACCGCGCGCGACGTGCTGTCGTGCCCGGGGGCCGAGTCGTGCAACCTGGCGGTCACCTCGTCGCGCAACGTCGCGCGCGGCATCGCCGAGCGGCTCGAGCTGCCCGACGTCTCGGGCATCGCGCTCTCGTCGGGTGCGACCATCAAGATCAGCGGCTGCCCCAACTCGTGCGGGCAGCACCACGTGGCCGACATCGGCTGGCACGGCGCCGCCAAGACGGTCAACGGCACGACGTACCCGATGTACCAGCTGCACCTCGGCGGCGGCGTCGACGCCGAGGGGGCGCGCTTCGGCCGGCAGGTGGTCAAGGTCGTGGCCAAGCGCGTGCCCGAAGCCGTCGCCGTGCTGCTCAAGCTCTACGAGGCGGAGCGCACCGACGGCGAGAGCGCGGCGGACTTCTACGAGCGCGTCGATCCCAGGCGCGTCGTCGCCGCGCTCGGCGATCTCGCGACCGACGCCCCCACGACCGCCCGCGGCGAGGACACCGACATCGGCCAGGAGTCGGGCTTCCACGTCGCCATCGGCGCCGGAGAGTGCGCGGCGTGAGCGGCGTGTCCGCCCTCGACCTCGCCCGCGAGAGCGCGCGCCTCGAGCACGCCAGCCCCGAGGAGCGCCTCGCGTTCGCCGTCGAGACGTGGGGCGATCGGCTGCTCTTCACCTCGTCGTTCGGCGCCGGCAGCGGGGTGCTCCTGCACCTCTGGAGCCGCGTCGCGCGCCACCTGCCGGTCGTGTTCATCGACACCGGATTCCTCTTCGACGAAACGCTCGCCTACCGCGACCTCCTCGCGCGCGACCTGGGCCTGCGTGTCGATGTGGCGCGCCCCGCCGTGTCGCGCGACGACTTCCTCTGGCAGCACGGGGCCGACGTCATGGCACGCGATCCCGACTTCTGCTGCGCGCGCAACAAGGTCGATCCGCTCGAGCCGTACCTCGCGCGCGCGGCGGCGTGGGTCAGCGGCCTGCGGCGCGACCAGGGCAAGACGCGCGAGGGCGTCCCGATCCTGCTGCCGACCGAGGGCGGCCCGATCAAGGTGCACCCGCTGGCGACGATGACGAGCGCCGACGTGCACGCGTACCTCGAGCGACACGCCATCCCGCAGCACCCGCTCGCGAGCAGGCGCTACCTGTCGATCGGCTGCTGGCCGTGCACACAGCCGGTCGCCGACGGAGAGGACGAGCGCGCCGGGCGCTGGGCCGGCAGGGCCAAGACGGAGTGCGGGCTGCACACGCGCCTCCAGCCGAAGTCGTCATGACTTCGCGCGGCGTGTCGCGTCGCGACCTGCTCCTGGGCGCCGGCGGCGCTGCGCTGCTGGCCGCGTGCCGCGGCGGGCGTTCCGCGGCGCTTCGCCTCGGGTTCATGACGAACCTGCCGCACGCCCCCGTCATCGCCGGCGTCGCCTCCGGGCGCATCGAACGGACGCTCGGCGTGCCCGTCGCGACGCTCAGCTTCCGGAGCGGTCCGCGCGTGATGGAAGCGCTGTTCGGCGGCGCGATCGACGTCGGCGTGTCGGGGCCGTCGGCGATCGTCTTCAACAACGCGCGCCACGCGCCGGGGACCTTCCGGCTGCTGAGCGGCTGCTGCTCGGGTGGCGCGTCGTTCGTCGTGTCGCGCGCCTCCGGCATCGGCGGCCCCGCGGACCTTCGCGGCAAGACCCTCGCGAGCCCGCAGATCGGCACGACGCAGGACATCTCGCTGCGCACGTACCTGCGCCGCCACGGGCACCGCCCGGCCGACCGCGGCGGCGACGTCACCGTGACGGCGCTCGACTCGGCGGCGATCCTCGCCGAGATGCGCCGAGGCGCGCTCGACGGCGCGTGGCTCGCCGAGCCGTGGGCCACGCGCGTCGTGCGCGAGGTCGACGCCGTGCGCCTCGTCGACGAGCGCGGTCTCTGGCCGGGACGGGCCTTTCCGACGGCGCTCGTCATCGCGCGCGGAGACTTCGCGCGGCGGCAGCCCGCGCTCGTCGCGCGCCTCGTCGACGCCGTCGGAGCCGAGATCCACCGCGCGCAGCAGTCACCCGGCGAGACGCTCACCGTGGTCGGCGACGAGCTGGGGCGTCTGGTCGGCAAGCGCCTTCCCCGGTGGCTGCTCGACGCGGCCGCGCGCTTCGTCGACTTCACGAGCGACCCTCTGCGCGGCGCGCTCGACGCGGTCGCCGACGACGCCTACGCCCTCGGCCTCGCGCCCCGCAGCTCGAGCCGCACGCTCCTCGGCTGAGCGCGTCCGCGCGAGGCCGTATCGCGGGAGATCCTTCGCGTCTCGATCGTCGATCCGTCCTTGACGCGTCGCGCCATGGGAACCATCGTCCACGCACCGGAGGGACGGGATGCGCTGGTACGTCGCGGCGTGCGTCGCGGGAGTGATTCTCACGCTCAACGCGTGGCGACCCCTGCGTCGGCCTTCGCTGCTGGCGCTCGCCAGCGGCATGCTGGGATGGCTCACGACCGAGCTCGCGCTGCATCACCTCGCGTGGCAGGCGCTGCTCGCGGTGTGGCTGATCCACGCGGGCGCTCTCGCGTCGCTGCCCGGCGCGATGGCGGTGGGCGTCGCCGCCGCATCCTGCGGGGGTCTGGCGGTGCTCCATCTCCGCGGCGAGCGCGCACGTGCCTCCATCGAGGCGGCGCTGAGGGAAGGGCTCGGCCCGGGCTTCGAGTCGCGCCTCCCGCCCGACGTCCGCTCGTGGATCGGCTCCGCCTTCGCGTGGCGCCGGATCCTCCTCCCGTTTGCTCTCGGACATCGCGACGTGGAGACCACGCGCTTCGTCCCCTTCGCCCACGTCGGCGGCGTGCAGCTCCGTCTGGACGTGCATCGCCACAAGGGACGGCGCACCGGTTGCCCCGTGCTCGTCTATGTTCACGGCGGGGGATGGGTCCTCGGCATGCGCGTCTTCCAGGGCCTGCCCCTCATGCGCCACCTCGCGGCACGAGGCTGGGTGTGCTTCTCGGTCGATTATCGCGTCAGCCCGCGTGCCACCTTCCCCGATCACCTCGTGGACGTGAAGCGCGCCCTCGCTTGGGTGCGCGAGCACGCGGAGGAGTACGGCGGCGACCCCGATTTCGTCGTTCTCTGCGGCAACTCCGCGGGCGCGCACCTCGCGGCGCTCGCCGCGCTCACCGAGAACGATCCGCGCTATCAGCCGGGCTTCGAGCACGTGAGCACGGCGGTGCGCGGGTGCATCGGGCTGTATGGCGTGTACGACTTCGCAGACCGACACGGCCACTGGCCCTATTCGCGCGAGTTCGGGCTGCTGCTGCGGTTCGCCGTCATGAAGGTATCGCGCGCGACGCACCCCGACCGTTACCGGGAGGCATCACCGATCGAGCGCGTCCACGCAGGCGCACCGCCGTTCCTGGTCGTGCACGGCGACCGCGACTCGGTCGCGCCGCCCGCGGAATCGCGGCGGTTCGCCGAGGCGCTGCGGGCGCGCGGCGTGACGGTGGTGCACGCGGAGATCCCGGATGCGCAGCACGCGTTCGAGGTGTTCTCGTCGCCACGGACTGCGCACCTGGTGAGCGGGGCGACTGCGTTCCTGGCGCACCTCTACGGCCGCCATCTGGAGGGGCGGGCGCAGGCAGCGGGGGGCGAGGCTGGCGCCGAGGGGCGGAGCCGGTCAGGCATGGTGCCGCGAGGACGACCGCGCGAGGTCGATGCGGACGTGGCGTGATCGGTCAAAAGGGCGTCACGTCGACCATCCGCGTCGCCACGACGCGCTGCACTGGGGTGAATGGATCGGGCGCGTCCGCGCGGCCCGTCGCGGACGGCTCGCGGAGGGTCGCGACGGATCGCGCGCGGCCCAGTCGATGCGCCCGCGGAACGCGCGCCACCGGCGCGGCACGCAATTGGCTTACCCTTGGCACCATGCGGACCCGTGGCGGGGGGATCGTGTGCGTCCTGATCGCGCCGCTCGTCGCGTGCGGGTCGTCGCCCTCGTCGGCCGACGGCCTTGCGGCGGACGGCGGTGACGCGAGCGCGACGTACGACGCGGACGACGCAGGCGACGCGAGCGCGGCGCCCTCCGACGCGGGCGCCGACGCCGCCTCGACCGGCGAGGCCGGCGCGGGCGACGCCGCGCTCCCGTGCACGACGCGCATCACCTACGGCAGCGCGTGGATCCACGGGCCCAACCACCCGGCGCAGTACGACGACGTCGCCGGCAACGTCGGCTGGGACGGCACCTGCACGGACGACGGCCCGAGCTCGTACGCCGTGCTCTCCAACGGCTGGAAGCCGTACTTCCAGGGCAACGGCGCCTGCATGATCGCGCTCGACTACCGCGGCTCGTGCCCGCAGGCGCCCGCCGCGTGCACGACGCGCGTCACCTACGGCCCCGCGTGGAAGAGCGCGCCCAACCACCCCGCGCAGTACGACGACGTCCCGGGGCGGCTCACCTGGGACGGCGTCTGCCACGCCGCCGGCAGCGACGGCTATGGCGTGCTGTCCAACGGCTGGCAGCCGACCTTCACCGGCACGAGCGGCTGCGAGATGTCCTTCGAGTACCGCCAGTGCGGGGGCCTGTACGCCAACCCCGTCGTGAACGTCGACTGCCCCGATCCGGGCGTGCTGCTCGACGGCAGCCAGTACGTGATGACGTGCACCTCGGGCAACGCGGCCGACGCGTTCCCCGTCCGCACCTCGCCCGATCTCGTGCACTGGACCCAGGTCGGCTCCGTCTTCCCGTCGGGCAAGCACCCGTCGTGGGCGGTGAGCGACTTCTGGGCGGCCGAGATCCACCACGTCGGCAGCCACTACGTCGTCTACTACACGGCGCGCGGCGCGGACGGCGTCCTCGCCGTGGGCGCCGCCTCGGGCAGCTCGGCGACGGGCCCCTTCACCGATCCGGGCGCGCCGCTGCTGCACGATCCGTCGATGGGCTACATCGACCCGAGCGAGTTCGAGGCGCCCGGCGGGACGCGCTACGTCCTCTGGAAGGAGGACGGCAACGCCGTCGGCAAGCCGACGCCCATCCACATCCAGCCGCTCGCGCCCGACGGCATGTCGGTGACCGGCTCGCCTGCGACGCTCATCACCAACGATCAGCCCTGGGAGGGCGCCGTCACCGAGGGGCCGTGGATGCTCCTGCACGGCGGCAGCTACTACCTCTTCTACAGCGGCAACGCGTACGACAGCACGGCGTACGCGATCGGCGTCGCGCGCGCGAGCTCGCCGCTCGGGCCGTTCACCAAGCTCCCCTCCCCCATCCTCTCGACCTGGGGCGCGTGGGCAGGCCCCGGGCATTGCTCGGTGCTCGACCTGCCGGACGGCGAGACCGACGTCGTCTACCATGCGTGGGAGGCGGGGGCCGTCGGCGCGGCGCCGGGGCGGCTCGGGCTCGTCGACCGCATCGTGTGGAATGGCGGCTGGCCCTCCGTGCCCGGCGCGCCCTCGTCGCGCAGCGTGCCCATGCCGTGACCGAGATGCCATGACCCGGACGATCGCCGCGTTCCTCCTCGCCGCCGGTCTGGCCCTCGGCGGTTGCGCCTCGACCTCCGCCGAGAACGCCTCGAACCCGACCGGCGACGACGCGGGCGGCGACGCCGCCGAAGCCAGCGACGCGGGACCTCCCGACGTCGACACCACCGGCCCCGTCGGCCTGGCCGCGATCACGAGCTTCGACGAGCTGCCGTACCTGCGAACCGGGCAGCGCGCGCTGCACGAGTCGAGCTACGACCGCAGCGGCGGCAACATCGACTGGAGCACCGGGCCCGATTACCTCTACCTCGACGCCAACGGCGACAAGGTGCTGCTCGACGCGCGCGGCCCCGGCTGCGTCTACCGCCTCTGGTTCACCGGGCAGGACCCGAGTCAGCGCATCCGCATCTACTTCGACGACGAGGCGCAGCCGCGCGTCGACATGACGCTCGGCGATTTCTTCAGCGGCACCAAGGCGCCCTTCCTCGCGCCGCTCGTCGGCGACGATCAGGTCTCGAGCGGCGGCTTCTTCAGCTATCTGCCCCTGCCCTTCGCCAGGTCGATACGCATCACTGCGAGCGGCGACGACGGCGGGACGCTGCCGGACTACTACTTCAACGTCGACTACCACCTGTTCGATCCGTCGACGCCGGTGACCACGTGGACGGGCCAGGAGGACAGCGCCGCAGCGCGCGCGATCTGGGCGAGCGCCGGAGCCGATCCGAAGGACGAGTCGGGTGCGAAGGTGGCGAGCGACGTCGTGAGCATCCCCGCCGGCCAATCGCACACGCTGCTCGACGTCGACGGCCCCGGCGAGATCGGCGCGATCGAGATGAGCATCGGGGGCGTCTTCCCGGTGCACCCGGTGCAGTACACCGACAACGGGCGCGCGCACCGGGGCACGAGCGCGTTCACCGTGAAGGTCGATCCGGCCAACCAGGGCGTCGTGCTGCAGCGCCGGCTCGATCACGGCGTCGCCGACCAGACGGCGAACGTCTTCGTCGACGGCGCGATGGCCGGCACCTGGACCGACCGCGGCAGCGACACGACCAACCGCTGGCGCGACGACTTCTTTCCCGTCCCGGCGGCGCTCACCGCGGGCAAGTCGAGCATCCACGTGACGATCCAGTTCGTCTCGAGCGCGATGGACTGGGACGAGTTCTACTACTGGGTCTACAGCCGCGTGCAGGGCGCGGAGGTGCCGACCGACCAGCTCGACGTGGGCGATGCGAGCTCGGAGAGCGCGCACGCGTACGCCGTCACGCAGGCCACCTTCTCCGGCACGCAGACGTACACGTACCCGCAGCCCACCGCGTTCGCCGAGCCGCTGAACGACCTCTGGATGCGCATCACCTGGGACGGCGAATCGACGCCGAGCGTCGAGGCGCCCGTCGGCGCGCTCTTCGCGCAGGGCGAGTTCGGCCCCGGCTTCGTGACGGCGCTGCCCGCGGGCATGGACCCCGACGGCACGATGTACCTGTTCTTCCCGATGCCGTTCGCCGAGCACGCGACGATCGAGCTGGAGAACCGGTCGCCCGCGACCATGAACGACGTCTGGTTTCGGGTCGTCGACCGGCCGTTCGGCGACTCGTTCGCCAACGTCGGCTCGTTCGAGGCGGCCTACCAGGGCGACGTCGCCAGCACGCAGGGCAAGGACGCGCTCTTCCTCGACACCGACGGCGCAGGGCAGATCGTCGGCGTCGTCGAGTCGATGCTCGGCCCCTCGACGCCCGCGAACTACCTCTACCTCGAGGGTGACGAGCACGTCTTCCTCGACGGACGGCGCACGGCGTCGTTGCAGGGCACCGGGACCGAGGACTTCTTCAACGGCGGCTTCTACTTCGACAGGGGCGAGTTCAGCCAGCCCACGCATGGCTGGTCGGGCTTCACGGGCAGCTCGACGACCGACGGCCGCGCGATGCACCGCTTCTTCCTGAGCGACGCCATTCCCTTCCGGTCGCACGCGCACTTCGCCATCCAGCACGGCGGCGTGGACGACGTCGCCGTCACCTCGTCATTGCTCGCGTACTACTACCTGCAGCCCACGCCGCGCGCGCGGCGCACCGACGCGCTGGTCATCGGCGACGCCGCCAGCGAGGCGATGCACGGCTACACCGTCACCGGGCAGGTCACCTTCCAGGGCTCGCGCACGTACACCTTCGAGGAGCCCGACTTCACGCAGCTCACGGCGGGCGGGCGCGCGCACAGGGGCGAGAGCGAGCTCACGCTCGCCATCGATCCGGACAACCATGGCGTGCTGCTGCGCCGGCTGATGGACCTGAACGTCGGACGCCAGGCGGCCGACGTGTACGTCGACGGCGCGCTCGTCACGCGCTGGTACACGCCGGAGACGAACCCGTTCCATCCGTGGCGCGAAGACGAGGTCTGGCTGCCGGCGACCGCGACCGCGGGCAAGTCGAGCATCCACGTGGCCATCCAGTTCGTGTCGTCGGACGACGACTGGAACGAGTTCGGCTACGAGGCGTGGTCGGTCACGCAGCCGCCGTGACCTTCGGCTAGAGTGCGGGCGCCGTGACCGCCGCGCTCCGCTGCCAGGCGCTCGTCAAGCGCTACGACGGCGACGTCCTCGCCGTGAACGGCCTCGATCTCGAGGTGCCCGCCGGCGAGTGCTTCGGGCTGCTCGGCCCCAACGGCGCCGGAAAGACGACGACGGTCGAGATCCTCGAGGGCCTGCTCCAGCCGACCGCCGGCGACGTCGAGGTGCTCGGGATGCGCTGGACCAGCGACGAGCGCGCCCTGCGCGAGCGGCTCGGCGTGTCGCTGCAGCAGACGCACCTGCCCGAGCGCCTGAGCGTGCGCGAGATCCTCGTCATGTTCCGCTCCTTCTTCCGCCGGGGGCGCGACCCCGAGGCGGTGATGCGCGCCGTGTCGCTCGAGGACAAGGGCCGCACCTGGTACGAGAAGCTCTCGGGCGGACAGAAGCAGCGCCTCGCCGTCGCCTGCGCGCTGGTCGGCGATCCGGACCTGCTCTTCCTCGACGAGCCGACGACGGGGCTCGATCCGCAGTCGCGCCTGCAGCTCTGGGACATCGTCGAGGGCTTCAAGAGCGGCGGGCGCACCGTGGTGCTGACGACGCACTACATGGACGAGGCGCAGCGCCTCTGCGATCGCGTGGGCATCGTCGACCACGGAAAGCTCATCGCGCTCGGCACGCCGCGCGAGCTCATCGCGTCGCTCGGCGGGCGCGAGGTCATCGAGCTCGCGCTCGCGCCCGGCGAGCAACTCGACGAGGCGGCGGCCCTCCGCCTGCCGGGGGTGCACGGCGTTCGGCGCGTGGCCGGCGCGTTCGCCCTCGCGACCGATCCGCTGCACGTGGCGCTCCCGGCGCTGGTCGATCACGTGCGCGCCGCGGGGCTGCACCTCGAGCAGCTCGCCACGCGCCACGCGACGCTCGAGGACGTGTTCGTCTCGCTCACAGGGCGGGGGCTCCGTGACTGAGCCGCGCTCGGCGCTGTTCGAGCTCACGCTCGCGCGCTTCCGGGGCTTCTTCCGCGAGCCGAGCGCCGTGTTCTGGGCGTTCGGCTTCCCGCTGCTGCTGTCGGTGGCGCTCGGCGTCGCCTTCCGCAACCGGCCGCCCGAGCCGGTGCGCGTCGCGGTCGAGCAGGGGCCGGGCGCCGGGAGGACGCTCGCCGAGCTCTCCGGCGCGAGCGACGTGCGCGCGAGCGTCGAGGACGCGGCCGCCGCCCGCCGCGATCTGCGCGTCGGCAAGGTGGCGCTCGTCGTGCGCCCCGGCGAGCCGCGCACCTACCGCTACGACGAGACGCGCCCCGAGAGCCGCCTCGCGCGCCTGCTCGTCGACGATCGCCTCGAGCGCGCCGAGGGGCGCGTCGACGTCGCGCGGGTCGCCGACGAGCACGTGACCGAGCCGGGCGCGCGCTACATCGACTTTCTCATCCCGGGCCTCATCGGCGTGAACCTCATGTCGAGCGGCATGTGGGGCATCGGCTACCTCATCGTCGAGATGCGCACGAAGAAGCTCGTCAAGCGCATGCTCGCGACGCCGATGCGCAGGCGCGACTTCCTCCTGTCGTTCATCCTGATGCGGCTCCTCTTCGTCTTCGTCGAGACGCCGTTCCTCATCGGCTTCGGCTGGATCGCCTTCGGCGTGCGCGTGACCGGATCGCTGGCGCTGCTCTCGGCGGTCGCGGTGCTCGGCGCGTTGAGCTTCGCGGGCCTCGGGCTGCTCGTCGCCTCGCGCGCGCAGAACACGCAGACCGTCGGCGGGCTGATGAACCTCGTCATGATGCCGATGTTCGTCTGCTCGGGCGTCTTCTTCTCGACGGCGAACTTCCCCGACGCGCTCCAGCCGTGGATCCGCGCGCTGCCGCTGACGGCCCTAAACGACTCGCTGCGCGCCGTGATCGACGAGGGCGCCGGCGTGCGCGCCATCGCGGCGCCGCTCCTCGTCCTCGCGGCATGGGGCGTGGCGGCGTTCGTCGCGGCGCTAAGGCTCTTTCGCTGGGAGTAGACGCGCCGACCGATCGGCGGCTTGTCGCTCCCCGGGCCCTCTGTTGCACCGTGTTGTCGCCGGGGCTGCTCGACGGTGACGACCGGACCCCGGCCGCACCCCGCACGAAGCGAGGGAGCCGGGGGCCGGTGCGTCGGTGCGTCACGTCGTCACGTCGTCACGTCGTCGTCGTCACCTCACGATGAGCGGGAGCGAGTGGCTCCAGTCGCCTTCGCCCCCCTTCGGCGTCACCGGCCTGTAGCGGAACTGCACGCTCGCGCCGGGGGTCAGCCCCGTCACGATCGTCTTGGCCTGCATCGTGACCGGCTGGGTCACCCAGGTCTTGCCGCCGTCGGTGCTGTACTCCCATTCGTAAGAGGCCCGCTGCCCCGCCGACGGGGCGACGAGCTTCGCCGAGCCCGACACCGCGCCGGGCAGCGCGTCGAAGACGCGCGGTTTGCGCACCGCGGTCTTGCGAACCGCGATCCCGGAGCTCTCGATGATCGAGATGGCATTGTCCGGGCTCGCGTCCGCCGTCGCCTGCACGTAGCCCCTCAGCTGCTTGAGCAGGGTGACGAGCGCGGTCCGCTTCTCGTCGCGGACGGCGACCGTTCCCTTGGTGCGCGCCTGCACGGCGGTCTGCGCGGCGTGCAGATCGCCGATGGCCTTCGTCACGGTCGCCAGGCTCGGGACCGGCGTCGTGAAGGCGGGGTTGCCCGTCATCCGCGCCACGACGTTCTCCGCGTACGTGACGAGGAGCTCGACTTGCGTCGGCAGCTTGAGGATGGCGAGGGGCAGACGTGTCTTCTTGTTGGTCGTCATGATGAAAACCTCCGGTTGCGATTCCGTACTTCGCGTGTCTCTTCTCTTGCTTCGCGTTCTTGATCTCTCATTTCGTGTCCTTCGTCTTCGACTTCGTGTGTTTCAACTCCGACTTCGCGTTCTCGATCTCGGACTTCACGTTCTTGATCCCAGACTTCATGTTTTTGATCTCCAACTTCGTGTTTTTGATCTCATACTTCGCGTTTTTGATCTCCAACTTCGCATTCTAGATCTCAAACTTCGTGTTTTTGATCTCGGACTTCGTGTTCTTGATCTGCGACTTCGTGGAAATCATCTTTCAGCTACGA